>OFGC01000086.1_pt1 | contig 106101 bp, 92 predicted proteins | sample 1521691 | NCBI WGS metagenome assembly OFGC01 (sample SAMEA3504121, study PRJEB24116) | mouse gut metagenome | biome: mouse gut; feature: mouse-associated habitat; material: faeces | place: Denmark | collected 2011
TGCTATTGCAAAAATTAATAAATATCTCATCGGATTAGTATAAAGGAAGATTTTTATTCTCTGTAGCCCCGGATTATGATATATAAAAAACACTGTCAATAGGTTTCAATCACAAAGTTATCGCAATTAGGATAATTTATAATACTTACCGGTACTAAAATTTCTGAAACCAAAGAAAAATCTTGGATTCCTAACGTGTCGCTTGCTTTGCTCCACTCGGACTTCTTCAGTTTCCAAAAAATTCCGGAAACTGCCATATAAAAGATATTTAAAGTCTCTCCATCCTTCAGTTTTATGGTCTTGTCGATACTTCGTTCAATAGTCTGAAAATTGAATTCCATGTTAAAGTGTTGCCAATCAAGAGTAGTTTGTTCTGATTGTCCGAACATCGTATTATAGGCATACAAACTAACCCATTCAGATGTGGCCGGCATATACGCATTTGATATCAAGACACTCTCGATTACTGAATTGATGTTTCCTGTATTTATTCTAAGAGTATCGCTGCTTACAACAATGTCAAAAGACAACGGGTATTGATTCTTAGGAGAATAGGATATATGCACCAACACTGCCTGTTTTCCTGTTAGGGTAATATCATTTCTCTGAGCTACTACACATAAAGAACAAATTAATAAAAGCAAAGATAATACAATTCTCATAGTCCTAAAAATATGGAAATAAAATAGTGATTTAATCGGAATTCAAAGTTTCAAGATTTATGGAATATGATGGTGCATCAATATTAATGATACAGTTATCATCCAAAGTATCTTCATGCCAACTTGCGAAATCATACGGGTTGGGATAGTCTGAGGCTTTCTCTTCCGCAATTGTTGTGAACTTCCACAAAATCCAGTCATTCTCTTTTTTTAGGAATGAGAATGTCGCGCCCCATTCTAATGAATCGTCGCACATCACTAAATTAAGAATATCGTGATTGGCAAGAGCTGTAAATATATGTTCTCTGAATAGTTTTCTATAATCAAGGTCGAAATAACGGGTTATTAGAGAGTTAAGACTGTCGGTATTCCATAACTTTCTTCTATATTGCTTTTCTGAATCTGTAGTTTTATTCTCAAATCCTGTAACAGGGGCACCAAAGTGGGCTTTGCGGAACACTGTGTCTGTTTCGAACTTATAAAGGAAAGATATAAAAGAGGGCGTTTGCTCCTTTGCCGGCATTTCAAAGAGATTTCGTATTTGTGGAGCGAAATAAATCGCGGTCAATTTCCATTGGCCGTCATTCTTGAACATTGCAGTTATCGCCCAATCCATATCTTGGTCAATGGCGGTATATATTAGTTCCTTGTCTCCTTTTATATATCCTTCAATATACTCATTCGCATACTTTAGTTTTTGAAATGCAGACAGGTAATATAAAGCAGAGTCTTCGGTGAGTTCTAATTGAGTAAAAGATTGAAGATCGCTCATGTTATAAGAGTTGCAGATTAGCCCATCATGGTAAAAATCCAATGCATTCTCTTTGAATTCTTTGATAAATTCAACCATGCTCCTCTCGTCCTTATTTTTGCAACTAATGAAAGATAGGCAGAGAATAATTATTGATAAAAGTCGAGTGTTCTTCATAATAATTTGCAAAGATATTATAAACTTACATGGGCTCAGGGTTGATTTCAACTTTCTTGGCATTTGCACGTCATTTAAACTTACGATAAAATTGCTCACCGGTAGCAAGTTGATAATAAATGAGACCATACTTTTTTGATATTACAAATCTTTTGATATTTAGAACTGTATCGTTTTGCCAACGAGATGATATATGGCTGTTGGTAGAGTCTGCAATAAAGCAATTTCTGAAATCTACGCTGTCAATAGTAAAATCATCAGTCGTAATAATCGGATAGTCGGAAGAGAACCGTTTACCCAAATGGAAAAACGTTCTTAGAGTATCATCGTCAGTTTTTCGAATTACAGAAAAAAGGCCTTCGAGTTTCCGGTATTTGTCATTGATTTCAAACTCATATCCTGCATTGGCTTGATATTCATCACTTGTCTCGAAAACAAAAGCCATAGGATTTGTTGAGTTTGCCTCGTATGATCCCATTAAAATCAATCTTGACCTTGTGCCTCGATCAGATTCAAAGATTGCTTCATAATTCTGTTTTCCTGCTTTGATCCATTCCAAATCATCTTTCGAGAGATGAGTCATCGATTTATAGAAAAAACAGCCATGAAACAAGTATAAAGCGAAGCAGACGCCTGCAATAGTCCAAAATATTCTCTTCATTATTTGTTGGGTTTAATTATTTCTTTGAACTACTATTCCCCACAAAATTAATCAATAAACTCTAAAATTCAAAATAATTTTTCAGGTATTAGAGCTTTAGAAATGGATAAAACGGAGGATAATGGCAAATTTGTTTGCAAGAGTCGGGAACTTTTTGTTACCTTTGTATGTTTTAAGAAAGTAAACTACTAACAAACCAAAAAACGCATAACAATGAAAGGACTTCCCATTATCATCGCCGCTATCGGCGGCGCCCTCGTAGGCGCAGCAACCGCACTTCTTCTTGCTCCCCAGAAAGGCAGCGACACCCGCGCCGCCATCCGCTCTTATATCCGCAGCCATGTGCCGGGTATCAAGGAGGGTGACCTCGAGAGTCTCGCTGATCAGATTGCAGAAGAAATCAAAGAAGTAAAATAATTTGAGGTTCAGAAATGAATCCGGGTTTATGGGTGCAAGGCTGAAGAGCCCGAGCCTGTAAACCTGTAACTTGTAAACATATACCGCACCCATGAAAGGATTAATGACTTTCCTTGTCGGCGCCGCCGTAGGCGCTGCCGCCACCGCTCTCCTCACTCCCACCACAGGCGAGGAACTCCGCGAACGTATCCGCCTCATACTCCAGAAGAAAGGTATCATCGCAGCCGATGATGTAGACGAACTCGTAGAGCTCATCGCTTCTGAAGTAGAGGAGTCAAAGAAATAATCATGTTGACAGGGAGGCCTGCCCCCGGCGGGTCTCCGCTCTTCCCCTCTTTTTTTCTGAATCAATACAATCACATTATGGACACGCACGACAATCCCGGCAGCCTTTCGGGTATAGGGCAGATCTTGAGCAAATATCTCAAGTTGCTGATAGAAGACACACGTCTCAACGTGGCCGAGAAGCTCACGCGGCTGCTGGCTACCATAGCGCTTGCGTCGCTGCTGACGATAATAGTCACGGTGGCACTGGTGTTTGTTTCCATCGCAGTAGGCATAGCTTTGGCTCAGAGCCTGAGCCCGCTTTGGTCGTTTGTCATCGTGGCGGGGTTCTATATTGTGTTGCTCATAGTCCTTGTCGCTTGCCGCAAGGCTCTACTTCTCAATCCGATAGCGCGGTTTATCAGTTCGATATTGCTTCCGGCGCCGTCACAAAATGAAACCGGCCATGATCAATCTACCCCCGTATCCTAAAGAAGAAGACATCCAGTGGGCGGGCTATACCCTTGACCAGATACGCATGCGTCGCGCCTTGGTACAGGCGAGGATGGAGATACAGAAGTTCAAGCTCAGCGCCGCCGTAGACCAATGCAAGCAGAAAGCACCCTTGCTTGGCGGACGTTCGTCGATATTGTCGCGAGTGGCCGGCGCTTTCACCGTGGCCGAATATGCTTTCTTCGCCATACGTCTTTTCCGCATGGCAGCACCAGTTTTCCGCCGTAAGAAATGAAGCGTATATTAGCAGTACTTAATATCTTATTACTCTCTCTGGCCGCCTTTGCGGCAACTTATACTGTCGATCAGATACCGAATGTGCATCTGGCCGACAGCACTCGTTTTGTATCCGACCCCGACGGCATACTCTCGCCGCAGGCTCTTGCCCAAACCGATGAGATAATGCGCACGATACGCCGCTCTACCTCGGCCGAGGCTGTGGTGGTGATAGTGGATGATATCGAGGGAGGCGATATCGACGGCTTTGCCACCGACCTTTTCACCAAGTGGGGGCTCGGCAAGAGCGATGTCGACAACGGCCTGCTCATTCTCGTGGCCAAGGATTTGCGCAAGGCTGCCATACGCCCCGGCTATGGTCTCGAGGGGGTGCTTCCCGATGTCGTATGCGCAGGCATTCTGCGCAATCAGATGTTCCCGGCATTCCGCCGCGGCGACTATGACGAGGGTATAGTGGCTGCGTCGCAGACTATAGGCACCATCCTCACCGACCCCGAGGCTGCCGAGGAGATACGCTCTTCGATGGCCGACGCCGATTTCGCCTCAGAGAGTGAGGAGGTGGATCTGAAGTCGTTTTTCCATACCTATTTCGCCATCGCCGGGATGATAGCCTTGGTGTTGTTGATAGTATTTCTTATCACCCTTTATAGCTCACGAGGTAAATCGCGCCACGACAGATATATGGCCCTGAGCCATCTCAAACCGGTATATCTCGCCTTTACATTCTTCGGCCTCGGCGTGCCGGCGATAGCTTCGGTACCATTGTTGCTCTCTATGGGCCGCCTGCGCAATGCCCCGCGTAAGTGTCCGCATTGCGGCACCAAGATGACGAAGGTAGATGAGGTGCACGACAATGACTATCTCTCGCAGGCTCAGGATACCGAAGAGCGCATAGGCTCGGTGGATTACGACGTATGGCTGTGCCCCAAGTGCGGCGAGAATGATATAGAGCCCTACGTCAACGCCAACTCGGGCTATACGCCCTGCGAGCTGTGCCACTCGCGCGCCTGTCGTCTTACCCGCGACCGCATATTGCGTCAGCCTACGACGGTGAGCCGCGGTGAGGGCGTGAAAGAATATACCTGTCTCAACTGCGGCCACGTCAATGCCAAGCGTTATATCTTGCCCATGCTCGTTGCGCCGGTAATCATCAGCGGCGGAGGTCGGGGAGGCAACGGCTTCGGAGGTGGAGGCGGCTTCGGTGGAGGCGGTTTCGGCGGTGGTATGACCGGCGGCGGCGGTGCCTCCGGAGGCTGGTAAGAAATTGTTAACATTCCCTAAAATTTCCGTTGAGAGTGTTAAATGGCCTGTTTTTATGCCAAAACAACCCCTCTGACGACCAAAAAATTTCCATCAGAGCCTGAAAATTGAATTTTATATGACTTTCAAAAATCTGTTTTTTCTGCTTATAATGGCAGTGGTGGGCGCACTTGAAGTGAGTGCGCAGACCGACAATGCAGTCATCGACTGCATAATGACGCGCACGAGTGTGCGTGCTTACTCCGACCGCGCTATCCCCGATGAGATTGTGGAGACTCTTCTCCGCGCCGGCATGGCAGCTCCGAGTGCGGTAAACAAGCAGCCTTGGACCTTTGTCGTGATAAGCAATGACGCTGTCAAAGACTCTATCGCGGCAAGTTTCAAGACCGCCAAGATGGTGGCGTCGGCTCCGCTGGCAATAGTTGTCTGCGGCAATATTGACAATACTTTCACCGGCGATACCCGTCGGATAGGCAATTGGACTCTTGACTGCTCGGCAGCTACCGAGAATATACTTCTTGCCGCCCATGCCTTGGGTCTTGGCGGAGTATGGTGCGGCATATATCCGGTAGAGGAGCGTGCCGAGAAGCTTCGCGCCATCCTCGACCTGCCGGCTAATCTCGAGCCTTTCAATATCATATCGCTGGGCTATCCCAAAGCACCGTCAACTCCCAAAGACAAGTGGGCGCCGTCGAAGGTGATCTACCGCAAATAGACCGCGAAAATATAAAGTATATTTTACAAAACCCGCATATTCTGCAAAAGTATGCGGGTATATTTTATATTTACGACATTCAGACGGGCGGGTCAGATGGTATAGCCGAAGTTGGAGAGGAATGACTGCAGGTGGAGGTAGTCGGCGTCGCGCAGGTCGCCGTAGGGGCGTTTTGACTGCCTTATGCGTTGGAGCCAATGATAGTCGATCGCACCGTTGGCCGAGGTTGGCATGGCTCCGAAGCGGCATACATGCTGTATCACACTGTGGACATGCCTGCGGAAAGAAGCCTGAGAGCTGGTCGTAGGTAAGGTGAGATTGCGCCGGATGAAATCATCGAGCCTTGCACGCTGGCGATATGGCAATACCACCACTCCGTGCCTTACATTGTCGAGCCATCGGCGCAGCGACACGTGCTTGGCGTCGCTGAGCAGTGGGAAGCGGCGGTGTTCGCCCACGAAAGCCTCCAGCGCCTCAAAGCGCGAGTCGAACGACACACAGCGTCGGTTGTTGCCGGCGAGACTGTCGTAGCCCGTGCCGGCGAGGACATAGCGTTTGTCCGGCAGCATGATTATGGTACGGCCTTTATCGAGATATGCGAAAACGTTTATGCTGTTGACGCTTGTTGTGGGGAAGAATTTCTTCACTCTCTTGTGGAGCTCGCTTGCCGAGAGCGGCTCGCCGGCATTCTTGAGCTCCATGGCCATGCATTGCACCACAGTGCCGGAGAATGCGTTTTCCCAATGTTTCATCACATATCGGCCCGAGCGGCCAACGGGAGCGATGAGCTTGCTGCGGAAGATATATGACCGGAGTTGCCGGCGGGTGTCGGAGAGCTGTCCGGGATTGCTCTTGTCGAAAGCGTCGCACAGCTCTGAATAAGAGACGGATTTGCCGAGCTTCTCAAGAACGTCTTCGAGGGCACTGATGATGTCGAGCTTGTTCGGGGTAGCCGTAAAAGTGCCGTCGGGATTGACAATCACATTGTTGCAATGTGATATACATTCAAGATAGATCTGGTGGAGCGCCTCTACGTCGGCATGGAACTCATCGCGTGCCTTACCCATGAATATATATGGGGCTACCGAGAAAGTCTCGCTCTTTGTGCGCCTCATCTCGATAGTCTGCGTCAGAAGTCTGAGCGAGGTCATAAGGTTGACGCCGGTGAGCAATTCACGGTTTACAAGCCAAGTCTTTGCCTCTGGCGTGAGCTGCACCATTATGTATTCCGGTTTCAGTGTCGTGGCCAGAGCCATCAGCTGGGGCACTGATTCCGAGAGGGCGGCTTTATTGATTTCGGCGAGCCATGCGGGGTTGTCTTCGCTTACGACCTTGCCGTTGAGCCACGCCAGAGAGCCTGCAAGAATTTGCGACAGCTCTACCGGCAGAGGCAGTTGGGTTGCGGCGAGCTGCCTCACCCTTTCACCCGAGAGGCCCATCTTCCGGCCTATATCAGCGCAGTGCATTCGCTTTCCCCCGCGTCCTATGCCATATCGCATGGCATATATCTTTGCGGGGCGCGAATCGCTGTGCATGACATATCTTTCCAGCAGATAAAGAGGCTGGGGTGATTTACCCAATCTTTCTGTGGCGGCCACCTGCATTACCTCATCATGATTGAGGAAGGGGAATCTTGCGGCTATGTCGGCGGCAAACATCGAGGCCATGCGGTCGTCCCACGCCTTGCCTCCGTTTTTTGCTTCAGTGAAAATATCGAGAAGTTTGGCCTTGCGCTCGTTGAGGAAGGCGTGCATTTCCATGATGGTGCGTGCGCCGGCATTCTTGAGCTTATGGGAGTCAAGGACTCTTATGCCGAATATATATGGAATAGCATTCTTGAGTTCGGCGAGAAACGACATGGCGTTTACTGTCCTTACCGAGAGAGCGTTGAATTTCTCGCGGTAGCGGCGGTTGAGGAGGCTGCGGAATGTAGGGGGAAATGAGGCGAAGATATTCTCGGCCTCATATCGTGCGCGGAGCTGCTCTACATAATTAAGATTTGCGTCGAGGAGTCTTAAATTCTCGGCGTCGGAGGCTGTCTCGGTTTTCCAAGCGGCGAAGAGGGCAGCCATGGCCTCGAGGATGGCAGTGCGAAGTTGAGGCTCTGCCTTGACTACATTGTCGATAAACAGAAAAGGAGTCTCCACGAAGCAGCCGGTGGTTGTGGCGTCGACTCCAAAAGCGCCCATTGCTTTTTCGATGAGCCGGTTCTGATTGTCGGAGAGTTGTCGTTTGGCTCTGAGGAACGATTCTTGGAGGCCACGGCGCAGAATGTCGGTAAAGAGATCGGCCGGTGCCGAGAGATATTTAGCTCTCAGAGCGAACAGTTCGGCCGCGCTTTTTGCACCGCAATTACGCAGACCGGGCAGGGCTTCGGGGTCGCAGTTGAGCAAGTCGCCAAGGGTGACAATGCCGTTGGATCTGCACACATTGAGAGCCCTTACCGAGAGTCCGTGGCTGCCGGTAAATTGTTCCAGAGGTGTATTACGGTAGACATTCATCACATTAAATAGATGCAGGTTATAGAAAAACAGCAAACCGGATTTGTTGTTTATAGTATTGTTTTGCACTGCAAATATAAAGAGTTTGCAGGGTATCTGCAAATATTTTTTAATGTTTTTGATGAAAAAATTTCAAATAGCGGTGCAAATAGCCGCAGATGGCGGCGTGGGGCTATTATAGATACTCATAATTAAAAATAAACAAATAGATATATCTCGTCCAAAACTACAACAGCCTGTTATAGTTTTGAATCAGAATTATGAAAGCGAACATAACTCTTGCCTGCCATGGGCAATTGCCTTTTTTGCTTTTTTGCCTATTCAGCTTAAGCTTGCTAAAGTTGGGCCGGATGATATAAAAAACTGAGCTTTCGGAACACTTGGGGCGCCGGCAATGTTATTCATATTACAGACACGAATATTCAACTATTGATTAAAAGTATATTGTATGGATTGGTTTATAGAAACAATGAGGGCAAACCCGGCCTTGGCCGTGTTTCTTACTATCGGCGTGGGCTTCTTTATCGGCCAGCTAAAGTATAAGTCATTTTCACTTGGTACAGTCACATCGGTGCTGCTTGTGGGTGTGGTAGTGGGGCAGATGGATATTTCTATCCCCGGCCCGCTCAAAGATGTCTTTTTCCTGCTGTTCCTCTTCTCGATAGGCTACAGTGTCGGTCCGCAGTTTTTCCATGCCTTGCGTGGCGACGGTATCAAACAGGTGATTTTCGCCGTGGTGGTATGCGTGCTGTGTCTGCTCTGCACATGGGGCGTGGCCAAAGTGATGGGATATAATGTCGGAGAGGCTGTAGGCCTGCTTGCCGGCGCGCAGACTATGTCGGCGGTAATCGGCGTGGGCACAAGCACGATAGGCACTTTGGGCGTGCCGGAGGCGACTCAGAAAGAGTGGCTTGAGATAATACCGGTATGCTATGCCGTGACATACGTGTTCGGTACTATCGGCTCGGCATATATCCTTGCCAATCTCGGCCCGGCGCTCTTGGGCGGTATCAAGAAAGTGAAAGCCGAGACCGCGGCTCTTGAAAAGGAGATGAATCAGGGCGCAGCCTCTTCGGATCCCAACTATATAAACGCATTGCGCCCGGTGGCGTTCCGAGCCTATAAGGTGAGCGCCGACTTCTTTGAGGGTGGCAAGACCATTGAAGAGATCGAGGCATATCTCAAGGATCAGGGGCGCAGGCTCTTCGTAGAGCGTGTACGCACTGCCGACGGCACCGTACACGACCCCGACAGCACCCTCAAAATCGCCAAGGGCGATGAGATAGTGCTCAGCGGACGCCGCGAGTTTATCATCGACGACGAGAAGTGGATAGGCGATGAAGTCAACGATGCCGAACTCCTCAACTTCCCCGCCGAGACCCTCGATGTGACCATATCCAAGAAATCAGCCGGCAAGACCGTTGACCAACTCCGCTCGTCGAAGTTCATGTATGGCGTGTCGATCAAGAGCATACATCGCGGTAATGTCGATATCCCGGTTCTTGCCAAGGTCAAGGTGCAGCAAGGCGATGTGCTCAATATCGTGGGCTTGCGCAGCGAGGTCAACGGTGCGGCCTCTGAGCTTGGCTATGCCGACCGCCGCAGCTCCAAGACAGATCTTATCTTCGTCGGCCTCGGCATATTCCTCGGCGGCCTCTTCGGCACTCTTGCAATCCACTTCGGGTCGGTACCGGTGAGTCTGAGCACCAGCGGCGGCGCACTTATCGCCGGCCTGCTTTTAGGTTGGCTGCGGTCAAAGCGGCCCACATTCGGCGGTATTCCCCAGGCGGCCGTATGGTTGATGGATAATCTCGGCCTCAACATGTTTATCGCCGTCGTAGGCATTACCTCAGGCCCGTCGTTTGTGAGCGGTCTTAAAGAAGTAGGCTTCCTGCTCTTCTTCATGGGTGTGATAGCCACATCACTGCCGCTTATCTTAGGTATGATCATAGGCAAGAAAATATTCAAGTTCCCGGCGGCCATAAACTTGGGTTGCTGCGCGGGCAGCCGCACCACTACGGCGTCGCTCGGTGCAGTGCAAGACGCCATCGGCAGCTCGATTCCGGCAATGGGATATACTGTCACCTACGCCATCGGCAATACCCTTCTGATCTTGTGGGGTGTGGTATTGGTGCTGATGATGTCGTGAAAAAAATGCGTCGCCTGCTGAACCTTTGTCGGCGGGCGGCGTTGTTATTATTGAAACTTAAAAACAACGAGAGCCGGCAAAACGACTTTCATATTATAAACTCATAAAACAACATTCAAGATGCTTGACCCCAAGACTGACCCCAATTTCCGCAACGGCGATGCAAAGACCGATGTTTTCGGCTCAGACGCCATGCTTCAACCGGCTCCCGTAGAAAAAATACCTGCAGGCTCCACAACCCCTGAGATCGCCTACCAGATGGTAAAGGACGAGACATTCGCCCAGACCCAGCCGCGCCTCAACCTTGCCACATTCGTCACCACCTATATGGACGAATATGCCACCCGACTGATGAACGAGGCAATCAATGTCAACTATATCGACGAAACAGAGTATCCCCGTGTAGCCGTGATGTGCCAGAAATGTATCAACATCATGGCCAACCTGTGGAATACTCCCGAGACTAATCAGTGGAAGGCCGGCGCCCTCGCCATCGGCTCTTCAGAAGCTTGTATGCTCGGTGGCCTTGCAGCGCTCAAACGCTGGAAAGACCGTCGTAAAAAAGCAGGCAAACCTTACGACAAACCTAACTTGGTGATTTCTACCGGTTATCAGGTCGTATGGGAGAAATTCTGTAACTTCTGGGATATCGAGATGCGCCTTGTGCCTCTGACAACAGAGCACCCCACACTCGACATCGACACCGCCATCAAGATGTGCGATGAGAACACTATCTGCGTCGTGCCTATCCAAGGTGTGACATGGACCGGCCTCAACGACGATGTAGAAGCTCTCGACGCCGCCCTCGACAAATATAATGCCGCCACCGGCAACGAGGTGTGCATTCATATCGACGCCGCCAGCGGTGGCTTCATCCTGCCGTTCCTTGATCCTGACCGCAAGTGGGACTTCCGCCTCAAATGGGTGCTCTCGATCTCTACCTCAGGCCATAAATTCGGTCTTGTATACCCCGGCCTCGGTTGGGTAGTATGGAAAGACAAGAAATACTTGCCCGATGACATGTCGTTTACCGTCGATTATCTCGGCGCCGAAGTCACTCAGGTAGGTCTTAACTACTCTCGACCCGCAGCCCAGATTCTCGGTCAGTACTATCAGTTTATCCGCTTGGGCTTCGAAGGCTACAAGAATATTCAGTACAACTCTCTGCAGGTGGCCAAATACCTCAAGGAGCAGGTAGCCGCCATGCCCGAGTTCCAGCCTTACGCAAATGTAGAGCTTCCCAATCCTATCTTTGTATGGCTGATGAGACCTGAATATCAGGCTACAGCCAAGTGGACACTCTACGACCTTCAGGACAAACTCGCCCAGAAGGGTTGGATGGTGCCTGCCTACGCAATGCCGGCCTCTATCGAGACCATGGTTGTAATGCGTGTGCTTTGCAAGCAGGGCTTCAGCCGCGACATGGCCGACCAGTTGCTGGCCGACATCCGCTTCGCTGTCAACGAACTCAATCAGCTCGAATACCCCACCACCACACGTATCGCCATGGAGAAGAATCTTCCCCTCAAGGCCAAATGCTTCAACCATACCGGTAAGTGATTCAAGTTTGTGGTTAACATAAACAAAGCAACATAAATTGCCGGTCGACTTCCAATCCCCGTGCGAGCGCGGGAGTCGACCGGCTTTTTCTTTAATCTCTCCACGTTTATTCACTATGAACAAGACAATAAGTCATTCACAGATAGAGGCTGCGGCACAAGAGGCGTATGATTATGCCTCAAAGGTGAGCGGCGGACACAATGCCGACTATATTCCCTATCTTGCCAATATCGACTCCTCGCTATTCGGCATGAGTGTCGTCCTTGCCGACGGCACGGCATATAATTTCGGCGATACGGATTACCGGTTCGGCATAGAGTCGGTGTCGAAAGTGCCTACGGCTATCCTCGCCATGCGCCAGCATACTCCCGAGGGAGTGCTCGAAAAAATCGGTGCGGACGCTACCGGCCTGCCTTTCAACTCGATATTCGCCATCCTTCTCGAAAACGACCATCCGTCGACGCCCCTTGTAAATGCCGGCGCCATATCGGCATGCTCGATGATCGACCCCAAGGGCAACAGCGCTGCCAAATGGCAGGCGATAACCGAAAATATAGCCGACCTCTGCGGCTCGCCCACTGTGCTTATCGACGAGCTCTACAAGAGCGAGAGCGACACCAACTTCAACAACCGCGCCATAACTTGGCTGCTCAAGAATTACAACCGTATCTACGACGACCCCACCATGAGCCTCGACCTCTACACGCGCCAGTGCTCGCTCGGTATCACCTGCTCGCAGATGGCCGCCATGGGTGCCACCATTGCATTCGGAGGTCATAATCCTCTGACGGGCAAACAGGTATTCGACAGCACCATAGCCCCGAAAATCACCACGCTGATAGCCACCGTAGGCTTCTATCAGCACTCAGGCGACTGGCTCTATACATCAGGGCTGCCGGCCAAGAGCGGTGTAGGCGGCGGTGTGCTCGGCGTTATGCCCGGCGTGCTTGGCGTGGCTGCTTTCGCTCCTCCTCTCGACGCCGCCGGCAACTCCGTCAAGGCTCAGGCCGCTCTGCTCAAATTCATGCAGACTCTCGGTATCGGCATAATGAACGGCGACAATGTGACTGTAGTAAAGTAAACATACGGTTTGTGGGTTGTAGGCAGAGGGTGGTAGATTAGCAAAAACTAACTCGCTGCCCACTACCGACCAACCACCAAACTAAAATATAAAATTCACCATAATGGCAACAAAAACACCAACCGGCGCTGGTGGAAAAGTGAAATCAGCCGCCAAACTCGGGGTCTTTACCCTGATGATCATGAATATCGTGGCCGTGGTGTCGCTCCGCGGACTTCCGGCCGAAGCCGAGTATGGCATGAGTTCGGCTTTCTATTATCTTTTTGCAGCATTGGTATTTCTTATCCCTGTGTCGCTTGTGGCAGCCGAGCTTGCGGCGATGTTCCCCTACCAGCAGGGCGGTATGTTCCGCTGGATAGGCGAGGCTTTCGGCAGCAAGGCAGGCTTCCTCGGTATATGGCTGCAGTGGGTGGAGAGTACGATATGGTTCCCTACGGTGCTGACCTTCGGCGCCGTGTCGCTGGCCTTCATCGGTCTTGACCATGTGGCCGACTCTCATCTTGCGGCTAACAGATATTATACTCTTGCGGTAGTGCTTGCTATCTACTGGATAGCCACGCTTATATCGATGAAAGGCCTCGGATGGGTAGGCAAGGTGTCGAAAGTAGGCGGTATCGTGGGCACTATCATCCCGGTGATCATACTCGTTGTCTGCGGCGTGGTATTCCTTGCCACCGGCGGACAGTCGCAGATGGATTTCCACGGTGACTTCTTCCCCGATTTCAGCAACTTCGACAATGTAGTCCTCGCGGCGTCGATATTCCTCTTCTACGCCGGTATGGAAATGTCGGGCGTGCATGTGCGCCAGATCAACAACCCGGCCGTCAACTATCCTAAGGCAGTCTTCGGCGGCGCCCTCGTCACCGTGCTCATCTTCGTGCTCGGCACCTACGCCCTCGGAGTAATCATCCCTGCCAAGGATATCAACCTTGTGCAGAGCCTTCTTGTAGGCTTCGACAACTATTTCAAAGCCTTCCACATGAACTGGTTCACCCCCGTGATTGCCATCGCCCTCGCTTTCGGCGTGCTTGCCGGTGTGCTCACATGGGTGGCAGGCCCCTCGAAAGGTATTCTCGCAGTAGGTCAGGCCGGTTATCTGCCTCCCTTCTTCCAGAAAACCAACAAGGCAGGCGTGCAGAAAAACATCCTTATCGTGCAGGGTATAGCCGTTACGTGCCTTTCACTGCTTTTTGTGGTAATGCCTACTGTTCAGAGCTTCTATCAGATACTCTCGCAGCTCACAGTGCTGCTTTATCTGATCGCCTATCTGCTGATGTTCCTGTCGGTAATCAAACTGCGCTACTCGATGAAAGACGCCGACCGTCCCTTCCGTATCGGTCGCCGCGGCAACGGTCTGCTTCTCTTAGTGGCCGGTGTCGGTTTCCTCGGCTCGCTTCTTGCATTCGTGCTCAGCTTCTTCCCCCCGAGCCAGATATCGATGGGCTCGACCACGGTATGGTATTCGGTGCTCTTCGGCGGCGTGATACTCTTTACCGTGCTCCCCTTCATAATCCTTGCTTGCCGCAAGGCTTCATGGGTGAATCCGAAGAGCGATTTCGTGCCTTTCCACTGGCAGAAAGACGCCAAGTCGCAGCAGCTTCTCCAGCAGGCCAAAGAGCAATTCGAGGCCGAGCAGAAAGAATCTGAATAAGTCTCCACACTCTAACATACATCAAATCCGGAAGCCGGCTACCCGGCTCCCGGATTTTGTATATTGCAAAAAAATCACGAACTTCGCGCTATGAATCAATCGACAGTAGAGCGTGCCCGCCGCCTTGTAGCCGGCAAAGACAAGATAAGTGTATTATTCGTGTGCCTCGGTAATATATGCCGCTCTCCGGCTGCCGAGGGGGTGCTGAAATCTATAGTTGCCGCCCGTGGCGAGAGCGACCGCTGGCATATCGACTCTGCCGGCACGGGGCGTTGGCACATCGGCCAGTTGCCCGACAAGCGCATGCGCGTGCATGCCATAAGGCGGGGCTATAATCTTGACCATCATTGCCGTCAGGTGAGCGTGGGCGATTTCGACGAGTTCGATATCATAGTGCCTATGGACGCCGACAATGAGCGTAATCTCCGCGCCTTGGCCCGCACTGTCGCCGACGACGACAAAATAATGGCCATGGCGGATTTCATCACCATGGCCACGCGGTATGATCATATTCCCGACCCCTATTATGAGGGTGCCGAAGGCTTTGAGCTGGTGCTTGACCTTCTTGAGAACGCCTGCGCCAACCTCGCCGATATCAGTCTTCGAGATAATAAGTGATGTAGGTCACCACCCTTACGGTCTTGACCTGAGGAGTATATTGGTCTCGGTCGTTGATCGAGAACTGGCCCTGCGAGGCAGTCTTGATCTTGCCGAGCTTGCTGTGGCTGTCCTGTGCGAATTTGTCGGCGGCCTCGCGGGCGTTTGCCGTGGCCTCGGCGATCATCTCGGGCTTGATACTGTTGAGGTCGGTATACTCGTATGAGGTCTGGTAATTATAATCGCCGGCCACTACGGCTATGCCCTGACGGAGCAGGTCGGCCTGCTTGTTGATTAGGGCGCGCACCTGTTCTACTTTGTCGCTTGTCACCACCACTACATTTGTCACCTGATAGCGGTACATCACGTTCTGGTTGCCGTAGCGCTCGGCTGCTTGGTCGAATACCTGCGGAGAGTTTATGGTGATTTCAGAGGCGTCGAGGCCGTTTGATGTCAGGAAAGCGAGGATGGCCTTGTTGTTGGCTTCGATCTTGGGATAGATGGCCGTGAGGTCGTTGCCGACTTCTTTGGTGACGATAGGCCATGTCACTTTGTTGGCCTGCACTTCTTTTTCACAAAGGCCTCGGACAGTGACCACGCGGTCGCGGTCGGAGAAGCGGTCGATACCGCTCTTGAGGGCAAAGCCGAGGATGACAATGCCCAAGGCAATTATTGCCGATGAGATAATCAAGGATGGTTTCATTGGGGTTGTATGTTTTTTTGTATCACAAAAGTACATAAAAAACAGCGTGCATGCAAATATAGTTTTTTTGCAGCGAATAAAAATTTTTCTTATTTTTGCGGACGGAAAAGGCCCGATGCCTCTCCGATTATCCTATCCACATAAATGGACTATAGCATACTTGACTTTTTATGTCTCCTCGGCGCCGTAGGACTCTTCCTCTACGGTATGAAAGTGATGAGCGAGGGGCTCCAGAAAGCCGCCGGCGACCGCCTGCGCAACATTCTCTCTGCAATGACCCGCAACCGCTTCGCCGGTCTGCTCACCGGATGTGCCATCACGGCGCTGATTCAAAGTTCGTCGGCCTCGACGGTGATGGTGGTAAGTTTTGTAAACGCCGGCCTTATGTCGCTGGCTCAGTCGATGGCCGTGATTTTCGGCGCCAATGTCGGCACTACTTTCACTGCGTGGATTATCGCCCTCTTCGGTTTTAAAGTAAGCATTTCGGCCTTTGTGCTGCCTATCATCGCCTTGGCTGTAGTGCTTCTGCTTATGAACAAGAGCAAGACAAAGAACATCGGCGAGTTTCTCATCGGCTTCTCTTTCCTTTTCATGGGCTTGGATATGATCAGTGCCTACGTACCCGACCTTCAGAGCAATCCCGAGATGTTTGCCTACCTGCGGCAATATGCCTCGCTGGGCGTGCGCTCGGTGCTGATATTCTGCCTTGTGGGCGTGATTCTCACCATGATTATCCAATCGTCGGCAGCCACATTCGCCATCGTGCTTATCATGTGCAGCAAGGGCTGGATAACATTCGACCTCGCCTGCGCCCTCGTCTTGGGCAGCAACATCGGTACTACCGTCACCCCTATCCTTGCGTCGTTGAGCGGTAATGTGGCCGCCAAGCGCGCCTCGATGGGGCATTTGCTCTTCAACCTCCTCGGCACGATATGGTGTCTGTGCGTCTTCATCCCCTTCGCCGATTTCAACTCATGGCTCACCGAGGCCATAGGGCAGGGCGACCCCAACGCGCTCTACCGCTATGTGACCAACCTCGAGGCCACCTCGCCCGAGATATACAACCACCTCTTCGACAATTCGCTCCCTGCCGGCCACGACGCCCTCAAGAACATCGCCACCATGCAGATGAGCGTATCGTTCGGCCTTTCGATTTTCCATACCACTTTCAATATCGTCAATGTGCTGGTGATGATCTGGCTCACAGGCGTATATGTGAAGATTGTTGAATGGCTTGTACCCGCCAAGAACCGCGACGACGAGGAGTTCACCCTCAAGTTCATCTCCGGCGGTATGCTCTCAGCTGCCGAGCTCAACATCGCTCAGGCCGAGAAAGAAATTGCCGTGTATGCCGACAGGGTAGGGCGCATGATAAGCATGGCACAGACCCTTATCCATACAAAGGAGAAGAGCGAGGAATACAATACACTGCTCTCGCGCGTAGAGAAATACGAGGATATCTCCGACCGTATGGAGCTTGAGATCGCCCACTATCTCAACCGCTGCGCCGAGGGTCGCCTCTCTAATGAGGGTAAACTCAAAATCGCGGCCATGCTCAACATTATCAGTGAGATAGAGAGTATTGCCGACAGCTGTCTGGGCATAGGCAAGATTCTCAACCGCAAGATACAGAGCGGCGTGGAATTCAACGAGGAAATCTACAAGAACATCGACGCCATGTATGTCTATGTAAAAGACGCCATGGCTATGATGACCAAGCAGCTCGACAATATCGAGAACGTCAGCGCCAAGTCGCTCCTCGACAGCTACAACAAAGAGCGCGAGATCAACAACTTCCGCAATGCCCTGCGCGGCAGCAACGTTGAGAATATCAACAACAAACACTATGAATATCAGGCCGGTATCTACTACATGGATATCATCGGCGACCTTGAGCGCACCGGTGACTATATCATAAACGTAATCGATACCCTGCGCGATAATTTCGGCAAACAGCCCAAGTGACGATGGCGGAGCGCTTGATAGAATACAAAGGCGTAGAGGTGCTGCGCGACGAGCATGTCGCTCTCAAAGACGTTGACTGGCAGGTCGACGCCGGCGAGTTTGTATATCTGCTCGGACGCGTGGGCTCGGGCAAGACCTCGCTGCTCAAGACGGTCTACGGCGAAGTGCCGGTGGGCAAAGGCGAGGCTCGGGTACTCGACTATGACCTGCGCGCTCTCCGCCGCTCCGACATACCATATCTGCGCCGCCGCATAGGCATTGTCTTTCAGGACTTTCAGCTTCTCACCGACCGCACGGCATGGGCAAACCTCGATTTTGTTCTCGCCGCCACCGGTTGGCGCGACAAAGAAGAGCGCGACCTGCGTATCGACGAAGTACTCAGGCAGGTAGGAATGCAGACCAAGGCATTCAAAATGCCCCATCAGCTCAGCGGCGGCGAGCAGCAGCGCATAGCCATAGCGCGCGCCTTGCTCAACAAGCCCGGCCTCATCCTCGCCGACGAGCCCACGGGCAACCTCGACCCCGACACGGGCACGCAGATCATGGCTCATCTCCACGAGATAGCCACAGGTGGGACCGCTGTGATAGTGGCCACCCACAACCTCGCTTTCACGCGCACCTTCCCCGGCCGCGTGCTCCGCTGCGAGCGCAAGCAGCTCCTCTCGCTCTGACGCCCCGCGGGAGCTCCGCTCCCGCCATGGACGAAAGTACTATAGATGACCTATTACCACAAAATACGCTGCCCTTTGCATGATTACCGCAGCAAGAGCATATACTTGGTGACAATCTCGAAGGCACCGGGAATACCCGATTTCGCTGTCATTTCAGGTAAAGGCAAGCAGGCGTATTCGCTTGCCACAGACATCGGAGAAATAATAAAGACGAGTTTGCGGATAATTCCAAAAGAGTTTCCGCAAGCTCGTTTGCTTCAATATATCATTATGCCTGACCACATTCACTTTGTGATAGACATAATGAGCACCACCGACTACCACCTCGGAGAGCTTATAGCCCGGTTTACAGGCAACTGCACGCGTGCCTACGGCAGGTCGTTATTTGAAAGCGGCTTTCACGACCGCATTTTGCGACGAAAGAATCAATTGAGAAACATGATTGATTATGTGAAAGACAACCCTCGCCGGCTACTCATAAAACGCGAACATGCGAATCTTTTCAGGCGGCCAGTGAAAATAGATATTGATGGAAATATTTATCATGCCTTCGGCAATTTCATGCTTCTGAAGCAACCTTGCAAGGCTGCGGTAAGAATAAGCCGCAGGTTCTCGACAGAAGAGCTGACACGACGTAGATTACAATGGGAAGAGACTGTGCGGGAAGGCGGTGTATTGATTTCTCCCTTTATCAGCCCGGCCGAAAGGGAGGTGAGAGATTACGCGATAGAAAACGGCGGCAATATCATCTTGCTTACGCGGGATTACCTTGATGACCGCTTCAAGCCGGCTGGAGTACTTTTTGACCTGTGCGCAGAAGGGCGCCTGCTGGTTTTATCAACAGGCGCCCCCAATAATGGCAGGCTCAGCCGGGCCGAGGCTTTGGCGATGAACGACCTTGCCGAGAGCTTGGCAATGAGCACCGCTATAAGTTATGTCTTGAAATATTAGTACTTTCGTCCATGGCGGGAGGGGAGCTCCCGCGGGTGTCAGCGGACGATTGCCTTGGCCGGGGTGCTGTGCTGGTCGGTGGTGATAAGGTAGATACCGGCGGGCATGTCGATGTCGAGGTTGAAGTCAACACTCTCTATCAGGCGCAGCTGACGGCCGCTCATGTCGTAGATACGGCAGTTTGTCTGCGGAGCGGCCACGTCGATACGCAGGAAGCCGTTGAAGCCGCGCACGATAAGGGGCTCGTCGACGTCAACACCGCTTATGCCGCTGTGGTTTACGAATACCACGTTTGATTTGGGCGAATAGGTCTCCAGTCGCACCGATTCTACATAGTATGCCTCCGTATCGGATTCGTCAAAACCGGTGATTTCAAGGTAGTTGTCTTCGGCGGGCAGTTTCTCCTCGTAAGAGTTTGAGCCTACGTAGCGTGTGCGTGTCACCATGTAGTAGTCGATTACCTCATCGGCGGGAGAGGTCCAGTTGGCAGTGTAGCGGTCAGCTTCGATATTCGTCGGGTTTGTGGCAGTACATGCGGTAAGAGTGGGCACGGGCAGACACTCGCCGTGGAGGGCAAGGCCGCGCGATCCTTCGCCCCAGTCGAAGAGCAGGCGCGATGTGTGCTCGCCAAGAGCCGTAGGCTTATAGGTGACATTGAGCCAATAGCCGCCTTCGGCGTTGGTGAGGCTGGCTGCTATAGTGGTACCGGGGATGGTAAACATGCCATTGTCGCCCGAATATATTGATACCGACACACTCTTCTGCACATTCAGAGTCTTTACAAATACCTTGGAAACAAGCGATTTGCCCTCGGCTACCTGACCGAATTGCAGCTCCATGCCCGTAGTGGGCGCAACGAGCTCGGGGTCGCCAACAGGCTCTACCACCACGCCGCCGGGAGTGAAGTTCTCGCCCACTTTTGTGCCCCAGATATATTCGGCAAGCTCCGGCATGTCGATAAAGGGGTTGCGGTTGCCCTGAATCTTGTAGACTTCCTCATTACGGTCGGTTTCTTTCTGGCTCACAGGGTCTTCGCGGTGCCATTTGAGAAGCATGGTAACCGCCCAAGGGGTAAGAGTGGGGTAGAGGTTCTGGTCTACCATATATGTATATTTCCATGTGAGGTCCTGATAGCAGGTGGCCATATAGAAATAAGTGCGGGCGAAGTCGCCTTTATACTCTTCGTTAGGCTCGAACACATATCCTGCGCCGCCGCCTTGACCGCGCACCGGGTTGCCGACGTAGCACACGCCATTGTCGAATTTTAGAGCTTTGTCGCGGTCAACCTCGCCAAGCGGATAGTTGCTCTTGGCTGTATTGGCTTTCATCTCAGAAGGATAAAGGTGGTTGAGGTCTACGTATGCGCCAACGGTGGTCAAGCTGCCCCACCAGCTTTTGGGGAATGAGTGCTCACGGTTGAGCCCGGAGAACGACGGGGCGTAGAACGGTATATCGGAATACATGTCCCACCAGCGGCGCGAGTCGGGGTAGACATCCGTCTTCTGGAAATACTGAGGCAGGTTGGAATAGGATGATACCTTTGTGAAGTTGTGTATCAGATTATATACAGCCGTTTTGAGCTCACCTTCGCTCTTGCCGTTGAGAGAGCTGTAGTAGCCGGCGGGAGCTTCAGCGCCCGATATGCAGTAGCCCGACAGAGCAAGGGCCAACATTGACATACGTGTGATGAATTTCATGTCGATTCGTTATTTTTCTTAGGATTAGCAAAGTTACGTAAAAATAATGCAATATGACAACAAAAAATGCATGTCTTTTGTTCGCCGCCCGCAGATATAATAAAGACGGCTTTGTGCTGTGAAGTGGCAAAATTATGTAAAATTTACGCAAAAATTATCCTTGTGGATGGTTGTTAAGATAAAATGTGCTCTTTTTGATAAAAATATTTGTATAATTGCGTCGGTTTGCATAATTTTGTGCGCAATACAACTATTAAGATCAATCAATAAGCATACCTGCAAACATTTCTAAAAATAATTCTGAATGAAAAAACTATTACTCAATTCATTGCTGGCATTATCGGCAATCACGGCGAGTGCAGGCACCATGACACTCACCACCGCTCTTGAGACGGGAACTAAAGTCAAGATTTTGCTCAACACGAAGTCTGCTACAGCACCGGTCGGCATTGACTGGGGTAACGGTCAGGAAATCAAATATACCGTAGACCCCTCTCAGATGGCCTACAACCGCTGGATTGAGGGCACTGTCGCCGGCGAGAACATTACTATCAGCGGCAATATCACCGAGGCCACCCTCGAAGACCTCAAGCTTACGGCTGCCGAGATCTCGGGCATGTCGTATCTTACCGACCTCAACATGAGCAAGAACGAACTTGTGAGCTTCGAACTCAAGGATATAGTTCCGCTCGAGCGGCTCACCTTGTCGCACAACAAGCTGCAGAACAGTGTATACGAAAACACCACCCTCTCGCTCGAAAACTGCGCCGCCACTCTCACCAACCTCAATATCAGCGACAACAGCGATATCGTATGTATCGACCTTCGCTATATGGAGGTGCTCGAATATGTCACCGCCAACGATTGCCCGCGCCTCGGCTCAGTGTTTATCTGCCTGCCCGAGGAGAGCCGCAAGTCGTATGTGAGTATCAACCTCAACAACTGCGATCTCGCCCACTTCTATCCTGTAAGCATGCCCAATCTGCGTGTGCTCGACCTCGCCAACAACGAGCTTATGAGCGCCGGCGATGATGAGCCGTTCGCTCTGGGCGATTACCCCTCGCTCACAAGTATCAACATCGCCAACAACCGCGGTATCAAGTCGCTCGACATTACCGGCTGCCCCAAACTTGAGAGCATTGACATCGCCAACAACGGCTTCACCTCGCTTGATGTGGCACAAGCCACCGAGCTGACCTACCTCAATGTGTCGGGCAATAATATCTCGAGCCTCGATCTTGGCAACAATAAGAATCTGCGCACGCTCAATATTTCAGGCAACCCTATCACATCAATAGATGTGGATAATTTCCCGGGCATACAGACTCTCAACATCTCAGATACCCAGATATCGCGTGTAATGCTTATGAATGCCTCTTACCTCAAGAGCTTCAAGGCGTCCAACACCTTGCTCGAGTTTGTTGATTTCAACGGCCAGCAGGCTTCACGTATGGAAGTCATCGACCTGCGCAACTGCCCCAATTTCACCGGTGAGACAATGGACTACACCATCCACACCCTCCCCGAAGGCAAGAGCTCTTATTCTCCCGACCCCACCCTGCTGCTCAGCGGCTCTAATGCCGAGACTGCCGATATCGGCTACGCCACAAGCATCGATATGAAGTGGGTATGCGATATCAAAGGCGACGGAACGGCAAAACACTCCGACGCCGCAATCACTCTCAAAAACGCCACTCCCACCGGCAACAAGATAGCCGGCCATCTCGACCGTCTGTATCCCATCTTCGGCATGGGTCTCGACTATGACCTTACCGAATACTCCACTGCCGGAGGCAAATTTGTCATCGCACAGTGGCAACCGCTTTATTTCCAATCAATCAAGTCGGTCGACGGCACAGCACTCACCGGTGTGCCCATGTGTGTCTACACCTATCCCGAAGAAGGCAAGAAATTCCAGAGCATTACAGTAAACGGCAAGACGATTTCGTCGCCTTGGTTTGTTGTCAGCGGCGATAGCGAGCTGGCAGTAAACTTCACAGGCCTCGAAAATTCGATAAGCTTCGTCACCACTCCCGGCACCACGATTTCAATGCTTGTCAATACGGTAGAGAACAACGGCACCGTAGAGGTTGACTGGGGCACCGGCTCTCGCACCCCATATACCGGCCAAAACAGCTATACCGAAGGCTATGCCGAGCTTAAAGGCTCGCGTATCGACGGGTCCGCCGCCGGAAGCACCATTACAATCTATGGCAATGTGGCTGGTCTCGACGTGTCGGGCTACGGCGATGTAGCCGAGTGGTTTGGCCTGTGGGACAATAAAATCACAGCCATCGACCTCTCGCAGGCTGACAATCTCAAGCTCCTCAACGCTTATTTCAACCCCATCTCGACCATCGACCTCTCAGGCGCTCCCAACCTTGAGGTGCTTGACCTGAGCTATACATTGCTCAAGGAGATAGACCTCAGCCATACCCCCAACCTTATGTGGCTCGAGGCCTACAGCGACGGCTACGGCGATGAAGAGGAAGGAATAGCACAGCTCACATCGCTGGATGTCACCTGTCTGCCTATCCTGCAATATCTCAATGTGAAGCAGAATAAACTCACAACTCTTGACCTGAGCAAGAACCCGTATCTGCGCTGGCTCAATGTCAATGGCAACGACCTGACAAGTATCGACCTTAGCAAAAACACTATTCTCGAAACTCTTGATCTGGCCCGCAACAAGCTCACATCGCTTGATATCACGGCTCAGAAGTCGCTCTACGACCTCAGTGTCGACGGCAACGAACTCGAGACTCTCGACCTGAGCAAAAATACCGGCCTGACCACGGCCATGCTCTCTAACAACAGATTCACGGCTCTTGACCTGTCGGCTATCTCAAATCTGCGCCGCCTCTACATCAACGGCAACGGCATGACTGCCGAGCAGCTCAACGATGTATATTATCTGCTTCCCGAGCGTGCGCCCGGCGACGACGACCAAGGCACACAGCTGTCGTATAACCTCGCTGTAGTCCAAGGCCTTGACAAAGCCGAGAACGACGGCACCGGCGCAGACTCTTCGATAGCACTCGACCGCGGCTGGACTCCCTCGCACCAAGGCTCCAACGCCAACTGCGACAACGCATATCTCGATATCATCGCCACTCCTTACGGCACCGTAGTGCTCACCGATGAGCAGGGCAACGTCTACACCCACGGCTCAAAAGTGCCCAAGTACTCCAAGATCAATATCGAGGCCGTGCCCAACCAAGGCTATACCTTCGCCTCATTTACCCTCAACGGCGAAGAGCCCCTCACCGGCACGAGCTTCGACATGCCCGGTATCTACACCAAATTCCGCGCCACATTCGCCCGCGGCTCCGGTATCGACGATGCCTCGGCCGACAATGTGAAAGTGTTCGGCGGCAACTCAACCATCACCGTAGCCGGCGAGACTACCGTGGATATCTTCTCTATCGATGGCAAACACATCGTTTCGGCTGCTGCCGTGGCCGGAGTGGAGACTTTCGAAGTACCCGCCGGTGTATATATCGTACGCGCGGCAACCGGCGGTAAAGCTTCTAAAGTCGTAGTGAAATAATTTATTCAAGTTCTCAGCGCGGTTTAGGCAGTTTAAAATGTTTAGTCGTGACAATAATACTTAAACTCCTTAAACCTATTAAACTTAAGTAAGTTTCCGGGTGGCGGTCAGCAGGTGATTGATTGGCAAAAACTAACTTGCTGACCACTGCCTACAAACAACCAACATTAAAACCTTATGACAAAAAATATATTGACAAGCATAGCGTCGCTGCTCATCGCCGGTATTGCCGGTGTATGGGCCGGCACGCCGGTGCCATACGCCTCCGACCTGTATATAAACAGCTCTCTGGATGAAGGTTGGACATCGGCCAACGATGTAAGGGGTAGTCAGGGCTGGGCAAACGACAACGCCTCGACGACAGATCAATTCGCAGCTGTCGGTGTGCGTGGAGGTGCGATGAAGCCCTACGATTCTTCCCACGCTGCCAACTGCTGGCTTTTCTCGCCGGCGATCGATGTCACCGCCGGCACTGAATATACCGTCGGTATATGGCTCCGCACCGATCCGCGCTCAAGCTCGGAGAAAGAAAATTTCCGTATCACCGCCGCAGCCGAGCCCAACTCGTCGGCTCAGAAAGCCGGTACTGTGGTGCTCGACAAGAATAATTACGTCAACAAAGGCGACTTCGAGCATTTCACAGCCACATTCACGCCCGATGTCACCGGAGAAATCTACTTCGGCCTCAACTGCTACAGCGCCGCCGACATGTATACTCTTTTTGCCGCCGGTTTCTCAATCAGCACCGATGGCGGCGATAATCCCGGGCCCGATATCCCCGATCAGCCGGGAGATGATATCGAGGGTGCCAAACTGCCCTATATAGTCACCTTCGATTCGCAGGATGTCTACAGTCAATGGACCAACGCCACCGGCCCCGACGGGCAGGCTCATGACTGGACATTCAACAGCTTCAGCAAGTTTATAGAGTTCTGCAACGAAGGAGTCAAAGAAGACAACTGGCTCATATCGCCTGCGGTGGCATTTACCGCTCCGGGTGCGTATGCGGTTGATGTCGAGCGCTATATGCAGGGTAAACTCGAAGTGCTTATAGGCTCAGACCCCAAAGACTTCGCCACTTTCACCTCTGCCGGTGTAATCGACCAAAGCGACAGTTTCGATAATGACACCGACCGCCTGTATTTCAACATAGCTGAAGCCGGCACATACTATATCGCCTTGCGTGCCTGCTCTGAATCAGGCTCGTTTATGGGCATACGTGTCTATGGCATAAAGGTGAAGGCCGATCTGCCTGTTCCGGCGCAGGTAAGCGACCTTGTTGTCGTTCCTGACCTTATGGATGAGGATCTTACCGTGTCGCTCTCGTGGACCTATCCCTCGACTACTACTTCGGGCGCCACGCTGACCGAGCTTGACAAGGCTGAGATTTACCGCAACGGCGAGTGCATTCACACCATCACATGGCCTGCTCCGGGGCAATTTACCGCTTGGGCCGATGAATCAGTCGCAGAGCCCGGTGTATATCGCTATAAAGTAGTGGTATACAATGCCAATGGCTGCGATGTTGACTCAGATCCGATGGAAGTGTCGGCCGGTTATGTCGGTCGTCCGGTGGGAGCTTTGCCTTATTCTCAGACCTTTGACTATGCAGTGTCGTCGGTGACAGACCTTTATACCATTGTTGATGAAAACAATGATGGCGCCGGCTGGATACTCGATGACTCTTCTTGGTCGAAACGATTCAAATCTATCGTTCCCGACAGCGAAACCGAGATGAACGACATGATTGCCTCGCCCTACTTCGCAGTGGAAGCCGGCAAATATTACCGTGTCACCTTCAAGGTCGGCGGCCAGGGCATGGACTATAAGCTCGGCGTGGCCACAAACCGCCATACCACCGAGAGCTTCACCGCTCTCGAAAGCATTGAGAATGATGAATCATATACAGCCTCAGAGCATACTGTAGTCTATGCGCCCACGGCCGATGGCGAGGTAAGTTTCGCCGTGCTTCATTGCGGTAAAAATCACTCAGAGTCTTCGTATTACAATTATCTCTTATACAGCGGTCTCACCATAGAAGAACAAGCTGTCCTGCCGGTGGCTGTAACCGATCTCACTGCAGAGGCTGCCGCCGACAACAGCCTGAGCGCAACCTTGCGCTGGACCAACCCGACCATCGACAATGCCGGAAATACTCTCGCTGCTCTATCCAAGGCTGTCATTCTCCGCGATGGCGTTGAAATCGCCACTGTCACCGATGGGATAGTACCCGGAGAAGCTTCACAGTATATCGACGCAAATATCGACACGAAAGGTATTTACAACTATTCTGTAGAGGTGTATAATGCCAACGGTAAGTCGGAAGACGAGGCGATGAGCGTAAGCGTCTTCGTCGGTCCCGGTACAAGTATTCCCTATACCGCCGGCGACTTTGCCGACTGGACTACCCTTAATCCGCTGGGCGACTCATGGTATGAGTGGGAGCTCGACAGCGACGGCAACTACACCTACTCCAAGAGCTGGGGCGATATCAATGCCTACGGCCTGACGCCTATGCTCGAATTTGAGGCAAACTCTTATTACACCCTCAACATCGTCATAGGCGAGGCGAGCACTGTAGATGTAGAGCTCGTTGCCGGGCGCTCAGCCGAGCCCGCCTCTCTTGCTGCCGTGGCTCTTATCGCAGCCTCGGATAAAGAAGAAGACTATACCCACACCTTCACAATCTCTACAGAGGCTGCCACGGCAATAACTACTCAGGCGAATATAGAGCTTCTCGTTAGCGACTTCTCGCTCTCGGCAGGCAAGAATTACCTTGGCTTCCATGCAGTTGAGCCCGGCAAGACTGTGGTGAAATCATTCGAGCTTTTAATGAGAGGCGATGTCACCGGTGTGAGTACCATCGTTGCAGCTTCGGGTGCGCTGACCTACGCTTCAGGCGTGCTCCATGCCGCCGGAGCCTCGGCGATAGAAGTATATTCACTCGATGGTGTGCTTCTGGCCCGCGCGCAAGCCGACTCTCTCGATATCACCCGTCTCGGCCTCGGCCGCACCGTTGTTGCCGTCGCCCTTATCGGCGGTGAGAGGTCTTCACTCAAAATCAGATTATAGAAATTCAACTTTCGCAAGCTTAAGTTGAACAGGCAAAGAAGGTTACAAGGCAATTGCCTGTGGCAGGCAAGAGAATACCTTTCAAATATTACTAAATTACAAGACTATTATCTTGCCTTTTTACCTTTATTTCCTTTTTTGCCTGACTGAAGTGCAGCTTGCGAAACTTCAGACATAGAAATACCATTACCATTATCCTGTGAAAGCTTGCCGCTAATTGTGCGGCAAGCTTTTTTTGTGTCATTTTTTTAATCTTTGATTTCATTATTTGGTGAATTGTTTATAAATTTGCATGTTGCACAGAATTTAGACATGACTGAAAGCAAATCTGCCGGCAGTGTTGTCGGAAACATACTCAAGTTCGTTGTCCCGCTCTTTATCAGTGTGGGACTGTGCTATCTGCTCTTCACCGGCATTGACTTCCGCGAGATGATGGCTATCATCCGCGACCAATGCGACTTCACGTGGATAGCCATCGGCTTCCTGTTCTCTATTTCGGCACAGGTATGCCGCGGTTACCGATGGGGCATACAGCTCAAGGCTCTCGGCATAACCCCGCCGGGGAGCGTGCTTGTCTACAGTATTTTCGGCACCTACGCCGTAAACCTCGTATTGCCCCGCTTGGGTGAGGTGTGGCGAAGCGGATATATAGCCCAGCGTCAGCGGGCGCCGTTTACCACCGTTTTCGGCTCTATGGTGGCCGACCGCCTGTCGGATACCGTGGCGGTGCTCCTGATCACTCTTTTGGCTTTCGCTATAGCTTCCAAGGCCATTCTCGGCTTCCTTGAAGAAAACGGCGAGAGCTATGCGGCGATAGGGCGTATGCTCTCGTCGCCTTGGCTCTGGAGTGCCGTTGTGCTGTGTGTGGTGGCACTTGTCGTGCTGATGAAAGTGCATACCCGCAACCGTCTGCTGCTCAAGATTCAGAAAGCTCTGCTCGAACTGTGGCAGGGTTTCGTGGTGATTCTGCGCATGCCCGGACAAGGCAAGTGGTTGCTCCTCACCTTGGGTATATGGGTGAGCTATTTCATGCAGACCTACGTATGCTTCTACGCCTTCCCCTTCACCGCCCAGCTCCTCACCGACTATGGCGTACAGGTGGCTCTTGTCACCTTCGTGCTCGGCAGTATCTCTATGGGTGTGCCCTCAAACGGAGGTATCGGCCCATGGCAGTGGGCTGTGATGTTCGCCCTCGGCATTTACGGACTGCCATCCGGTCAGGCCGCGGCATGGGCCAACCTTGTGCTCGGCACCACCACTCTTCTCACCATCGTGCTTGGAATTATCACTTTCATAGCGATTATAAAATCTAAAAAAGATAATAATAAACCCTCTCTGAAGTAAATTTATTAAATTTTTGCAACAGCAAAATTGCAAAGCTAAATTGAAAATGTCAAAAGTCATTATTATCGGCGTCGGAGGTGTGGGCACAGTCGTGGCTCACAAATGCGCCCAACATCCTGAAGTGTTCACCGAGATTGTGCTTGCCTCGCGCACACAAGCCAAATGCGATGCCTTGGCAAAAGCTATAGGCAAGCCTAACATCACCACCGACCGTGTCGACGCCGACAGCGTAGACGAGCTTGTGGCTCTCTTCGAGCGCCATCGTCCCGACATGGTGATCAACGTGGCTCTTCCCTATCAGGATCTCGCCATCATGGAGGCATGTCTCCGCACAGGTGTAAACTATCTCGACACAGCCAACTACGAGCCCAAAGACGAGGCTCACTTCGAATACTCTTGGCAGTGGGCTTTACGCGAGCGCTTCGAGAAAGCCGGCCTCACAGCCATCCTCGGCTGCGGTTTCGACCCCGGTGTGTCGGGCGTGTTCACAGCTTACGCCGCAAAGCACTGGTTCTCTGAGATGGAATATCTCGACATTGTAGACTGCAATGCCGGCAACCATGGCAAGGCTTTCGCCACCAACTTCAACCCCGAGATCAACATCCGCGAGATCACCCAGAACGGCCGCTACTACGAAGACGGCAAGTGGGTCGTGACCAAACCGCTCGAAATACACAAGTCGCTGACTTACCCCAATATCGGCCCGCGCGATTCTTATCTTCTTTATCATGAAGAACTTGAGTCGCTTGTAATCAACTATCCTACCATCAAGCGCGCACGCTTCTGGATGACTTTCGGTCAGGAATACCTCACTCACCTGCGCGTGATTCAGGATATCGGCATGGCCCGTATCGACGAAATCGACTACAACGGCATCAAGATCGTGCCCCTGCAGTTCCTCAAGGCCGTGCTTCCCAATCCGCAGGACCTCGGCGAGAACTACCACGGCGAGACTTCAATCGGCTGCCGTATCTCGGGCAAGGATAAAGAGGGTCAGCCACTTACCTACTATATCTACAACAACTGCTCTCACGAAGAGGCCTATCGCGAGACCGGTATGCAGGCCGTGAGCTACACCACCGGCGTGCCGGCAATGTGCGGTGCCATGATGTTCCTCACCGGCAAGTGGGTGAAACCGGGCGTGCACAATGTAGAGGAGTTCGATCCCGATCCGTTCCTCGAAGCTGTCGCTGCCAACGGTCTGCCTTGGCATGAGATTGTAAATCAAGATCTTGAAGTGTAATAGAGATATGAACGTCGTTCACCTCGTATCCAACAAGGTGTGGGGCGGAGGCGAGCAATATGTGCTCGACCTCTGCCGCCGCCTCGAGGCCGACGGGCACAGCGTGGCTGTGATAACCCGCGGCCGAGAGGCTGTCGACACGCCCTTTGTCAAAGCCGGATTCACTCCCGGCCACCTGCCTCTGGGCGGGGTGTTCGATTTCATTTCCGCCTCTCGTCTGAGCCGTGTGCTCGACGCTATGGCAGCACCGATAGTGGTGCATGCCCATAATTTCAAAGACGCCCGCACAGCCGTGCGCGCCCGCAAGATGATGAAGCAGCCCGGAAAGGTGCGTGTCGTGGTCTCGCGCCATCTCGTAAAGGCCGGCAAGAACGACAGCGCCTCGCGTGCGCTCTATGCCGACATCGACGCGATAGCTTTTGTGTCGCAGACAGCGCTCGACGCTTTCATCGCCGGTTGCCCCTCGGTAGACCGCTCTCATCTTTCGGTAGTCCACAATGCAGTAGCTCCGAAAGGTGCTGTAGTCCCTCTCGAAAAGACTCCCGGGGAGCTGAGACTCGTATATGCCGGCCGCTTGGCCGCCGAGAAAGGCATTGAGAAGCTGATAGAGGCTCTTCCGGCAATGCCTGCTGAGGTCACGCTCCACGTGGCCGGCACAGGCAAGGCCAATTATGAGGTGGCTCTGCGCCGCTATGCCACTGCTGTCGGGGTCAATGACCGTATAGCATGGCACGGCCATCTTGCCGACCCTGCGCCGCTTATGGCTTCGGCCGATATAGGCATTGTGCCCACTGTCGCCCGCGAGGCTTTCGGGCTTACTGTGGTGGAGTTCATGCAGCTCGGTGTGCCTGTGATAGCCACCGACAACGGAGGCCCCGCCGAGATAATCACCGACGGCGCCGACGGTCTGCTCATACCGCCTGCCAACGCTCCGGCCATAGCCGAGGCAGTCGCCCGACTTGCCGCCGATGAAGGCCTGCGCAAGAGCATGGGCGAGCATGGGCGTCGCGAGGCCGCAGCACGCTTCAGCTACGATACGTTCTATAACAAAATATTGAGTCTTTACCAATGATTGTAAACAACCCTGACCGGAGCGCCGATGTGCTGCTCAGATATCTCGACAGTTTCGGCTTACCCCACCATGCGAGGGTAATCTACCGTGGCCGCAATATCGTGGCTGAGGTAGATGGGATGTGTGTGAAATCATTTGGTGTTCCCGGCTTGATAAAAGGCTATATCTACGGCCTTTTCCGTCAGCCAAAGGCTCGGCGGGCCTACGAGAATGCCTTGCGCCTCAGGGAGCTGGGCGTCGACACCCCTGTGCCGGCAGGATATGTGGTGCATGTTGCCGGCGGTAGACTGCGGGAGTCGTACTATGTGTGCGATATGCTCGAGGGCTACAAGGAGCTTAGGGGCATAGAGAATCTACGGGAGTTTGACTCTATCGTGCCCGCTCTGGCGGAATTTATGTATGGCTTGCACCGCAAGGGCATATTTTTCAAGGATTTCACACAGGGCAATGTACTCTACAAGAAAGTCGACGGTAAATACCGCTTCGCCCTTGTGGATATCAACCGCATGGAGTTTGATGTAAACGACCGTCGCAAATTATACAGCAATTTCGGCTCGACCCTCGACACCGAGATAGGGCAGAGCGTGCTTGCCCGCTGCTATGCCTCGCTCGCAGGCGACGCCTCTCTCGCCGACGAACTCATAGACATTTACCGCCGCCGCCAAGCACGCCTGTGGCGCAAGCGCAGGTTTAAAGAACGGTTTTTAAAGCGTAAGAAATAATGGACAACAGGCCTAAGATATCAGCTATCGTACATACATACAATGCCGAGAAACATCTCGACAAATGCTTGACTGCACTTCATGCTTTCGACGAGATTCTTGTTGTGGATATGGAAAGCACAGATTCCACGCTTGATATCGCCCGCAGGCATAATGTCCGTGTGATTGTGAAAGAACGCGGTGAGCACCGTATCCCCGAGGCCTACCGCGACTTTGCCATACATGCCGCCACGCACGACTGGGTGATTGTAGTCGACGCCGACGAAATCGTGCCCCGGGCATTGGCCGATTATCTATATGCCGAGCTCGAGCGCGACAGCAGCCCGCGCGCTATCATGATTCCCATCAAGAATTACTTCATGGGGCATTGGATGCGTTGCTACTATCCTGACTATATATTGCGCTTTTTCAACCGTCAGGGAGCGCATTGGCCCTACGAGCTTCATTCTCGGCCCACACACGAAGGCCCGGAGGTATATATACCGAAAGAACGCACAGATTTGGCCTTTATTCACCTTGCCAACGAGGGGGTGGCTCTGAGCGTGGCGAAGATGAACGGCTACACCGACCGCGAGGCTGTGCGCCGCAAGAAAGGCTTCAAACCCGTGAAAATGCTCTATGAGCCGGCTTTCCGCTTCTTCAAGACTTTCGTGCTCAAAGGCGGATTCCGCGAAGGGTGGCCCGGATTCATCCATGCCGTTCACGACGGCGTATACCGCTTCTATACCTTGGCCAAGATTCATGAAGAAAACTACGTGAGCGACGATATAAACCGTGATTTTGAAAACTCCTCCAAATGATGAAAATAACTGTCTATTGCAAGAATATAGAGCGTAAGCTCGATGTAGAAGCCGGCACTTCTCTGGCTCAAATCGCTGCGTCGCTTGCCGATGAACTCAATATCGACCCTATCTGCTGCCGTGTCAACAACAAGACCGAGGCTCTCGACTTCGTGCTCTATCAGCCCAAACTGATAGAGTTTCAGGATAAGACCGTCGGCTCGGGGCCGCGTGTCTATACCCGGTCGCTGTGCATGATGCTCTACCGTGCTGTCACTGCCATATTGCCCGGCACGCAGCTCACCATCGAACACTCAATAGCCCACGGCTTCTATTGCCGTCTTGCCGGATATGAGGCTGTGCCGCAGGAGATTGTCGACCGCCTGCTCGCTTTCATGCGCGAGCTCGTGAGCCGCGATGTGCCCTTTGAGCGCCATCAGGATCTCACCGCTGACGTATGCGCCATATTCGAGCGGCAGGGGCTGATGTCGAAAGCTCGCCTGCTGCGCACTATCCGCGAGCTATATACCACATATTATGTGCTCGACGGCATTTCCGACAGTTATTACGGCGCTCTCGCTCCGTCGACAGCCCATGTAGGCGTATTCAACCTCCTGCCTTATAAAGAGGGCTTCCTGCTCATGCCTTTCGACCCCGCCGATCCGTCGGTGCCCGCAGTGCCTATAGAGCAGGAGAAGATGTATAAGGCTTTTACCGATTATCTGCGCTTCAACCATATTGTAGGCGTGAGCGATGTAGGCGAACTCAATACTTACGTGCAGCACCATCGTGCGGCCGACCTTATCAATGTTGCCGAAGCGCTGCATGAGAAAGCCCTCGCCCGTATCAGCGACGATATCACCGCGCGCTACCGCAGCGGCGGGGCGAGGATTGTGCTCATTTCCGGCCCCTCGTCGTCGGGCAAGACCACCACTACCAAGCGACTCGCAATCCAGTTGATGACCAATCTGCTCAAGCCGCAGATGATATCGCTCGACGACTACTTCGTAGACCGCGACCGCACGCCGCGCGACCACACCGGCGACTATGACTATGAATCGCTCTATGCGCTCGATCTCGCGCAGTTCAACGCCGACCTCACCGCCATCCTCGCAGGCGAGGAAGTGGAGCTGCCCACATATAATTTCGAGCTTGGGCGCCGCGAGTACAAAGGCAAACGAATACGCCTCGAAAGTGGCTCTATACTGCTCATAGAGGGCATTCACGGCCTCAACCCCGAGCTGACAAGCCGGATACCCGAGGAGATGAAATACCGCGTGTATGTGTCGGCTCTGACAACGCTCTCGATCGACGACCACAATTGGGTGCCCACTACCGACAACCGCCTCCTGCGCCGCATTATCCGCGACCATAAATACCGCGGCACATCGGCCGAGGAGACTATCCGCCGCTGGCCGAGTGTGCGCCGTGGCGAGGAAAAGTGGATATTCCCGTATCAGGAAAATGCCGACGCGATGTTCAACTCGTCGCTCATATTCGAGCTCGGAGTAATGAAAGACGGAGCCGAGACCGTGCTCCGCTCCGTGCCCTACGATGTACCCGAATATGCCGAGGCCTACCGCCTGCGCAAGTTCCTGAGCTACTTCCTGCCCATCAACACCGCCCTGATACCCTCAACGAGCGTCCTGCGCGAATTCCTCGGCGGCAGCTCGTTTAAGTATTGATTCAGAACACCATCGCTACGTTGTCGACGAGGAAGTCGGTGCCGATGGTGCCGGTGTAGGGTTCGCCGCTGCCGGCGGAGAACATCACAAGTACGTGCGTTGGGGTGGCGTTGGCGCTGTCCCAGCCTTCTTCTACCACGGGTACCATCTTGCCTTTGCTGTTGCGGGCGTAGTAGCTCTTTGCTTCGGGGATAAGACCCATGTATGACTTGAAATAGGGTTGGCCGGTGATGTCGCCGTAGTGGATGGGTAGCTGATGTTTGTTGACCCATCCCTTGCTTGATTTGGCAAGGAGCTCGCGGCCGGTGCCGACGCGCTTGGCGTGGATATTGCCGTCGGCGTCTTCCCAGCGGCGCTGGAGGATTACGAATACCTCGGCCTTGTCGGTGCCCGGCATTACCTTTTTACGGCCGAATCCGCTTGAATATGTCTTCTTTCCGTTGGCCGGGATGGTGAGCATATAGTCGTAGCAGAGTGCCTTGGGGCGCTTGGTGTAAGGTATGCCCATCTCCATCTTGGCGTAGGGATTGGAGGTGCCTTTGACCGGTTCGAGCATTTTGCCCAAGAACATCGTGCCGGCAACCACAACATCCACATTTATCATGCCGGCAGCCTTGCAGTGCTCCATTATCGTGGAAAGGCGTGCGCATTTGTTGCCGGCGGTGCGGTCGTAGGGATATACGGCGTTGCTTACCTTTGTGAGCCCGGCCACTTTAGCCATTACATTAGAGGTAGCCCACGGCGAGCCGCCCATATTGCTGTAAGGCTTGTCGCCGTTGATGGTAGTCGTGGGGCCTATGGCATAGCATTGCTTTGTTTCACCGCCTAAAAGCCTTGATTCTTTTATATTGCGGGTAACCCATTGATCCATATTGCCGTAAGGAAGGGTTTCTGTTTTCTGGGCATTAGCACCGAGTGCAAGAGCCAATATCATCAGGGAGAGGAAGTATTTCATAAGGATGAATTATTTAATAGTTGAACGTGTTGTTTATATTAAAACAACGGATTGCGCCGGCTGTTCGCCCGCAAAAGAGTTAAGAGACGCAAAATTAGCTGAAAAGCCCTGACAAGCAAACCCTCCTCACCCCTTTGACCAAATTATTCATCCTTTTAGAGAGTAAGCTTTCTATAATCCGCAATAATACTTCCGGATTAGTGATTAGCTTTTTGCTTTTTCAGCTATTGTCATGCAAATGCGTGTCTGTAGTTCTGTAACAGATTCAATAAGTTTGGTTCCTTCTTCTTCTGAAAGCGTGAAAACATTTTGGTAGTCTGCCTTTTCTCTCATTGTTTGTAACCGACTATAAAGCATTCCATCCTGACGAGAGAATTGTCCGGTTAATACGTAAAATCTACCGAACTGAGCAGATGTTCCTTTATGACTCCCTGCCTTTATGCCATCAAGTGTCATCATGGCTGTAACAGCATGAAACAGTGAATAATAAAGACGATTTGCTACTAAATCCCAATAATCAAGGCTTGCGTTTTTTATTGCTTGCTCAAGATTACGTTTTGACTTCTCCACAAGGAGATTAGCGGCAATTGCTAATTGATCTTTTGTCAGAGTCATAGCATTATGGCTTCGGATTCGACATTGAGGTGAAAGGCTGTAGAGCTTTCGGCTTGCCATTGGCTTCGTGTATAGAGCAGAGGTGTGATTTGGGCACCGTAGCGCCAGCCTATCTCTGCAAAGGGAAATGCGTAATTTGCGAAGTTGTCGTCTGAGTCGAGTCCATCATCGGTGATTATCAGCAGATCCCAATCTGAGTCGGACGATGCGTTTCCCCGGGCTCGTGAGCCATAAAGATACACAGAGGCTTCATTGTTGGCAAACAGACGTCGTGCCAACTTCTTGATTTCTGATATTATCTTACTGCCTTGCTTCATAATATGTTGTCTGCAAATTTACAAATTTTATTAGAACAACACAATATATTTGGAAAAAGTTGTAGTTTATTCTCCTGAATCAGAATTGTTGACAAGCTGGCTGAGGGGGATGGTGACGAAGTCGCGGGAGGCGGCGCGGGGGTGTGGGACGGTGAGGCGTGGGGTGTTGATGTGCTGATTGTCGATGGCTATGATGTCGATGTCGATCTCGCGGTCGCGGTATGTGCCGTCGGCGTTGCGGTGGGGCATGGATGAGATGGAGCGCTCTATGGCCTGACATTGGTCGAGCAGTGCCTCGGCTTCAGCCTCGGTCCATGGCGAGCGGCGTATATAGCGCACTGCAACGGCGATGTTGAGAAATTCGTTGGGCGATTCGAAGCCCCAAGGCGCGCTCCGGTAGAAGTCTGACGTGCGCAGAGATATCACTCCGGGCAAGGAAGAAAGAGCGGCGACCGCGCGCCCGATGAGGGCACGGCGGTCGCCGCTGTTTGATCCTATCGAAAGATATACGATAGAGTATGGCATGAGCCGCTATCAGTCGATACTTGTGCGGGCCACTTCTTTTTCTTCAAATGCTTCGAGCATATCGCCGACCTTGATGTCGTTGTAGCCTGCAATGGAGATACCGCAGTCGAAGCCCGAAGATACTTCCTTGACATCGTCTTTGAAGCGCTTGAGGCTGCCGAGGTCGCCGGTGTAGCGCACGATACCGTCGCGGATAAGGCGCAGTTTGCAGCCACGGCGTATCTTGCCCTCGCGTACCATTGCGCCGGCGATGGTGCCGACTTTCGACACGTGGAATGTCTCGAGCACTTCGGCGGTACCGGTGACTTCTTCCTTGATTTCGGGAGCGAGCATGCCGGCCATAGCGTCTTTAACCTCCTCGATGGCCTGATAGATCACAGAATAGAGGCGGATCTGGACACCGTCGCGCTCGGCGGCACGGCGTGCGGCCACGCTGGGGCGTACTTGGAAGCCGATGATGATGGCGTCGGAAGCTGCTGCGAGGGTGACATCGCTTTCTGAGATTTCGCCTACGGCCTTGTGGAGGACGTTGATCTGGATTTCGTCGGTAGAAAGCTTGATGAGCGAGTCGGAGAGCGCCTCGATAGAGCCGTCGACGTCACCCTTGACGATGATGTTGAGTTCTTGGAAGTTGCCGATAGCGCGGCGGCGGCCGATATCCTCGAGGGTGAGGAGCTTGGTGGTGCGCAGACCCTGCTCGCGGGCGAGCTGCTCGCGTTTGTTGGCGATCTCGCGTGCTTCCTGTTCGGTCTCGAGCACGTTGAATGTGTCGCCGGCGGCGGGTGCGCCGTTGAGGCCGAGGATGAGGGCGGGCATGGCCGGGCCGGCTTCTTTGATACGCTGGTTACGCTCGTTGAACATAGCCTTGATACGGCCGAAGTTATTGCCGGCAAGCACGATATCGCCCACATGGAGCGTACCGTTCTGCACGAGCACGTTTGCCACATAGCCGCGGCCCTTGTCGAGAGTAGATTCGATGATGGTACCTACGGCGCGGCGGTGGGGGTTGGCCTTGAGGTCGAGCAGCTCGGCTTCGAGGAGCACTTTTTCCATGAGCTCGTCTACACCCAGACCTTGCTTGGCCGAGATGTCCTGACTCTGGTATTTGCCGCCCCAGTCTTCAACGAGATAGTTCATTGCGGCGAGCTCCTCTTTGATTTTATCGGGGTTGGCGTGGGGTTTGTCTACCTTGTTGATGGCGAAGACGATGGGCACACCGGCAGCCGAGGCATGGTTGATGGCCTCTACGGTCTGCGGCATGACGGCGTCGTCGGCAGCCACGATGATGATTACAAGGTCGGTGACCTTCGCACCGCGGGCACGCATGGCGGTGAAAGCCTCGTGGCCGGGAGTATCGAGGAAGGTGATATGGCGGCCGTCGGAGAGGGTGACGTTGTAAGAGCCGATGTGCTGTGTGATACCGCCGGCCTCGCCTGCGATGACGTTGGCCTTGCGGATATAGTCGAGCAGCGAGGTCTTGCCGTGGTCAACGTGGCCCATCACGGTCACTACCGGCGGACGGCTCTCGAGGTCTTCCTCGCGGTCTTCTTCCTGAGCGATGGCGTCGCTTACCTCGGCAGAAACGTATTCGGTAGAGAATCCGAATTCCTCAGCCACGATGTTGATGGTCTCGGCGTCGAGGCGCTGGTTGATAGACACCATCATGCCGATGTTCATACAGGTGGCGATGACGTTGTTGACAGGTACGTCCATCATCACTGCAAGCTCGTTTGCGGTAACGAACTCTGTGATTTTCAACACCTTGCTCTCGGCAAGCTCGGCCTGATGGAGCTCGCGCTCGTGAGCGGCGTTGGCCTCGCGTTTTTCCTTACGCCATTTAGCGCCTTTCTTAAGACCTTTGTCTTTCGAAGTGAGGCGTGCGAGGGTCTCGCGCACCTGCTTTTGTACGTCTTCTTCGCTTACTTCGGGCTGGACGGGACGCTGGGGCTGCTTGTTGCCGCGGCGGTTGTCGCCACGACGGTTGTCACCGCCGTTGTTGCGCTGACCGCCTCCATTGTTGCCTCCGCCGTTGTTATTGCCGCCCCGGCGGTTTTCGCCGCGGTTGTCGGCTGCCTGCTTGCCGGCTTTTTCGATATCTACTTTCTCTTTGCCGGTAATGCGGCGGCGTTTTTTGCGGTCGCCCTCGGCGCCGGTTGCGCCCTGCGCATTCTGGCCGTTTTTGTTGCGGCGGTCATCTTTGCCGCGTTTCTTGGGGCGTGTGTTGAGGTTCATCGACGAAAGGTCGATAGAGCCTACAATCTTAAGCGCGGGAGCGGGAGTAGAGCGCTCGAGAGTGAACACTTCGGGTTCGCTGCCGGGGGCTGCAGCCGGTTTTTCTTCGGCCTTTTCGGGCTTGGCTGCCGGTTTTTCGTCGGCATGCTGAGCCTTGGGAGCGGCCGGAGCCTGCTGCTCTTTAGCCGGTTTTTTATCGTCTGCCACAGGAGCTTTCGCAGCGGGAGCAGGTTGGGTGGGTTTCTTTTCTGCCACAGGAGCTGGTTTGGGAGCTTCAGGCTTTTTCTCTTCAGGTTTAGCCTGAACGGGAGCCGGAGCCGCTGTTTCCTGCTTCTTCTCCGGAGCGGGAGCAGGTGCAGGTTTGGGTGCTACGGGGTTGCCTTTCGCGTCGAGGTTAATCTTGCCCAGAATACGTGGTTTCTGAACTGTAGTGAGCCTTGGTTCTTGTGCTGCGGGCTGCGCGGGCTTCTGCTCGGCGGCACGCTGCTGCTGACGTGTCTCTTTGCGCTCCTCGGCTATCTGCGCGGAGCGGTTCTTGAGATTTTTATCGCTGGCGAAAGCCGCCGTGAGCATGTCTGCAACGTTATCCTCAATGCGTGTGTTGGGATTTTCATCTACGGTGATGTTCTTTTTTCGCAAGAAGTCAATAATGGTCGGCACCGACACATTAAGCTCTTTTGCGATTTTGTTGAGTTTCTTGGGCATATATTGATTTTTCCTTTTTCTAAAATGTTAATTGCTCACGGTAAGCTTATGCTGAGGGGGAGGCGCCGGGGCGCCCGCCCTGTTTATTCAGCGCTTTCTTCAGCTTCGTCGCCGTCTTCGGCAGGCATGTCTTCGGCAGCCTCCTCGTCTTCGTATTCCTTGCGGAGCACATCGAGTACTTCGTCGATTGTGCCTTCCTCAAGGTCAGACTTCTCGATCAGGACGCCGCGTGGAGTGTTGAGCACGCTCTTGGCGGTTACGCAGCCGATGTTTTTGAGGGCGTCGATCACCCAGCCGTCGATTTCATCGCGGAAGTCATCAAGGAAGATGTCGTCTTCGTAGATCATCTCGGTGTCGCGGTATACGTCGATTTCGTAGCCGGTGAGCATTGTGGCCAGCTTGATGTTGTGGCCGTTCTTGCCGATGGCGAGTGAAACCTCTTCGGGGCGAAGGAAAACTTCGGCTTTCTTGGCTTCCTCGTCAAGGCGTATGGTTGATATTTTTGCGGGAGAGAGGGCGCGCTGTATGAAGAGTGAGGGATTGTTGGTGTAGCAGATCACGTCGATGTTCTCGTTGCGGAGCTCACGCACGATACCGTGGATACGCGAGCCTTTCACGCCCACGCATGCGCCTACGGGGTCGATACGGTCGTCGTAGCTTTCTACGGCGATTTTGGCGCGTTCGCCCGGTATGCGGGCAACGGCGCGGATATTGATCAGGCCGTCGTGGATTTCGGGCACCTCAAGTTCGAAGAGGCGGATGAGGAAGAGGTTGCTTGTGCGGCTGACAGTGATCTTGGGGTTGTTGTTCTTGTTGTCGACGTTTGAGATTACGGCACGCACTGTCTCGCCTTTGCGGAAGAAGTCGCCGGGGATAGCTTCGCTCTTGGGGAGGAGAAGCTCGTTTTTCTCATCGTCGAGAAGGAGAGTCTCGCGGCTCCAAGTCTGATATACCTCGCCTGTCACAAGCTGGCCTTCAAGCTCTTTGAACTTGGTGAAGACTGCTTCTTTCTGCAGGTCGAGAATACGGCTCTGGAGAGTCTGGCGGAGGTTGAGGATGGCGCGGCGGCCGAATTTCTCAAATATAATCTCGCGGGTGTGCTCCTCGCCGACCTCTGCTTCGGGGTCGTCGTCGGCACGGGCATCTGTGAGCGAGATCTGGAGATTGGGGTTTTCGACTTCGCCGTCGGGCACTACCTGCAGGTTCTGGAAAATCTGCACGTCGCCCTTGTCGGGGTTGAGGATTACATCGAGGTTTTCGTCGGTGCCGAACATCTTGGCCAGCACGTTGCGGAACGATTCCTCAAGCACGCTGATCATCGTGGTCTTGTCGATGTTTTTCAGTTCTTTAAATTCGGCGAACTGCTCGACCATATTCGGGGTTTCCTCTTTTTTTGCCATTGCTATATTGTTAGGTGTATTTTTAGAATTTCAAGTCGTATTTCACGTATTTGCAGTCGTTGGAGTTGAGTTTGACGGGCTCAACTTTCACCACGGGACGTTTTGCGCCGGGCTCCTTGACTTTTACAGATGTCTCGATAGTGAAGTCGACATCGGTGTCGCCGGTTTCTCCGGGCGCGACCTCAACGAGAGTGCCGCGGAGCTTGCGGCCGTCGCGGGTGAGAATCTCTACATCGTTGCCGAGGTTCTTGTCGTATTGGCCTCTCACCTTCATGGGCGCGGTGAGGCCGGCCGAGCCTACCTCGAGGGCGTAATCCTCGGCGTCGCGGTCAAAGACGGCCTCTACGGCGCGTGTTATCGCGGCGCAGGCGTCGATGTCGACTCCGGTAGCGCTGTCTACCTCTACGGTTATGTTATTGTCGGGAGTGACCGATATGTCTACCAAGAAAAGGTCGGTATCGACCATCGCTTGGAGCACTGTCTGCTTCAGTAATTCTTTGTCTATCATGAGTTGAAATGAAGAGGAGGAAGCTTGTGGCCCCCTCCTCTGTGAAGATTTACTGCAAAATTACTAAAAATTTGCTGAATTATCAAATAATTAAGTCTCGGCAGAGGGGTGGCTTACGTTGTGTTATATTTAATTAACGCTGCTAAATGATAATTAACATAAAGTCGGCTCGCAATAAAAAACTCCGCCGGAAATCGACGGAGCTTAGAGGTGCCAAGCAGAATCGAACTGCTGTGCTCGGTTTTGCAGACCGATGCCTAACCACTCGGCCATGGCACCATTGTTTTGCGGTGCAAAATTAAGACAAATATTTCACACCACCAAATTTTTTTCAATCTTTTTGGTTTTGGTTCTTGCCCGCGGAGAAGTGGAGAGTTTGCTTATCCGTTGTTTTGGTTATCTAATTTTCGGCATAACCAACGCCATACATTATAGTATACAATGAATAAGATAGCACCTAATACTCCTGAAGTAAAGGGAGATGTCATATCATGCAGTCGGAGATATTGGTTTGCCAATGCTATTGTAGCTCCAAATAAAGCGACAATGGCAAGGTAGAAACAAAATATTCTTATCGTTTTAAGTTTCATTTTCAGACAAGTTCAATGCCGTTTTTTAACTCTGCGGCGATAAATCATAAAATTATCGAAACACAGGTAGGTAAGGAGAGTGATTCCGCCTAATTCAAACCAAGCCTTACCGGACCCGGGCTCCATAACTACGCCCCAAATTCTTTCCATTATGCAGAGAATACCAACAACTAAAAGAGTCGCGGATATATTTCGTTTTACCGTATTGCTTATCATAATATAACTCTAATGATCCTATACTATCAGACGCAAAATTACGGAAATAATTACAAAGTATCCTACGGTGATAGAGTTAATCTTCCGCCGCACCTGAAATTTACCCTATTCAGGGCGAACCTGCTAAGGGCATTAAGTGTTTATTTGTGATTTATCGAGTAGGAGGTCGAGAATGTCGAAAGTATTCAGTCGATGAGCTAAAGGTTAGTTGTCACCACCCCACGGAATATAAGAGAGGCTGTCATCAACGATAGTCGGCATGATGTCAACGTCTTATTTGAAAACAGGGGAAGACTTTTCCTTGAAGATTGCTTGAGCCGGGATCGTGGGCAAGTCTTCATCGAAGTTGAAATCAAGAAAGGTTATAACTTGCTTAATCCCAGTGAGGTTATGGGTTGTTGTGTGTTTGCGAAAAGACGCGGTTATAGCGCTTTGTCAGTTTTGGATTGTGTAGATTCTTTAGAGGTTGAAGCCTCCAGACATGCGAATTTGTTAAAATCCAACAATTCTCCAGTAGATAAACGGAAAAGTACGAGATTATAACCTGTTACATCCCTAACTATGTATACTCTTTTTTCTTTCTCATTAGATATGACAAGGGTGTCGGTTTGAGAATTGAAATCCCAAGAGTAAAAAGTCGTGCTTCCGTCAGAAGAACATAAATTTAAAGTTTTGTTTTTATTGAAAATCCAAATAGAATTATGCCCTTTCAGTTTCCAAATTGTATTTATAAATGGAATGTATGTGTATCGATATAAGAATACCATCATGTACGCTATTGCAACAAAGGGAATAAATGAGTATGTGTATTTAATCCAATCGGGAAGAGGCATTGTGCCTATTATACCTATTACAATCGTAACAATCAAAGGGTCTCTAAAATCTGAGAATTTTTCTCTGTGTGTATTTGTTATAATCAGCACAAGAACTAAGAAGATCTCAATAATAACACAATTAGCTATTAGAAAAAGGTTATACTGCGAATCGCCTATTTTAGGTGGAATTATCCGATTTACTATTAATAAGTCAACACAATATAAGCCGCCAATATAGAACAATATCGGCACTATTAATAATAGCGTATTTTTTATCCAATTGTTTCCCATAATGCAAAGTTACTCATTTTCGCCAAGGTATCAAAGAAAAACTTCAAGGCCATTAACCACGGCTCTATCATTTAAATCTCTTGGCTATATTCTCCGTTTCATAACTACTGGAAAAGGTTGTTGCTAAAATTTCATGTTCGGGTTATGGCCGGGGGCGATGGGTGGCGGATTGCTTTTTGTGTTGTGATTTGTTTGCTGAACATCAGGCTGCCGGCCGGTGTTTTTATATAAACTTAAGTTTCGCATACGAAACTTGTTTATTTAGAGTTTAATGGGTTTAAGGAGCTTAGTACATATTGGTAAAAATAAACTTTTTAAACTACATAAACTGTGCTGAAAGCGCATTAAACCTCAAGTTTTCAAGTTGCAAGGCAATTTGCGAAACTTGAATTATATAAATATTTACAATTATGTCCTCTCGGTTGCTTATTTTTTCGTAACTTTGCAGAGGCTTTACCAATACCGGCAAGTCTGAGTCTATGATTGAAAGAATAGTAATTATCGACAGTGTTGATCCTCTGTGTTTCTACGGCGTGAACAATGCCAACATGCAGCTGATCAAAAATCTCTATCCGAAGCTTCGCATTTCGGCGCGTGGCTCGGTGATCCGTGTGATTGGCGAAGAGACCGAAACGGCTGATTTCGAGGCCAAGATCAAAGAGCTCAGCGCCTACGCCGAGCATTACAACACTCTCACCGAAGAGGCCATTCTCGATATCATAAAAGGCGAGGCTCCCAAGGAGCTCAAGCGCGACGGCGTGATAATCTACGGTATCAACGGCAAGCCCATCAGCGCCCGCAATGCCAACCAGCAGCTTATGGTGGAGAGCTTCGCCAAGAACGACCTTACTTTCGCTCTCGGCCCCGCCGGTACGGGCAAGACTTATATCGCCATCGCCCTTGCCGTACGTGCCCTCAAAAACCGCGAGGTGCGCAAGATTATCCTCTCGCGCCCGGCAGTGGAGGCCGGAGAGAAGCTCGGCTTCCTCCCCGGCGACATGAAAGACAAGATCGACCCCTATCTGCAGCCGCTCTACGACGCTCTCGAAGACATGATACCCTCGATCAAGCTTAAGGAGTATATGGAGAGCAATGTCATACAGATCGCGCCGCTTGCCTTCATGCGAGGCCGCACTCTCAACGACGCCGTCATCGTGCTCGACGAGGCCCAGAACACCACCGTACATCAGATCAAGATGTTCCTCACGCGCCTTGGCATGAACGCCAAGATGATAATCACCGGCGACGTCACCCAGATCGACCTGCCGCGCTCGGTGCAGTCGGGTCTTGTGCAGGCCCTCAAGGTGCTTGCCAATGTCCCCGGCATAGGGCGCGTGGAGTTCGCCAAGAAAGATATCGTGCGCCACTCCCTTGTGCAGCGCATAGTCGAGGCCTACGAGCGTCATGAGGCACTCGCCAAGGAGCACCCCGACGACAATCCGGAAAATTAACATACTACAATACAACCATTCATTATCACTCTTATGCCCCTTACAAGCACAGATTTCCATTTCCCCAATCAAGACGCACCCGTATATCACGGCAAAGTGCGCGATGTTTATTCTATCGCAGGCGACCTGTTGGTGATGGTCGCTACCGACCGTATCTCGGCTTTCGATGTTGTGCTCCCCAAGGGCATTCCCTATAAGGGACAGGTGCTCAACCAGATTGCCAACTACTTCCTCGACGCCACCTCTGAGGAGATTCCCAACTGGAAACTTGCCGAGGTTGACCCGATGGTCACCGCCGGTGTGCGTGCCGAAGGTTTCAGAGTAGAGATGATTATCCGCGGCTATCTTGCCGGCAGCGCATGGCGCGAGTATGCCGCAGGTGCGCGCGAGCTTTGCGGTGTGAAACTCCCCGAAGGCCTTCGCGAGAACGAGCGTCTGCCCGAACCCATCATCACCCCCACCACCAAGGCCGACGCCGGTCACGACGAGAATATCTCGCGTGAGGAAATCATCGCCCAAGGTATCGTGAGCGAGGAAGACTACAAGGTGATGGAAGAGTATACCCGCCGCCTTTTCGCCATTGGCACAAAGATGGCAAACGACAAGGGCCTTATCCTCGTGGACACCAAATATGAATTTGGCAAGCACGACGGCAAGGTGATCCTCATCGACGAGGTCCACACCCCCGACTCATCGCGCTACTTCTATGCCGACACCTATCAGGAGCTCTTCGAGGCCGGCAAGCCCCAGCGTCAGCTCTCTAAGGAATTTGTGCGCCAGTGGCTCATGGAGAATGGCTTCATGGGACGTCCCGGCGAGACCGTGCCTGAGATGACTCCCGAGGTATGCCGCAGCATTTCTGAGCGCTATATCGAACTCTACGAGCACCTTACAGGCAAGAAATTCGTGCCTGCCGACGAAAACGGTGCCGACGCACGTATCGAAACCGGCGTTCTCGACTTCCTTGCCAATCTCAATAACTGATTCAGTTGGAAGTAGAGCACGTAAACCCCTACGATGACAAACGCGCCAAAACCGAACAGGTAGAGGCGATGTTCGACGCCATCGCTCCGGCCTACGACTTCATGAACCGCGCCATGACCTTCGGGCTCGACCGCCTGTGGCTCCGTGCGCTCGTGAAAGTCGTGCGCCGCAGCGGTGCGCGCCATATTGTGGATATGGCCACCGGTACCGGCGACGTAGCCCTCGCCCTTGCCAACCGTATAAGCGGCGTCAAGGTCACCGGCCTTGACCTGAGCGAAGGCATGCTCTCCAAGGCTCGCGCAAAGACCAAAGGCGAGGATGTCACTTTCCGTCAGGCCGACTGCCTGCATACAGGGCTGCCTGAGGCGAGCGCCGACGCCGTCACTGTAGCCTACGGCGTACGCAACTATGCCGATATAGCCGCCGGCTTGCGCGAGATCGCACGCATACTCCGGCCCGGAGGCACTGTGGCGATACTCGAGCTCTCCACCCCCGTCTCTCCCATTACCAAACCGCTCTATAAGCTTTATACACGTTTGCTTATACCGGCTGCAGGGCGGTTGATATCAGGCGACAGCCGCGCCTACTCTTATCTGCCCGAGAGTATCGCCGCCGCCCCGCAGCGAGGCGATATGACCGCACTCATGACAGAAGCAGGCCTCGCAGAGGCCTCTTATAAAGCTCTCTCTTTCGGCGTTTGTACGCTGTATACTGCCAAGAAGTATTGATCTTTTTCGTAAGCCATTCTGACCTGCTTGCGACAATAAAGTAGAACATGAAACTGACATTACGCACAATCGCAGCCGCCATTGGGGTGGCTTTCTGTATAAATGCCTCTGCGCAGGCCCAGTATTTCGGGTCGGCAAAAGTTAATGCCGACGATACATCTGCAGCCGCCGCTGTAGAAGACAGCTTAGCCCGTGCTGCAAGCCGCGCAAGCAAAGCCAGTGAGGCAAGCAAGGCCAGTAAGGCGAGCAAGGCAAGCAAAGCCAGCAAGGCAAGCAAAGCCGCCAAAGCCGCGCGCGAGGCTGATAGCGCTGCCAGCCGTGTGCGCTCGCTCGCCGAGCTCAACGCCTATCTCGACACTCTCGATATGAGCCGCTACGATAACGTGATGTCAACGCGCCTTCTGCCCAAGACCGCTTTCCTTCCTTCGGTTTTCACCGGCTATGAATATCCCGACACCACATCGGCTTTCACCCCCGAGCTGTCGGGAAATCCGGCTTTCGAATGGATAGAGGAGGAGATGGCCATGCAGCGCAAGCTCAAGGCACTCAACTATAATCTCTATCTCTCGCACCCCGACCGCGTGGCATATAACATCAACCTTTTGCCTGAGGCACCCAAGGTGTTCCACGCAGTTGTCGACCCCGAGAAGCACACCATAACCATAGAGGAGACAATCAACAAGGCCGAGGTCGTGAATCCTATCGACATAGGCCCGGCCAAGAAACGCCATTGGATACGCACTTTCACAGCCTCGCTGCAGTTCTCGCAGGCCTACGTGTCGCCCAACTGGTATCAGGGCGGCAACAACAACCTCAACGCTCTCGGCCAGCTCTACTATAATGTGAAGCTCAACACCCAGTATCATCCCAATCTGCTCTTCGAGACCACGGCGCAGTATAAGCTTGGCATAAACAGCGCCCCCGACGATACTATCCATGCCTATAATATCACCGATGACCTCTTTCAGGTCAACACCACATTCGGTATCCGTGCGCACAAGCGGTGGTACTATTCATTTACCGGTCAGTTCAAGACCCAGCTCCTCAACTCCTACCAGTCGAATACCAACAATCTGCGCTCATCGTTCCTATCTCCGGGCGAGCTCACAGCCGGTATCGGTATGACCTACAACTATGCCAACCCGGCGAAGACATTTACTTTCGACGCGTCGCTGGCGCCTCTTTCCTACGCTCTGCGCACATGTATAAGCACCAAAATCGACCCTACGAACTATAATATAGAGGCCGGTCGTAAGACCTCGCACCATTTCGGTTCGACCGCTGAGCTGAAACTGTACTGGAAGATCTGCTACAACATCACCTATTCGACGCGTCTGTTTGCGTTTACCGACTATGAGACGGCGCAGGTCGACTGGGAGCATACCCTGCAGTTTGAGATCAACCGCTTCCTGACAACGCAGATCTATTGCCATGCCCGCTATGACTCGAGCACTCCCCGCTGCGACGACCCGTCGTGGAAGAAACTGCAGATCAAGGAGATATTCTCTATCGGTCTGGCATATAAATTCAGCACCATCTGATGTTGAGGCTCTTATCCGCATTGGTGCTAATGCTCTGTGCTTTGTCGGCAAAGAGCGAGCCGATGTGGATAAAGCTTGACACAATACAATCAACCTCGCATACTCCCGAGGGGGTATGGCGCATAGCCGACGGCCCGCTTTTCGAAATCCGTGCGGCGTCGGGCCGGAGCGGCGTCTACGAGCTTGTATTGCTGATGAGCAGTGATCTGTCGGTGCCGGCCGGTACGCTCTTCGGCACTATGACGCGGGGCGCCGACAGCCGTCGTTACGACGCCCGCCTGTTGGCCGACCCCAAGGCGCGTAAGGACGCCGGAAGAGGCCGTGAGCGCGACTTTTCACTCGTTTTCAACGATGACTTCACTCAGCTTTCCCTGCGCCACTACCGCAAGGGCATAGCCGTAAATTTCATACGCCTTGTGCCTTATCTTTTCAGAGTGGGCATAGAGCGACACGACAATCTCCCCGACGGCGTGGTCGGTGCCTCGCGCTGTAATGCCGACGCCGTCGATTATCCTATAAAATTATGAAACCGATACTCTTGCTCCTCACAATTGCCGTGGCAGCCCTGACCGTCACGGCGCAGAAAACTACCCGTGCCGGCCTGCACGCAAAGTCAAGTCTTGCCGAGGCTTCCTCCACCGCAATCCCGGAAACCGCCGAAGTGGATACTGTAGTCAATCCGGCACATCATCAGCTCGATATCAACGGCTATGACAAGCCTCTGCGCTCGCGCCGCGAGACATTTTTTGTCACCAACAATACCAAGCAGGCTACGAAGGGCGTGGCAGTGACTATCACTTATTTCGACTCGAAGAACCGACAGTTGCATAAGCGGAGCGCACACTTGCCGCTGCAGATTCCGGCCGGTGAGACCCGTCAGGCGTCGCTGAAGTCGTGGGATGAGCAGCAGTCGTTCTACTACGAGCAATCGTCGGTGCCGGCGCGTGTTGACGTCGCCACACCTTATTCTGTGAAAATCGCTGTAGACACTATATTTTTTGCACGATGAGACTGGTTATCCAACGCGTAAGCCAAGCGAGCGTCAGTGTCGCCCGCGAGCTTGTGAGCAGTATCGGCCAAGGGTTGATGATACTTGTAGGTGTGGAGACCGGCGATACCGACGCCGATTGTCTGTGGCTGGCCGCAAAGGCCGCCAATATGCGTATCTTCGACGATGAGAACGGGGTGATGAACCGCTCTGTCATAGATATCGGGGGCGAAGTGATGGCAGTGAGCCAGTTTACACTGACAGCCTCCACGCGCAAGGGTAACCGCCCCAGCTATATCCGCGCTGCCGGCCACGAGGATGCCACGCGTCTCTACGAACTCTTCAAAAGCGAGATGTCGCGCCTCACAGGTCGTCCTGTCGCCGCCGGAATTTTCGGCGCCGACATGCAGGTGTCGCTCATCAACTCCGGCCCGGTGACGATAATCATCGACTCTCGCCTTAAGGAGTAAGTATCAATTAAACATTCATGGCATGGTGTTTGTTATAGTCTTTGAAAAAGATTATAACCCCTAAAACATACAACGCTATGAGCGATTTCAAACAAATCATCAGTGAAGACAAGCCTACGCTTGTCGATTTCTTCGCTACTTGGTGCGGCCCCTGCCGTGTGCAAGGCCCTATCCTTGAGGAAGTGAAGAAACGTGTCGGCGACGAGGCCAACATCATCAAAATCGATATAGACCAGAACGGCCCTGTTGCAGCCCAGTATAATGTCCGCTCGGTGCCTACTCTTATCCTCTTCAAAGGCGGAGAGGCCGTATGGCGTACGGTAGGCGTGCAGCAGGCGGATTTGCTCGAGGCAAAGATTCGCGAACATCTATCGTAAAAAAAGGAGGAACTGATTATGACCGATACAGATAAAACACTCAAAGGACTCTTGTCAGAGGATAAGCCGACGCTTGTGGTATTCTACCGCGCCGACTGTGCCAAGAAAGAGGAGCAGGGCAAGGTGCTCGATGATCTTGCCTCTGATTTCCGCGACAGAGCCAACATCTACCGTATCGACGGTACGGCAAATCAAGATCTCATGAAGGAATATAAGGTAGGAGCCTATCCGACTTTCATTCTCTTCAAGGATGGTCAGGAAGCATGGCGCGACACCGGTCACAAGCCCTACAGCGAGCTTGCCGACATGATCCGCCGGTTTATCTGACAGACGAAGACGACGAACGCGAGCTGCACCCGCGCCTTCGATTAGATAAACACTAAAATAAGAGGCTGCGTCAATTTTTTGACACAGCCTCTATGTGTTATATCTGTTTTGGAGTTGGTATATCCTCAATCATCTTCTTGATTTCTTTTTCATATTCGGCTACACCAATAGGGCGTTCCAATCCCTCAAACGACCATTCAACTACGGTGTCATCCTTTGATTTGCATATAAGCAATCCAATTGTTTGATTATCTTCCGGCCCTCGCATAAGATGATCTACTGCTGAAACATAGAAATTTAGCTGACCGGCATAATCTGGAATAAAAGGAACAATCTTTAATTCGCATACGACATATCTATGTGTTGGAATATGGTAAAATATCAAGTCGGGATAATACGTCTGTCCATTTGGCATTGACAACTGAAGTTGCCTGCCGACAAATGAAAATCCTTTTCCTAGTTCCAATAAAAAGTCGGTGATATGCTTTACCAAGGCATCTTCAAAGTCTCTTTCGTTGTAATCAAGAGGCATTTGCAAAAACTCCATATTATATGGACTCTTTAGCATTTGTTTAGCTAAAGACGATTCTACTTCAGGTAGACTCCTTTCAAAATTAGTCAGAGCTTTCCCATATCTAGTATAATACCCTTCAGAGTGATAGTATTCTAATTCTTTTCTACTCCAACCGTGTTCACACACTTGCCTCACATAGAACATGGCCTCATCTAATGATTCTGCCTTGGCCGTGATGAAAATATGTTGACCCCAAGGAACATTGGCAAAGAAATATGGCATTGACAAAATGCCTTCAGTTATGTTGCCTCCAAAAAGGTCAACAGGCTGTTGACCTTTTGTAATCCATTGGTAATAAGTTTTATACCATCGACGGGCAGCTTTGATATTACTAAGAGATAAACCTGTATCACCGGGAAACTCCGCTTGCAAATCAATAGTTACATTTTTTAATAACCCATCACCATATTTAGCTCTTTTTGACATCATAAAAATATCACGACCTAATTCCCAATAGAAATTGAGCATTTCTCCATTTACCTTTACGGCCGCACGAACTTGCGCCCTTCGATAGCGGCTTTTCAAATCAGTGAGCCATTTCTTGTATTCAGATGTCATTGATGTCAGTTCTCGATTAACAAACATCGGAGTTCTATTGTCTTTCAAGGTCATAAGCAAGGATGTTAGGCTACAAAGTTACTAATGCTTTTGTAAACTTGCAATATGTAATAGTCTTTTACGTGCGTCTTGAACATATTTCGACTCACCTACTAAAAACAACGCAGGCTCCCGGAGAGGGAGCCTGTGGTGTTTTAGCGGGTGAGTTTTCTTAAGGTTGCCGTGGCGAGGCCCGATGGCATTACCGGCCATGAGGAGTAGCCGGTGCGGCGGTAGTTGATATCAATGATGTTGATATCCTTGAATTTGCGCCATTCCACACCGCGGCGGTCCATATCGGCGATACGGTTGGCCGGCAGGTTGGTGACTTCTATGCGCAGTTCGTTGTCGCCGGCATGTAGCATACCGGGCAGGTCGATGACAAACGGAGCCGCCCATACCGTGCCGGCAAATTTGCCGTTGACATACACGCGGGCGCTCTCGCGCAGGTCGCCGAGTTCGAGTTGCCATTCTCCTCCGGCGTCGGCGTCAGGAATATTCACTGTAGTGGTATATACGCCGGTTCCGCCGAGGCGGTTGAGGGTGGAGTCGCCGAGCTCGGTCCAGTGTCTGAGCCCTGCGAGATTGTAGGTCTTGCCTACTTCGGGGACCGACTCGGTGAAGCTGAGTTTCCAAGGCATGGTCGAGAGGTCGCGCTCACTCACGGTCTTGCGGGCCGGAGAAGCTGCGAGGCTGCTCACCGGGTGACTGTAGGTGCGCAGTATGCGCGACTCGCCCGAGCGTAGCTGCACATCGACAGATTTGTCATTGATATCAGCGCGGTAAATACGGCCGCTCATGGGGTCGAACCATGCCGCGTCGGCAAACGATACCGTAAGCGGCGCCGTGGCGTCGACATCCTTGTCGCTGAGATTGGCGATGAAGTAGATATATCCGTCGTCGGTGGCGCGGCGCAATACACGCAGCCCGAGGTCTGTGCGGAGCGCTTCTGCCTCGCCTGCCGCCTTTATGCGCTCATTGTCTATGCCGTAGATAATCTGCGCACCTTGGGCTGCGAGCGAGTCGAGATGAGACTTGAGCTGAGGCTTGAGTTCGCCGCTGCCGGGAATAATGAGAGCCTTGTAGGGCGTCCCGGCGGCTGTGACGAGCCGGTTGCCGTCGAAAGATGTGCCCATCAGATAGCGGTCGCTGATATAGTCGCAATCGTAGCCGAGGCTGTCGATTTCCATCACACTGCTGATGAAGTCGGGTGCAAGGCGCCCCATATCGTGAATGCTGAAGCCCATCAGCAAGCCCTCTTCGCCGGGACTGTGACGCTGGCGCCACATATCGCGCACGGGCAGATATACGAGGAAGTCATTGTCGGGACGTCCTTGCTGAAGCATGCTCTGGCAGCGGGTGATATATTCCATCAGAGCCGGAGCGTCGCGCCAGATGGTGTTGGTGGGGCTCATGTCTACCGAAGCGTAGAATTTCCATCCCGGCCACTCCGCCTCCATGGGAGAGTAGGTGGTGCCGTGGAAGAAAATATGGTTTACGCCGCAGGCAAACATCAGGTCGAGGTCAGGCTTCATCTGCGAGAGCGAGGTGCGGAAGTGCTCGGTGAGCCAAGTGAAAGTCTCGCTCGAGGTAAGCGGCTTGCCTGTGATATGCGCCGCCGACGAGGCATATTTGAGCATTGACACGTCGCTGTCGTTGCGGCGGGTGAAGCCTTTGTCGGTGCGAAGCCCTTTGATTCCGAAGTCAGAGAGGCCGAAGCCCTCGATTTCGGGCACATCTACGGCAGCGTAGATGTCAATCAGGTTTGCCGGCGAGCCGTGGGCTTGGTTGCGTATCTCAACGCCGCGCTCATGCGCCCAGTCGACCCACTGCTGAGTGAAGTTTTCGAGCAGGAGTTCGCCGAGGGTCTCGCGGTAGTCGGCAAGTACGGCATTGCCGTCGTTGACAAGGCCGAGAAGCTCGGGCAGTTTGTCTTGCAGCTTATATCCGCGCCGTGCTTCAAATTCGGCGAAGAGAGTGGGAGTCCAGTTGGCTCGGAACACCTCGTAGCTGTCGTTGAAGAAGTTGTGAGGCCACGGCGTGCCGCTATCCTTGAATGCTTTGTCGAATTTTGCCAGATAGCGTGCTACGGTTGCACGGTCGAAATGGTCAATCACCAGTCCTTCGCCTCCGGGAGCGGCGCGCTTCACCTGTTGGCCTGTGCGGCTTTGGAAGGCACGTATGATTTCCTCGCGGCCGTCGGGAAGAGTGCGTCGGCTTTCGGCTATGGGTGTGGCAAAAGGTTTCTCCTTTGCCGACAGTTCCTTAACCGGCACGTCGCCGGCGGCTACGGTATCGACGAGGAACACCGCCTTGCACGCCGCCTCTTCATGAGTCACCTCCGGTCCGCCGAAAGGCCATCCCGAGCCTTGGTTCATATCCACGAGCATGCCGTTGGCTGCAGCAGCGCTCTCTGTGGTGGCGAGCATACTCATCCATTGCGGCGAGAGGTAGTTGATGTCATTGGCCTCGTTGCCTTTCACGCCGTAGATGGGGGTGATTTCCACCGAACCCATGCCTGCGCGGGCATACTCTTTGATAAGCGCTTCGATATTGACGGAGTCAACAGCCGAGCCCATCCACCACCAGCGGGTGCCGGGCTTCATCTCAGGCGCCGGTACGGGCCACGACTGCGCAAAAGCGCAGGCTATTGCCAGGGCTCCGGCGAACGTTGTGACGGATCTTCGCATGGCTGTGTGATATTTTTGGGTAGTTCGAATTTTTTGCCGTCGGCCTCGATGTCGCTGAAATCGAATCCTGTAGTGACAAAATCAGGCGATTCAGCGTTTTTATAGAATCCTCGGCTTGTGTTTACCTTGACGTCTTTCACCGTGAGGTTGTCGACGCGCGACATAGGCATGTCGGGGCGGTCGAGCTTATTGTAGAACTGCGTCCAAGCGCTCACCTCGATACCGTTGCGCACGTCGCCGCGGATTTTCTCCACGAGCACATTGCGGTAGTGCTGGGGAGTGTCGGGGCGCATTTTGAAGAGCACGATATGGTGGGTGTCGTCAAACTCGCAGTCGCGCAGTATCACGTTGTTGCAGTCCCAAGCCTCGCTGCCGAAGGTAATGCCGGAGTTCGACTTGCCGAATTTGCAGTTCTCCACAAGCACACGGGCATTGCCGCCATTGCCGGGGATGGTGTCTACGTATGTGCCCTTGCCGCCTTTGAGGCATACGGCGTCGTCGTTGACATTCATGTAGCAGCCGTTGACGAGCACGTCGGAGCACACGTCGAGGTCAAGGGCGTCGGTGCTGGGGCCTTTGGGGTAGCCGTCGGTCTTGGCCCAGATGTAGTCGTTGAGATATTTTATATTGTTGCAGCGGTAGAGGTGGTTGGTCCAGAAGCCGGAGTTTACCAAGCGGACGTTGCTCACCTCCACGTTGTCGCTGTTGCTGATATATACCAGACGCGGGCGCAGGGCTTCGAGATTGGTGCATTTGGGGTTGACCTTGCGGCGGAGCCAGAACTCATCCCAGAAGCGCCAGCCGTTGCCGTCGATGGTGCCGGGGCCGGTGATGGTGAAGCCGTCTACGCCGTCGGCATTGACGAGGGCTGCGAAGTAGTCGATTGTCTGTCCTTCGAGGCGCGTCTTGATTATTTTATAATGAGTGATGGCGTCGCTGCCTTTGAGGCGTCCGCCCTCGGCGATGTTGAGGTGTGTGCCGGGTTTGAAGAAGAGCGAGCCGCTCAGATATACGCCCTCGGGAATGGTGATTACGCCGCCCCCGTTTTCGGCTGCGAGGTCGATGACTTTCTGTATGGCCTCGGTCTGGATAAGGGTGGAGTCACCCTTGACAACGCCGTAGTCGGTGACAACGTAGCGCTTGCCGAGGTTGTCGGGGTTGACCGGAGTGGTGTCGCTGAACCACTTGTCGATAGGAGTGCCGTCGGGCCATGAGCCTTGGGCTGCGCCGCTGAGTGCGATGAGAGAGCATGCTGCTGCCAATAGTATGTTTTTCATGTCTACAGAGTGACGCCGCTCTTGAAGATGGCGATTTCTTTAGAGTGAGATTTTTCGTTGAGGGTGAGGGCTCCGTCGGCGGTGGCTATCACTTTCTCGACCAAGCGGGCGAGAGCTTCGGCGGGAGTCTCGTTTTCTACAATGCCGCCTGCATTGAAGTCGATCCAGTTTGATTTCTTCGCCGCCAGAGGGCTGTTTGTGGAAATCTTCATGGTGGGCACAAAGGTGCCGAAGGGAGTGCCGCGGCCGGTGGTAAAGAGCACAATCTGACAGCCCGACAATGCGAGAGCCGACGCTGCCACAAGGTCGTTGCCGGGGGCTTGGAGCAGGTTGAGGCCATGCTCGCGGAGCTGTTGGCCGTAGGTGAGCACATCGGTCACAGGCATTGAGCCGCCTTTCTGCACGCAGCCGAGCGATTTCTCCTCAAGTGTGGTAATGCCGCCTTCCTTGTTGCCCGGCGAGGGGTTTTCGTAGATAGGCTGGCCGTAGGAGCGGAAGTAAGCCTTGAAATTGTTGATAAGGGCCACGGTCTTGTCGAAAATGCTGCGGTCGGTGGCGCGGTCCATAAGTATTGTCTCGGCGCCGAACATCTCGGGCACTTCGGTGAGAACAGTAGTGCCACCGTGCTCAATGAGCCAGTCGGAGAACAGACCTACAAGGGGATTGGCCGTAATGCCCGACATGCCGTCGGAGCCGCCGCATTTGAGTCCCACGCAGAGTTTCGATATCGGCAGTGGCTCGCGACGGTCGGCGCGCATGTTGGCTATAAGCTCGCCGCATAGGCGCACGCCCTCGGCGATCTCGTCGTCGACTTTCTGTGCTTCGAGGAAGCGCACGCGTGAAGCGTCGAAGTCGCCCATAGCCTCGCGCAAAGCCGAAATCTGATTGTTCTCGCAGCCCAGACCGAGCACGAGCACGCCGCCGGCATTGGGGTGCTTGGCAAGTGCCGCGAGCGCGGTGCGGGTGTTGGCATGGTCTTCGCCGAGCTGCGAGCAGCCGTAGTTGTGGGTAAAGGCGCGGATATCGTCTATGCCCTCGCTGCCGTAGAGTTCGCGCACCTGTGCGGCGATGGCGTTGGCCTGGCCGTTGACGCAGCCTACCGTGGGCACAATCCATAGCTCGTTGCGTATGCCCATGCGTCCGTCGCTGCGCAGGTAGCCGTTGACGGTGACATTTTCGGAGTTATGTTTTACCTCCGCAGCCTTGGGGCTGTAGGTGTATTCGAGGTCATCGCAGAGGCCGGTGGCGAGGTTGTGGCTGTGCACCCATTCGCCGGTCGCTATATCGGCTTTGGCAATGCCAATAGGGTAGCCGTATTTTATCACCGGCTCGCCTTTTGCTATAGGACGCAAGGCGAATTTATGTCCGCGGGTGATTGCCTCCGGCAGCACTACTCCGCAGGCTTCCTCGCCTTTGGCGAGCCCCTCGGCGGCGAGTGCCACACCTACATTGTCGGCCTGGTTTATCTGTATGAACCGTTTCATTCTTCAGCGAGGAATGTGGCCAGTGCCGTGTTGATACCCTTGTCGAGAATTTCTTTCACATACTTGGCGGCAGTAGCCGAAAATCCGGGCACGATGGCCTCGAAATCCTGCAGGAATATGCCGCTGCGGCTCACGATGGCCGCTACAGTGCCCTCGATATCATCGGCTTTCCAATTATCGCGGATAAAGGCGATGTGGGCGGCGTTGTCCTGCGGTTCGAAGCCCGACTCGGGAGAGTAGAGCGCAAGCAGACAGGCGAAGGTGAAGAGCTCATGACGGGCTATCAGGCCGCGTTTGAGCCAATTGTCTTTCACGGTGTCGAAGTTGCGCGCTTCCCATTTCGAGAGCGAGTTGAGGGCTATCGACTCAAGACGGTGGCGGATAAACGGATTGTAGAAGCGCTCCAATATGCCTTCGGCGAAAGCCGACAGCTCGGCGCGGTCGCCGTCGATTACGGGGAGCACTTCTGTCTCTACCATCGTGTTGACAAAGGTGTTGATATCTTTGTTGTCGAAGGCGTCCATCACTGTCTCGCAGCCGGCGAGCAGACCCATGGCCACCATGCCGGTGTGCGAGCCGTTGAGAATACGCACTTTCTTGTCGCGGAATTCTTTGATTGACGGCATGAAGAGCACATGCAGGCCGGCCTTGTCGAGAGGCAGCTCGGCCTGCAGGCGTGCCGCAGCGTCGCCGCTGATGGCCCAAAGGTGATAGAGCTCGCCCTTGACGATGGCATTGTCGTCGTAGCCGAGTTCGGCCTTGAGAGCCTCGGGGTCGTCGGGCGCTCCGGATACTATGCGGTCAACGAGTGTGTCGGTGAAGTAATTGCAGTTTTCTATCCAAGCGATGAAATCTTCGCCGAGATTTGCCTCGCGGGCATGGCGGAGCACATATTCGCGCAGCTTGGCGCCGTTGTCCTCGATGAGCTCGCAGGGGATGAAGAAGAGACCCTTGTCGGGGTCGCCGTTGAAATGACGGTAGCGCAGCAGGAGAAGACGGGTGACTTTACCGGGGAACGTCGCCGGTATGTCGGCCATGATGTCGTCGGCCTCGTAGCGTATGCCGGCCTCGGTGGTGTTGGATACCACGAAGCGCAGCTCGGGCGAGAGCACTGTCTGCTCGAAAGCGTCGGTGTCGTCGGGTGTGAAAGCTTTCTCTATCACCGATACGAGGCGGTTGGTTTTCTTTGGCTGACCGTTTTCCACACCTTCGAGGCATACGTGGTAGAGGCCGTCCTGACTGTTGAGGGTGTCGATCACGCGGCTTTTGCCGGCGCGGGGTTTCACGATGGCTACGCCGGTATCGGTGACTCCGGCTTCGTTGGCGATGTCGAGTTGCCAGTCAACGAAGGCGCGCAAGAAGTTGCCTTCGCCGAATTGAAGCACCCTCACCGGGTGGTGGGAGTGCTTCGCTGTATTGTTGTTGAGTGCTTTGATCATTTCATTTTCTGATTGTCGGGTTCGATAATCTTATATCGGGGCACGAGGAGCTTCATCATGCACCATCCGGCCAGATATGCCACGCCGCAGTAGCAGAACACTATGAAATATCCGGCGGGCTTTCCCTCGAAGCCGAGGAATGTCATGTTGGTGCGCCCGGCATAGTCGAAGAGTATGCCGGCGAGCAGGTTGACCAGCGAAGAGCCAATGCCGCTGGCGAGGCCGCCGATACCGACGATGGTGGCGATGGTGCTCTTGGGGAACATATCACCAACTACCGAATAGATGTTGGCCGACCATGACTGATGTGCAGCTCCGGCGATACCGATAATAATCACCGGCCACCAATACGACAGTGCGCCGAGAGGCTGTGCCGCAAGGGTGAGCAGCGGGAAGAGGGCGAAGATGAGCATGGCGCGCATACGGGCGGCGTAGGGGTTGAGGCCTGTCTTGTCCATGATAATGGTAGGCAGTTTGCCGCCGTAGATTGATAGTAGCGTCAGGGCATAGAGCACGAAGATGAGCAGCTGCGCCGTGCCCGAAGATGAGGGCAGGTTATATACGTCGGAGATATATGCCGGGGTCCAGAAGAGGAAGAACCACCACACGCCGTCGGTGAGGAAGCGTCCGAAGAAGATAGCCCATGTCTGGCGGTATTTGAAGCATTTGAGGAAGGGAATCTCATTTTTACGGGAGTCTTCGATCTGTGCTTTCTGTGCGGCCGACTCGTCGGGGGTGAGGTTGTCCTGCTCGATATAGTCGAGCTCGGCCTTGTTGACATGCGGGTTTTTCTCGGGTTTATGGTAGAGCCACATCCAGAATCCCATCCACACGAAGCCGAGGCCGCCGATGATGAGGAATGCCATCTCCCAGCCGTTGCCTACTCCGAGCTTCTGGAAGTAAGAGGCGAGCGAGGGTATGCTCACGGGAGCGAGAAGTGCGCCCACGGTGGCGCCGGCGTTGAAGATAGAGGTGGCGTAGGCGCGGTCTTTCTTGGGGAAGTATTCGGCTGTCACCTTTACGGCGGCGGGGAAGTTGCCCGACTCGCCGATACCGAGGATTATTCGTGCGGCGATGAAGTAATATACCGAGGTGATTGCGATTGCCGAGGCTACGGCGCCGGTGGCTCCTACGAGCTCGGCGGCGCTGTCAAGGCCGAGGGTGTGCTCTGTGGCCCAGCCGCAGAGGGCATGGAGGCACGCGCCGGCCGACCAGATGAAGATAGTCCACAGGTAGCCCTTCTTGGAGCCCATCCAGTCGATGAAGCGGCCCGCGAAGAGGTTGGCTATGGCATAGACAATGGAGAAAATCGCGGTGATGGTGCCGTAGTTGGCGTCGGTCCAGTGGAACTCGGGGGCAATGAAGTCTTTCCACGTCAGCGAGAGTACCTGACGGTCCATGTAGTTGACTGTCGTGGCGAAGAACAGGAGTCCGCAGATAATCCAGCGGAACGAGCTCATTTTCTTGATGTCTTTTCCCATTGTCAGAAGCCGAAATATTCTTTAGCGTTGCCGTATGCGATTTTGCTCACGTATTCGCGGCCGATGAAGTCGAGCTCGGAGGCAGGTAGGAGACCGGCCTCTATATCATTGCCGATGAGGTTGCAGAGTGTGCGGCGGAAGTACTCATGACGCGGGTAGCTCAGGAATGAGCGCGAGTCGGTGAGCATGCCTACGAAGCGGCTCAGCAGGCCCAGATTCGACAGGGCTGTCATCTGGCGCTCCATGCCGTCTTTCTGGTCAAGGAACCACCAGCCCGAGCCGAACTGTATCTTGCCGGCACCGTAGCGGCCGTCTTGGAAGTTGCCCAGCATGGTGGCGACGAGTTCGTTGTCGCGCGGGTTGAGGTTGTAGATGATGGTCTTGCCAAGTTTGTCGGCGGTGGCGAGCTTGTCAAGGAAGCGCGACATGTTCTTGGCCACGGTGAAGTCGCCGATAGAGTCGAAGCCTGTGTCGGGGCCGAGCTGACGCATCATGCGGGTGTTGTTGTTGCGGATGGCGCCGTAGTGGAATTGCTGTGTCCAGCCGGCGTCATGGTCCATGATGGCGAATTCGATCATCATGGCAGTCTTGAATTTGGCAGTCTCCTCGGGTGTGAGCTTATTGCCCTGATATACCTTGTCGAAGATAGCCTCTATTTCGGCGGGAGTATAGTCTTCGGCGTAGAACTCCTCGATACCGTGGTCGGAGAGGCGGCAGCCTACCGAGGCAAAGAAGTCGTGGCGCACCTGAAGGGCTGCGATGACGTCGGCGAACTTGGTGATAGTCACGCCCGACACCTCGGCGAGCTTGTCGAGATAAGCGCGGTAGGCGGCAGGGTCTTCAACAGCCATTGCCTTGTCGGGGCGCCATGTAGGCAGCATTTTTACCTTGAAGCCGTCTTCACGGGTCTTGATATGATATTCGAGCGAGTCGATGGGGTCGTCGGTGGTGCAGACGGTCTCCACATTGTAGTGGAGCATGAGGCCGCGGGCTGTGCGGTCGGGGTGCTGGAGCATTTCTGAGCAGTGCTCATAAATCTTTTTAGCGCTCTCGGGATTGAGCAGGTCGGTGACGCCGAAGGCAGTCTTGAGCTCAAGGTGAGTCCAGTGGTAGAGCGGGTTGCGCATTACGTAGGGCACCGTAGCTGCCCATTTCTCGAACTTCTCCCAGTCGGTGGTGTCGGCGCCGGTGATGAAGCGCTCGTCGACGCCGTTGGTGCGCATGGCGCGCCATTTATAGTGGTCGCCCTCGAACCAGATTTTCGAGAGATTCTCGAATTTATGGTCGTTGGCCACATATTCCGGAATCAGATGACAGTGATAGTCTATGATAGGCTGGTTTTCCGCGTATTCATGGTAAAGCCTTTGTGCTGTAGGGGTTTGAAGTAAAAAATTTTCGTCGTTAAAGGATTTCATGAGTTTCAGAGTTTTGTTCTGATTGCAAAGATACGAATAAGCGAGAGCAATGCCAAATTTATTTGGGGCGACGCACGCGAGCTGCACTCGCGCCATTGACGAAAAAGCGGAAGCTAAGCCGATTTTATGACTTAGCCTCCGCTTGGTGAGGTTTAAGGTAAAAAAGATTATTTGATATTGGGGTTGAGAGAGTGCCATTCGCTGATGGGGGGAAGGACGCCCATGGCGATTACCTCGTCGCGGAGCTCGCAAAGGTGGCGGTAGCTCTGCTCGAGTTCCTGCTGCTCTTCGGGTGTGCCTTGGATTTCATGATAGTGGGTGCCGGTGGAGTCTACTGTGGTCTCCATGGCCATCATGATGTGGTCGAAGTGGCCGTTGTCAACGTAGGTGCCTACAGGCCAACGGAACGGTTTGCCTCCCATGGCCGCGGCTATCATCTCGATAGAGAGATAGGCAGGGCTCTGGAATGATGAGCGTCCGCGCAGCTCGATGATGTGTTTGCCGCCCTGTATCACGCGGCCTTTGAGCTCTTCCCACTCGCCTGAGGGGAGTTCTTCGGTGCCGATGATGTCGGTGAGGGCGCGGCCGTCTACGCTGGTCGTTGAGGCGAATACTGCCATCTGCTCGCCATGGCCGCCGTAGGTGCGGGCGTTGACAACCTTGTCGGGGCTTACCTTGAAATGTTTGGCAAGCTCATAGCGCAGACGGGTGCTGTCGAGCGCGGCAAGGGTAGAAACCTGCGAGGGTTTAAGACCGGAGTAGAGCAGGGTGATAAGACCTGTGATGTCGGCCGGGTTGAAGATTACGACAACATGCTTTACGTCAGGGCAATATGTACGCACATTCTTGCCGAACTCCTCGGCGATGGCAGCGTTGCCTTTGAGAAGGTCTTCGCGGGTCATGCCGGCCTTACGTGCTGCGCCGCCCGACGATACGATATAGTCGGCTCCGGTAAATGCTTCCTTGACATCAGAGGTGAAAGTGAGGTTGACACCCTCGAATGCACAGGCGAAGAGTTCTTCTGCCACGCCTTCAAGTGCCGGAGCGTAGGGGTCGTAGATGGTGATGTTGGGAGTAAGGTGCATCATCATGGCTGTCTGGGCCATGTTGGAGCCTATCATGCCGGCGGCGCCGACGATAAGCAGTTTGTCGTTGCTAAGAAATTCCATGTCGTTTTATTTGGGTTAGTTATGATAGTGTAACAATCGAGTGCTGATGTCGTTGATTGTCTTTTGATAATTTCACACAAATATATCACTTTTTAGCCTTTGCACAAAAAATTTTTAATTACTTTTGCATTATGAAGCCAGCATGCCCCGTGATGAGTGTGATTGTGCCTGTTTTCAACAGGGCCTCGCTCATCATGCCCACCCTGCGCTCGCTTGAGGCACAGACTGCCGTGCCGATAGAGATTATCCTTATTGACAATAATTCTACCGATGGCAGCTATGAATTGCTCAAAGAGTGGAGTGCGAAGGCATGGCGGCGAGGATTTGACATAATAGTTGACCGCTGCGCAAAGCCGGGAGCGTCGGCGGCGCGCAATGCCGGCTTTGCCCTTGCCTCGGCATCGTGGGTGATGTTTTTTGACTCCGACGATATCATGCCTCCCGGCCATGTGGCCGACGCCCTCGAGGCGATACGCAATAATCCTGACGCGGATATCATAGGCTGGGATTATATAAGCCGCAATGGCGAAAAGCGCCGCCTCAACCGCTTTTTCGGCTGCGATATGATGTGGAACAATCTCTTCCACGGTGCCATGTCGTCGGCGCGCTGGTGCGCCCGGGCTTCACTCGTGCGCAGAGCCGGCGCTTGGAACGAAGATGTCAGATATTGGGATGATATCGAGCTCGGCGCACGCATGCTCGCCCTCGGTCCGAAGATAGTTTACCGTGGACTCTCGGGAGTGGAGGTGCTCGAACATGCCGACTCTATCTCGGCAAGCTACATGAGCGACCCTGCGCGCATTGAGCCTGCGTTAAACTCGATAGCCGCCACATTGGGCCAATCATTGTGGCCCGACATCAAGCGCGCCATCGAATACGGCCTCAGCAGCCGAGCCGGCAATAAGCTCGGCCTTACCCTCCAACGCCGCCTCACGGCCGGCAAACCCCTGCGCCAACGCCTCCTTCTCAGTTTTGCCTACCACCACACCCGCCTCGGCCTCCGCGGCGCCGCCCGCCTGCTCAAACCCTTCGCCAATCGGCAAGAATAGATAGCATATTTATAAAGGTCCGGTTAGAGACAAAAGGTCATGTATGCAGGAATACGTATACAGTTATCTTCAACTCGTAGATTCTTTGGATGTATCACATAGCTAAAACCTATCCTGCTATGGAATATTTCTTCAAATCGTACAAGAGAAGTCATTGAGTACTTCTCTTTTGATTTTACTTCTATAGGGAAGATTTTATATTTCAGTTTGCTGGTATTGGATATTAGAAAGTCTATTTCAATATCATTGCGGTGTTTGTCCGGATTATAGCGGGTATAGAAAAATAATTTATGTCCTGCAGCCACGAGCATCTGAGCCACGGCATTTTCATAAAACATTCCTTCGTTTACAGATAGTTTTCCTAAAAGTAACTCTCTGTAGAGTTCGCCGTCTGATATTTCGTTTTCATCAAATGTGTGACTGATAAGTAGGCCGGTGTCGCACATATAGCATTTTACAAAACTCCGGTCTTCATTCAGCGAGAGCCCTACATTGGGGTCACTGCAATTAAAGCACTGATTGACAATCATCGAGTCGGCGAGCCAAAAGAATGTATCATGATACTTTGGGAACGTTGCACCTTTTTCTATTTTACTCAATACCACTCGACGCTCTGCTTTTGACAAGAAAGCAGGTATCTGGTCGTATATTGCGAGTACATTAGATCGGTATGGCGAATTTATTTTCATGATGTCGTTACGGTAAAGCTCAAGAATATCGCGTTTTTCCATATCTGCCATCTCGAAACTGCGATTATTCTTGAGATATGCGGCTAAAGGCTTAGGCATGCCTCCTACAATCATATATTGCCTGAAAAGGAGCATGGCCTTTGAGTGCAGTCCTTGTTCTAATGGAGTCTTTTCGATAAAACACTTGCGTATGTAGTCTGTAAGTTTTTTTTCACCCATAGCCCATCCGAATTCTTCAAAATCCATAGGATACATTGAGATTTTTCGTTCTTCTGAGGGTAGGGTGATGTCTTTGACCCGTTCTTTGATTGATATTAGGGAACCGGTTTCAATATAATCATACCTGCCGTCGGCAACAAGATATTTGATTGCCTGCCGCGCCTTGGGGCATTGTTGTATCTCATCAAATATAATCAATGAGTCTCTTTGGTGTAAGGTGACATTGTATTCGGTTGACAATATCATGAAAAATGTATCAAGATCATTCAAATAATTGCTGAAAGCATTTATAACACTTTCGGAAGCCGTATTGAAATCTATAATTAGAGTAGATTTGTATTCGTTTTTTCCGAACTCCTGAGAGATGGTTGATTTACCGATTCGTCTCGCTCCTTCAATCAACAATGCTTTGGTCCCTTGTGCTTTTTGTTTCCAATCCAATAGCCGGCTATATATTTTTCTTTTGAATATCATACTTTAAAATGCTTGTTATTGGGCAAAGTTAGTAATAATTTCAATAAAGCGCAAGTGTGAAAACTCCAAAAATAGCAATAAAGCGCAAGTATGGAAATGCAGGAAATGACAATAAAGCGCAGGTATGAATGGGTGAAAGCAAATAAATTTGGCATTGCACTCGCTTATTCGTATCTTTGCACCTGATTTTATCGATGGCTCTGAAATGATGATGAAACGTCTATACTCGTATATGTTGCAGCGGTTTCTGCCGTTGCTCGCCATGACGTTTTTTATTTGTCTGTTCATCGTGCTCATGCAGTTTCTGTGGCGTTTTGTCGACGACCTTGTCGGCAAGGGCCTGTCGGTGAGCGTTATCGGCGAGCTGTTTTTCTATGCCGCCCTTACGATGGTGCCTACAGCGCTGCCGCTTGCCGTGTTGCTGGCGAGCCTGATGGTGTTCGGCAACCTTGGCGAGAAATTCGAGCTCACGGCGATGAAGGCCTCTGGCATTTCGCTCTTCCGTATCATGCGGCCGCTGATGTGGCTGATGGCTTTTGTGGCGATAGGGGCTTTCTTTTTCCAGAATAATGTGCTGCCGGTGGCGCAGACGAAGATGTGGACGCTCATGTTCTCGGTGCGTCAGAAGTCGCCCGAGGTTGAGATTCCCGAGCGCTCGTTCTACGACCAGATTCCCAACATGAATCTCTATATCGAGCGCAAGAACCCTGAGACCGGTATGCTCTACGGCATGATAATCTATGACCTCTCGCGGGGGCTCGACAATACGCGTGTGATTCTTGCCGACTCGGGGCAGTTTAATTTCACCGAAGACAAGACACGCCTCCTTCTCGACCTGCACTCGGGCGAGATGTTCGAGAATATGCGCGACAACTCCATGGGCTCGGGCAACTCGCGCTATCTGCCTTTCCGCCGCGAGCATTTCTCGCAGAAGCAGATATATTTCCCGTTCGACGCCAACTTCAACCGTATCGACGAGGGTGGCGTGCGCGCCCTTTATGTAGGGCAGAACATCTCTCAGCTGCGACATTCAATCGACTCTATCGGTCATCAGGTTGACTCTATAGGCAACCAGTATGCCCGCGAGCTGCTCAATGCCGGCTCGTTCGGCCTGCGGCCAACAAAGACTGTCATGCGCAACGGCAATGCCGTGGAAGAACCGTTGAAGGATGTTACCTTGGCTGAGCCTCTCGATATCGACTCGCTCTTCACATCGCCCTCGCCGGCGTCGGCCAAGACATATATCTCGCAGGCTTTGGCCCGCGCCAAACGTCAGCGGCAGGAGTATCTCTACCGCAGTCTCATGCTTGAGGAACAGGCCAAGATGATGAGACGCCATGACATCGAGATGCAGAAGAAATTCACCCTTTCTTTCGCCTGCATAATATTTTTCTTCATCGGCGCGCCCCTCGGAGCCATCATCAAGAAAGGCGGCATAGGCACACCGCTGATTATCTCGGTGTTGCTCTTTATCGTATACTTCATTATCGACAATGCCGGCTACAAGGCCGCGCGCGACGGTAAGATGGAAGTATGGCAGGGAATATGGCTCAGTACAGCCGTGCTCATGCCCTTGGGCGTGTTCTTCACCTACAAGGCTGTGGGCGACTCGGCAGTGTTCAATTTCGACGCCTACCGCAATTTCTTCATGCGCCTCAGGGGTAAAGGCATCACCCGCGCGCTCACCCTCAAGGAAGTGCGCATGACCGAGGTCGAGCCGGCTCAGGCTATTGATATGCTCACGTCGTTCCTCGACCTTGCACGGCAGGATAAGGAGCGCCTTGCCAAGGCTCCTTTCTGGATGAAAATCTACCGTCGCGTGGCCGGGACAGGCCTCGCCGACATGAACCAACCCTTGGGGCAGCTTGTTGATTATCTCAGCAACAGCACCGATATCTACGTGATAAATTATCTCAACCAATATCCGTTCAAACCCACTCCGGCGCGTCTCGATTCAATCATCGGGACCACTGAGTCTCTGATAAAAAGAATACAATGATACAGCTTGACAGCATACAGGAAGCTATCGACGATTTCCGCCAAGGCAAAATGGTGATAGTCGTAGATGATGAAGACCGCGAGAATGAGGGCGACCTTATCGTCGCCGCCGAAAAGATAACCCCCGAGCAGGTGAATTTCATGCTCAAGAATGCGCGTGGCGTACTTTGTGCACCTATCACCTTGTCGCGCTGCCGCGAGCTGGAGTTACCCCATCAGGTTGAGCAGAACACTTCAATGCTCGGCACTCCTTTTACCGTAACGGTCGATAAGCTCGAAGGTTGCACTACGGGCGTGAGCGCCGAAGACCGCTGCGCCACTATCCGCGCCCTCGCCGATCCGGCCTCGACACCCGATACTTTCGGCCGCCCCGGCCATATCAATCCGCTCTATGCGCAGGACGCCGGTGTGCTCCGCCGCTCCGGCCATACCGAGGCTGCCGTTGACCTTGCTCGTCTCGCCGGCCTGCAGCCTGCCGCAGCACTTATGGAAATCATGAGCGACGACGGCACCATGGCGCGCTTGCCCGAGCTGCGCAAACGTGCCGACGAGTGGGGGTTGAAGCTTATTTCCATCCGCGACCTTATAAGCTACCGTCTTGCCGCCGAGCAGCTTGTTGAGCAGGGCGTGGAAGTGGATATGCCCACAGCCTACGGCCATTTCCGCCTCATTCCTTTCCGCCAGAAAAACAATGGTCTTGAGCATATCGCCATCATCAAGGGCGACGTAGCCGACGGCGAGCCGGTGCTCGTGCGCGTACACTCATCGTGTGCCACAGGCGATATCTTCGCCTCGAAGCGTTGCGACTGCGGCGAGCAGCTCCACAAGGCCATGCAGATGATTGAGCAGGAAGGCCGCGGTGCGGTGGTATATCTCAATCAGGAAGGCCGCGGTATCGGTCTGATGGATAAGATCAAGGCTTACAAACTTCAGGAAGAGGGTCTCGACACAGTGGAGGCAAACATACACCTTGGCCACGACGCCGACGAGCGCGACTATGGCGTAGGCGCCCAGATTCTCAATCTGCTCGGCATACGCAAAATGCGCCTTATGACAAACAATCCCGTAAAGCGTATCGGCCTCGAAGGATATGGCCTTGAGGTTGTTGAGAATGTGCCTATCGAAGTCGCTCCCAACCCCTTCAACCTGCGCTACATGCACACCAAGAAAGAGCGCATGGGTCACGACCTTCATCAGGTGGAGTGATGGGAGTAAACGAGGTGAGCAGCCGCGTGGCTGCATTCAATGCCGAGATACGCACGCTTGCCGAGCGAGGCGACGGTCGCGACATCATGGCATGGACCGGCGAGCAGCTTGCAGCTGCCGCCGAGGCTCTTCGCCAAGCTGAAGAGCCCGACCGTGCGGCCGAAGCGATATATGTGATGTATGTGTCGAAGCCGCATGTGGGCTGTCTGTTCGACGCCGGAATGCCCATCGACGCCCTCGCCACAGCCCTGATGGTGATAATGACCTGCCTGATGGCAAAGGTCAACCCCGAGGAAATCCCGGTAGCCTACAAGGCATATCTCGAATTCACGCGCGACCTTGCCGCAGCAGCAGCCGAAGCCGTCCCCGACGAGCACCTGCAGATTATCGAATCGCGCCTGACATCGCTCATCGACGGTACTGTCGCCCCTACCCAAGCCCTCGACATCGCCGCCGACGCCATCTCCCGCCTCAAAGCCCTCGGCCTCGAATAAAGCATAAAAATAGCAAAAATTTTGATAGATAATATCGTTAGACGATGTTTTCTATCGAAATTTTTGCTATTTTTGCGACATGGTACTTGAAGATTTCCGAAACATACCTTTCAGAATGCAGGATCTCAGTTCTGTATTTCCCGCTTGTGGCAACCTGTCGATGAAAGCAAAGAGGCTTGAACGCGACGGTGAAATAATTCGATTGAAGAAAGGACTTTATGTTTCATCTCCACGGGTCAGCCGGGTGGAATTGTCTCCTTTCCTGCTTGCCAATCATATCTATGGGCCCTCTTACGTGTCTATGCATACTGCATTGCGTTATTATGGCCTTATCCCCGAGGCTGTATATGTAGTGCAGTCTATGACTACCGGAGTAGCGCGTGATTATGAAAACCGGCTGGGTTTATTCAGATATATTCATGTGCCGGCTGATTATTATAATATCGGGGTGTCTATTCAAGAGGAAGCCGGAACATCATTTATGATAGCGACTCCCGAAAAGGCTTTGTGCGATCTGATGGTGTATACTCCTTATCTGAATTTTCGCTTTCAGACTGAGATTCGTGATTATCTTGAAGAGGATATCCGTTTTGACATGGACGGACTTGGTAATCTCAAGCTTGAGATTTTAGAGGAATGTGCCGAAGCTTCCCGAAAAAAAAGAATGTTGAACGAGCTGATAAAATTTATAAGACATGAGCGGAATATTTGACCGTATGCTGTCGGCATACGACACTTCAGATCCGACAGCGAAAAGAAACGCCATATATGAAGTCATGCAGCAGATAACACTTGCCGGACTGCAGCGCGGTGGATTCTTTGAAAAAGCGGCTTTCTACGGTGGTACATGCCTGCGTATTTTCCATGGCTTGGGCCGCTATAGCGAAGATATGGATTTTTCGCTGCTGAAAGAAGACCCGTCGTTCAATATTGAGAACTATTTTCCGGCGATTGTTGCAGAGTTTAAGGCCCTTGGCAGGGATGTGGTGATAACTAAAAAGGAGAAGAAGAATTTCGGCAAAGTCGAGTCGGCTTTTCTCAAAGATGATACCCATGTATATAACTTGGCCTTTCAGACGGAGAAAAGCCTCAAGATAAAAATAGAGGTAGACACCAAACCTCCAATGGGTTTTGAGACCGAGCAGAATCTGTTGCTCCAGCCATTTTCATTCATGACACGTTGCGTCGCTCTGCCTGACTTGTTCGCCGGTAAAATGCACGCGCTTGTTTATCGTAAATGGGGGCAAAGAGTCAAGGGGCGCGACTGGTATGACTTCGAGTGGTATGTCCGTAATGGAGTGCCCTTGGATTTTGAGCACTTCCGTCAAAGGGCGATAGACTTCAATGGAGAGGATTTTTCGAAAGAGGAATTTCTAAAATTGCTCACCGAACGACTCTCCACAACCGACATAAATATGGTCAAGAAAGATGTATTGCCATTTATAAAGAATCCGTCTGAACTTGAAATATGGAGCAATGACTATTTCGTCACACTTGTCGGCATGATGAAATTCCAATAAGTCAAAAAAACAGCAAAAATTTCGATAGATAATATCGTCAGACGATGTTTTCTATCGAAATTTTTGCTGTTTTATTCTATTATATCATCTTGCCGCGGATGATGGTGCGGGCAATCCACGGCTCGGTGTAGGCGTAGGGTATGTAGGCGAGGTCGGGGAGGGGGCGGGTTATAATCACCGAGGCGTCGCGTCCTGCCGATATGGCTCCGCATTGCAGCCCCATGCCCATTGCCGCAGCTCCGTTGACTGTGACGGCTGCGAGGGCCTCGGCGGGGAGCAGACGTTGCTGAATGCAGCCGAGAGCCCATACGAAGCGCATGTCGCCCGATGGCGATGAGCCCGGATTGTAGTCGCTGGCGAGAGCGACGGTGCAACCGGCGTCGATGGCCTTGCGCGCAGGACCGTAGGGAAGGCGGCTGAAGAACGAGGCTCCCGGAAGCATTGTAGCCACCGTATCCGAGGCGGCAAGAAGGGCTATCTGGTCGTCGCCGGCTTGTTCAAGATGGTCGACAGAGAGTGCGCCGTGGGCTACAGCCACCTCAACGCCGCCCGAGTTGCCGAGCTCGTTGCCGTGGATTTTGGCTTTCATGCCATATTTCATGCCGGCCTCCACTATGCGCGCTGTCTCGTCGGGGGTGAAGAAGCCCGCGTCGCAGAATACATCCACATATTGCGCTATGCCTTCTGCCGCGATGGCCGGGAGCATTTCGCTAATCACCATATCTACATATTCAGCCTGACGGCCGGCATAGCTGCGGGCTACGGCATGAGCGCCGAGGAAAGTGATGGCAACGCGTGCCGGCAGTTCGTCGCGTAGCCGGGCGGCCACGCGCAGCATTTTGAGCTCGGTAGCGGTGCTGAGTCCGTAGCCGGTCTTCACCTCGAAAGCGCCGGTGCCTTTGGCCATCATGTCGAGGGCGCGGCGGCGTGCCGATTGGTAGAGCTCTTCTTCGGAAGTATGGGCCAGCACATCGGCAGAGTTGAGGATACCTCCGCCGCGGCGTGCAACTTCCTCGTAGCTCAGACCGCGGATTTTGTCGACAAACTCGCCTTGGCGGCTGCCGGCATAGATTATATGTGTGTGCGAGTCGCAGAAAGCCGGCAAAACCAAGCCGCCTTGGGCGTCGATGATATCGGGGTCGTCGGCAGGGCACGAGTCCATGCTGCCGAAGGCTGTGATAATGCCATCGGAAAACTGAAGCCAAGCCTCGGCTGTCGAGCTCATGCCCGAGGCCATGTCGGTGCCGCGCAGACGGCCGACATGACCCGGCAATATGCCGTGGAGTGCTGCTATATTTGTGATAAGCATGCCTCAACGAATTGAATTGACCTGTCGAGAAGCGGCGCCATGAAGGTGTCGTTGTCAACGAAGGGTACGTGCTGGCGGTAGAGTTGGAAGAGAGCCTCCACGTCGGGCGACGATTTGAGCGGACGGCGGAATTCGAGGGCTTGGGCGGCCACCATAAGTTCGATGGCAAGAACGCGCACGGTGTTGTCGAGCACGCGCACGAGCTTTGTAGCCGAGTTTGAGCCCATCGACACATGGTCTTCCTGACCCTGCGACGATGGTATGCTGTCGCAGCTTGTGGGCCAGCAGAGACCCTTGCTCTGGTTTACTATAGAGGCTGCGGTGTATTGGGTGATCATGAAGCCGCTGTTGAGGCCCGGGTTGGCAACGAGGAACGAGGGCAGACCGCGTGTGCCGCCGATGAGCTTGTAGATACGGCGCTCCGAGATATTCGAGAGCTCGGTAAGGGCGAGGGCGAGGTAGTCCATAGGCATTGCGATGGGCTCGCCGTGGAAGTTGCCGGCCGATACGATGATGTCGTCGTCGGGGAAGATGGTGGGGTTGTCGGTAGGAGAGTTGATTTCCTCGGTAAGACGTGTGTTGACAAACTCGAGGGCGTCGACAACGGCGCCGTGTACCTGAGGTATGCACCGGAATGAGTAGGGATCCTGCACGTGCTTCTTGGGCTGTGCGGCAATCTCGCTGTCTTTGAGAATGTTGCGTATGCCTTCGGCCACGGCTATCTGACCCGGATGATGGCGCACTTCATTGACCTCTTTGCCGAAGGGCTCTATGCGGCCGTCGAACGCGTCGAGACTCATGGCCGCTATCACCTGCGACATGCCGATGAGAGCGTCGGCACGTGCTGCCGCCCATACGCCGTGAGCCGACATGAACTGTGTGCCGTTGAGCAGCGCGAGGCCCTCTTTCGATTGCAGATGTATAGGCTCCCAGCCCAGTTCGGCAAGAACATCGGCTGCGGGGCGCACTTCGCCCTTGTATTCAACCTCGCCCATGCCGATGAGCGGCAGGCTCAGATGTGCCAGCGGAGCGAGGTCGCCCGAGGCGCCGAGTGAGCCTTGGCTGTAGACTACAGGGGTTATGCCTTCGTTGTAGAAATCGATGAGGCGTTTCACTGTTGCAACCTGCACGCCTGAGTTGCCGTAGCTGAGCGACTGGATTTTGAGCAGGAGCATGAGGCGGACGATGTCGCGGGGCACGCGGTCGCCCATGCCGCAGGCATGGCTCATCATCAGGTTACACTGCAGTTTCTCAAGGTCTTCGGGCGATATGCTGATATCGCAAAGAGAGCCGAAGCCGGTGGTGATTCCGTAGAGCGGACGGTCTACGGTGGCTATCTTGTCGTCGAGGAACTTGCGGCAGTCGGCAACAAGTTTCTCCGAGGCTTCGGAGAGTGCGAGCTTTTCGGAGTTGATGACGGCTTTGTAAGCTTGGTCGCAGGTGATTATGTCGGTGCTTATATGGTGCATGATCGGTAGTTTGAGCTTAAGTTTCGCTTACGAAACTTGTTTATTATGAGTTTAACACGTTTAAGAAGTTTAAGTATGGTAAAGTATCTCTAAACTTTTTAAACTTCATAAACTACGCTGAAAGCGTATTAAACTTAAGTAATTATTTATGAGAGGCTAAAGCTGCGTCTATGATATTGTCGTCGGCGAAGTTGGGCAGGGTTACTTTGAGGCCTTCGGTGCGGTCCATCTCGCGGCGGATGGCGTCGATGGCGCCTTTGTTGCGTGCCCATGAGCGGCGTGCGATACCGTTGTTTACGTCCCAGAGCAACATCGACTTAATGCGCTTGGCCGCTTCTTCCGAGCCGTCTATCACCATGCCGAAGCCGCCGTTGATGACTTCACCCCAGCCTACACCGCCGCCGTTGTGGAGCGATACCCATGTGGCGCCGCGGAAAGAGTCGCCTATCACATTGTGTACGGCCATGTCGGCGCAATAGCGCGAGCCGTCGTAGATGTTTGAGGTCTCGCGGAAAGGCGAGTCGGTGCCGCTGACGTCGTGGTGGTCGCGTCCGAGCACTACCGGTGCTGAAATCTCGCCGCGGGCGATGGCGTCGTTGAAAGCGAGCGCTATCTTGGCGCGGCCTTCGGCGTCGGCATAAAGTATGCGTGCCTGAGAGCCTACAACGAGTTTGTTGGGGCCAGCCTCGCGGATCCAGTGGATATTGTCGTCGAGCTGACCGCAGATATCGGCGGGAGCCGTGCGGCGGATTTCCTCAAGCACTTCTGCGGCCAGACGGTCGGTCGTGGCGAGGTCTTCGGGCTTGCCCGAGGTAACCACCCAGCGGAAGGGGCCGAACCCGTAGTCGAAGAATAGCGGACCCATGATATCCTGCACATACGATGGATAGCGGAAAGTGCCGTCTTCGTTCATCACGTCGGCACCGGCGCGCGAGCTCTCCAGAAGGAAGGCATTGCCATAGTCGAAGAAATACATGCCTTTGGCCGTGAGCTTGTTGATGGCGGCCACCTGACGGCGCAGCGACTCCTGCACGCGTTGGCGGAACTGCTCGGGGTCGTCGGCCATCATGGCCTTTGACTCTTCGAGCGACAGCCCTACGGGGTAGTAGCCGCCCGCCCACGGGTTGTGGAGCGAGGTCTGGTCGCTGCCGAGTTCTACCGTGACATCGTCGGCTGCAAGGCGCTCCCACAGGTCTACGACATTGCCTTGATAAGCAAGCGATACGGTTTCTTTGTTCTCCCGGGCCTTGGCCACGCGTGCCATCAGCTCGTCGAGGTCGGCGTATACTTCATCCACCCATCCTTGGGCATGACGTTTCTCTACGGCCTTGGGGTTGATTTCGGCAGTAATGCTTATCACTCCGGCGATGTTGCCGGCCTTGGGCTGAGCTCCCGACATGCCGCCGAGACCGGCGGTGACAAAGAGCATGCCGGCGAGATTGCCGTCTTTGCTGTGGCGCCGGCCGGCATTGAGCACGGTGATAGTTGTGCCGTGTACGATACCTTGCGGGCCGATATACATGTATGAGCCGGCTGTCATCTGGCCGTACTGGCTCACGCCGAGGGCATTGAAGCGCTCCCAGTCGTCGGGCTTGGAGTAGTTGGGGATCACCATGCCGTTGGTGACAACCACACGCGGTGCGCCCGGCGATGAGGGGAAGAGGCCGAGCGGATGACCCGAGTACATCACGAGTGTCTGTTCGTCGGTCATCTCGCTGAGGTATTTCATCACGAGGCGATATTGCGCCCAGTTCTGGAATACGGCACCGTTGCCGCCGTAGGTGATAAGCTCATGGGGGTGTTGGGCGACGGCCGGGTCGAGGTTGTTCTGTATCATCATCATTATGGCCGCGGCCTGACGCGAGCGTGCCGGATACTCGTCGATGGGGCGGGCATACATGTCGTAGTCGGGGCGATAGCGGTACATGTAAATGCGGCCGTAGGTGCGGAGCTCATCGGCAAACTCCGGCGCGAGCTCGGCATGGAGCTCTGCGGGGAAATAGCGCAGGGCATTGCGCAGGGCAAGGCGCTCCTCGTCGGCGCTGAGGATTTTCTTGCGCTTGGGAGCATGGTTGACTTCGGGGTCGTAGGGCTTGGCTGCCGGCAAGGTGGCCGGAATACCCTCGGCTACAGCTTTTTTGAACTCTTCGGCGGTCATTTCGATGATATTTTTTCGTTTACGATGGCTAAAATTTCTTGTTCGGCCTTGTCGGCTTCGGCTACCATGGCTTCAGCCTTGGCGATGATATCGTCAACACTGCCGTCGGCGATGTCGGCGGCATTGATTTTCATGTTGAGGTATGCTCCGCGGACGGCAGCGCGTGCAGCGAGAGCGCCTACACCGGCGTCGCTTGCCGAGGCGGGGTTGCCATGGGTGGCCACGCGGCGCAGCAGGTCGAATGTGGCGAAGGCTTCGCAGAGAGTGGAGTAGGGTACTTCTACAGCGTTGACAGTAGCGTCGTGGAGTGCACGGGCGCGGGCGGCTTTCTCTTCATCAGTAGCCTTGGGCATGCCTATGGCGGCCATGATGGCATTGAAAGCGTCGGTGTCGCGGTCTACGAGCACCAAGAGGCTGTCCATCATCTTCTGTCCTTCCACGGCCATGTCGCTGAATTCTTCCCAACGGTCGTCCCAGCCGGCCTTGTGGGCGGCAAGGTTGGCCACCATGGTTGCCAGAGCGGCAGCCAACGCTCCCATGTAAGCAGCGATGGAGCCTCCGCCGGGAGCCGGCGACTCTGAGGCTGTAGTCTCTGCAAATGCTTTGGCTGTGAGGTCGATGAGGCGGGGTGCGTGAGGTTGACGGGCAGCGAGCACGTCTTCCACTATTTTTTCTTCGGCCACGAAAGGCTTGAGCTCGTCGAGCCCCATCGATTTGATTGCTATGCGGATTTTCTCGCTGTCGGGGATACCGAGCGAGCGCTGTTGCTTGCGCAGGAAATATTCGCCGGCGTCGATGAGCGCCTTGCGCGGCACGAGACCCACGATTTCGGTGCCGGTGACGCGTATACCGCGGGCGTCGGCCTTGCGGCAAACCTCGTCGAAAGCGGTGTGGAGTGGGGTGAGCTTGGTGTCGGTGATGTTCATCGACACTTGGGCTATGCCGTATTCATCGATATACCAGCCGATTGCTTTAGTGCCCTTGAGAGTGCCGGGCTGCATTATAGTCTTGCCGTCGGCGTCTTTGAGCGGTTTGCCGTTGACCTTGCCTCCCTCGCGCATGGGGCGTCCTTTCTCGCGCACGTCGAATGCTATGGCATTGGCGCGGCGGGTAGAGGTAGTGTTGAGGTTGAAATTTACGGCGATGAGGAAGTCGCGCGCTCCTATGGCTGTAGCACCGGTGCGGGCCATCTTGTCGTCGAACGGACGGTCGCCGAAGTCAGCACCGTCGCCGGCTCCCATGCGGGCCGCGAGGCCTTCGTATTCACCGCTGCGGCATACGGCAAGATTCTTGCGTGCGGGAGTGAAAGCCGAGGCTTCGTAGGCGTAGACGGGAATCTGAAGTTCGTCGGCAACACGACGGCCGAGCTTGCGGGCGAGCTCGGCACATTCTTCGAGCGTGACACCGCTCACGGGCACGAAGGGGCACACGTCGGTGGCGCCCATGCGGGGGTGTGCGCCATGGTGCTTGCTCATGTCGATGAGCTCGGCTGCCTTGCGTATGCCTTGGAATGCGGCCTCGGCAACAGCCTCGGGCGAGCCGGCAAAGGTGACTACGGTGCGGTTGGTGGCCTCGCCGGGGTCGACGTCGAGCAATGATACTCCGTCAACGGCCTCGATGGCGTCGGTAATGCTTTTGATAATCTCGGGGTTGCGGCCCTCGCTGAAGTTGGGCACACATTCAATTATTCGTTTATCCATAAGGGCGGTATAGTTGTCGGTGGCAAAGGTACGAAAAATCTGTTACATGCAAGCGTCGAGGTGGGCGGTAATGGCCTCGCGGTCGAGATTCTGGCCGATGAATACGAGTTTTATCATGCGGTCGCCGTATTCGGGATCCCAGTCGCGTGCAAGGCCCGGCTCATTGGCCATAAACTGTGCGAGCTCGTCTTCGGGTGCACTCGCAAACCAGAAGCCGGCCTCGGTAAGCTTCTTCTGCACTCCGGCCTGCTCGAAAAGATACGACATGTCGGGGTTGTGGCGGAAGTATACAACGCCCTTGGCGCGGATCACATTCGAGGGCCAATGACGGTTGACGAAGAAATCGAACTTGTTGAGGTCGAAACCCTTGCGGCGGTAGTAGACGAATGTCTGTATGCCATATTCCTCAGCCTCGCCCTCGTCATGGTGATGATGGTGGTGGTGATGGTCGTGGCCGTGTTCGTGCCCGTCATGGTGGTGCTCATGTTCGTCGTCGTGGTCATGGTGATGTTCATGCTCATGCTCATGATGATGTTCGTGATGGTGTCCGCGGGCCTCGGCTTCTTCCTCCTCGGTGGGAGCTTTTTCTACCTCGTGTACCCAAGCGGCTGAGGTGGCGACCTTCTCAAAATCAAACATGTCGGTATTGATGAGCTCGGAGAGGTCTACATCGCAGTAGTCGCACTCGATGATACGCGCCTTGGGCTGGATGGCGCGGATGATGGCGCGGATACGGCCCGCCTCTTCGGCGCTTACCTCGGATATCTTGTTGAGCAGGATGATGTTGCAGAACTCAATCTGCTCGATTATCAGATTCTCGATATCTTCCTCGTCGATGTCTTTCTTGGTAAGTGCGTCGCCGCAGCCGAATTCGCTCTTGAGGCGCAGGGCGTCGACTACGGTGACAATGCAGTCGAGCACCGGAAGCCCGTGGCGGTTGTATTTGGCCTCGAGCGACGGTATCGAGCATATAGTCTGGGCTATCGGCGCCGGCTCGCAGATACCGCTGGCCTCGATGACGATATAGTCGAATTTTCCGGTGGCCACGATGTCGGTGATCTGCTCGATGAGATCCATCTTCAGAGTGCAGCAGATACAGCCGTTCTGCAGCGCAACGAGGTCGCCTGAATCCTTGCCCCCGACAATGCCTCCTTTCTGGATGAGAGAGGCGTCAATGTTGACCTCGCCGATGTCATTGACGATTACAGCGAAGCGTATGCCGCGCTCATTGGTGAGTATACGGTTGAGAAGAGTGGTCTTGCCGCTGCCTAAATATCCCGTGAGCAGCAATACGGGTATGTCGCGTTTCATAGTGGTATGAGTCTTTATCTTCACAAAATTACAAAAAAAATGATTACCTCGGAACATTACGGCACTTACTATTGTTACAATATCACTAACAAACGTAAAACACCGCCCTCATGACAACTAAAGCTAAAAGTATCAAAGGAACCGAAACAGAGAAAAATCTGGTGAAATCCTATATGGCCGAGTCGGCCGCCTACACTCGCTATACTTTCTATGCCGGTCAGGCAACAAAGGAAGAATATTTCCCTATCGCCGAAGTATTCAATGAAACTGCTGCCAACGAATTGCGTCACAGCAAAATCTATTTCAAATATCTCGAAGGAGGCACACTGCCTGTAGAGGTCAACGTCGACGCCGGCGTGATCGGCACCACCGCGCAAAACCTCGAAGTGGCCGCCCATGAAGAAAAAGTAGAGGGCCATGACATGTATATGCGCTTCGCCGAGACAGCCGATAAAGAAGGCTTTGCAGAAATCGCCGAGCACTTCCGCGCAATCGCCTCTATCGAAGAGCACCACCGCCGCCGCTTCCTCCACTACCTCCATCAAGTAGAGACCGGAACAGTGTGGAAACGCGAGAAACCCATCGTATGGAAATGCCTCGTGTGCGGATATGAATACACCGGCACCGAACCCCCAAAAGTATGCCCCGCCTGCGACCATCCCTACCAGCACTATATGGGCATGGACTACACCGAAGGTCTCAAATAAATACTGCAAAATACCGCAACGGCGGAGCCGGCGACAAGCCTCGGCTTCGCCGTTGTGTTGCTGTTAAGATTATTTAACGCCAAAAATCGGCTAATCTATGAAATAAGTAGTCGAGATTGCAGTTAAAATAAAGAAAATTGCTAAATTTGCGCACTTTTAAAAACAGACCAAAATAAACTACACCGAATATGTACTGGACACTCGAATTGGCCTCGAAGCTCGAAGACGCACCTTGGCCCGCAACAAAAGACGAACTCATAGACTACGCAATGCGTAGCGGCGCCCCGATGGAAGTGATCGAAAACCTTCAGGAAATCGAAGACGAAGGCGACACCTACGAATCAATCGAAGACATCTGGCCCGACTACCCCTCAAAAGAAGACTTCCTGTTCAACGAGGAGGAATATTAAGCCGATCGAAAACACTTAAAGCAAAGAATATCAAAGGGTTGAGCATCGCATACCGCGACCGCTCAACCCTTTTTGCTTGCCTGTTTTTGCATTTTACCGCATTTTAAATAGGCGTAAAACTAACACGTTAGAGATAAAAAGAGTATCCCGGAAATTTCCTGCTGCCGTGAAAAAAGTCGTAACTTCGCATAAAACCATAGAGGAAGAATATACGACATTGGTAAAGCTTCAAGACCTTCACAGACAGGGCATTTCCGCCTTTACAAGACAATACAAGTATCCGGAGGGGATACAGTTTATGAAATTTGAATTAACTTCAATTGAATTTTATAACAGATGTCGTTTTGCCAGTTATATATCCACAATGGAAGATTGTCTATGAAAATGGCCGGAATTTTAACGCCCGGGCTATTATTGAAAAAGAACGGCAGTACCGTTGGGCTCTCAACCGTGTAGAGGAAATCTTGCAATTCTAAAGTCTGATTTTAGAATTGCAAAAGGTGCTGAGCGATGGAGCCCGGCCTCCGAATAAGATAACCGGCAGTACCTCCCGCTTCGAGCGAGTTCTCCGCACTTCCAAAATCCAGCGCGCGTTGCTTGCTCCGGCCATAGTGTCGGTTAAAAAAATCATGGGCAGCCGACCCTCGATGTTGCCATCGTTCTCGTGCGCTCACGTGCGCTCTCTTGCAGCACCACCCATGATTACTTGGTAAAATGTATTATGGTCAGCAGTACACCGGCATTGCTGCCGTTATTCCGAGCCACCATGCTCAAGGCGTTGCTTTCTCTGACCATAATACCTGTCAGTTACAATATTTTTCTACCTCATCAACCCTTCAACCTTCTCAACCTTCTCAACCCTCGGGCGCAGCCCGACTCAACCCAATCAACCTTCGGGCAAAGCCCGACACAGCCCGCGGTCGAGCAGGTCGTAGTTGCCGGCGTTGGCTTCGGTGCGATGGGGGAAGGTGGCGGCGAGGCATTGCTTGTTGTATTGACGGGCGAAGCGCATAGTGTGGAGCGATCCACTCTTTATGGGGCATTGAGCCAGGATGACGGCATCAGACAACGCAGCCTGTAAGCGGTTGCGGGCCACAAGGCGTGTTGGATTTGCCTTGACGCGGATATACCACTCGGAGAGCAGCAACCCATGATTGTCGAGTATGGCTTGCTCCAGATCCTTGTTCTCCTTGGGATGGCAGATGTCGAGTCCGTTGCCAACTATGGCTATTGTCTTGCTGCCTACGCTCAGGCAGCCTTCGTGGGCGGCCTTGTCGCATCCGAGAGCCAAACCGCTGACCACTACATAGCCTTCTTCGGCATACCGCCTACCGAGTTCGTATGCCTTGTCATAGCCCTCCTTGTCGGCAGCACGGGCACCGATGATGGCAACTGTTTTTTCAGCATTGAGCAGTTCGAGATTACCCTTACAATGGATTACCGGAGGACAGTCATCACCAATTTCGAGCAGGCGTCGGGGAAAGAAGTCGTGCTGACACGAAAGGCTGACAATCCCTATCTCCTCCTGACGTTCGAGAATGTCAATAGCCACATCCACATGCTCCTGCAGCCCATCGTAAAAGAACATCATCACGTCAAACTGATGACAATCCGTTTCACGTATTTCAGCCACCGGCATTCCATACAACTGCAATGCCAAAGCCTCGTCTATGTTCAGCCTATCGTCCGGATCCATAGTCATTATATTTCGTAGCGGCCTTCGGGGATGCCGAAGGTCGTGCGGTCGTTAAGAAGGATGCCTTCGCGGTCGTTGGAGGCGTAGAGGGCGGAATAGTCATCGTAGATGGCCCACAGACACTCGGTGATGCCATCAATGTCGTCGAACTTGCCGTGGATGCCTGCGCCGTTGGTGATTATGGTGAGTACACGGTAGCCCTTTATCCACTCCCAACGGAAGTCGAGATCGTCGGGTTGGGATTCAGTGCCGAATTCCTTGTCATATTCGGCCAGCATGCGTATGGAGCGACGATAGGCTGTCGCCAAGGCCTCTTTCGAGCCTTTGAGCGCCACTTTAAGCATTGTTATGTCGTCGTTTTCAGGGTCAAGCATATTGTTGTCAGATTTAGAGATTTCTTCGGTCATTTGTTCCACCTCTTTGCGTTCATCTTCGAGAGATTTGAGATAGCCGTCATACCATGAGTGCAGCTCGGCCACAGTCGCCTCCGGCAAATCTTTCGGAGCAGGGAACACCTGCATTGGCGCACGGAAAGTGCAATGTGTGAATCCATTGTCATACGGCCCGGTCTGGATAAAATATTCATCTTCATCAGAGCCTGGATATTGAGCTATATCAAGCCACGTTTCGGGTTGGCGGTTACGGCGAATCCATTTACGCATCGTAGTCTTATAACAGTCATACCCCTTTTCAATTGTATCAGGCTCACCGGCCACTACACCCAATACGCCGTATTCCATGCCATCTTTGGGGTATTTTGGGGGTATCATCACAATGTCCCCCTGTTTATAGGGCATCTCTTCCGGGAAGTGTCCGAAAAATTTGCCGTATATGCCCGGCAGATTATAGTGGGCGGCAGAGCAAGCAGCGGTCTGAATCTTCTCCCCCTGAGCATCAAACATCCACGCCTGAGTGTGGTAGGGTTGATGAGCAGGGAGGCCAAAAAGCAGACGCTCTACGGTAAAGGCATAAATGTTATGCTTTCCCACAGCTTCCTTCATGGCACTGACAGCTTCATTATAAGTCGGGAAGTCGGCAAACAACGGCTTCTCATCAAACATCAGTGGTACTCGATAGGCCGGACAACCATTGATTTCCACGCGTTTGAACGTCAAGGTTTCAGATGGCTCATCGCTGATTTTATGGTCGAGATTATTACCGATAAACTGCTCCTGAGTGGTGTTGTAGGTCCATGTGGTCAGTCGGTAATACCCCGGATCGGTACACACTTTTCGGAACCGGACAAAGTTCTCAAATTCCTGCAAGGTTTTAGGCACGAGCGCGGATGTGCGCAGGCGTTCGCGCAACTCCACGGCACGCTCGAGCAGTTCGTAGAGATGTTGCAGTCCGGCCCCCGAACACTGATGGCCGAAATCGTCGGTCACCACAAGCCGCTCGGCAGGCAGGAGGTCGCCAAGGATATTGAGGTGGTTGAGTCCGAGAATCTCATCCTTGGAGGAGCAGAGCGCCCAAAGGCGGTCGCGCTTCATGCGCACCGACGCTATGGCTACGTAAGGCTTGTAGCTGTCGAGCACGCTCTGTGTCAGCCAATAGTTCTGCACGCCGTCGAGACGCTTGCAGAAATATGTCAGCTCTTGGTTGAGCCATTGCGCCAACTCCCACTGCGGAAACATGCATGGATTGACCACAAGCACCTCGGCATCACCGCTCTCACTCTCCAAGGCCATGAATCCGCCCAACGAAGTGCCCACTATAATCTCAGGCTTCTCCTTCTTGACAAGCTCATTGATGATAGTGAGCGAGCGCACCGGGTCGGCATACAGCTCCGGAGCAATCACACGATAGCGACCCTTGAACCGCTTTTGCAACTGCCGCTGCTTCGCCCCATTGGCTCCCGACATAAACCCGTGAAGATACATCATCACCGGCAGCGAGTCATTCTGGTTTATATTTTCATTATGATTACTCATTATCATTCTTATTAGCTTAGTTCCCGGTTAGTTATCGGTAATTACCGATGCGAAGATAGCCATTCCCCGCGACCCGGCGAAGCAATCCGCCGTTCACTGCGTTCAGAGTTTAGAGACATTGCTATATTCGAGTTTATCCTGTGGTAATCTTGACATTCGAATCAGTTGAATCTAATTTGTAAAGTTCGCTGATGATAAGAGCTACTTGCTCCAGCCATAGTGTCGGTTAAATAAATCATGGGCAGCCGACCCTCGATGTTGCCATCGTTCTCGTGCGCTACCGTGCGCTCTCTTGCAGCACTGCCCATGATTTCAGGGTAAATTATGGTCAGCTGTACACTGGCATTGCTGCCGTTATTCCGAGCCACCGTGCTCAAGGCGTTGCTTTCTCCGGCTATTGTGTTTGATTGGATTGTAGGTCAGTTCTACTGATTGTCTACCGGCTCCCACGTATATGAATCTACTTTACCATAGTGTGCGATGCCCCACTTTTCTGTTGGGATATTGTTTAGTACGTTGATTTTGATGGTATCGCTGATCATCTTCATCAGAGAGTCGTAGTTATCCACGTTCCAGCCATTGTATAATATCTCGTCTTGTGGAATATACACATTTACCTCTCTTGTGTAATTGTCGGATCCCACAATCCCTGTGTAATTGTTGGATCCCACAATCACAAGCTTCCCGTTATTGACTTTAACTCCATAGACGAAGCCGTCGCTGTTTTCTCCAGGGATTCCTCCAAAATCCACACGGTTATCCGGTGCCGAGATGCCTTCAAAAAGCTCGACATCTTCCTCGTTGTATTTGGGAGCATCAAATTTATCTAAATAGAAGCTTGACCAAAGGCCGAGTTGGCTGACGCCTTTTTCGGTGAGATACTCGGCTACGCGTGTGAGAGCCTCTATCGAGTCTTTGTTTACACTGCGACGTCTTTCGATGATGTCATCGATGAACGCAAGGTCATTGCCCTTGTAGTCATCAAGATTTAAGTTTTTTTCTGCCATGCGTTCTGCCGGGTTGGGACCGATATATTTCAGGGTGTAAGGATCGACATCCGGATGATGCACTATGCCCCATTTTTCGACAGGGATATTGTTGGCTTTATATAACTCCACGCTCTTAACAATAGCATCAAGAATTTCCCAAACAACATCTGTTTCGTGGTAGCAATATATGATGCCAGCAGATGAGACGACCCAATATGGTGGGTCGTCCCACATCTTATCCGAAAGGTAAGAAAGCCAGATAACCTGTAATTTTTCACCTTCGTACTCCTCATCCTCATTGATACTCACTCCTAAGACGATGCTTTTGTTATCGAGTGATTGATGAATGTTAATGTACGGAAATTGAGTGTGTTCAAGAAGGTCTGAGAATATTTTATTATCCTCTGCCTTATACTTGGGACTTCCGTCACTGATTGGCCAAAAACCGAGTTGTGTCAGATTATTAGCCTTGAGGTATTCCAGGGCAGATTGTATCAGTTTGGATCGGTTTGATTCATTAACATGAAACGAAACCTCATTGATGAGGTCTACCCATTGCGGCAGTGTAGTTGGTTTGTTCATTTTCTTGTGCTTTGATTTCTTAACCAATGTATTCATCTTAACCAATGTATTCAAGGGTGTAAGGATTGACGAATGCATCGTGCATAACGCCCCATTTTTCGACCGGAATGTTGTTCGCTTTATTGAACTCTACACTTTTGACAATGGCATCAAGTATCAGGCAGAATTCATCATAATTATAGGAATTCAGCGGTTCAATAGTTACTTCGTCTTTAAAAGATGGCACTATGATTACTTGCATCTTAGATTCATCTTCATTGGGCTTGTCCTGATCGAGCAGGACTCCAATATATAACCCCTCTGGAGATTCAATCTCAAAATCAGGCACGAGTTGTGAGAAAATTTTCTCATCTTCGCTACTATACTGAATTTTATTTTCTGAAGATCGGAGCATATCTTCGCAACCCCAGAAGCCGAGACGAGTGAGGCCTATTTCTTGGAGATACTCCACGGCACTATGCAAAATTATAGCGCGACTTGACGTAATAGTTTGGTACTTTTCTACCCATTCAGGTAGAGTATTTGGATTGGCCATATTCTTATGCATTATTTGTAAATTACGTCGATTTTGATATTTACGGGTTGGTCGGGGGACTTGGTGTAGCCCCAGGCGACGGAGGGTTGGGAGGGGATGTTGCAGAGTTCGTTGGCGTAGAGAGCCATCTGCCAGAGTTTGCAGCAGTATTGCTCTCGCACCGACAGATTGAAAACTATGTCGGTTGCCTCGTTCAGACCGGGGAGGGCAAGGAATGACTTCATCACAGTTTCAATATCATCTCCTTTGAGCGTGTTAAAACTCACCTTTCCGCTGTCTTTGAACAATGGCACGATGTCCGCATCCCAGTCGAGGGCTATGAGGCGTTCCCCTTCGGAGGGGGTGAAAACTTGACGAATTTTGTTGATGTCAATCATTAATTCATGTCGGGAAGTGACAGTTCGTACTCCTCGGGGAACATGTCGTCTCCCTCGTCGATTTCATCTTCGTGTGAAGACTCTACCCCGAGAGCGGCGTAAGTGTGGGTCTCATCGTTGGTTATCAATCGACCGTGAGCTTTGTCATAGACAACATATACTGCCTTAGCCATTCCGGAGAGTACCTTAATGTCATCGTAGAGCTGTGGAATGTAGTTGTTGGTCTCGATGTCGATTACGAATTTGCCAAGCAGCTGCTTTTGCTCCACTTTTTCAAAGGGAGAATCGTACAATTTGGCAGAGTTGACCTGCGCCTTGGCTACGATTGCTACTGCCGCTTCAAGAGCTTCGGCTGTGCCTTCGAGGATGAAGATGGTATGGACGGGATTGACGGGACAGCTGTAAGGCATACCGTCTCCATCGCAGTCGTGATAGTAGAATTCTGAATAGTCCATGTTTATAGTCGGGCGTTGCCCGAAGGTTGCGGAGGTTGCGGTCAGCTGTGCTGACGGTTGAGAGGGGGGTGATGCGGTTGTTAAGTCATTCAACCTAATCAACCATTTCAACCATCGGCCGGCAGCCGAATCCAACCTTCAAGTTTGAAAAATTTGAATTAACGCTCGGCGCATATCCGAGATGAACTGTCCGAAACGGGGATTGCGGAACATGGTCCAAGGGCGAAGCAGCAACAGCCACAGAGCGACCACCGCCCATAGCGCAATCTTGATCCACAGCGTCTCAATCACTGTGACAGCAAGCACTGCCATCACCACGGGCACTGCCCACAGTGACAGCAGGAACGCCACCGTCAGCACAACCATTGTCAGCAATCTCAGTTTCGACATCTTGGTTTGTAGAATTCGGGGCGATGAAGTGCAATGAAGTTATCAATTGACTCAACGCCGGGCGTTTGGACATCGTTGATGGCAGGAGCCTCAGGTGTGCCCGGACAGTCGTGCCATGAAGCAATCCGTTCACCAACCACGATTTCTATATGCAGTTCCTGTGAAAGTTTCTTTAGTCTTGTCAGGTCATAGAATCCCTTTCGCGGCTCAACAATAACCGTTGAAAAACCATTTTCATCACATAGAGTCTTGATATGGTTTAGCTCTCCGTCTAAATCATCGGCAACAGTATCGACGATTATGAGATTGGGTAGCAAATCGACCCCAATCCTTTTTTTGATTTGCAAGTGAGATGTGCAATCTGTCAGGAAGAGCAACTTGTGTGAGCGAAGTCGAGCGGAAGCATGAGCACACATATAGTCAAGCATACCCATTCCCGGACGTGCTGCCACCAACGTGAGACTACCGGGCGTAAACGGCGAAATATTGTATTTGCACATAGTTTATGTTTTTTGTATTATGCGACAAAGATAGCCACTATCGCGTTTTCGAAGAAGGATTTAGCCGTTCACTGCGTTCACTTGCGTTACTTGCTCCAATCAATCGCTTTACCGGTAAAACCTTCAAGAAAAGCGTGGTCGCGCCAATCCATGAAGAAATCGTGAAAATAATCGACATCGTTATATAGGAAGTCGTAGTCTTGCTGGTATTCGGGCTCTAAGTCCTTGGCAGCTTTCCAACGGATATAATCCCGGGCTTTTTCCCTTGGGCGTTCGGGGTCAATCCCCTCGAACAGATTATCCTTTATTTTCTCAGGCGTTCGACAATAAGTGCTGCCTCCAGAGCCGGAATCTTGTCAACTGCTATGGGGCCTCGACGGTCATCATCAGACCGAACGATAGAATCCACAATGTTGTTCGTGGCACTGAAAAGACTCCTGATTCCTTTTGAATCGAGATAATCCATTGTTGCCTTTTTAAGGAAGCTCAACTTTCCCATAAAATCCCATGAAATGTTGGGCTCTGAGTCTTCAGTACGCTCCCAGTCTTTAGCCCTTGAATTTGCCCTGCTGACCGATTCATCTACAATCATTTCCAGACGTTGAGCGTCTGACATACCTGAATTTGCAGCCATGCTCATTCGGTCAAGGTTGAATATGTAACCGAACTGGGGAAGATAGAAATCGAAAATTACAGACTCATGGATTATACCTCTGAACTCTACTGATTCCACAATATGCTGAAATTCCTGTGGATCAATGAATTTATCAATATCCAGTGAAGAAACGGGGATAGCAAGCGGCCTGTACTCGATATTATTCTTATCGAACATTTCAAATAAAACCTCTAGCGCTTTCTTGTCAACGCATTTTGAAAGGTAATGCGCCTTTAGAGATAATTGCATCGGAGTATTAGATTTAACTGGTGCCTACCGCCTTTCAAGCGCCTCGGCTTTCTCTTTGTGGCACCTTGGGATATGGGTAGAAAAAAGCGTGGTGCCGTACTTGCTGTCCGTTCCCACGATCCGAGGCCTTCGCATTGCCTGTCTTTGTAAGGAACGAAACAACGCAGAGGCCCACGCAAATATGTAAGTACGCGCAGTGTGTCGCTCCTCGCAAACGAGGCTACGGTCCACGGCGGATAGAGTTACATATCCAACATGGCATCTACCGTTGCTCCTGTTCTGACAAGGGTGTTTTGGAAGTTGCGAAGTTCCGGATCGTCAGAACTGAAGCGTCAAGTAAACGCTTTCAGTATGTTATGCCGAGTGTATTCAACACCCAACATCGCAACCTTTAGCTCGCGATGAGCTAAAAGTGCGTGTCAGCCAACGGCTGGTGCACGTTGACTGAAAGTCATTTAGACTTATCGCAAATTTAAACATTATTTTGTATGTGACAAAGGATTTGCCAACAAATATTTTGTTTATCTTTGCAGCGTGCCTCTGCGTTGCTGTGGCAAAAGTGGCAGTTTTATTTGATATGACCGAAAAATCGGGCGTTCACTCCGTTCATTAGTCGGGCGATGCCCGAAGGTTGATGGGTTGAATGTGGTTGGGACGGGCGTTGCCCGAGGGTTGATGTTGTGAAGGAGTGAAGGGGTGAGAGGTTGAAGGGTTGATAGTTTTAATCTTTTTTGCTACCTTTGCGTCATAAAAAACAACCCATTCAACCTCGGCGCAGCCGACCAAACCGTTTCAACCTTCGGGCGTAGCCCGACTACAATACCATGGAATATTCTTTTGAAAAGCTGCTTGTTTATCAGACGGCACGCAAGCTGGTCAAAGATGTTTATATTCTTATACAAAGATTTCCGACAGAGGAGAGATTTGCCCTATGTGACCAAGTGCGACGAGCCATTATTTCAGTGCCTTCCAATATAGCGGAGCAAAGTGGTCGCACTTCCTATAAGGAGAGAATCCATTTCCTTGATATTGCCTATGGTTCTCCCATGGAAGCGTATTGCCAACTCGAAATTGCGGTTGATTTAGGATATTTAACTGAAGATGAGTTAAATAACGTTAGAAATTTATTCTTTGACACGTCCCGTCTAATCATTGGTTTAAAGAAGAAATTTGCTGTTTTATCGCTTGCTGACAAATAAAAAAAGTGAATGAACATTGTGAACGGTCTGTGTTAGAGGCTCTCTTGATTAAACTCCCTACCTTTGTACTATAATCAACCCATTCAACCCTCGGCGAAGCCGACCCAACCCTATCAACCTTTGGGCGAAACCCGACTCAACATAATGATTAACGACAAGATCAGACAGATGATTCTGGAGAAGTTCAATTCTCCCATTCAGTACCCGCAGCAGTGCGAGGCCCTTGCAATGGCCATTCAGGAAGCTACGGGGCAGACGCTTGGAACGACAACATTGAAGCGCATGCTCGGCTTTGTCAACGGGCCGGCGAATCCGCGTCCGTCGTCGCTCGACATAATCGCGCAGTATCTCGGCTATCCCGATTATAATCTGCTGGCAAAGGACTTGGGGGAGGATACGGAAATATCTGATTTCCGCGCCGTTGAGAGTATTGATTCTGCCGATCTTCTCCCCGGCGAGCAAATTCAGATCACCTATCATCCCAACAGACTGTTGACTCTAAGTTACATCGCCGAAAACCGTTATCTCGTCAACGAATCGCGCGGTAGCAAACTGCTTAAAGGCGACATACTCACCATCGCCGGCTTCTACGTCGGGTTTGAATTGCTGATAAGCGACGTCGAGCGCGACAAAAAGCATCTCGGCTCATATCAGGCGGCCAAGCAGGGCGGCCTGACAGGGGTGGAGATTATTGGGTAGAGTGAGCTTTACAGTAAGCCTTTATCGAGAAGAAAAGGGCATCGTCATTTCGAGTCCACTTAGCCCATTCGTCTACACTGTGAACCTCCAATTGTACGTCCGATGGCTGGATATCGGGATACTGCTCTTTTGCCGACTCGTAAATATCATCCCTTATATTTCTGGTCTTGGCCAAATATCCCATCAGTTCCATATTGGCGGCTGCGGCGCTGATGGTGTCGCTCTCTAACAGTCGGTAGATTCGTTCCCTCTCTGCCTCGAGTTCTGCGGTCTTCGACTGAATCAGTGAAGCTATCCATGCTGCATCTGTGGTGTGTGGCTCCGGAGTATTGATGAATTCTTCTATTGGTAAAGCGGTAATATCAGTGGTTGGCACAACCACCTCTTCAACCTTATTATCAACAGTTTCTGATTGAACTACATTGGTCGGGGGTGTTTCAATTATAGTAGTATCGTCAATTGACCTGTCAACATGTAAAAACCATAGCACAACTGCAATACAAAACAAGAGGCCGCAGATTACAGCCCACAAGTGATAGCCTTTGCCCTCTGACTTTATAGCCCGTCTGACGGAGGCTGCCGTTACCTCATTTTTAGCACAACATAGAGCAACCTTGCCACGCCCAAGTTGCGTTGCTATCAACCCTATGCCACGGAAGTCTATCGCTCCATCGGCACATCCTTCACAGCCATATTTTTGTGTATTTCCGTGGGTGGTGCCAAGCCATGAGGTATATGCCTTGTCAAGGTCAATCAGTGTGACAGGGCGATCATCGTAGGGCGAGACAATAACATTATCGGCCTTTATGTCGCAGTGGACTATATTGCGCCTGTGCAGGTATTCTACCACATCAACCAATTCACTCAACAGCCGTCGGACAAACTTGCGGCTTTTAAGCCGTGGATCATCACGCTTTATCAGGGCAGAAAGCGTATCCCCCTCGATAAAATCCATTACGATGTAGTCTCCACCGAATCCCACATAGCGGGGCAGCGAGGGATGACTCAGCGACACTCCGAGGTCATACTCCTTGTCGAAGGCTGCTCGATAAAGCGGATTGTCGCGATACTCGGCTTTGAGCCGCTTGACGAAAACACGCCGCCGCTGAACGATACACTCGTATGCGTCACACGTAGATCCGCTCCTGTCCAAAGATTTGGCCAAAGCGAAATCAACAGTCATTGCCGCAGCCTCATTCCTGTTGTCAAATCCTGATACTATGATATTATCGTCATTCACTCTGCAAAGTTAGCGAAAATCTGACAATATCTATCGGAGAATTGGTGGATTGGGTAGTGTCGACATCAAAAGAGAAAAGCAGGTCAATATTCGGTCGTATAAAGCACCCTGAAACATTCCAAGTGTGTGATTGCTTTAGGAAAGAAATGCCGACAAGCCGCCAATAATCCCCGGTGACTGTTTTCAAGAGGGATACACACCACCGGAGTCTAATTACTGAACTGATCATCCATCATGACGGATGATTAGAATAAAAATATCCCCGAAACTTTAAACTGCCGTAAAAAAGTCGTATCTTCGTGTATACAAATTTAGACGAGGTATTATGCTTGTATTGATTGCTGAATCGAAGACTATGGCGCCGTGCACAGGCAAGGTGACGCTCCGGGATTGGGAGTGTCACAGGCCTTCGCTTGAATCCTTGGCTCGCGATATTATGAGTGGCTTGGAGGCGATGACTGTCGACGAACTGGCCGCGAAAGTTAAAATAAGTGTTCCCATGGCCCGTAAATTGCGGCTCATGATATATGATTTTCCTTATAAAGAGTCGGGCGCCGCGGCGATAGAATCGTTTACGGGAGTTGTGTTCAAGGCTTTTGAATATCCATCGCTGAGGGAGGCGGAAAAGGAGCGTGCCAACCGATGTATAGGCATTATATCGTCGCTTTACGGATGGCTGCGTCCTGACGATATAATAAAACCCTACAGATTTGACTTTACCAATCAGTTGGCCCCGGACGGTGCTACTCTTGCCGGCTATCTGAGGCAGGGAGTAACCGACTGTGTCATTTCATGGATTGAGAATGAAAAGGATTATAATGTTCTGAATCTTCTTCCCGGCGACGCTGCAAGGTGCATTGACTGGCCCCGGATAGAATCGAGGGCCAAGGTATGGAAAGCGGAATTTCAAGAAATACAGGCCGGAGGCTCGATGAAGACGCCCAATTCTAACCGTCTGAAAACTTTGCGCGGGAAACTTTTGCGACAGATTATCACCGATTCCATCACCACCCCGCAGCAACTTATGGCCGTAGAAACGGAGAGTTATATATCCGAAAAAACATCACTCCCGGGTCAATTGCTCTTCATCACCGCCTGATGTGCCGGCTTCGTGGATTATTTTATGTAACTTATAATAATGACGGGCTGCAAGCGATTGGCTAAAACTATCAATAGCCAATCGCTTGCAGCCCGTTCCACAAATTATACGTGGCTTGGAGGATACCTGTGGTTAGACTTCGTTGAATTTGTTGAAAACTGCGAAGCGTACGTCTACGAATAGTCTGCGACCCATTACAAGAGAGACTTTTGCAACCTTATGGCCGAAAAGATAGCCGATTCGCTCGATGATATTCTTGCGCAGAGCGGCATGCTTGCCGTAAATGGCTACAGAGCCGAGTCTGTCAGGCCATACGGGATCGGGATAGAAGCCATATTTCTCAATGGGCGTTGCCTTATAGGGCTTTGCAAGGAGTCGGCGGTCGGAGCCATTGCGCAAATACTCGCGGTATGTTTTATCCTCCTCCATCTGTCGGCTGAAGTCATCGGAGTTGAATACAGATATAAGCCATCTTGTGGATAGCCCTTCGCCGGTTTGATCGATGGCGATGTAGTGTTTCTTTTGGGCTGCGTCTGCGCGGAGGAGGCTGAATATTGCCTTTACTTCTCTTTCGATACCGTTGGCGGGTTGGCGTCTGGCATGAGAGCCGGATACAGCCGGTTTCGGTTTGTTTATTTTGGGGGTGTGGGGAGTTGGCGGGAGGGTTTGGCGAGCTGCCTGAATGGCTGTCGCCTTTATGGCTTGTGCCTCAAGGGCTTTCAGGGAGAGTGTGGTGTTGAGTCTGAGATTGTTTTTCATTTTATTTGAAAGTTTAGAGAAAAAAATAACTGACTGCTATTCGGTCTTGGACTAAGCGACCGGCGCAATCAGCGAAACTTGATATGTTTTACGGAGGCCTACCTCCGAGAGTCCATCCATGATTTCAATATTCTCGATTACTGAGGCTGTTGCGTAAGGGCACAATAATGGCCGTCAGATAATCGATAAATGAATCTGCGATGGGCAAAATCAAGTGATAAAAGTTATTCTAAACTTTCAAATATGTCAGAATCCGATTTGGATTCACGCTGCAAAGTAAGCAAAAAAAATCTCAACCACCAAATTAATTTGACTGATTTTTGAAGGAATGGATAAATACCCCCATCATCTGCGTGACTTCTCTACGTCGAGCTCCTCGGGTGGGCTGTCATATTGGCAGTCGAGGGTTTGGCACTTTTTTTGCTTTCAGTTGTTATACTTGTAATTGAATAAATAAATTAACAACGATATGCAAAAAGGTACTATCGGGGTAACGACCGAAAATATTTTCCCCGTCATCAAAAAATTTCTCTATAGCGACCACGAGATTTTCCTCCGTGAGCTTGTCTCTAACGCCGTCGACGCCAGCCAGAAGCTGCGCGCCCTCTCGTCGTTCGGCGAATTCAAAGGCGAGATCGGTGAGCTCAATGTGCGTGTGACTGTCGACAAAGAGGCCGGCACGCTCACTGTCAGCGACTCCGGCATAGGCATGACCGCCGAGGATGTCGACCGCTATATCAACCAGATAGCGTTCTCCGGCGCCGAGGAGTTCCTCAATAAATACAAAGACACCGCCGCAAGCATTATCGGCCACTTCGGCCTCGGATTCTACTCCGCTTTCATGGTGTCGAAAAAAGTTGTCATCGAGTCGCTTTCTTATAAAGAAGGTGCCGAGGCCGTACGCTGGGAGTGCGACGGCTCGCCCGAATACTCGATGGAGGCCGGCTCGCGCACAACCCGCGGCACCGACATCATCCTCTATATCGACGACGAGAGCAAGGAATTCCTTGACCAGCAGCGCGTCGACATGCTGCTGCGCAAATACTGCCGTTTCCTGCCTGTGCCCGTCATCAGCGGCAAAGAGCGTGAGTGGAAAGACGGCGAGTGGAAAGACACCGACAAAGATCTCGTTGTAAACAGCACCGAACCCCAGTGGATGAAGAAGCCGGCCGACCTCACCGACGCCGACTACCTCGCTTTCTACCAAGAGCTTTATCCCGGTCAGGAAGAGCCTCTCTTCTGGATTCACCTCAATGTAGACTATCCATTCCACCTCACCGGTATCCTCTACTTCCCCAAGATCAAGAACAACTTCGACATCAACCGCAACCGTATTCAGCTCTACTGCAATCAGGTGTTCGTCACCGACTCGGTAGAAGGCGTCGTGCCCGAATTCATGCAGTTGCTCCAAGGCGTGATCGACTCTCCCGACATTCCTCTCAATGTGTCGCGCTCTTATCTTCAGGCCGACACCGCCGTCAAGAAAATCTCGAGCTACATCACCAAGAAAGTGGCCGGACGCCTCGACGAGCTCTTCCGTGCCGACCGCGCTGAGTTTGAGAAGAAATGGGACGACATCCGCATATTTATCGTCTACGGTATGCTCACCGACGAGAAGTTCTGCGACGCCGCCCTTAAGTTCATGCTTCTCAAAGACACCGAAGGCCGCTACTATACCCTCGACGAATACAAGACTCTCGTAGAGGCCGCACAGACCGACGCCGAAGGCAAAATCGTCTACCTCTACGCTACCGACGCCACCGCTCAGTACGACTATATCAAGGCTGCCAACGACAAGGGCTACAATGTGCTCCTGCTCGATGGTCAGCTCGACAACCACTTCGTCGGCCTCCTTGAGCACAAACTTGAGAACACCTCTCTTGTGCGCGTAGACTCCGACGTCACCGACAACCTCATCCGCAAGTCCGACCGCAAGGTGGCCGAGCTCACCCCCGCCGCCCGCGCCATCCTCACCCGTCTCTTCGAGCTCCCGACGCGCAAAGTGGAGAAGACAAGCTTCATGGTGCAGTTCGAGGCCCTCGCTGCCGGTTCGCAGCCTGTAGTCCTCACTCAGAACGAATATATGCGCCGTATGAAAGAGATGGCAGCCCTTCAGCCCGGCATGAACTTCTACGGCGACCTGCCCGACAGCTACACCGTCGTTGTCAACACCGAGCACCCCTTGGTTAAAGCCATCACCGAGAAGGCCGACGCCGCCCTCGACGCCACCGTAGAGCCTCTGCTCAAGACTATCGACGAGGCCAATGCCAAAGCCGAGGAAACACGCAAGGCAGCCGGCAGCAGCGAGCTCACCCCCGAAGCCCGCGCCACCGTCGACGAGGCCGAAAAGACAGTCACAGAAAGCCGCAAGGCCATCGACGACGCCATCGACGCCTACGCCCCCGGCACACCCGAGGTAAGCCAGCTCGTAGACCTCGCCCTCCTCGGCAACGGCCTGCTCCGCGGTGAAGCCCTCAGCGCCTTCATCACCCGCTCAATCGATCTGATGAAATAAACAGGTGGTTTGTGGGTGGCATATTAGTAAAATCCCCCCGCAGCCCACAAGCAACATCCTACAGAAAAACCCCGGCTTTGGTCGGGATTTTATGTTTTGGCATGTTGCGAAAATTTTGTACCTTTGCACATCATTGAGCAATGATGACTACACTCGAAACGACTACACTCTCGCATAAGGCTGATATAGATAGCCTTAACGAGCGCATTTCCAAGCGCTTGAATAGCGCAAATCCTTTGATGAGCAACATCGTGATGTCGCTGTTGCGCACCAAGGGCAAGCAGTTGCGCCCGTTAATGCTCATCATGTGCGCCAAGATTTTCGCTCAGGTCAACGAAAATGTCCTTGCCGCCGCCGCCGCCGTTGAGCTTCTCCATAACGCCTCCCTTATCCACGACGATGTGGTGGATAACTCCATGACCCGCCGCAACCGCCCTACCGTCAATGCCGTGTGGGACAATCATATCGCCGTACTCGTAGGTGACTTCTTCACCTCATCTGCCATGCAGGAGGCGATATCAACCGGCGATATCCGCATTATCGACTCGCTCTGCCACCTCGGCCGCGACCTCTCGCTCGGCGAAATCGACCAGATCAGCAACGCCCGCGAGCACAGCCTCACCCCCGACGCTTATTTCCGCATTGTCGACTACAAGACAGCCTCGCTCTTCGTGGCAAGCGCACGTATGGGCTGTATAGCCGCCGGAGCTCCCGACGAGGCCACCGAGGCCTTGGCTGAGTTCGCACTTCTCTTCGGCCGCTGCTTCCAGCTGCGCGACGACGTATTCGATTACTTTCCCTCGACTCTCGTTGGCAAACCTACCGGCAACGACCTGCGCGAGGGCAAGATATCGCTCCCGCTGCTTCTCGCTCTCGAGCGTGCCCCCGAAGATGAAAGTTGCAAGATTAAAGAGATGTTGGCCTGCGACTCACTCTCCGACGACCGCATTGAGACCATCCTCGCCTTTGCCCGCGACAACGGCGGCATAGAGGGCGCCTACGCTGTAATGGCCGACCTGCGCGCTCAGGCACAGTCGATTCTCGATTCGCTCCCTCAGTGCGATATCACATGCCAGCTCGCCGACCTCTTCGACTTTGTCATTGAAAGGCAATACTGATGGACCGCCCCGCTTTCTACATGCGTCTGCTCCTGTGGTGCGTGCTTGCGTGCCTCCTTGCCGCATGTGCGAGCATGGGACGCCCCGAAGGCGGTGCCCGCGATGAGCTGCCCCCGAAGTTCGTGCGCTCCAATCCGGCTCCGGGTGCCCGTAATGTAGACCGCACACGCATGTCGGTGACTTTCGACGAGAACATACAGCTTGAAGACGCATTCAACAAAGTAGTGGTGTCGCCGGCGCAGAAGACTCCTCCGCAGGTAAGCTCCAACGGCCGCAACCTCACGGTGGATTTCCGCGACACACTCCGCCCCAATACCACATATACCATCGACTTCGGCGACGCCATCAAAGACCTAAACGAAGGCAATGTGCTCGACGGTTTTGCCCTCGACTTCTCTACCGGCGACGCCCTCGACTCTCTGCGTATATCAGGCATGGTTCTACAGGCCGAGAATCTCGAGCCGGCGCAAGGTATGCTTGTAGGAGTATATTCAGCCGAGACTTTCGCCGACACCACCCTCACAACATTGCCCCTCGACCGAATCGCCCGCACAAATCAGCTCGGACAGTTCACTATCCGCAATCTGCCCCACGGACAATACCGAATTTTCGCCCTCAACGACATCAACCGCGACTATCATTGGGACCGCTCCGAGGACATCGCCTTCTACGATAGCCTCATCACCCCCTCGGTGGAGCGCATTGAGATTACCGATACCCTCTACTCTTCCACCGGCGAAGACTCGCTCGTGCACCGCGACGGCATACGCTTCCTGCCCAACGATATACTGTTGACATGGTTCAACGTCAACTACCGTCAGCCGTATATCGCCGACTACAAGCGCCTCGACGCCCGCCGCATATCATTGATATTCGGCGCTCCGCAGGATTCCCTCCCGGAGCTGACTATCGTAGACGGCGCCCCCGGCATTGGCCGCACCGACAAGGAGTGGGCGCTCATGCACCCCAACCTCACCGGCGACTCACTCACATACTGGATTGCCGATACCGCCATGGTGTCGCAGGCCGACTCCCTGCGCCTCGCCGTAAGATATCAGAAGCTCGACAGCCTCGAGCAGCTTGTGTGGACATCCGACACCCTGCGCTTTTTCTACAAGAATCCTGATAAGAACAAAAAGAAAAAGGATAAGAAAAAAGATGAGGACGAAGCGCCGCGTTTCACCGTCGATTCAATCACCGGAGACACCACATTCCTGCCTCCTCCCGATTTCGAGTATCTGCAGTTCACCCTCCGCAGCGGTGCGCAGCAGCAGCTCGGGCAGCCTCTCGTGTTCGAGACGAACCTACCTCTTGAGTCGCTCGATACCGCCGGCATACATTTGGAGATGATGGTGGATACATTGTGGAAACCTCTGCCTTTTACAATCCACCCCGACAGTCTCAACCCGCTTCTGCGCTCGAATATCGATGTAAACTGGACTCCCGGCGCAAAGTATAAATTCACAGTCGATACCATGGCGCTGCGCAGTATCTATGGCCCGTTCAACCGTCCGTTCAAGCAGGAGATAACGGCCAAGCAGCTCGAAGATTATTCAAATCTCAACATCACGCTTGTCGACCTCGACTCAGTCCCGGCCGTGCTCGAATTGCTCAACAACAGCGACGCCCCGGTCTATCGCACCGTCAAGCCGGTGGGGCAGAGCGTGGCCTCGTTCAAGCTCCTCGCGCCGGGCACTTACTATCTGCGCCTCTTTATCGATGATAATCTCAACGGCAAGTGGGATACCGGCAACCCCGTCGACTCCCTCCAGCCCGAAGAGGTATATTATTTCGCCAAGAAACTCGACCTTAAGAAAAACTGGGACGTAGAGCAGACTTGGGATATCACCGAGTTGCCAATCGACAAGCAGAAGCCCTACGCCATAAAGAAAAACAGGCCTAAGCTCAAGCGCGGTGAAAAAGCACCCGAAGAAGAAAAAGAAGAGGAACAGGATGATTTCTACGATCCTTTCGGTGACCCCAATTCGCGCGAACGCCGCATGAACCTCGGTCGTTGACCTCAGCTATAGCCGCCCGCCGGTGAAGAGCCTGAGTATGCGCGGGGCAAAGCGCCGCAGCAGAGCATAGCCTCCCAACAGCAGAAATACTATGCAGGCATAGCTTGCGAGGTAGAAGGCCGTGATTCCGGCGTTGCTCTCCGGGCTGAGCAGCCCGTATAGCCGACGCGTCACCGGGTCGAGCAATATGAAATGGCCGCAATAGATAAAAAACGAGGCCGAGGCAAGAAATTTGCTCACCCGGCACATTCCCTTCTCAAGCAGCCAGGCCGCCACATTGTAGAAGAAAAACAGCCCTACTATGATATTGACGCTTTTGATGTATGCTGTCGTATGCGGCCATGCCGGGCTGAGGATGAAAATTGTCAAGGCAACGGCAGGGTAGAGCACTGCCGACGGAAGGAGAAAGCGGCGGAATTCAATCATCATATCGCGCTTGTGATAGCTCAGCAGGCCTCCCCAAGCGAAAAATACAAAAGCCTCAAGCAGCTGGAGCGCATGCCCGGGCAGTGGCAGGCGCAGTGCCCATATCAGTGTCGCCGCCCCAAGCACAGCCGACGCTCTCCGCTGCCCCATGCGGTAGATTGCATGTATGGCCGGCGAGGCGAGAGCCATAAGCATGAGGTCGCGTACAAACCACAGCGGCTTGTCGATAGGAAATGTGCCGTCGGCAGCCCCCGCCGTGTAGGGGACAATGCCATAGCGGTCGTCCCAGAAACTCTCCAGAAACGCCTGCAGCGACAGATTGAGCTGACTCGCGTCGCCCCCGGTGATGAAAATCTTGAGAAGATAGAGCAGCGCCACGCTATTCCACATCAGGTAGGGCATGAGAAGCGAACTGCACCTGCGCCGCAGCTTGCCCCGGTAAGCCTCAAGGCTGAAACGCATACCCAAGAAAAACACATAGCCGGCAATGAAAAAATAGACCGGCACACTCTGGTCTTTGATAAAAGCTCTCACGAAACGCTCAAGCCACTGTGCCGCCTCGAAATCATGCTCAATAAAGGGGAAGGGAGCGAACACATGCACGGCCACGACAAACAGCGCCAAGGGAAACCTCAGCAAGTCAAGGCTCTGCGACCTCAGATCACCACGCTCCTGTGCCATGCTGCAAAATTACAAAAAAATATCGGTATATTGGGTGAGTGGTTGGTGGGTTGTGGGCAGCGAATTACTGCAGGGTGGCAGGTTTTGTTGCCGGCGCGTGCGCAGCCCGCGTACAGCTCTCTTGTAAAGGCAAAAAAAGCGCGGCTTTTGCGCCGCGCTCCGGGGAATTATAGATGCTATGTGTATTTATGTAAGTATGTAATTTTTATATTGTTTCCTTGAATCTTTGGCTTAGGCCATGAATTTTGGTGATAGAGGGAGGCGCGTTACCGTCAATTTTACCCTATGGCGGAGGTATCAACGGTAGTCAGAGAAGCGCTCCTGAAGGCGGCGGCGGGCGAAGAATATGCGGCTCTTCACTGTGCCGAGGGGCAGGCCCATGTGCTCGGCGATTTCATTATACTTGTAGCCGGCCACGTGCATTGAGAAAGGAATGCGGTATTCGTCGGAGAACGAGTTGATGGCGTCGGTGATTTCCGAGGCGCTGTAGCTCTCTTCGGGGGTGTCGAGGCCGCTGTCTTGGCTGAGGTTGAGGTGGTAGAGGTTGTCGGTGGTGTCGACTACTGTTGCCGAGCGGACGCCGCGACGGTAGTTGTTGATGAAGATATTGCGCATGATTGTGAACACCCATCCTTTGAAGTTTGTTCCTTCTGCGTATTTCTCTTCATTGTCAAGTGCCTTGAGTGTGGTGTCTTGCAGCAGGTCGTATGCGTCATCGCGGTTCGATGTAAGCATGTAAGCGAAGTTGAGCAGGTTGGCCTGCAGGTTCATCAAGTTGCTCTGAAATTTAACGTTTGCCATAGTGGTAAAATTTTGTGGGTTTAGATGTCTTTGTTTTTGTTTGACGATTCAAAATTACTCGACTTCCGGCGCCCTGTCAATTTTTTAATGTTAACAAATGTGAAATTGAAAATATTTACCATCGTGGCTTTATAAAACACTATAAATCAAATAGATAAACCGTTAACAAATTGTTACACGATTGTTACAAAGAGTGTAATGTAATTGTAATGTAACAGAAATGTACTCGCAAATCAGGCTGTAGGGGCTATCTTTCCGGGTATGCCTTTTCCTGCTGTCCGACGCAAAGTTTCGAGGCTTATCTCGTATGCCCGGCCATATCGTGCGGCCATCGGGCCGTCGCTGCCGCTCCATGCCTGCGCCAGTGTGCCGGCTGCCACTGCTGTCTCCAATGCCGAGCAGAGCATTTGCTGTGAGATGTCGTCGGGGAGCGACATTTCAAGATATATGATTTCGGGTATGGGTAGTTGGGCGATGTTGCTGTCTGTTATAAGGTGGGCTACCGTGAAGGCGAGTCCGGCGATGGTGTCGCGCACGATCACCTTGAGCATATCTGCGTGGGCGCGGCCGAGGATTTCGGGGCGGGTACTGCCGGTGCTCACCACCTGTGCGGCGGTGTGGGCATATACGCGGTCGAGGATGTTGGTCAATGAAAGTGAAATTGTCGTTGTCATGATATATGGTTTTTAAGGTTATACTCTACAAGTACTGATGTGAAGTGCGGCCTGATGATCTTGAATACTGAGGCGGGGGTGAGATAGAAGCGCGAGGGGCGCCGGAAATGCAGCACAAAGGTGAGCGCTTGGCTGAAAGAAAGCTTGCGCCGTGCGGCCCGTGCCTCTGCCACTTGCTCGGCGAGTTCTTTCCACTGCTGCCGGGCAGGCCCGGGCCGTACGCATGCCTCGAGCCCTTTGCGCTCGATCTGCTTAAGCCGGCGCGAGGCTGTCTCATATTCTATATAATGGAGTTTGGGGCGGCAGGCCGCTGCGGCTGCCATCAATTCGCCGAGGGTTAGCTTTTGGCCGCGTTGCCGTGCGAGCTGTGCACATCGGCGGGCTGCCTCTGTCAAGTCGCGGTTTCTCATTTCTGTCAGTTTCTTCATTGCAGTAGTTTTTAGATTTTGATTGCAAAGATACAATTTAAATTGTAGTTTGTCAATAGTTGTTGTTGATTATTTTTCGTCTTGCAAAAAATAATTTGTGTAAGCAACGACTAATTCGTAACTTTGTAGAGTAAAAGCTAATCACATGCGCATTGATATAATAACAGTATTGCCCGAAATGCTCGAGTCGCCCCTTGGCTGCTCGATTCTCAAGCGAGCCCAAGATAAGGGCTTGTGTACCATTGCGGTGCATAATCTTCGTGACTATACTACCAACCGCTATCGCAAGGTCGATGACTATCCCTTCGGCGGCGAGGCCGGCATGGTCATACAGATCGAGCCGGTAGACCGCTGCATTGCGGCCCTCAAGGCCGAGCGCGATTATGATGAGGTGATTTTCACCGCTCCCGACGGCGAGGTGTTCAACCAGCAGATGGCCAACTCGCTCTCCATGCTCGACAATATCATAATTCTTTGCGGCCACTACAAGGGTATCGACTATCGCATACGCGAACATCTTATTACAAAAGAAATATCGATAGGCGACTATGTGCTTACCGGTGGAGAAATGCCGGCGGCCATTATCACCGACGCTATTGTGCGCCTCCTCCCCGGCGCTATAGGCGACGAGCAGAGCGCCCTCACCGACTCCTTTCAGGATAATCTGCTCGAACCACCCATCTATACACGCCCGGCCGACTACAACGGTTGGACCGTGCCGCCGATTCTCCTCTCCGGCCATCAGGCAAAAATCGACGAATGGCGTCATGAGCAGTCGCTCGAGCGCACTGCCCGCCTGCGTCCCGACCTCCTCAAATAATATCCGATGAACGAAAAAATACAATCTCTCTGGGCTTGGCTCAAGCGTTTCATGCCCGTATCCACGATAGTGTGCCTGCTTGCTGTGGCATATATCATCTTCTCGGGCGACAGCACTGTCTTCCGCAGTATCGACTACGACCGCAAGATTGACAGCCTTGAGCATGCTCTCGCCGCCGAGCGCGATACAATGCTCTACTATCAGCAGCTCAACGAGCGCCTTGCCGGCGACCCCGACCTTATGGAGCAGGTGGTGCGCGAGCAGTATGGCATGAAGCGCCAGAGCGAGGATGTATATCTTTTTGAATAAGGTTGGTAGTTTTGTCGCTGACGCGAGTGCAACTCGCGTGTTACACCCACCCACAACCCGCCAACCACACTAAACTACTTTTGCAATGAAAAATTTCTTGGCGCCTTTTGGCCTGATTCTCATATTGCTGGCTACCATAACGCCATTCTTCCTCAAATCTTTGGAGTGGGCGCAGACTGCCTATCCCTACGTTTTCAGCGCCGGAGCGGTGATTTTGCTCGTGGCACGCCTCTGGCAACGCCGCACGAGCACCGACCTGCGCCTGCGCCGCCTCTACCGTCTTGAGGTGTGGGAGGCAATAATTTTCTGCGTGGCGGCTTTCTTCCTCTTCTATCCTCAGGCCGGTCTGCGCGATTGGATAGCCTTTACCCTCGCCGGCGCCGCCCTGCAGGCATACACATCAATCGCAATACCTAACCGCGAACAGAAAATTTCATAAGCAGATGGCCAAGAAAATTGTCGAGACGCCGCTGATGAAGCAGTACGCCGAGATGAAGACAAAACATCCCGACGCAATACTCCTTTTCCGTGTAGGTGACTTCTATGAAACTTTCAGCGACGACGCTATCATCGCCTCAGAGATTCTCGGTATCACTCTCACCCGCCGTGCCAACGGCTCGGCCCAATATGTGGAGCTGGCCGGCTTCCCCCATCATGCCCTCGACACCTATCTGCCCAAGCTTGTCCGCGCCGGCAAGCGTGTCGCTATCTGCGAGCAGCTCGAAGACCCCAAGCTGACAAAGAAACTCGTCAAGCGCGGTATCACCGAGCTTGTGACGCCCGGCGTGGCTCTCAACGATAATGTGCTCTCGCGCCGCGAGAACAATTTCCTCGCCGCCGTCCACTTCGGCAAGACTGTCTCGGGTCTCGCCCTGCTCGACATATCCACCGGCGAGTTCCTCGCCACCGAAGGACCGGTGGAATATATCGACAAGACTCTCACCTCGATGGCGCCCAAGGAGTTGCTTGTGCAGCGCGGGAGCAAGGCCCGTGCCGCCGTCGATTTCACTCATCAGTGCCCGGTATTCGAGCTTGAGGATTGGCTCTTCACCACTACCGCCGCCGACGAGCGCCTGCGCAAGCAGTTTGCAACGGCCTCGCTCAAAGGCTTCGGTATCGACCGCATGCCGGCCGCCATCGTCGCCGCCGGTGCTGTGCTTCACTATCTCGACCTCACACAGCACACCCACATACAGCACATCACCTCGATAAGCCGCATTGAGGCAAGCAAATACGTGAGGCTCGACCGCTTCACTATCCGCAACCTCGAGCTTTTCGAACCGCTCGACCCCGACGGAAAAAGCCTGCTCGGCGTTATCGACCGCACCGTCACCCCGATGGGTGCCCGTCTGCTGCGCCGCTGGCTGCAAATGCCGCTCAAAGACCCCAAGGCCATCAACGAGCGCCTTGACATCGTGGAGCATTTCTTCCGCCACCCCGACCGCCGCGACGATGTGCTCGAACATCTCAAGACTATCGGCGACCTCGAGCGCCTCGTCAGCAAAGTGGCCTGCGAGCGCATAGCCCCGCGCGAGCTCCTGCAGGTGCGCAACGCCCTCACAGCCATCGTGCCGCTCAAACGTCAGTGCATGAGCTCCGGTCAGCCTCAGCTTGCCGCGATAGGCGAGCAGCTCAACCCCTGCGAGATTATATGCTCCCGCATAGCCCGCGAGCTCCGCGAGGATGTAGGCGGAGCTGCCGCCCGCACCGAGATCATAGCCCATGGAGTGAACGAAGACCTCGACAATCTCCGCGCCATGGCCTACGAGGGCAAGGACTATCTTGCCAAGATTCAGGCACGCGAGATCGAGGCGACCGGCATTTCCTCTCTTAAAATAGGCTACAACAATATTTTCGGCTATTATATAGAGGTGACCAACACCCACAAGGCAAAGGTGCCCGCCGGCTGGATACGCAAGCAGACCCTCGTAAATGCCGAGCGATATATCACTCCCGAGCTAAAGGAGTATGAAGAAAAAATCCTCGGCGCTCAGGAGAAGATAGAGGCTCTCGAAGCCCGCCTCTATGCCGACCTCGTGGCCGCCGTGGCGCAGTATATCCCCGCCCTGCAGCTCAATGCCTCCATGCTCGCCAAGCTCGACGTGCTCAACGCGTTCACTCGCGTCTCAATCGAGAACCGCTACAACCGCCCGACGGTCGACGACTCGCTCGACCTGCGTCTCACCGAGGCGCGCCACCCCGTCATTGAGAAGCAGCTGCCTCCCGGCGAGCCGTATATCACCAACAGCGTTGAGCTCAACAACGACACCACGCAGGTGATGATGATCACCGGCCCCAACATGTCGGGTAAGTCGGCTCTCCTGCGCCAGACGGCCCTCAATGTCATCATGGCCCAGATTGGCTGTTTTATCGCCGCCGAGAGCGCCAAGATAGGCGTTGTCGACAAGATTTTCACACGCGTCGGCGCGAGCGACAACATCTCTGTCGGTGAGTCTACATTCATGGTGGAAATGAACGAGGCCGCCTCTATCCTCAACAACATGAGCAGCCGCTCGCTCATCCTCTTCGACGAGCTCGGCCGCGGCACTTCTACCTACGACGGCATTTCAATCGCTTGGGCGATAGTCGAGTATATACATGAATACGCCGACATCCACCCCAAGACCCTCTTCGCCACCCACTACCATGAGCTCAACGACATGGAGAAAACCTACAGCCGCATTGTCAATTTCAACGTATCGGTGAAAGAAATCGACGGCAAGGTGGTCTTCCTCCGCAAGCTCGCCCGCGGCGGCAGCGAGCACAGCTTCGGTATACATGTGGCCAAGCTCGCCGGCATGCCCGCAAGCATTGTGAGCCGCGCCAATCAGGTGCTGGCGCAACTTGAGCAAGCCTCTGCCACCGCCGGCAAGCCGCAGGTGGCCATTCAGCAGCCCGCTGTCGAGGCCGGTATGCAGCTGTCGTTCTTCCAGCTCGACGACCCTGTGCTGTCGCAGGTGCGCGATGAACTCCTCGGCGTAGACATCAACAATCTCACTCCCCTCGAAGCCCTCACCAAGCTCCACGACATCCGCACCATACTCACAGGAAAATGACACTCACACCCCTCGACCCCGCCGACCTCGCCGCCGCCGAGGCCCTCTACCTCGCCTCCTTCCCGCCCGAAGAACGCCGCGACTGGCAGCAGATCGCCGACCCGGCGCTAATGCCGCGGCTGCTCGGCGTCTACGACGACGCAGCCGCCCTCGCCGGATTCATCACCATCTGGCCCTTCGACACCTTTATATATGTAGAGCACTTCGCCGTAGACCCCTCGCGCCGCGGAGCTGGCATAGGCGCCACGGCCATAGAGTTGCTGCGCCGCCAATCGGAGCTCCCCATAGTCCTCGAAGTAGAGCCCCCGACACATCCCGACCCCATGGCGCCCCGCCGCATACGCTTCTACGAGCGCTGCGGCCTGCGGCCCCAGAA
>OFGC01000087.1_pt1 | contig 105048 bp, 67 predicted proteins | sample 1521691 | NCBI WGS metagenome assembly OFGC01 (sample SAMEA3504121, study PRJEB24116) | mouse gut metagenome | biome: mouse gut; feature: mouse-associated habitat; material: faeces | place: Denmark | collected 2011
CCAACATCTACATGTGCGCCCGCTCGATGGGCTTCGTACCCGACGGCATGTCCGATGAGCAGATGACCGAAATATCCACAGTTTTCCACCTGCCCAAATAAGCGCAGGTAATACAATTATCGACTTACCATATATGAGTAGCGGGGATGATGTGAATCATCCCCGCTAAAATTATATTCTTGCTGAAGAAGTTATTGTTTCAGCTCGTCGGTGCGGAAGGGGATTGCCGGCATGCCCCACGAGTTGCGCAAGCCGCCGATCTCGAAGTTTTTGAAACAGTAGCGGATATTCTTTATGTCTTTAACCTCGGGACATGATAAGATAACCTCGGGATTGTTCCAGTCAACTTTGGCCTGTGCGACGTGGAAAACACCGTCATCGCCGGCCACCTCAAAGCCTTCTACGTTGCCGCAGTTGGGCACTAGGCCGAAAGCCGTGTCTTTAAAGCGCACGCGGGCTGTGCCGTCGTCGGCTATGGTGTGGCTCTCGTATGCAGGGCAGCGCCATGTCATGCCTTTTACGCCATAGTCGCGCTCGGCAACCTGCCAGGCCATGCGCTCGCCAATCTCACGTTTCTTTGTACCGTGGATGACATCCGTCTCGTATGGATAGACGAGGTCGTTTGTGCACGTAATGCCGCTGTTCGGAATCATATCCACGGCCTTGTTCTGCTGCTCTCGTACGAGCGCCGCAGGCAGCCCTCCGGGATTGAACCAACCGAAAGGCGGATTCTCGGTCTGATAGAAAGAAAGGCTGTTGTCCTTGTCGCCCCAGTCGCTGCGCCAGCGTGCCACCATCTCCGTCAGAAGTTGGGCATAGTTGTCGGGATTTAAGATGTTCGACTCACCTTGATTCCACAGAAATCCTTTTATGGTATACCCGATGAGAGGGTAGAGCATAGAATAGTATTTTGTTGTGTAGAAGTAAGCCGGAGCCAATTCTTTGATTTCGGGCTCTGCGTCGGGGTTGTAGCCGTAGCGTTCGAGAATGTCGCGCGGAAGCCACCCCTCGATCTGAGTGCCGCCATACGACACGCAGAGTATGCCCACAGGGACATCGATTAGCTCATTAAGCTCGCGGGCGAAATAGAAGCCTTGTGCACTGAATTCGGCGGTATTCTCGGGCGAAGAAACCATCCATTTGCCGCCAATGCGCTCCTGAGGCTCGTATTTGTCACCACGTACTACGTAGGCCATTCGCACCTTGTCGCGGAGTGCCCCGGAGCGGGCTACATCGGCTCCGGCACCCTCTACGGGCTGCGAGTTGAAGCCGCGCATAGGCATTTCCATATTCGATTGTCCGGCGGCAAGCCACACCTCGCCGATGAGAATATCATTGATGGTGAGGCTTTCCTTTCCTTCGGTGAATTTGATGGAGTAGGGTTGGTATGAAGCTGCGGGGGTTGCCACGCTCAGCGACCAGCGGCCCGAGGCGTCGGCTTTTGTTTTGACTGTTTTTTTGCTCCATGAAGGTGAGGCGGTAATTTCGGCGCCGGGCTTAGCCCAACCCCATAGCTTGGCGTCGGATTGCTGCTGCAGCACGGCGTGGTCGCCGAGCTGATCGGGCAGCTCAAGTGCAAAAGAGGCCTGACAGCCTGCGGCTGCTGCCGCAAGTGTCAGGATCCTTATAGGTGTAAGCTTCATGTCAATCAAGTTTGAAGATACCTTCGAGGCAATAGACATGGTGCTCCTTTATGCCGATTTCGTCCATCCAGCGGCGTGTCTCGGCTGTGGTGAGGGTACCTGTGCCGGGGCCGCCACCGAAGTCGTTTGTCCAGATCCAGTAAGCTGTAGGCCACAGACATGCGCGGAATTTGATTGATTTATAGAACTCCTCGCGGCAACCGTTCTGGCCGTGATGAGCCACCTGCAGATAGTCGCAGTCAAGGTCTTTGCGGTAAGGGCCGTTGAAAAGCTTGTCGCCGGCCTCGGCGCCTGTGTCGGCAAGGAAGAGAATCGATTTCTTGTCATCCCAAACCTTGATTACAGTAGATGAGTTGTTGAAAGGATTCATGTGCAGTTCTTCGTTAGTAACGGCAAGAATCTTGAAGTTGAAGCCGTCGATATTGCCGGTGAGGCCGGGCTCGCGAAGGTCGGTTACAGGCACTGTGCAGGTGTCGAGAACAGAATAGAAACCTTTGGCATATTCGCCGTAAGGTTGTTCGAGTTCCACGAGTTCATCAGAGAAGCGTGAGTGGTAGATGTGGTTGATTTTCATACCGCGGCGGTCTTTGAGAATCTCCCAGAGAGCACCCATGTGGTCGTCGTGGGGATGAGAAATAAACCAAGCCTCAACCTCGTTGCCGAGAGCGCCGATAAAGCCGCGGAGGAAGAGAGCCTCGTCGGGGCGGCCGCCGTCGAATACAATCACTTTGCCGGTCTTGGTCTGGAATACGTAGGAGTTGCCGATGTTTGTGCCGATATAGGCAGGTATCTGCCACATGGTGAAAGAAGATTCGGGCTCGGCTTTCTTCTTTGATTTGGCCGATACTGTGACACCGGCCGCAAGGAGCACTACCAGTATCAGAAAGAGTTTTTTGAACATTGCTGTGTGTTTTTTATGATGTTTTTAGAATGTACGTAGCCATGCCGAAAGGTCTTCGAGCATTTCGGTGTGGTGCTGGAATGATTGCAGCGAACCCCAGCCATGTTCGCCCGTAGGATAGATATGAAGTGTAGCGGGCACACCTGCGGCTTTGAGAGCGATATAATATTGTGCTGCATTGTTGGCCGAGTTTACGCCGCTGTCGTCGTCGGATGTAAGAATGATGGCGCGCGGTGTCTGCGGGGTGCATTGTTTTTCGTTTGAAAACTCATCGACAAGCTCCTGTGGGGCGTCGGGGCCGAGAAAATTGTCGTGTGTGAGCTGATGGCCGCGTTGGGCGTCCATTGAAATCACAGGATAGAAAAGTATCTGGAAATCGGGACGGACATCGGGTGCGGTGCTGTGTGTGGCGATTGTGGAGGCGAGGTGACCGCCGGCCGACGAACCCATAATGCCTACCTGAGCAGGGTCGATATGCCATACTTCGGCACTGTCGCGTACCATCTTTATTGCCGCCTCGGCGTCGCCGATAGGTTTACTGCGGTCGCCGGCAGGCAATGTATATTGAAGAACGATAAGTGCGATACCCTGTTTGTTGAAGAAAGGAGCCCAGTCCCAACCCTCATGGCCTATGGCGTGGCCAAGATATGAGCCTCCGGGGCATGCTACTACGGCACGGCCGGTATTGAGCTCATCTTTGGGCAGAAACACTTTCATTATGGGCTTCTGTATGTCGAAGACCGTTTTGGTAGGCGACCATTGAGCCCACACATTGCATGCGAAAGCCAAGGCTGTCACAGCGGCTACATAGCGTAAGAATTTCATGATTGATTTATGTTTATTTTAGTGTTATCGATTTTATTGTTGCACCCCGGCCTTTGACGCCGAGTAATACTGTTGAAGGAGTTTTTATTTCGAAACTTGCTTTGTCGGAAATTGAGTTACCGTTGATATCGCATATATAAGGGCTTATCTTGCCATTGCCTTCCCACGCTATTGTATAAGAGCCGGGATTGAGATGAAGACCTTGGTATATGATGGCGTCGTCAAGTTTTATTTCGCCTGCAGAAGCTTGGTGGGTGCCGTCTACAGTCCAGTAAGCCGTGCGGTCGGTGAAGTCGGCGTTCTTGAATGTGCTGCTTCCGTGCAGGCCGCAATCGGTGAGCAGGGTAGTGGGTACGACCCCGTTGAGAGCCATAGCCGACAGATATTCATTATTGAATATGCGCAGATTCTTGACGGGAGCATAGTCGTCGGGTTCGGCGTTGTCGAAAGGTTTGCCGTCGAATGGATTGTCGGGCCATGATCCAACCGAGTGACCGCCCCGCAGCACACAATCGCGCACTTCGATATTGTCAATTTCGTTATAATCCTGCCGTGGGTTTGTAGAGCCCCACGGAATGAGCGCTATCGCTTTACCACCACCTCCGCGGGCGCCGTCGATGTAGCTGCCCAGCACCTCGATATGGCGCACTGACGAATCGATGGAGTCGACGCGCTCGCGCCATACGCCTCCACGAGGGTCTTTGTAGCTGCTGCAGAGCACTATGCCGTCGTCGTTGGATTCGAATACGCAGCGGCCTACACGCACGTTTGTCACGGCGTTGCCGAAGCTGAGTCCGTCGCCACTGAGACATGCGACCTCATACATCTTTACATTTCCGACAAACACGCTGTCGGCGCGATAAAAGATAGTATGGTAATTGCTGCAGCGAAGTATGTCGATGTCACTGATTTCTACATTCTTGGTGTTGCATATCGCGATTGGCACGAGATGTATGCGGTCGCTGCATACCCTCGCATAGTGACTCCAGAGTGGATTCTCGCTGTAGACGTCTTCCATTCGGATAGTGCCTCCACCGGTGATTTTCACATGGTCGGTGTCTTTTGCGAGAATAAGCGGGCGGTTGGTATACATGCAATGCGTCCAAGGTATATTTGGAATGACATTATCGTGCCCATACTCGGGAGGGAATGCTTTGTAATGATCGAATATCGGAGACTGGCGGAGAGTCGAGCCGCTGTCAATCACAAGTTCTACTCCGCGGCGGAGTTCGAGATTTGTGGCGAGATATGTGCGGTTTCCCGACAATATAACTTTTCCTCCTCCAAGGGTAGCGGCAGCGTCGATAGCGCCTTGTATCGCTCCGTTGTCATTGGTGATTCCGTCGCCTTTGGCTCCGAAGTTCTCTACCGGATAGTTGCGGTCTACAGTATCGAATGAGTATGGATTGGAAATAAAGTCGCGCCAGTTGCTGATAAAGAAAGGTTCGCCCATACTTATAGTGGTGCCGTCTGCCATTCTCAAAGCAGCCACCATGCGTGAGCTCAAATGCGACATTTTTCCGTCAAGACGGCTGTTAGGTATCCCTGATATTGTGAAATTTTTCTTTGCCGGAGAGCTTGCAAGCAACTCCAGACTGTCGAACGGCAATTCTGACTGCCAATGCGGGCAATGACGTATTTCGATGGCGACACCGTCGGCCCGGTTGAGTTCGCCGGTAATTGTGATTTCGTCGGGACTTGCTGTGCACGAAAATATTTTTCCTGCAAGGGCGGTGATGGGGCGCTCGTTTTCGAATGAGATACGGTCGATTGATATACTCCCGGCTCCGCCGACGGGTGTGAGGCGAAGACCTTGTATACGGCATGTGTCAGCCTCGATATCCGACATGTTGAACAGTGATATCTGTCGGCCGGCAGTAATCGGCAAAGTCTTGTTGTAACAGCCACACTCTGTAGTCACAGCGAGTTGCATACTGTCGGCTGTGCTTTGGTTGTCAAGCGTGACAGCTATAGTGTTGCGGCGGTTGAGCCGAGGGTTATAGATATTGTTCCTGCTTCCGGCCGTGCTTATCTCTGCTGCGTCGCCCTGTGTAAAGGTGAAAAGAGCAGCGCCGTCGGTCTGCCGTATACTTCCTTTTCCCGAAGTTGTGAGGCGCTCCGCCGATCCGGGGATATCGAAATTAAGGTCAAGCACCTTGCCGGCCTTGATATTGGCAACCTGATAAGAGTCCGCCGACCATGCTTCAGAGCTGTGGTTTACAACCGAGATATCAATCTGTGCGACATCGTCGAGAAAGGGACACTCGTGCATGTCGAAAATCACTACTTGCCAAAGTGTGGGGATTATGTGTGCGGTGGCAGAGAAAGTGTCGGCTTGTGACGAATGTATTGTAAGCCTCGCGTCGAAGTCGCGTCCGGGCCCTTGTGGCACCAGCAGCGCGAATTCAATCATAGGTGATTCACTCAGGTCGAGAGCTCTGTCGAAAGTCTTGCTCACAGTGCGAGGACGGCAAGCCTCCAAGCCTGATTCAAACGAGGCGTCGAGTGCAGGGCACAGCAAACGGGCGGAGGTAAGCGAACATCGGTTCGATACATCTGAGCCATCTGCGAAGGCTGTCATGACTGCCGACAAAGCGAGAGCTGTGGCAGCTATGGTATGAGATAAGGGTCGGTTCATCGTGAAATTTTTGTACTACAAATTTCGGCATTTTTTATCGCGCTCCATTTCTTTGCATGTTTCTAAAATTTTTTAATCTGTGCTTTAAAAAGGCTGTGAGGGCGTTTTTGTGCGAAAGCGATAAAATTTGATACATATTAAAATATTTCATCCATATTAAAGGTGTACCTTTACAGCAGAAACCTAAACTATATCACATTTACAAAATTATTATGCGTTTAAACAAACTGATCTTCTCAGCCGCGGTGGCAACATCGGCGCTTGTAGTGCCGTGCTCATGCAGCCGTCAGGACGCGTCTGTCTCAATCGCTACGGTAGAGGAGAATTTTATGTCGCCTCCCGACAGTATCCGCGTTGCGGCCTATTGGTATTGGATCAACGACAATCTCTCACCCGAGGGTGCGGAAAAAGATCTGCGTGCTATGAAAGAAGCCGGAATCACCCGTGCTCAAATCGGCATTATCGGACTCGATGACCTTCCTTACGGAGATGGCACTTACAACAGCGATCTCTGGTGGGAAACCATGCACCGTGCCCTTAAGGTAGCCGGCGATCTTGATATCGAAATAGGCATTTTCAACTGCCCCGGCTGGAGTCAGTCGGGCGGCCCTTGGATCAAGCCCGAGGAATCAATGCGCCATATCGTGACTGCGCAGACCGAAGTAAGCGGCCCCGGCGAGCAGACTATCACTTTGCCAGATGTAGAAGGCGCCTGTCAGGACGTAGCTGTGATAGCATATCCTATGTTCGACAAGGAAGCTTATTCTAAAACCGTCACGGTCAACAAAGTCGAGTGCAAGCCTCTTGTGCAGACACTCAAACTCGACAAACCGGCAATGCTCCGCAGCGCTGTAGTAAAAGTATCGTCGCCGATAAATACTGCAGCCTCAATCAAAGCGCGTAAAGGCAATGACTGGGCTGTACTCAAGACATTTGCCATAGACCGCTACAATGACCAGAATATAGTAGGTTTCGACCCCTACGCACCCATTATCGTGTCGCTCCCCGAGGGCGAATACAGCGAGCTTATGCTTGAAATTGCCGCTCCGGGTAACGGCGCTGTAGAACTCACGCTCTCTGAGCAGCCTAAAGTAGAGCGCACAGCCGAGAAACAGCTGGCAAAAATGTGTCAGGTGCCCCTGCCTATGTGGGATTTCTACATGTGGGATGAGCAGCCCGGATATACTTCGGCTGATTGGACACTCGACCCCGAGAAGGTTGTAGTGCTCACTTCGGACGTGAAAGACGGCAAACTGACATGGGATGTGCCCGAAGGCCGCTGGGTGATATCGCGCATAGCTATGGCTACCACAGGCGTCACCAACTCGCCCGCGTCTCCGCAGGCACGTGGTCTTGAAGTTGACAAGCTCAACCGCGACCATCTCAAAGGCCATTTCGACGCTTATATCGGCGAGATCATGCGTCGTATTCCTGCAGAAGACCGCAAGACTTTCCGTATCCTCGTTGAAGACAGCTATGAGACCGGCGGACAGAACTGGACCGATGGCATGACCGAGAAATTCACAGAGCGCTACGGTTATTCTCCGCTGCCTTATCTGCCTGTACTTCAGGGTATACCTGTAGGCGACAACGAGATGTCTGACCGCTTCCTCTGGGACCTCCGTCGCCTTATCGCCGACCTGATTGCATACGAATATGTAGGCGGCCTGAAAGAAATCTCAAATCAAAACGGCCTCACCACATGGCTTGAAAACTACGGCCACTGGGGTTTCCCGAGCGAGTTCCTGCTCTATGGCGGACAAAGCGACGAGATTGCCGGTGAATATTGGAGCGAGGGTACTTTGGGTGATATCGAGAATCGCGCAGCCTCTTCGTGCGGTCATATCTATGGCAAGAACAAGATATGGGCCGAGTCTTGTACGGCAGCCGGCAATCCTTTCGGCCGCTATCCCAATGTGATGAAGCAACGCGTTGACCGCTTCTTTGCCGAAGGTATCAATGCCTCACTTCTCCACCTTGTTATACATCAGCTCGACACTCCCGATGAGCCCGGTGTGGCTGCTTGGTTCGGCAATGAATTCAACCGCAAGAACACATGGTTTGAGCAGCTCGATCTCTTCACTGATTATCTTCGCCGTTGCAACTATGTGCTCCAGCAGGGCCGTTATGTCGCCGACGTGGCTTATTTCATCGGCGAGGACGCTCCCAAGATGACCGGCGAGTGCAATCCTGCGCTTCCCGAAGGATACTCTTTCGACTATATCAATGCCGACATTCTCAAAAATCGCGCAAAAGTAAAAGACGGACGTCTTGTGCTCGAAAGCGGCATGGAATACCGTGTGCTCGTGTTGCCGAATCAAGATACCATGCGCCCTGAAATGCTCGAATGTATAGAGAAATTTGTGAAAGAAGGTCTTGTGGTTCTCGGCCCGGCGCCTGTGCGTTCGCCGAGTCTTCAGGGCTATCCCGAATCTGACAAGAAAGTGCAGGAAATCGCCTCACGCATGTGGGTGGAAGGCAAGCAGATGGTATCACTCGGCAAGGGTGAGGTCTATGCCGCCGGCACAAATCTTCAGGAGGTATTCGACGCAATCGGTCTGCGCCCCGACCTCAGTGTGCCTGCCGGAGAGCAAATGCCGCTGTTCATACACCGCACTCTCAAAGACGCCCAGATTTATTTCGTGGCCAACCCCACAGAGGAGCTTATCAATATCAACGCCACTTTCCGCGTTGATCCGAGCCTCAAACCTCAGCTTTGGGATGCAGCTACCGGCACAGTCCGTACCCTGCCGCAATTCACAGCCAATGATGGAGAAATCACCATACCTCTCCAACTCGACGCTCTCGAAAGTGCCTTCATCGTATTCCGCAAGGACGTTCCCGCGGCCACAAGTGATGTGAATTACCCCGAGAAGCAGATTGTAGCCGACATCTCGGCCGGCCCATGGACTATCTCATTCCAAGAGAGCCGTCGCGGACCGGTAGACCCGATAACTGTTGACTCTCTCTTCGACTGGACCACAAGCTCAGACCCGAATATCGCCGCGTACTCAGGCAAAGCAGTATATACCACCGACTTCAACCTCACTCAGATACCTCAGGGCGAAGTTTACATCGACCTTGGCAAAGTGATGGTAATGGCAAAGGTGAAAGTCAACGGTGAATATGCCGGTGGTGTATGGACCGATCCTTACCGCGTCAATATCACTCCTTATCTTAAAGAGGGTAATAATACGGTGGAGATTGATGTTGTAAGCACATGGCGTAATCGTCTGATTGCCGACGCGTCGCTCGCTCCTGAAGAGCGCGTTACACATGCCAACTTTGAAATACTCGGAGCCAACGAAGTACCTCAGACTTCAGGCTTGCTCGGCCCTGTAACTATCTATACCATAAAATAAATATGAAAATCAAATCTATCAGCATGACTCTTGCATTGGCTCTGGCTTCGGTCTGTGCCAATGCAGCCCAGAGTTATCCGATGACTCTTCAGAGTCCGCCGGAGAAATCGAAAGTGACGCAGACCTACGATGAGACAACCGGAGTGTATTCCATCCATGTGGATGAAAATCCGTTTGGCACAGACAGCAGTGTTCTGCCTGCCGTCCGCCTCAGTGCTCTGACCGAAGTGCTTCCTGACTATGCCAAGACTCTGACTTTTGAGTACAAGGCAAGCAAACCGAGCGGTCCAGTGAAACTCTCTTATTACAATCTCGGTACGAAAGGCCAATTCAGTAACAAAATTACTGAAATTGCGGAGAAGGTGGATGCTACCGAAGAGTGGCAGATATTCCGCACTTCGGTCACTCAGTATCAGAATTCTGTGTATAAATTCGGTATGGTATATGTCGAGGGTAAACCCCAGTATATCGACATTATCTTCACGCAGTTTGTAACAGGAACTGACTTCCAGATCCGCAACATCCGCTTCGAAGGCGATGAGTTGCCCTATACCGAACGCATGTTGACTGCCGACGGCGAGCTCACCATCGAGGCAGAAGATTTCAATATCTCAGCCATTGCAGGCAAGAACTATAGCTCACGCCAGAACAATTATGTCAAGAGCAAATATATCTCGCCTACACCGGGAGAATTTCCTATCTATGCCTTTACTTCGGTAGACTATGTTCAGCTGTCGAACGATGAAGGCCCTGATATGGAAGCTACGGCAAAGCTGATGAACAAGAAGTACCGCGACCTTGAGGCTGCCGGCTTCAATATCACCGAGGGTGGTGCATACGCCGGTATTGACCGCTGCTTCCTCTTCGACGGTCTTGACGATTTCAACGGCTATCAGGCAAACCTCTATGACGGTCTTACCAACCTCAAGATGATGATCCGCGCAGGCGTTGACGACGGCGATGTTATCCGTCAGGCCATGAAGTCGCCGCGCTGTGCCGGCTATGTCATTATAGATGAGCCTCATGTCACCGGATTCAACGGTTGCAATATAGCTACGGCTGCCACCAAGACAGCCAAGGTTAGGGCAATCGACGATTCGCGTATGCTCTATGGCAACCTTCTTCATATCAACACCATACCGGGTGACTTCGGAGCCGTTTCGTACGACGACTATGTGAAGGAATTTATGGAGAAAACCGGCATGGGCGTTCTCTCCTACGACTATTACGCCGTGCGCATTATGGGTGAGGATGTCAACAATGATAATCCTCCGACAGAAGACAACTGCATTCTTATGCCTAACTTCTTTATGAACATGGAAGTGATGTCGAAGTTGTCGAAGTATTATAATGTTCCTTGGTGGGGCTTTACAATGACTCAGGCGAGCAAGCGCAAGATAGCTCCGTCGAGTGTATATCTCCCCGGCGATTTCCGCTACCCCGAGCAGTGGGAAGAGTCAATGCGCGTTCAGATTTTCTCGCTTCTCTGCTATGGTGCGCAGGGTATCCAATATTGGTCGTATACAGCTCACGGTGATGTTCCGTCAGGCCCGTGCAACGCCGACGGCACACTTAACCCCACATATTATTATGCCAAGAACATCAATAAAGAGGTGAAGGCTCTTACATGGGTGTTCCTCGGAGCAGAACTCGTGCAGGTTGGCCACACCAACCCTGTAACTCCCGACGGTTGTGCACGTCTTACCGCCGATCTTATGCCGGCCGGTGTGAGCGCGGTTACTACATCCGGACAAGGTATGCCGGTGTCTACCCTTCAGAATGGTTCCAACCTCTTCATGATGGCAGTCAATCCTGACTTGTTCAAAAATCAGGATATCACCGTCACTTTAGACAAAGCTGCCAAGCGTGTACTGCCCGACGGCACAACTCAGGATGTCGCCGCCGGCAAACAGACTGTTACCCTTACTCCCGGCGGTTATCTGATTTACCTGCTCGATGAGAATGCCCCCGAGTTGGTAGATTACACTTCTCCCTATCCTGTATTCGACAATTACCGAAACGACGCTGATTATACCCCGATTACGGCGAATCCGGCCGCGTCAAACGGCTACTACATTCCCGGCATGGGTTCGACCTCTTGGACGAACTATTCACTGATAACACCGATTGATGAGAAACGCACCATCACACGCGAGCAGGCTGCCGAAAACTGGGGCGCTTGGTATGCTTACTCATTTGAGGTGGAAGAGGATATGGACGTCGATATCACTATCGGCCATTCTGTTCCTTGGAGTGAATACGGTCGTGTAGCTGCTGTCGGCGCGAAACCCGGTGTTTCATATACTATTGAAAATGAACCGACACTCAACTGGCCTAAGGCATACGCAGCCTCTATGACCCTCGAACTCGATGGTGAGACTCTCATGCCTGCTCAGACAGCACGTCCGGTAGTACCGGAAGTATATGATGAAAGCGGTGTTGAGTTTAACAATATCCTTGCCGACAAATCGCGTTGGATTTCTACAGAGGGTGATGAGAATCTCTACTTCTGGCCCAAAGCCGGTGGCAATAATGAGGTCGAAACAAGCTACAATGACAACCCTGACTACCGCGCTGTAAAATTGACTGCCGGTACTCACCGAATAGTAGTGCGCTCAAATTGCTATCCTTGGAATTTCGACGCTATCAATATTGCTACAGCCCAGCAATCAGGTATTGGATTCATCCCCGGACAGCAGGATGTGTCTCTGTCTGCAACAGGTACTCGCGGAGGTATACTGATCGACAGCAGCGCCGACTTCAATGTATTCAACATCGCCGGTGTGACTGTAGCCCAAGGCTCCGGCTCTGAATTTATCCAACTTCCTGCAGGCGTCTATATAGTGGCTGCCGGCAGTGAATCGGTTAAAGTATTAGTGAAATAACGCAAGCCGCCTTTACGGCAGACTTCTATTAAAAAACTCTCCGATGTGTGATCACACATCGGAGAGTTTTTTTACGTTGCGACGTTTTAATATTTATGTGCAGCTGTAGGGAAACTTTGTAAATATTAAAATCTCAGGGCGTGTTATTCTTCAGGAGTAGGGCAGTACTGTGAGAAATGATTGGTGACGTAAGCTCTCGGAGATACCCCGAAGTGCTTCTTGAAGAGCGAAGAGAAGTGGCTTTGGCTGCCGAAGCCTATCTTTTCACCAACTTCACCTACTGTATATTCGCGTGTGAGAAGAAGCTCTGCGGCGCGGTTGAGGCGGTAGACGCGCAGCAAATCTGTAGGTGATATGCCGGTAAGGGCTTTCACCTTACGGTAGAAGTTTGTGCGGGAGAACCCGAGTTCGCGTCCGAGCATGTTGACATTGAGGTCGCAATTGTCGAGATTATCTTCAATATAGGCATAGAGTTTCTCGAGGAATTTCTTGTCGAGCGGCGACATATCAGCCACTATTTTGGGCTGTGCCTCGGGTTGGTCAGAGAGTCCGGCCGACGCAAGAATCATCGACGCCTGCTGCATGCGTTTGGCATTCAGATTGTCTACGCAGGCCTTGAGTACCTCGGGGCTGAATGGTTTGCATAGATATGCGTCTGCACCACACTGATAGCCCTGTATTTTGTTTTCATCAAGGGTCTTGGCAGTAAGAAGTACCACAGAAATGTGGCTTGTCGACGGGTCTGATTTAATCTGTCGGCAAAGGCTGTAGCCGTCAATCTCGCCGGGCATGCGTATGTCGCTGATTATTATGTCGGGGCATTCTTCTGTAGCTTTTTGCAAGCCCTCTGCGCCATCGCATGCTTGTACGATGGTATAGCGGTCACTGAATAGAGTGGCGATGAATTCGTTGAGAGCCAAATTGTCGTCAACGACGAGAATCTTTGGCCGCGATTCGTCGGAATCCACACCGGTTTCATCATCGCACTCTGACTCACATGGTGCTACGTTTACTTTCATAGTTTGCCAAGACGGTTCGTCGTCGTTTCCGACAGCGCGGAATTCTGAGGCCGTGAAAGCTTCATCGCTGGCGGGAAGCAGGATGGTAAACGTCATGCCACCACCGGGATTTTTACATGTCCTGATCATGCCTTTGTGCTCTTTTACAAGCTGTTGCACAAAGTGAAGACCTATGCCGAAGCCTTCGATTTTCTTTTCATTTTCAATGCCAAGCAGACGCTTGAAGGGTTGGAAAATCTTGGGTATGTCTTCCTCTTCCATCCCTCGTCCGTTGTCTTTTACGGCTATGCAGATATACTTGAAGTCGTTGTCAGTGTCCAAGCCTTCGGGATGTTTCTCGATGGTAAGGGTGATGGTGACTTCTCCTTTGTCCTTGCTGTATTTTATAGCATTGATCACGAGGTTGCTTACTATTTTCTCGACCTTGTCGCTGTCGTATGTGAGCAAAGAGTGTTCGTCGGCCGGATTTTCAAAGCCGATGGAAATGCGGTTTTCGCTTGCATAAACATTATATAGCTTGGCAAGCGATTCGAGCTGTGCGGCAATGTCGTTGTGCGCTACCTGAAGGGGCAGGGTCTCGCCGTTGACACTTCTGAAGCTCAGAAGTTGGTTGATAAGTGTAAGCAGACGCTCGATGTTGCTGTCGATGAAATCAAAAGATTGTTTAATCTGATTGTCGTTCATCGACTTGTAGTTGTCGCGCAAATGCTTTGCCGGGCCGCAGATGAGTGTGAGCGGCGTGCGGAGCTCATGCGATATATTGGTGAAGAAATGTATGCGGTTGGCAGTAAGACGTTTTTCCTGACGTATGCGCTCTTCCGACAGTGCATATTTCTGCTTTATCAGTTTGAAGCGCAGATACATACGGTTGCTGCCGATGAGTATCGACAAAAGAATGAGAATATATATGATGTTGGCAGGGGTTGAGAGCCACGGGTTCGGCTTTACCTCCACGCTGAGTAGCTTCTGTGGGTCTTGCCAGTCGTAGCCCTTATATCGTGCTTTGACCATGAAATCGTATTTACCGGCTGAGAGATCTGAGTAGGATACCCGTGGATGGTTGGCAGTGTAGATGAAGTCTTTGTCGCGGCCTTTAAGCATATACGCATACTCAATATCGGTAGACTTGTCATAGTTTATGGCGAAGAATTCGATATTTAATGAGTTTTCTTTATGGTTGAGCGTTATCTGATCAACGGCAGCCTCGTCGATGTGAGCCTGCTCGCCCTTTAGTGCGGGAGAGTAGTCGGGGAGCAGCCAAAGGCCTTTGGTGACAAGTTTGATCGGACAGCCGGTAGGTGTTGATGAAATGCCCGGCACTATCTCCTCAAGGCCGGCGTTTCCTCCAAAAAGAAGAGTGCCGTCGGGTTTGGTTGCAACGCATTTTTCATGGAATTGATTGCCTCCGAGCCCGTTGGGCTTGAGATAGGTGTTGATCAGGCGTCCGTTGTTGTCGAATTGATAGAGACCATAGCTGCTGCTGGCCCAGATATCGCCGTTGGAGTCTTGGGCCAGACCGACGATATCGTAGTATTCGGGCTCATCTATACATGCCGAAAGCTCCTTGGTCTTGCCGTCGATACGGAATAATCCATGATGATAGGTGCCTATCCAGAGGTTGCGGTCTTTGTCGAACATCATATCGATGGCATTAGACGAGGCCTGCTGGTTGGTAAGAGGATAGTTGCGTATCGTATGGTTGGTGATATCGATAAGGTAAAGATTGTCGGAGTAGGCCGATACGAGGATATGACGGTTGTCATAGGATATGATCTTTGTGATATTGTTTGAGCGCAATTGCGGAGCTGTGATGTTTTTTATTACATTCAGCTCGTCGTCAATGATAAAAAGACCGTTGTCGCCGGTGCCTATCCACAATTGGCCCTTGCTGTCTTCAGCTATGCTCACCACGTTTACAAAGGTCGGGAAAGTCTTTATTACAGACAGGCCGGCCGGCTTGTTTTCGGCTGTGTATTCCGGCTGGCAGACTATTAGGCTGTTGTTGTAGCCTGCCCAGAGCCGTCCTTGGGAGTCAAACGACAGCTCCTGAACGAAGTCGTGGGCGTAGGTCTTGAGCGGTGCGCAGGTCGAGCTGTTGAAATACTTGAGCTTTGACCCTTTTTTGTCGAGTTCGCCAATGCCGTTTGTACGGGTGCCGACCCACAGGTTGTCGTAGCGGTCAAATGTGGCGCGGGTGACGAAGTCGTTGCGGAAAGCATTGACCTGTTCGCGGTGGATATTGAATAATTGCGGGCGGTGTGAGAGAAGAACTTCACCACGGTCGAATGTAGATACCCATACATTGTTTACATTATCGCAATATACGTTGTTGATTTCCGCAGATTTAAGCTGTCGCAGATCGATATTGCCCAACCGGCGGCTTGCTTTGCCTGTAAGGTAATTGTAGGCTATCACGCCGCGGTTACCTGTGGCGATAAGGTGAGTGCTGTCGTTTACGGCTATCACTCGTTTGATCTCGGTATCTTTACCGATACTTGTAGGAGTTAGCTTCTGGCTGTCAGGGTCGAATATCATAAGGCCGTTGAGAGTGCCGAGAAGCATTTTATTACCGGCTACCGACATATCGTTTACCCTGTCGGCGGCAGAGAATTTCAGACTCGTCACAGGCTTGAGGTTGTGGTCAACCGCCACCATGCTCGCCCCGTTTGAGAGCCAAAGCAGACCGTCGGGGCCTTCAGTGGCAGCCCTTACTTCCTCTCCTTCTACCGCAACCCTCATGCATATACTGCGCTCGGGTTTTGATATCTCATAGAGTCCGCGGTCGCCATAGCAAAGCAGACGCCCGGCATATTCGATGAAACCGTAAGCGCAGAAGTCCGACTGCTCGCCCGACAGATTGAACCTGTGAAAGAATTTTGTGCCTTTCTCCAATCCGCACGCACCGAGATTGGTGGCGATCAGAAGCCAACCGTCTTTGTCGTTGTAAAGATTCGTCACCGAGTTCGACGGAATTGTAGTGCTGTCGTTGACTTCTCCGAAGTATATGTCATATTCGCTGCCATAGCTTTTGCACAAGCCGTTGGCTGTGGCAATCCAGATATGGCCGTTATAGTCTTGTGAGATGGCTCTGACGCAAAGATTGGATAGCTCGGGGCGCGTTATCGGCTGGTATGCCATCACCTCGAGACTTATGAAACCAAGTAAGAATGATAAGAGTGTAAAAAACGACTTATTATTGTGTGCTTTCATGATGGTGCAAAGATAAAGATAAATTTTTATTTATCATGAAAAAATAATAAAATATTTGAAGATTAACATTTAGAGGCTTGTTTAACTTAAAATATCTGACGACAACGGCTCATATTTTTGAAAATGCCTTTATAAGGGCTTGTCGCGCGGTTTTGTAAACAATATTAACAAAAAATGGAACAATTCTTACACCCGTTTGCGCCTAAATAAAGAAAAATGAGATAAGAGCGACAAAGGCGGACAGAGGTATATGATTAACTTTGCCGGTGAATAATCTAACAAGAAACCACATATCACGATTCTCATGAATAAACACGTTTGCTTGCTTTCTCTATTGTGTGCAGCCCTGCTGCCCGCAACTGCCGATGCAGCCTTGGCGCGTACTCCGGTTGCGCCGGCCCGTATCGTGTGGATGTCGGACACAACGGGCAACAACATCAAGAATCCCGAGATTCTGATGAACGATTTTACCGGTCAAGTGTCGGTTGCCGACAATAACTGTACCGTACTCCGAAGCGACGCCAAACATCAGGCGGCTATTCTTCTCGATTTCGGAAAAGAACTTCACGGCGCTATCCGTATATCATCGGGTATGCGTGCCTCTACCCGTCCGCTTCACGTCCGTGTGCGTCTTGGCGAGTCTGTCACAGAGGCTATGAGCGATGTCTCGCCGGCCTGCAATCCCCGCAACGCCACCAACGAGCACGCCATGCGCGATTTCGACCTGCAGGTGCCTTGGCTCGGCTCTATTGAATATGGCAACAGCGGTTTCCGCTTTGCCCGTATCGACCTGCTTGATCAGGATGTAGATTATCTGTTGCGCAGTGTGCAGGCCATCAGTGTCATGATTGACGACGCTATGGTGGGCTCATTTAAATGCAGCGACGAGCGTCTAAATAAAATCTGGGAAACAGGTGCATATACCGTACAACTCAATATGCAGGATTATCTGTGGGATGGCGTGAAGCGCGACCGCCTCGTATGGCTCGGCGATCTTCATCCTGAGGTGATGACAGTCAATAATGTATGGGGCAACCACGATGTGGTGCGCCGCACGCTCGATTTCGGCAAAGCCGACACTCCGCTGCCCGGGTGGATGAACGGTTTCAGCTCTTACTCGATGTGGTGGCTGCTCATTCAGCGTGACTACTATCTGCATTGTGGCGATCTGGCCTATCTGCGTGAAAACCGCGATTATATTCTCGGCCTTACAAAGCAGCTCGATGAGTGCGTTGATGAGAACGGCAAGGAGAATATGACCGGTGTCCGCTTCCTCGACTGGCCTACTTCCGAGCAGGAAGATGTGATTCACGCCGGTTTGCAGTCGCTTACATGTATGACTCTCAATGCTGCCCGTCAGATAGCCGGTTGGCTCAAAGACAACGAGTTGGATCAGGTTGCATGCAATTGTCTCGACCGCATGAAAAAATACAATCTCAAGCCGTGCGACGCCACTCAGGCCATCTCTCTCAGCCTTCTCGCCGGTACGAGCGCCGACCGCGACGCTGATTGCAAGAAGCTTATTGACAACGGTCTCGATTCGTTCTCTCCTTTCTATGGATATTATGCCGTAGAGGCTCTTGCCGAATGTGGCGAGATCGATACTGCAATGAAGATGATCAGCGACTATTGGGGCTCAATGCTTGACCTCGGAGCAACTACTTTCTGGGAACATCTCAACTATTCTGATACCAAAAAGGCCGGCCGTATCGACGAAATTGTTCCGGCCGGAACATACGACATCCACGGCGATGGCGGAGAATATTGCTATGTAGGCCTTCGCCAGAGTCTTTGTCATGGTTGGGCTGCCGGCCCGACACCTTGGCTTCAGCGCTATGTGCTTGGTGTAAAGCCTGTAGAGCCCGGCTGCAAGACTGTAGAGGTTAAACCTCATCTGGGCGATCTCGCATACGCCGAAGGCACCGTGCCCACCCCTTACGGACCTCTGAGCGTGAAAGCGACAAAAGACGCCAAAGGCAAGACCGTATGCACGGTTAAAGCCCCCAAAGGTGTAAAAGTTATCAAATAAATAACACAATTATGACCTCCCGACAACTATACATGGCTATGATGGTGGCGGCCGCTGCAGGATTGCCCCTCAATCTCCATGCGGAGACTGAGCCGATTGACTTGTACCCCGATACATGGGTCGCAATCGACGATTTGGAGCGTGTGCTGCCGACTTCAGCCGAGCAACCGCTGCGTACTGATAAAGACCGCACTGTCGGTATCTTCTATGTATCGTGGCATTACGATTGGTTTCATACCAATTTCGCCTCACCCTACGCCAGTGATGTGACAAAGATTCTTGAGAAAGACCCTGAGGCGCGTCTTGACTACAACCACCCTCTGTGGACTCACGAATTTGCATATCATTGGGGTGAGCCGGAGCTTGGCTATTTCACAAGCGGCGACAAGTATGTGATACGCAAGGATATATCTATGCTTACCGACGCGGGTGTAGATGTGCTTATCCTCGATTTTACAAATGCCGTATTGTATCCCGAGGCTTGGGACATTCTCTTTGAGACTATGACCGAGATGAAGAATGAGGGTAATAAGGTGCCTAAATTCTGTTTCTGGGGCTACAACGGTACTGTGGCGTCGTGCACACAGAAAATCTACGAGTATTACTACGCGCAAGATAAATTTAAAGATCTGTGGTTCTACTGGGATGGTAAACCTTTGCTGCTCTATAATGAGAACGACACATACAGCCAAGAGGTTAAGGATTTCTTTACCCTCCGTCACATGTGGTGGGGTTATTACACGCAGGACGGCAAACGTTATGTAGGTTCGGAAGACCACTGGAGCTTCGGCTACGACATGCACGACAAGCACGTAAGTGACCTGACTCCGGCTGAGCGAGCCGCTACACATAACGGCCGCTATGAGCAGATGTGTGTCACTCCGGCGCAGCATGCTGCCACAAAGGTTGGCAAGAGCTGGACGGTTACCGCCGGCGAACCGACTCTTAATGAATATGATCTTCCCAACAAGAAGTTCATCAACCGCAAGTGGGTGAGCAATCCTGAAAAACTCGGCTTATATTTCCAAGACCGTTGGAACGAGGCTCTCAGTGTCGACCCCGATTTCATCTATCTCAATGACTGGAATGAGTGGATTGCAGGTCAATTCGCTACATACGAAGGAGTTGACTTCATGGGCCGACCGAAAAGCAACTTCCAGTTCGTTGACCAATATAATGCTGAGTTCAACCGCTCTATCCAGCCCATGAAAGGAGGCTATACCGATAATTATTACATGCAGATGATCGACGGCATACGCCGCTACAAAGGTGTGCGTGAAGCTCCTTTGGCAACAGCTTCGGCCGATTTGGATGTAAATTCCGACTTTGCTCTTTGGGAAGGTGTTGCCGAGAAATACCTCGACACTCCCGGCGACGTCACTCACCGTAATTTTACCGGATATGGCGGCAACAAGTATGAAAATACGTCGGGACGCAACGATATTCTGCTTTCCAAAGTAAATGTAAAGGGTGACAAGATCGCTTTTTATGCCGAGACAGCCAACGCTCTCACTCCTTATACCGACAGCAACTGGATGTTACTCTTCGTAAACTCCGACTGCGACTATAAGACAGGCTGGAATGGTTTCGACTATCTTATAAACAAGGAGTTTGCGTCGGCCGACAAGTCTGTTATCCTCAAATGGAACGACGAGACAAAAGCATGGGAGAAAAGCGGTGAGGCCGACTTCCGAACTGCAGAGAAATATCTGACTTTAGAGATGAATCTGGCCGACTTGGGCATTGCCGACAGTGATAAAGGCAATTTCTACTTCAAATGGGCCGATAACCCTGCTGATATCAACGATATTATCTCGCTGTGCACCGATGGTGACACAGCTCCCAACCGCAGATTCTGCTATAATTACCGCTGGGAATTTGAAAGCACTGGCTTGGAAAATTCACTTCCTGAAGCAACAAAGCTCACTGCCACCCCGTTGACAGGCAATGCTTTATATGTAGAGAGCGACAGTAATTTTACTGTAACGAGTATGATGGGACATATTCTCGCCAACGGCTCCGGTAAAACTACCGTCAACCTGCCGGCAGCCGGCACGTATATCGTGGCTGCCCAAGGGCAGGCTGTTAAGGTGCTTGTGCAGTAAACTAATCTTAAATCAAGAAATATCCGATTCATGGTTTTTTTTAATACTAATTACACCACTCTGTTTGCGGCGGCCATTTCCATGTGCATGGCGGTGTCTGCCCAGGCCTCAACCGGGAGCGTTACAGCTGAAAGTGACAACTGGATGCTCACTGACGCTCTCGGAAGAAAGGCTTCTGTCTATGAAGAAGCCGGCGAGCGCAATGAAGAGCGTTTCGTAGGCTTGTTCTATTGGACTTGGCACCAAGGATATGATTTCAATGCCGGCCTTGACGATACAAATGTGGAAGTCAAGAATATAACGGAAGTATTGAGGCAATATCCCGAGGCCATAAACAACTATAATCATCCTGCTTGGGGTGAGGGTGCAAAACGCCCGGGCGTTTTCTATTGGGATGAGCCGATTTTCGGCTATTACCGCACAACTGATCCTTGGGTGCTCCGCAAACATGCCGAAATGCTCGCCGACGCGGGTATCGACTGTATAATCATGGACTGCACCAATGGCTCATTTGTCTGGGAATACTCTTACAAGGCACTTCTCGAAACTTGGTCGCAGGCTCAGAAAGACGGTGTGAATGTGCCCAAAATCGCATTTATCCTGCCATTCGCAGCTACACCCGACTCTAAGGTTTCGCTAAATTATTTATATAATAACCTTTACAGTAAGGGATTGTATAAAGACCTCTGGTTTTATTGGAAAGGTAAGCCTCTCATCATGGCCTACCCGGACAATCTTGATGTTTCAGGCGTAGAGCTTGAAATCCGTACATTCTTTACCTTCCGTCCCGGACAGCCCGACTATGTCAGTGGCCCTAAGGCAAATTCTCAGCAATGGGGTTGGCTTGAGGTTTATCCCAACCACGCCTTTAATGTTGTTAACGGTAAGGCCGAACAATGCACCGTAGGTGTGGCCCAGAATGCCCGTGCTGCCAGCGGTGGGCACTGCTGCGCCTTCAATCTGCCCAATACATACGGCCGCAGCTATAGCAAACTCAAGGGCTTCGACACCCGCTCAAACGGCTATCTCTACGGTTGGAACTTCCAAGAGCAATGGGATAGGGCAATCAATGAGATTAAACCTGAATTTGTGTTTGTGACCGGATGGAATGAGTGGACATCGGGTATGTGGACGTCTGCCCACGGGTGGAGTGATCCGCTATCGTTTGTAGATCAATTCGATTGGGATCACAGCCGCGATTGCGAACCGACCAAAGGTTGGGGCGACAAAGGTGATGTGTATTACCAGCAACTCGTTGATAATGTGCGCCGTTTCAAAGGTATGGCTGCTCCGGCAGAGGCTTCCGAGCCCAAGACTATCGAACTCGGTGTCGCCGGTCAGTGGGATGACGTACTTCCACGCTATAAAGCCTACAAAGGCAATACTTTCCACCGCGACCACAGCGGACGTTACAACAAATATTACACCGACAACACCGGCCGCAACGATATCGTCGGCGCTCAGGTAACCCACGACGCCGAATATGTCTATTTCCGTGTAGAGACGGCTGCTACGCTCAGCCCGAGCACCGATCCGGCATGGATGCAGCTCTTCATTGATGTAGACCGTGATAAATCAACCGGTTGGGGCGGATATGACTACGTAATCAACCGCAAATCTCCTGAAAATGGCGAAGCATACGTAGAGAAGTGTCCCGGCAGTAAATGGATATGGATGAGCCGTGGCCGTGCCAAATATGTTGTCAACGACAATGTTCTTGAGATTGCCGTGCCAAAGTCGCTTCTAAATCTTGGCGAAAAGGTTGATATCGAGTTTAAATGGAACGACAACATGCAGGATCACGAGGTTTTGGACTTCTATGTCAGCGGCGACAGCGCGCCCGGTGGACGATTCAACTATCGCTACACGTCAGAAATGCCTGTATCGGGTATTTCGGCTGTCACCTCACACAATGCCATAAAAGCTTATCCGATAGGCGACACACGTGTGAGTGTAGAGTGCGACGGTGACTTTACTGTCAGCTCGTTAAGCGGTTCTACCGTAGCTCGTTCGTGTGGCAATGTGACAATAGAGCTGCCTGCCGCAGGCATGTATATATTCAATAGCAAAGGCAGTGCAGTCAAAGTCTTTGTTCGATAAATCTGAAGGATAATGATTAATAACATAAAATCTACTTTAAGACTGTTTGCAGCGGCAAGTTCCATGTGCATGGCGCTTGTTGCGATGGCCGGGCCCGGGAGCGTTACAGCAGAAAGCGACCACTGGATGCTGACCGACGCTCTCGGCCGGAAGGCCATATCGCACGACCGCGCAGGCGACAGAGATTCATCGCGCTATGTCGGCATGTTCTATTGGACATGGCATCAGGGCGACGACGAGAATGGTGGGCGGGACAATACCGCCATTGAAGTTAAAAACATTACCGAAGTGCTCCGTGAGCACCCCGAGGCTATCAACGACTATTACCATCCTGCATGGGGAGAACCGGGCAAACGCCCCGGCACATTCTATTGGGATGAACCTATATTCGGCTATTATGCCACCACCGACCCTTGGGTTTTGCGTAAACATGCTGAAATGCTGGCCGACGCCGGTATCGACTGTGTGTTTTTCGACTGCACCAACGGCTCTTTACTATGGGAGGCCTCTTACCGCGCATTGCTAAAGACTTGGGCACAGGCTAAGAAAGATGGCGTGAAAGTGCCCGGTATTGTGTTTATGCTGCCTTTCGCACCGACACCCGATTCTAAGAAATCGCTGTTAAATCTTTATAATGACCTCTATAGCAAAGGCGAATACAGCGATCTGTGGTTTTATTGGAAAGGGAAACCCCTCATCATGGCTTATCCCGACAACCTCGCTACAGAAGGTGTGGAGCAGAAGATACGTGATTTCTTCACTTTCCGTCCCGGCCAGCCCGATTATGTCTGCGGCCCCAAAGAAGGCTCGAAGCAGTGGGGGTGGCTTGAGGTCTATCCTACCCATCCCTACGCCGTTGACCCGGCAACGGGCAGGGCAGAGCAGTGCGTTGTAGGCATAGCGCAGAATGCCGGCACAGGCAGTGGCGGCCACTGCTGCGCGTTTACCCTCCCTGATACTTACGGGAGAAGCTATGGCAAGCAGCAGGGCTATGACAAACGCCCCGACGCTTACCTCTATGGCCGTAATTTCCAAGAGCAATGGGACCGCGCCATCAACGAGATTCAGCCTGAGCTTGTTTTCGTGACCGGTTGGAACGAATGGACATCCGGAATGTGGACAAAGGCTCACGGTTGGAGCGACCCTCTGTCGTTTGTAGACCAGTTCGACCGCGATCACAGCCGCGATATCGAGCCCACCAAAGGTTGGGGCGACAAGGGCGACGTCTACTATCAGCAGCTTGTCGACAATGTCCGTCGATTCAAAGGTATGGATCGCCCCGAAAAGGCGTCTCCTGCAAAGACTATAAAGCTCGGAGCGAAAGGAGCTTGGGACAATGTGTATCCGCGTTATACAGCTTACAAAGGAAATACCTTTCACCGCGACCATCCGGGGCGCTATAATAAATATTATACCGACAACTCGGGCCGAAACGATATCACCGGAGCGCAGGTGACTCACGATAAAGATAAGGTTTACTTCCGTGTGGAGACAGCCGACGCACTCACTCCGGCAAGCGATCCCAATTGGATGATGCTCTTTATCGATGTCGACCGCGACCGTAATACCGGCTGGAACGGATACGATTATATCGTCAACCGCGTGTCTCCGAAAAGCGGTAAGGTGACTATTGAAAAATGCGTGGATAACACTTGGAATTGGACTCATGCCGGCACCGGTCGCTATGTCGCCAAGGACAATGTCCTTGAGCTTGAGATTGCGAAATCCTTGCTCGGACTTGGTGATGATATCGCCATCGAGTTCAAGTGGAACGACAATATGCAGCGCCCCGGCGATGTGCTCGACTTCTATGTCAGCGGCGATACCGCTCCCGGCGGCCGTTTCAACTACTTATATGTCTCGCAGCCGCAATGAATTGTGAATCAAAGAAGTAAACAAATTGATGGCACGAATATGTAAGTATTTATGCAAAAAAAATGAAACAAATATAAATAAACTTGAAACAACAGAATTAATAACTTTAAGCTATCAGTTACTAATTTTGCCACAAATCTTAAACAACCAATCATGTCTTACCATCAAAAACTCCTGATTGCACTTTGCATGGCAATGTTGCTTTGCCTGGTATCCATACCGGCGGCTTGGGGTGCTGACATTCGGACAGTCAGCGGCACAGTAATCGACGATCAAGGTGAACCCGTGATCGGTGCTGCCGTACGCGAATTAAACACTAAAAATGCCACGGTAACAAACATCGACGGTGAGTATTCAATGAAACTTACCTCGGCTAAACCGGTACTGGAATTTTCATTCGTAGGTATGAAACCTGTGACTGTTCCGGTTACCAAATCAGTTATTAACGTGACGATGGAATCATCCATCACCGACCTTGACGAGGTGGTGGTAGTTGCATACGGTCAACAAAAGAAAGTAACGGTGACCGGTTCGGTTGCCGCAATCGGTTCGAAAGACATCAAGAAGTCTTCCGAGCCTAACCTTGCTGCCACTCTTTCAGGTAAGCTCCCCGGTCTTACCACAATGCAGCAGAGCGGTGCTCCCGGTGAGGACGACGTGAAGATGTTCCTTCGCGGTGCCGCTACAATGAACGGTACTTCTCCGCTTATCCTTGTCGACGGTATTCCTCGTACGTCAATGAGCGAGATCGACCCCAACGAGGTAGAGACTATCTCTATTCTTAAAGACGCTTCGTCGACCGCTGTATTCGGTGTGCGTGGTGCCAACGGTGTAATCCTTATCACAACCCGCCGAGGCGAGGAAGGCAAGGTAAACGTCCATGGTCAGGTCACATATTCAATGCAGAAGTTCAACTATTGGCCCGAGGCACGCCACTCTTGGGATTTTGCCCGCATGGCCAACGAGGCTTCGCAGAACGACGGCGGCGCTCTTCTTTACAGCCCCGAAGAAATCGCAATCTACGACATGTGGCAGAACGGTGGCCCCACTGACCCCGTACAGCGCTACTGGTATCCTGATACCGACTGGGGTGATGTATATCTGAAGGATCACTCAAACATGGTACAGGCAAACGTGAACATCAGCGGCGGTACTAAAAAACTCCGCTACTTCGCAAGTGCAGGCTATGTATATCAAGGTGGTATGTATAACACCGAATCGAAGAGCACTCTCGGCTACGATCCCCAGTCGAAGATGAACCGCTACAATATCCGCACCAACCTTGACTATACATTCAACAATTGGTTGAGCGCTTCATTCGACGTGAGCTCATCGATTAAGAAAACCAATCAGGCGGCCGCCAACATGTCGGGTGCCGATACATCCGGTCTCCGTTGGGGTGCCCTGACCTCGAAGCCTACCGTTCCCGGCCCGCTTACCATCGCAGGCAATGCCGAAAATGGATTCGTGGTGTCGGAAGGAACACGCGACGACGGTACAATGGGATGGCACTATGTACGTGGCGGTATGGTTGTTCAGGATCCTGAACTCACCTTGGCTCAGTCAGTATATGGCCAGCTCAACCGCTCAGGTTACAAACTTCTCGTTGAAGCGAGCGCAAATGCCATCGCAGCCCTCAACTTCAAGCTCGACGGTATCACCAAAGGCCTCTCAGCCCGCGCACTCGTATCGTTCGAGACATATTCTCAGGAATTGACCATGGGCAGCAAGAACTTTGCCGGTTATCTCTATAATCTCCATCCCGGTGGTTACGACAGCCCCGTGTTTATCATGCAGGGTGACTCTGAAGACGACGGTCAGCTCGCTCTCTCGCGTGCCGACGTTAGCCGTTGGTTCATGAACCTGCAGGCTCAGATCAACTACAACCGCACATTCAACGACGTTCACAATGTGACAGGCATGTTGCTCTTCCAACGCGATGAGCAGGAAAACATCCTCGGCTCTATTCCTTATAAGATGATCGGTCTTGCAGGTCGTTTCACCTACGCTTTCGACTCTCGTTACCTCGCCGAGGTCAACATCGGCTACAACGGTTCGGAGCAGTTCGCTCCCGGTCACCGCTTCGGTTTCTTCCCCGCCTTCTCACTCGGTTGGGTGATTTCGAATGAGAAATTCATGGAGCGTCTGCGCAACAGCGGTGTGATTACAAATCTTAAGCTCCGTGCTTCTATCGGTAAAGTCGGTAACGACGAACTTTATGCCGGATCTAACGAGACTACCCGCCAGAACCACCGCTTCCTCTATCTCGACAACAACTCAAAAGTACCTTATTACTACATGCCCGTAGAAAGTATCTACGTGCCCAGCTCGCTCACAAGTTCAGGTCTCGGTACCGGTGTTATCAAAGAGCAGCTTATCGGTAATGACGATATCCACTGGGAGACTGCATGGAAGCAAAACTACGCTATCGACCTCACACTCTTCCGTCACCTTGACCTTACATTCGACTACTTCCGCGAGAACCGCTCCGGTATTCTTATCTCACGTAACACCATACCCTCGATCGGTGGTCTGACATCGACTCAGCTTCCCCGTTCAAACTTCGGTAAGGTTAAGAACTCCGGTTTTGAAGTTACAGCCCGCTACGACTATTCAGTCAACCGCGACATGATGTTCTACCTCAGCGGCAACTTCGCTTACAACAAGAATACTGTGATTGAAGCCGACGAGGTTTACCGTGGCGATGACTACGCTTATCCCCTCCGTACTGAAGGCTTCAGCATTGGCCAGTGCTTCGGCTACCTTATTGACCGCAGCGTCAACCCCGAGCTTGGTCTTGACGGCACAGGCTTCTACAATACCGATGAGCAGATCGCTCTCCGCGGCCTCGAATACATCGGAGCTCAGCCCAAACGCGGCGACTTCGTATATCAGGATCTCAACGACGACGGTATCATCAATGAGAAAGACCTTGCTCCTATCGGATACTCAAGTCTTCTTCCGCGTATCACTTACGGTGTGACACTCGGTGGTAACCTCTACGGTTTCGATTTCTCTGTCATGCTTCAGGGCGTGGGCAAATACACCCGCTACTTCGGCAGTCAGGTAATGTTTGAGAACTATGGCACGACATTCTTCTCTGATATGTGCGACAACCGCTGGAGCGACGAGCGCTACGCAGCCGGTGCACTCATCACCCATCCCCGTCTGTCACTCTCGGAGACATCGAGCCACACTGCCAACGACTACTACACGATGGACGCCTCGTATGTGCGACTCAAAAACATCACCATCGGCTACACTCTTCCGGCAAACCTCACCCGCAAGATCGGTATGAGCGGTGTTCGATTCTATGTAACGGCCGACAACGTGCACACATGGAACAACCTGCGCACAAAGATGATCGACCCCGAGCAGAGCAGCTTCGCCTCTTATCCCCTTATGAGAACCTATTCAGCCGGTGTGGCGATAGATATCTAAACCACAACAAACTATCTTAAGATCATGAAAAAGCATCTTATCAACATACTCATGTCATTGGCAGCGGTAGCAGGCGGCGGCACGATGCTCAGCTCGTGCCAGGACGACCTGAATGTGACTCCCGACGGCCGTATGACTATCGATGTGGTATTCTCGACGCCGGAAAATACCAAAGACTACTTCGCTTCGGCGTGGGCACATGTGCCGCAGAAGATGTTCAACTACTACTTCTTCGACAACTTCCTGATTGATATGTCCGACGAAGGTTGGTCTACTGCCGATTATCAGCCCCTTATCATCAACGATATCTATGCCGGCAACTGCAATACCACCAAGCACCGCTTCGAGTGGGACGATACAGGCCAAGGCAAATGGGACGGTGGCTATTGGGTACGCTACTGGGCTATGGTCCGTGTGCTCAACAATTGCCTCAAATACTTCCCGACAGCTACTTTCGAGAGCGAGGCCGAGCGTGAGCAGTGCACAGCAGAGGCACGAGTACTCCGTGCATTCTACTACCTCCAGCTTGTAAAATTCTATGGCGATCTGCCTATCATCACCGAGCCCTACGACGTCAACACCTCATACGCAGGTCTCGAGCGTGCCGAGGCATGGGAAGTGCTTCAGCATATCGTGAGCGAATGTGAGGCGGTACTCGACAGCCCCAATCTACCTTGGACAATCACTTCGATTCAGAACAAGAACCGTATGACCAAAGGTATCGCCTGCGCCATCATCTCGCAAGCTTCGCTCTTCGCCGCCAGCCCTCTCTTCTGCCACGATCAGAATCTCTGGCAATACGCTTACGAGAAAAACAAGAAAGCCTTTGACCTTCTCTGTGCCAACGGCTATGAGCTCTATAATCACCTTGTAGACAAGACTGCCTATCAGAACGCTTACGAAGAGTACTTCGCCTCGCGCAGCTATGCAGGCAGCAAGGCCGACGACAAAGAGACTATCTGGGGCAGCCCGTGGGTAGGTGGCGCCGGTACCAACAACTCTTGTATCAACGGTGTGCCCATCTTTGCCGACAATACCCATCAGGCCGGTTGTATCCCTACTCAGGAATTGGTCGACGCCTTCGATATGCTCGCCACCGGCGAACCTATCTATGACCTCGCCAACCCCTACACCGACGAGAAGCACAGCGACATCAACATCAACGCCAAGTCGGGTTACGACCCTGCCAACCCCTACGTCGGCCGCGATCCCCGCTTCTACGCCTGCATTTATTACAATGGCTCTAAGCTCAACACCGGTGTGCTCAACAAGACTGTGGAGACATGGAATAATGAGAACACATGGGATGGCAAGACCTGCAGCTACACTGCAAGTGCCAAGAGCGGCAATGCCAAAATCGACGCTACACAGCAGCGCAACACCCGCACAGGTTACTACAACCGCAAGTACCACGGCTACAAAGTCCTTCCTCAGCAGACCAAGGACGAAGGCAACTGGAAATACTTCCGTCTGGGCGAGGTTTACCTCAACCTTGCAGAAGCTGCCATCGAATCGAATCATATACCTGAAGGTATCAGCCTGATCAACGACATCCGTCACCGTGCCGGTTTCGACCCGTCGGTTGACAAGAAAGCAGGCAGTCAGGCCGAGGCACGTCTTCTTGTTCGCCACGAGCGTCAGGTAGAGCTCGCTTTCGAGGAGCACCGCTACTTCGACTGCCGCCGCTGGGGCACATACTACGAAGATATCCAAGAAGAGAAATACAACACCGGCATGTGGATCCATAAAGACGGCACAAAATACGTCTACGTGCGCTTCCCCTTAGGCAAAGGTCTTGGCTCAGGTCTGAGCAAATATTGCTCAGAGGCAAAATTCCGCCTCGTGCCCATACCATTGTCGGAATCTAATACACTTGGTTCTCTGACCGGTTTCGGTGCAGACTACTGGCAAAATCCCGGATGGGAGTAATCTCCACAACAAAGCTTCATCATCATGAAACTCACATATAAAATCCTCCCCATAATAGCGGTAAGCGCAGCGCCGATGGCACTCCGGGCTGCAGAAGCCGACAGTATCCCCTACGGCTTGCAGCAGCTTGAGGCAGCCTTCGGTTACAGCGAAAGCCGCGACAGCTATACCGGTGCCCAGTCTACGGTAGGCGAAGATCGCATTGACACATGGAAAGGTACGTCGCTCAACGCTGCCATCCGCGGTAAACTCGCCGGTTGGTATAACGGTTCTGTCCGTGGCCTCAGTTCTTCGGCAGAAAACAAAGCTCTTGTAGTGCTTGACGGTATACCTATGCCTTTCATCTCTCTCGACGAGCTCGACCCGACTACCGTAGAGAGTGTGACAGTGCTCAAAGACGCTGCTGCAAAAGCGCTCTACGGCCCCAACGGTGCACAAGGCGTGCTTCTTATCACTACAAAACATGGTAAGAAGAACAGCATGAAGGTCGACATCAGCGCAAACTTCGGCTTTGAGAAGCCCACCCGCGACCCGGAAATGCTCAACAGCTACGGTCAGGCCATGCTCCGCAATCAGGCGCTTCTCAACGACGGGCTCACACCCAAGTTCAACAGTTCGCAGCTCGCTGCTTTCCAAGACGGAACAGGTATCGACAACGACTGGCGCGACATGTATCTCGACGATATGTTCCTGCAGAAATACAATGTGCAGGTAGGCGGCGGTTCGGAACGTGTGAAATTCTATGTCAACGCAGGTTTCTCCCGCGAGACAGGCAAGTTCAACACCAGCTACGATGACAAATATAATCCGTCGGACTATACCAACCGCTTCACCATCGTATCAAATCTTGATGTTAACATCACCCCGTGGCTGCGCGGCTTCGCCAACACCAATATCGGTGTGAAGCGTATCAACGCCACCATGCAGAGCGCCAATATCTGGCAGCTTGCCTACACGACTCCCAACTGGGTTGAGAACGGCATGCTTGAAGACGGCAGTGTGATCACCACCGAGGGTTATCCAAATCCGCTCCTCGGCGCTATCAACTACTCAGGTCTCAACCAGATGACCCGCACAGACCTCGCCGCCAATATCGGCCTTGACTTCAAACTCGACTTCATCACCAAGGGCTTGACATTCAAAGCGATCTTCGGCTACAGCTCAATCTACAACGGTATCCGTGGCGGTAGCTACGACTACGGCCGAGTAGTATACAATCCCCTGACTTCTGCTTACGAGCAGTGGGGTACCAATGTGGCGACTCCTCTTTCATGGGGCAAAGGCACCACCACCACATATTATATGGATATCCAAGCGATGTTTGACTATCACCGTGTTTTCGCAGAGGATCATAGCGTTGACGCTCTTATCCACTATACTGCCGAAGACTACCGCGGCGACGAGGCAAAATGGTATAGCTACGCCTTTATCCTCCCCACCAACCGAATCCAACTCGCCGGTGAGGCTCGCTACGGCTTCAAGAACCGCTACTTCGTACAGTTTGATTTTAACTACTCAGGCTCTGAAATGCTTGCGAAAGGACATCAGTTCCATTTCTCGCCCACAGTTTCGGCTTCTTGGGTAACCTCAAACGAAAGCTGGTTCAAGAACGACCTCGTGACATATCTTAAGTTCCGCGCCTCTTACGGCGATCTCTATTACGACACCCTCTGCAACCAAGACTCACGTTACCTATATAATAATGTGTACCGTGCAGGTATCGGTGCTATCACAGGTATCTTCTCAGGCTTCGGTGTCACAAACATGCGTCGCGGCAACCTCAATGTAGGTTGGGAGAAATCAAAACAGCAGAACTACGGTTTCGACCTCGGCGTGATGGATAAATTCCATGTGAATTTCGATTACTGGCGCACCAATCAGGAGGGCGTACTCCTTCAGTCAGAGCTTACCCCGCTTATCGGTGGTGTGACTTCTTCAAACCGCGCCTTCACCAACGCCGGCAAGATCTTCAACCAAGGTGTTGACCTGAGCGTAAGCTACAGCACTGTTCTTCCTTGCGGACTCGGCATTACCGCCGTAGGCCAGATGGGCTGGAACAAGAACAAATGGGTCGACGCAGCAGAGCTCTCGTATGCCGACGCAGGCTATGCCTATCCTTACCGCAGCACCGGCTACGGCGTAGGCCAGACATGGGGCTACCTCGTGGACGACTCAAACGGTTCTCCCTTCTATAACTCACAGGCAGAAATCGACGCCAGCGGTCTCCGCTTTACCGGCACACAGCCTCGCCCCGGCGATCTTAAATTCCAAGATCTCAACGGCGACAACGTGATTGACGAAGGCGACTATGCACCCCTCGACGGTGTTTGCTCAAAACCCCGCTTCGACTACGGCGCTTCTGTAGCCCTCGACTATAAAGGCTTCGACCTCTATCTCGAGTTTATCGGACAAGGCGGCAACGCAGCTTTGATGAACAAGAGCGTAGGTGTGGCAGAATTTGTCGACGGTGTTACCACCGACGGTGTCTACATGCCAATGCATCAGGAGGCATGGACTGCCGACCGCTACGCACAGGGCCAGACTATCAGCTACCCGGCACTCTCTACCACAGCTTCGTCGAGCCTGCAGGACAACTCGTTCTACGTATCCAAGCTTGATGTACTGCGTCTGCGCAACCTCACTATCGGCTACTCGCTGCCTCAGAACATCATCAAGAAAGTGGGCATGAGCAAACTCCGCGTATACTTCGCCGCTCAGAACCTCTTTACTTGGGACAACATGAAATTCGACGGTTTCGACCCCGATTCAAATCAGATTTATACGAAGGTATTCCGTTCGTTCAACGTCGGTCTTAACATTAACTTCTAAACTGATCCAAACCAATGAAAACATATATCAGGACAATCCTCCCCCTCGCCGGTTTGGCTCTCGCGCTGGCCTCGTGTACGGAAATCACCGATTATCCGGACGGCTCAATCAAATTTGACGAGGTTTTCCAGAGCGAGAAGCTGACAGCAGGCTGGCTCAACAACTGCTACCTGCCCATGACCTCGGCATCTTTTGGCTCGGCTTACGGCACCAACAAGTCTTTCCTCGACGCCGCCACCGACAATGCCCATGATGTTGATGATGTAGAAGGCGGTCCTATCTCGCAGTGGAACAACGGCCTTGCCACCATCTCGTCGACTCCTCTCACCGCTCTTGACAAGTGGGAGAAGTACTACGAAGGTATCGGCAACTGCAACATCTTCATCCACAACATCGACAATGCCTACGTACTTGAGGAAGGCAACCGCGAGCGTTACCGCGCCGAGGCTTACGGTCTGCGAGCTTACTACTATCTGCAGCTTGCCAAGATCTACGGCGGTGTACCTCTGATTCTTGACCAGAAAGACGACTCCAACTACGATTACTCAACCGTCCGTCCGGCAACTTTCGGCGAAGTTGTGAAGCAGATTCTCAGCGACTGCCAGGAAGTTATGGACTGCGAATATGTAGACTGGCGTTCGGGCTCGTCTGACACCGACCTCAACCGTATCAACAAGGCTATCGCGAGCGCAATCATGTCGGAAGCGGTGCTCTACGCAGCCTCGCCCCTCAACAACGACGGCTCCATCACATGGGAAGAAGCCGCAGCCATCTGCAAGACTTCACTTGACGACTGTCTCGCCAACGGCTACTCACTCTTCACCACCAAGCCGACTTCGGCCAACTTCGAGAATCTGATCTCATCTTGTGCCTACGATCTCTTCTTCCAGAAGAAACCTAACTTCAACGGCTCAAATGAGGCAGAGACTATCCTCGGTATCTCACAGTGCAATGTATGGCAATATAACACCGCACCATTGGTGAGCGGCCACACCCGCGCCGGCTCATGCCCCTCGCAGGAGCTTATCGACTGCTATGAGACCACCGACGGCAAAATGCCTATCCTCGGCTATGCCGATGCCGAGCACCTGCAGCCCATCATCAACCCGGAGGCTACTCTCTATGATGAGGCCAATCCCTACGCCAACCGCGACCCGCGCCTGAAAGCCACCGTTTACTACAACGGAGCCCCCGCTCACCTTCAGGCAGAGCGTCCTCAGCCGACCATCTATACCGGCGAAGGATCGAAATATAACCAGTCGATGTCTAACATCCTCTACACCCGCACCGGTTATTATCTCCACAAATATTTCAACATCACATCGAGCCGCACCGCCAACATGGACGGTTACTACCGCGTGTTCCGCCTTGCAGAGCTTTATCTCAACTATGCCGAGGCTGCCAACGAGGCTGCCCTCGACGGCAAAGCTCCCGACGACGCCGTAAATGCAGTGAACAAGATCCGCGCACGTGTAGGTATGCCGGCACTTCCCTACGGTATGAGTCAGGACGATTTCCGCACCCGCGTCCGCAATGAGCGCCGTGTAGAGCTTGCCTTTGAAGACCACCGCTTCTTCGATGTGCGCCGTTGGAAGATTCTTGACCAGACACAGACCGTGACCGGTATGCGCCCCACCGGCGAGACCGTACGCACAGTAGCCCTCGACCCGGAGACAAATGATTACGTCCGCGACGCACAGGGTAACCTTGTCGACGATCCCGAAGGTATCGAATACCGCACCTGCACAGGCTATGAGCGCTACGTTGTAGGCCATCACACTGCTGTTGCCGACAAATTCCTCCGTTGCCCCGTTCCCGGCAAGGAGGCGACCGCCCTGCAGCTCGCTACGGGTCTGAAATTCCAGAACCCCGGCTGGTAAGCTTATTCTCAAGTTTGCAAGTTGGATTGCAACTTGCAAACTTGAAGCTTAGGCGCTTTCAGCGCCGGTTTAGGGAGTTTAAAGAGTTTACTTTTACCTCGTTTAAACTTCATAAACCTGTTAATTCATAATAAACCGGTTTCGCCCGCGAAACTAAAAAATACTTAATTTATTACCAATTTAAACCAACCCTTATGAAAGTAAAATCTTTACTTACAGCCGGTATGCTGATCGCAGCCTTGACTGCATCTGCAGAGTATCCCATCTACTTCCGCGACTGCGGTGGTGCACCTGACGGCGACGGTATCTACCCCGGCCACTTCTCTTATCCGATGATCGACGGTGATCACCAGTCACCTGCGTTCGCTGAGGACGGCTCTATCACTCTTACCCGTCAGGAAGGCGGCGGCTGCTGGTTCCGTACCAAAAAGCTCACCGAAGCTTGCCCGATGGAATACTGTGTGCTCGCATACGACTACAAGTCGAGCCTTCCCATCAACGACGTTGTCGTATTCCATCATGAATATGCCGGCCAGAATGCCGTAGATATCACCCAAGGTGTGATGTATACCGTATCTGATGATTATCAGACTGTATATCTTCCCTTTGACCGCAGTCTCAACGGTTGGGGCAGCGAGGAAGACTACACCAAAAACTACCTTTGGATTTCTACCAACGACGCCAATGGCTCAGTTGTTGGCTGGACTCTTACAGTGAAGAATATCCGTATGCTTACTCTCGATGAGGCTGCTGCAGAATGTGCTGCCTCTGACGCAAAGGAAGTTGCAGATGTTCTCCTGCCTGCAAACGCAGACTTCACCAACGACGCTGACCCCGACATGGACAACTGCCCCATCTTCGCAGTATCTGAAACAGCAGCCAACCCCATGCTTCAGTCTGCATTCCTTGTACGTCCTCTTCCTTCTGCATGCACAACTTTCGCTTTCGAGTATAAACTCGTCGGTGAAGCTTATGCACCTTCATTGCACCTCTGCACCCCCGGTGCTATCACTAAATCAATCCCGGCAGTCGTAACTCTCGAAGCATGTGAAGATCCTTATGCAGAAGACTTCAAAACTGCAAAAATCGATCTTAAAGATGCAATGGAAGAGGTTGGTTTCGCCAAAGTTTTCGGCAGCAAAGATTATATCTGGCTTCAGTTCCAGACAATGCCCAAAGACAATGTGATGTGGATCAAGAACGCACGTTGGATTGATCCCACCTACGTTGAAGAGCAGCCCGTTGAACCTATCGAACCCGACGAACCCGAAACAGGTATCACCGGTGTTGAGGCTGCCAATGCTGCTGCAGGCCGTGTTTACAACATGATGGGCGTAGAGGTTAAGGGCGAACTCGCTCCCGGTCTCTACATCCGCGACGGTAAGAAATTTATCGTTAAGTAAGAAATAGAAATTCTGACATATCAAGGGCAGAAGAGCTTCGGTCGCTGACCCGGGTCTTCTGCCCTTTTTTCTTCCCAAAAACTGAATTTTACCATGAAATTAAAGACATTGATAGCTGCGATAGGACTGATAATGCCTACATTGATGTTCGCGCAGGGCTATCCGATGAAGATAGTTGAGTTGCCGGTCGGCAGCGGTTTCTCGTCAGACTATGATCCTTCGACAGATACATGGACCTTGACTTGCGAGACCAATGACGGCGGCGCTCTTATTCCGAGTGTGCGCCTTAATACAATCGAAGAAGCCGTGCCCGACGAATACACCGCTCTTTGCTTTGAATATCGCTCTACAAATAATCTGAGCAATATAATGCTGAGGATGTATAAGGTGTTTATGGGCAGTGCCACTAAAGACTATAACATCGAAAACGGCATGGTGGCCACCGATGAGTGGACAACATTCCGCGGCGACGTGAGCAGCCAGCGCACAAGCAATGTCGTCCGTCTGCTCAATAAAGCAGGGCAGTATCAGGACATCTACTTCAAAGACCTGCCCGTAGGCGGTGCTATTCAGATCCGCAACATACGCTACGACGTAAACGAATATCCCTTTAAAGACATAACGCTCAAAGCCGATGGCGAGAATATAATTGAGGCTGAGGACTTCAATGGCTCAGCCGACGGCAAGGGCGGACATCAGGCAAGCCACAACCAGTTGCCGGAGATGAACACCTACTATCGCCATCCGACCGGTAAGTATTTCCCCATCTATGCTTGGGGCTCTGTAGACTTCGAGGGCGGCAAAGGCGATCAAGCTCCCGCTTTCCTTCATGAGCAATACAAGGAGCTGTGGGACTGCGGCTTCACCATGACCCAAGGCACAGCATGGCCGGGAGTCGACAAGGCTTTCCTCTTCGACGGTCAGGAAGTAAACGGTGTTCAGGTAAACCTTCACGAGGGCACCGAGCTCACCATGATATGCAAGGCCGGTGTAAGCTCTTATGATGAAGTGAAATCCAACGTACCTGCCGGCATGGCCTCAGACCGCCTTGCAGGTTGGTTTATCATGGACGAACCCCATCGCCAGCATTTCCCCGAAATGGCTCAGAAGGTGAATTGGATCCGCGAATTCGACAAGCAGAATCTCCTTTACGGCAACCTGCTCAATATCAGCACGAGCATGCCCGCAATCGGATTTACAAGCTACGATGAATATGTGCATACTTTCATGCGCGAGGTAGGCACAGGCTTTATCAGCTACGACTATTATCCCGTGCGCCAATACGACGATACCAAGGAAATCTACATAGAGCCCGACTTTTATCAGAACCTCGAAATCGTATCAAAACTTGCCAAGTACTACCACACATCATTCTGGGCTTTCGCTCACTCGGTGGCTTCAAACTGCGGCAAAGCAGGAGTGTCGTATCCGACACCTGAGGAAGACCACATGCGAGTGCAGATCTTCGGCAACCTTGCCTACGGTGCTCAGGGCGTGCAGTATTTCACCTACAAATGCCCCAACCCTTACGGCGGCTACACATACTACGACGCCCCTATCAATACAAACAATGAGAAAACTCCGGTATGGTATATGGTGCAGCGTATCAACAAAGATATCCACGCGCTGACATGGGTGTTCCTCGGAGCTGAATTCCTCAGCGCAGGCCACACCAACGCAACTACTCCCGTAGGCTGCACACGTCTGACAAAAGAACTTCTTCCCGAAGGTATCAACTCTGTGACATCCGACGGCGAGGGTGTATGCGTATCTCAGCTCAAAAACGGCAAGAACCTCTTCATGATGGTTCTCAACGGCGATATCCACAATAAACAGACTGTGACAATCAGCAAGGACATCGCAGTTAAGCGCGTGCTCATGGACGGCACTACCGAAGCCGACGCTGCCGGCACCAAGACCTACGAACTCGAGCCGGGCCGCTTCGTTCTCTATCTGGTAAGTGAAAACGAGCCTGAGACAGAAGAATATGCCACTCCGGTATATGCCACATCAAACTATCGCACCGACGCTGAAGGAGTATTCATCACTGAAGACAACAATGCCACCGGCGGCTACCGCCTCTCAGCAATGGGTGATCCGAGCTGGAGCACTTACTCGGCCATCATACCCGACGACGGCAACCGCACCATAACCCGCGAGGCTGCCATAGCCAACTGGGGCTCGAAATTCACATACACCATCAATGCCGACGCAGACATGTATGTTGACATTTCAGTGAAACATGCCGTGCCTGCCGAAGAATATTTCCGCGTGGCCTACAATGGTGTCGCTCCCGGCTACCAGTATATCATTGAGGATAATCCGAGCCTCAACTGGCCCAAGCAATATGCCGCCGCCATGACAATGACTCTCGGCGATCAAGAACTCACCCCCGCCAACCAGCCCTTGCGCCCCGAGGTGACCAGTGCCGACGGAGCCGACTTCGACGCAGTCCTTGCCGACAAGAGCCGCTGGATTTCAACTGCCGAGAAAGACGGTGCCCCAAGCAATGTGCTTTATCTCTGGCCTAAATCTTCTACCGACGATGGCAGCGAGATGAGCTATAACGAGACTCCCGATTATGTCAACGTACATATTCCAGCCGGAACATCGAAACTCACCTTGACATCGCTCTGCTATCCTTGGCACTTCGACAACATCAAGATTGCGCCTACCACGGCGTCGGGTATCGAATCCGTAGGTGCCGACAGCGATGAAGCAGACACCCGCGTATTCAACCTCATGGGTATTGAAATGAAGGGCGAGCTCGCCCCCGGCATTTATATCCGCGGCGGTAAGAAATTCGTTGTGAAATAAAATTATAAGTTTGTGGTTTGTGGGCAGTGGGTTGTAAACAGCAAAAACGAACTCGCTGCCCACTTCCTGCAAACCTCCAACCTTAATCCCTGAAGCTATGAAACTGAAAAAATTATTGTTTAGCGGAGCTGTTCTTGCACTTTGCGGCCAGGCATGGGCCGAAGATGTAATGATCGACAACAAGGCCTATCAGATGGATCGCCTTATAGAACGTCAGATAGGACCGGGCACCAAATACCTCCGTCTCCGTTTCCCTGATATACCGTTGAATGTGAATATGGTGATTGTAGACATGAACAACGAATATGTCGGGGTGGAAAACTCGGTGGCTAAAGAGAGCGCAAAAGGCACCGAGCTCATCAGCACTGCCGCCACACGTCAGACCACAGCAGGCCATAAGGCCATCGCCGGACAGAATGCCAACTTCTGGGCGGTGTCGTCGCAGGCTCCCGATGGCAAAATGTTTTCGTCGGTGACACGCAATGCCTCTATCAGCAACGGCAAGATGGTGACCGAGTGTAATATGTCTAAGGAAATGGCCTTTGGCGGTCCTGTCACCACAACAGGCCTTATGGCAATCAGCCCCGACAAAGAGGTATTCGTCAACCTTTGCCAGCCATCGGTAAGCGTGCGTATCAACGACGGCATAGCTCTCTACACCGTAGCGCAGTGCAACAAGGGCGTTCACCCCGATGAAATAGGCATGTATAACAGTTTCTACGGCACATCGAAGGCATTTCAGCCGATTTCCGCAGAGCTGTCGGGCACATTCTATCAGGCTGCTGAGGGCGGCGACGCCATCGAAGTACTTCTTGATCTCGCTGAAGGTCAGGAATGGATGGGCGGACAGTTTATCGACTTCATCGTGAAAGAAGTGCGCGACAATGCCGGCACCGGCACACTCGGCGACCATGACCTTGCTCTGGTAGGCCGCGGCAACGGTCATACGAAACTCGCCAATGTGAAAGTTGGCGATAAGGTGTCGCTCAAATATGCTTTCCAGTTCTCTCCGAAAACCAATCCTGAATATCCCCTTGTAGAGACTGCCATCGGCGGCAACTTGGTGACAATGGTTGATGGCGAAGTACGCAGCCAATGCAACAGCGCCGACTACGACAGCATGACTTATCCACGATCGCTCTACGGCACATCTGCCGACCGCAAGACTCTCTATATGATGGTGATAGACAAATCCACCGATCCGGTCTACGGTAAATCGGCAGGCCTCAATACCGCCAAGGCTTCGCAGATAGCACGCCACTTCGGCTGCAGCAACATGATGCAATGCGACGGTGGCGGCTCGGCCGAGCTCTACGTTACCAAAGCTATCGTAAACAAGACTACAGAATCGACCCCGCGTGCGGTTGCCAACTGTCTGATGGTGTTTGACAATGCCCCCGAAGACAATACTACTGCCGAAGTTCGTGTCGATACCCCCGATGAGGTGATCAGTCTTCCTGTCGGTGGCTCGCTGACACCTGCCATCTTGCTGTATAACCAATATGGCTCACTGCTCGGCAGCAAGAGTGGCGGCTATACATTGCGCTGCAGCGAGGGCTTGGGTAAGATTACCGGTACAACTCTTACCGCTTCGTCTACACCTGTCTACGGCTATATAACAGTCGAGTGCGACGGTGTGAAATGCACACATGCCGTATCTGTCGGTGGCGCAGTGTCGGGTATCGAAGATATCGAGGCCGGACAGGCAAGTGACGGGCGCATATATAATCTTATGGGTGTGGAGTGCAATATGCCGCTCGCTCCCGGGATATATATCCGCGACGGTAAAAAAATGGTGGTGAAATGAAAAACAGTATCTGCGCATTAGTCGCCGCCGTGCTGTCGGTGTGGCCGATGGTCGCTGAGCCCGTTTACCGGCAGGCTAACGCTCCTGTAGAGGAGAGGGTAGAGGACCTTTTGGGGCGCATGACGCTTCAAGAGAAAATCGGTCAGCTCAACCAGCGGGCATATCAGCACAGCGACGAGGGGCGCGCATACTTTGCCAAAATGATAGAGGAGGGCAATGTGGGGTCGTTTATGAACGTCAACGACCCCGCCACCTCCGACGCTCTCCAGCGCTTGGCTCTTGAGAAAAGCCGTCTCGGCATACCGCTGCTTATGGGGCGCGATGTCATTCATGGCTACAAGACTATCTTCCCCATACCGCTGGGCCTCGCCGCGAGTTTTTCGCCTTCAACGGTTGAGGAGGGTGCCCGCGTGGCAGCCGTGGAGGCTTCGGCCGACGGCGTGCGCTGGACCTTCGCCCCGATGATCGACATTGCCCGCGACGCCCGCTGGGGCCGTATTGCCGAGGGCTTTGGCGAAGACCCGTATCTTACATCTGTATTGGCGCGGGCTATGACCTCCGGCTTTCAGCACGGCGACTCTCTGGGGTCTCCGACATCGGTAGCCGCATGTGCCAAGCATTTTGTGGCCTACGGTGCGGCTGAGGGCGGACGCGACTACAACACCACCGGAGTGAGCGAGCGCGAACTCAGGCAAACCTATCTTCCGCCTTTCGAGGCAGCCAAAGATGAGGGCGTGCTCACATTCATGGCCTCTTTCAACGCCAACGATGGAGTGCCGTCGTCGTGCAATAAATATCTTATGACAGATATTTTGCGTAACGAATGGGGCTTCGACGGTTTTGTGGTCAGCGACTGTTTCAGTGTCCGCGAACTCATACCTCACCGCGTCGCCGCCAACGAGAGCGAGGCAGCGGCGAAGTGTATCACGGCAGGCGTCGACATGGATATGGAAGACGGTATCTATCTTGCCAATCTCGAAGCCCTTGTAAAGAGCGGCGAAGTTGAAGAGGCGGATATCGACCGCGCCGTGCGAGGCATATTGCGTGCGAAATTCAAGCTCGGGCTGTTTGAGAATCCCTACGTGCAGACTCCGCAGACCGTGAAATATGCACCGGCTCATCTTGCCGCTGCCCGGAAAGCGGCCTTGGAGAGCGCCATATTGCTTAAGAATGACAATGCAACCCTGCCGCTCGACTCAAAGCGAACCAAGCGCGTGCTGCTCACCGGCCCGATGGCCGACGCACGCTATAACCAGCTTGGCACATGGATTTTCGACGGAGAGAAAGAGCACACCGTGACGCTGCGCGACGCACTTGAAAAAGAGGATGTCGAGCTGATTTATAGCCCCGGATTGCTTACCCCGCGTCGCACCGACGAAGCAAGCATAGCCGAAGCAGTAGCGGCTGCCGACGGTGCTGACGTGATAGTCGTTGCCGTTGGTGAAGACGCCATACTTTCCGGCGAGGGTCACTCGATGGCTGAAATCGGCCTCGTAGGTGCGCAGAGCAGTCTGGTGGAAAAGCTCAAGGCTACAGGCAAGCCGTTGGTGATGATCGTGATGGCCGGCCGTCCCTTGGCGATAGGCGATGAGGCCGCGCTTTCCGACGCTGTAATCTACAGTTTCCATCCCGGCACGATGGGCGGCCCCGCACTTGCCGATATACTTATGGGGCGCGAGTCGCCATCGGGCAAGACGCCGGTAACATTCCCGTCGACTTCCGGACAATGTCCGATATATTACAATCATGCCAATACCGGCCGTCCGGCCACGGGTCAGGAATTGTTTATACAGGATATCCCTGACGACGCCGGGAATACCTTCCTCGGATGTACGTCGTATTATCTCGACGCCGGCTTCGAACCGCTCTATCCATTCGGCTACGGCTTGAGCTACAGCGATTTTGAGTACAGCAATCTCGCACTCGACAAAGATGAGTATGGCGCAGACGATACCATCAAAGTAAGCTTCGACCTGCGGAATACAGGTAACATGCGGGCTACGGAGGTTGCTCAGCTCTACAGCACCGACCTTGTGGCGAGTGTGACGCCGTCGGTATGCGACCTGCGCTATTTCGAGCGTGTGACACTCAGCCCCGGCGAGACACGCCGTGTAGAGATAGCTTTGCCGGTAAGCTCGCTTGCAATCGTAGGCGGCGACATGAAGCGCAGGGTAGAACCCGGTGAATTCATATTGCGTGCCGGAGGCGACTCAAGGTCCGGTATCGAGAGGAGGCTTGTGGTAAAAAGATAACAAAATTGGCCGATTAAGACATTTCAGACATAAATATATAAAAACAATTGCTATCTTTGTGGTGCGAAGCAGACACGCGGTAATGTTGCCGTAGCAGCTGACTTCGCACCTTATATATTTATGATAACACAACTAAAGCAAATCGTAGAGGCCGCCCGCAGCGGAGGCCGCCGTCGGTTGGCTGTAGCCTGCGCCAACGACGCCCACACCCTTCATGCAGTAGAAAATGCCCGCGCTGAAGGACTTGTAGACGCCACCCTCTTCGGCGACCGCGAAGGTATTGTCGCCACATGCAGGGCTAAGGGTATCGACCCCGACAACTTCACCATCGTAGACGAGAAAAACGACATCAAGTGCGTGGCTCAAGCTGTGGCGCTCGTAGCCGGTAACGGTGCCGACGTACTGATGAAAGGCCTTGTGTCTACCGACAAGTACATGCGCGGTATTCTCAACAAAGAAGCCGGGCTGTTCCCACCCAAGGGTACATTGAGCCATGTGTCGGTGGTAGAAATGCCGGGACGCGACAAACTCCTCTGTATCGCCGATGTGGCCGTGATCCCGCTGCCCGACCTTAAGCAGAAAACCATTCTTATCAATTACCTTGCCGGCATATCGCGCAAGCTCGGCATTGACAGGCCCAAAGTGGCGTGTATAGCCCCGTCGGAGCAGGTGTTGCCCTCGGTGATATCATCGTCAGAAGCGTGCATACTTGCAAAGATGGCCGACCGCGGGCAACTCGGCGAGGTAATAGTCGACGGGCCTCTGTCGCTCGATGTGGCTCTGTATCCTGAAGTTGCTGAAGAGAAGAAAGTAAAAGGCTCTTCTGTAGCCGGCGACGCCGATTGCCTCCTTTTCCCGAATATCGAGTCGGGTAATGTATTTTTCAAATCGGCCACACACTTCGGCGGAGCAGAGATTGCAGCCATCGTTGTCGGCACCAACCGCCCGTGCGTGTTGACATCACGTGGCGACACACCTCTTACCAAGCTTTATTCAATCGCTCTCGCTTGTCTGATGAGCCGATAAATGCAAAAACATTATGCCCTACAAGATACTTGCCATTAACCCGGGCTCTACTTCAACAAAAATCGCGGTCTATACCGACGATAAGCCCGACTTCACATTATCGATAGACCATACACCCGAGGAATTGGCGCAATTCGCAAAGGTGGTAGACCAGTTTGACTGGCGCAAGCAATTGATAGAAAATGCCTTGGATGAAAAAGGCGTTGATCTGCGCTCTTTCGACGCCATCATCGGCCGCGGTGGTATAATAAGCCCTATCGAGAGCGGTGTGTATGAGGTGAACGACGATCTCCGCCGCGACCTCCTCAACGCACGCATGCAGCATGCCTCCAATCTCGGCGGCCTGCTTGCCCGCGACATTGCAGATGAGATAGGGGTGAAATCATATATCGCCGACCCGGTAGTGGTTGACGAGATGATGCCCTACGCCCGGATCAGCGGTTGCCCCGAGCTGCCGCGTGAGTCGGTGTTCCATGCACTTAACCAAAAGGCTGTGGCCCGCGTATTTGCCAAGGAAAGCAACAAACGCTACGAAGAGCTCAACCTTATCGTATGCCACATGGGCGGCGGAATCACAGTGAGCGCCCATCGCCGCGGACGCGTTATCGACACCACCAACGCCCTCGACGGCTGCGGTCCGTTCTCTCCCGAACGCTCAGGCTCGCTTCCTCCCGGTCCGCTTGTCAAGCTCTGTTTCTCAGGTAAATATACCGAGGATGAACTCATCAAGATGGTACACGGTGCCGGTGGTCTTTATGCTCACTTAGGCACAACATCGGTGCCCGAGGTGCTTGACCGTATCCTCAACCATGACCTTCATGCCATGCTTATATTGCGTGCCATGTGCTATACTATATGCAAGGAAATCGGTGCGATGGCAACCGCGCTCAAAGGCGATGTCGACGCCATATTGCTTACGGGCGGTATCGCACACAGCAAGCGCGTGACCGACTTTATCGCCGATTACGTCGATTATATTGCGCCTATCTATGTATATCCCGGTGAAAACGAACTCCGCGCCTTGGCAGAGAACGCCTTGGCAGTATTGCGTGGAGAGCGCGTCCCGAAGGTTTACGAGAGCACCACAAGCGAGAATCCCTCGCAGATCAACGATACGGGGCGTCCGTCGAAACTTCGCGACTGGCTGCAGTCGGCTATCACACCTCAGGCCGGTAACAAGTCGATGACAGCCATACGCCATTACCTGCGCAAGTGGGGAACGAACCGCAACCGCCGCAACGATTGAAGTTGGTAGTTTGTAGGCTGTGGGTGGTAGATTAGTAAAAACTAACTTGCCGGCCACTCACCACCAGCCTTTATCTAAACGCTTTTTTGGCTATTACCGAGCACGCCGCATTGCCGAGAAACGACAGTGCGGCGCCTGTTTTATTTTTGAGCCGCACATTGGGGTCGTGCAGCATTGCCTGCCGCAGACCTATTACGGTATTCCAGCAACGGTCGGCTATATCGTCGTGGCCGTTTTTTGTGGCGAGGTTGAAGATATTGAACGCGGCGCTGAATAGCCGGCTTGTGGCAGCAGGTACTGCCGCAGGCACATTTTCTCTCACGAAATCAAGCACCGAGCGGGCTGCCCACACCGCGTCGGCGCGCGACGGATTCCAAGTGTTGATATAGCTTGTAGGGTTGGGGCGATAGAAATAGACGGGCGAATCGAGATAAGCGATTTTGGGTGAGCGGCTGTAAAGCCGGGGGATAATCTCGAGGTCTTCGTAGAAACGGCCGTCGGCAAAGCGTATACCGTTGAAAACCGAGCGGCGGTAGACGGTAGCCCACACGCTGTTGTGGAATCGGGGCCGTTGGTAGAGGGTAGAAATAATAGCTTCGGTAGAATCAACCATTCTCAGAGATTCCGGTAAAAATTGTGTGATCCGGCGCGAGTATTGCCCGACAGTAATATTGCAGTCGGCATTGTTTTCCAATACATCTACCATCGCCTGAAGTGCTCCGGGCAAGTATGCGTCGTCGGCGTCGCAGAAGGCGATATAGTCGCTGTGAGCGAGAGTCAGTCCGAGATTACGTGCCGTAGCTTGACCGGCGCGGTCAGATTTTATGAGGATAATTTTGTCGGGAAAAGAATCGGCATAGCGTCGGCAGTGAGCAGCGCTGCGGTCGGTGCTTCCGTCATCAATCACAATCAGCTTGCAGCCTTGCCATAATTGACGGATTATCGATTCAAGGCAAAGGATGATGTAAGGCCCGGCATTGTAGACCGGCACTATTACCGAAAGAGTGGCTTTCATCGGCGAATTATTACCGGGTTTGAGATGTCAGATTCGTTGTTGACGCGGTCGAGAGCCGTTATCACGTAGCAGCCGGGTGACGGCGCAGTGTATTGAGCCACACCGGTGATGTCGACGAGAGCGTCGGAGCGGCTGATGTCGATGTCATCGATATCGTCGAAGCGATATATGGCGAACCTAACCACATCGGCCGCTGTTCCGCTGATTGCGGGCATGTCCCATGTGATTTCTGTCTTGTCGCTGACTTTCAGGCCCTCTATCGGCGACGGTGTGCCTTGATATATCCATGAATACTGTGGTACGAGGGCAGGGTAGTGCTGATAGTTTGAGGCGAGGGAGTCGGCCACTCCGCCGGCGTTGCGGGTAAGCTCGTAGCCGGGCCACCAGCAGTTGCCGAGAATTCTGTCGGCTTTACGGGTGAGCTCTACTTTCGTCATAAGTTCGTTTTTGTCGATAGTGCGTTTTACATCCTGCCCTACGTAGAGATGGCGCTTGTATCCGGCATTTGTGTTCCACCAATCCACAAGTGTCAGATATGACGCCGACTTGTGGGCGAGTTCCCAATAAAGTTGCGGCAGGAGATAGTCAATCCATCCTTTTTCTTCCCACAGAAGAACATCGGCATAGAGAGCGTCGTAATTCTGCAATCCGCGGGTGTCGCTACCGCGAGGATCCGAGGTTTTGTTACGCCAGATACCGAATGGGCTCACACCGAAGCGCACCCACGGTTTGGCTGCTTCAATGCGTTTATGCAGGTCTTCTATGAGCAAGTCTACGTTATGCCGGCGCCAATCGTCGCGTTTCATTCCTTTGCCATATTTGCGGTAAGAGGCGTCATCGGCGAAAGCTTTGCCTTTGACCGGATAAGGATAGAAATAATCGTCGAGATGAATTCCGTCAACGTCGTATCGTTTTAAGATATCATCTACAATACGGCCGATAAACTCGCGGTTTTCGGGAAGTCCGGGGTCGAAATACAATTTGCCGTCGTAGCGTATAAACCGCTCGGGGTGTTTCAGGGCTATATGGCCTTTGGGAAGAACCTGCTTTGCCGACGTAGTTACTCTGTAAGGATTGAGCCAAGCATGCAGCTCCATGCCGCGCCGGTGGGCTTCGGTCACCATAAACTCAAGAGGATCCCAGAACGGGACCGGAGCTTTGCCGCCATCGGTGAGGTAGCGGCTCCACGGCTCGAGGTCGCTTTTATAGAACGCGTCGGCCTGCGCACGTACCTGAAAAATCACAGCATTGATACCGGCTGATTTCAAACTGTCGAGCTGGCGGACCAGATAAGCCTTGTTTTCGGCGGTTGAGTGTTTTTTATACTGGGTCTGATATATGGTGTGGAGCCATGCGCCGCGGAATTCGCGCTTGCTGTCCTGCGCCGCCATAGAGGTGCACAGTAGCGAGATAAAGGCCAAAAATATGTATTTCAGATACGACATAACGCGCTTTTATAAATAGCTGTGCGAAGATAGCGAAATATTATACAACGGCAAACAAAATTATATACTTTTAGCACAAAATCGCGAGCGAAACGCGCTGTGAGGTGTTATACACATAGAAGAAAGGAAAAAAGGAGCTTAAAAGCATCCCTCACCTCCGCCGGTGTAGTGATACAGTGTCGGAGGCTCTCATAAATAAATAGTTGAAACGTGGCAGAAGGCGACCCTCGAGGCCGTCTTCTGTTTTTTTTATGCTGCCGATGTAATAATTCGTTTTTTTCGGCGTCATATAGGTATATGAAGCAAAGCGCAGATATGGAAAAGGAGTTCCTCGCTGTGACAGACCGATACAAGGATGTCATAGCCAAGGTTTGCTATCTCTATTCGAGCGCTTGGGTGAGTTTCGATGACCTGTATCAGGAGGTATTGATAAACCTGTGGCAAGGCCTTGGCAGCTATCGCGGCGAGGCAAAGATATCCACATGGATCTACCGTACGGCTATCAATACATGTATCACATGGCACAGGCGCAATGCCCGCTATACCCCCTCGGGCACCGACCGCCTTGATGAAATGAATGTAGATCCGGCCGATACCGCCGACAGCGTTGCGGCCATGGAAGAATACCGCGAGCTCTATCGCCTTATATCGCGGCTCGGAGCAGTAGACAAAGCTCTCATAACCCTGTGGCTCGAAGAAAAGCCTTACGATGAGATTGCCCGTATAACGGGTCTGAGCCAGAGCAATGTAGCAGTGCGCCTGCACAGGGCAAAGGAAAAACTAACCAAGATGGCTTCAGCCCAAAACTATTGACCTATGGATTTAGAACAACTACGAAATACTTGGCAGAAAGCTCGCGTCAACAGCGAGTTGCTTGAGACCGACAACCGGAAGCTTGCCGAGAGCCTCGCCGCAGGCCGAGCTCAGACGGCACGCGACAAACTTGCCGGATATTACCGCCGGTCATTCATTGTGGCTTTGCTTTTGCCCGCTTTGTCGCCGGTGCTTGTAAAGGTGCTTGATTTCCCTGTGTGGATTGCAGCGGTATATGCCTCGTTCGGCGTGGTGATGGGTATTCTCAATTTATGTTTTTCAAACTATATAAAGCGTTGCGATTATCTTGCACAGCCGATAGTCTCCGCTCTTGCCGACGCAGTGAAGATAGCACGCTACCAGCGCTATCTCCGTTCTTTTGGCATTTCTATGGGTGGCGCACTGATTGCGACAATGTTTTTCGACGCTGTAGACCATTCGGAGTTCCATATCATCATAGCTTTTATTGTTGGTCTTGTTCTGGGCGTGATTATCGGCATAATCAAATTTCGCTGGATGTCGGCTCTGACGCGACAGATGCAAGATGAGCTCCGATCTCTGCTCATCGACGGTGAAGATTGATTCAGCGGGAGTTGTTGTGCTCAACCTGCTTTTTACGGAAATTTTTCCACTCCTTGTTTCGTTTCTTGTCGCCGATGATGGCGTCGATTCCGAACATCTGTTTCAGTCGCGAGAGAATCTGCTGGCCCGGATTTAGCTTGATATGGTGCGCTACAAGGCGTTTGTCGGTAGGCAGGCCGGTGCGTACTTCGGTGTGGTCGATTGATTCCACCCGGCTTATAAGTTGTTTTATTGCCGGTTGGAGGTCCGGAGCCTGCGCCGGTTCGTAGATTTCAATAATGCCGGTATCCTGTTTCAGGGCTTCCCACTTCTTGGCTTCTTTGATTGTGATATATTCTTTATCTATTATATATACTTCGCCGTAGGTGCTAACGAAGTATGGGTCGTCAGGCCTGTGAAACATAAACATATTGTGGCCTCGGCCGGTTGATTCGATAGCGAAAGAATAGCCGGTCAGATCTATAGGAAGAATGGAATCGCCGATTACATTCTCATAGTTAAGGCGCAAGGAGAAGCGGTCGAAATCTGTGCCGTTGCCAAGGAAGTAGTCGATATTTGGCATCCATTTTTCAGAGATTGAATCTTCCTCGAGGTTTATGTCTATGGCAAGGCGGTCTCCGTTTTTAGTCCATATTTCAGTTGGGCCTCTGCGGCCTCTTACAGTATCTGTGGCAAACTCCGCCGAAGTCAAGGAGGCAGGAATATGTGCAGGCTGCACGATTCCCATCCAGTCGGTCCATGAGAAGTGGTGATGGCAGCGGTCGCTCACGCTGTCAAGTCCATGATAGTTTGTGAAGCGGTAGTAGGACTTTGAGGCGAGCACACGCGGACTCCGCCATCCTCTGAATTTCATTTTTTTGTCAGACGGCAGCATGAAATCCACCATCTTCTCCCGGAAAAGAAACACACTGTCGCCGAACGAGGATAGAGTGGAGTATTCCCTGACGTATGCGAGTATATGGAGCATGCGCCTGTTGCGGGTGTTGACCACCATCTCGGGCAGCTCGATCACGTCTTCTGTCATAAACAAGGTGTCGGGAGCGCCGGCAGGCACCAAAAGCTCCTTGAAGCCTATATAGCGTATTGTTATGGGATAATCAGATTCGGCGATGTGCGGAATCCGGCCGTCGTGGCCGCTTATGGCTGTGAAATTGCCGTTGCGGTCGAAAATCGATACGTTAGGGAGTGGCGTGCGCGTGAGAGAATCGACAACGACGCGGCCATCAGCCATAAAGACCGAATACAGCATAATCCATAAAATCAACGCATAACGTGGCATGATGACGGTAAGGAATGATGTGCAAAGGTAGTCACTAATTGAGATTTGATGTGACTAAAGAAAGTTAAAAAGCTATGGTCGAGTTTTAAAAGTGTTTTGATAATATTTAAATTTGCAAAGTAAACCCAATAACATGAAAAAATGCGAAGATTACTGACCTCTATAATTATTGCGGGCATGCTTCCGTTCGCAGCAAATGCAGATAGAAAACAGCCCGAAGTCACATGGGATTCACAGAGCCTCAAGTTCGACGGCCGGCGCGTCATGCCGGTGATGGGTGAGATACATTATTCACGCCTGCCTCAGGATGAATGGGTCTCCTCGGTGTGTAAGATGAAAGAGGGCGGTGTGACTGTGATTGCAACATACGTATTCTGGAATCATATTGAAGAGAAAGAGGGAGTGTTCAACTGGAGCGGTCAGCGCGACTTGCGCAAGTTTATTGAGATTTGCGCCGAAGAAGATCTGCCGGTGGTGCTCCGCATAGGTCCGTTCTGTCACGGCGAGGTGAGAAATGGCGGCATACCCGACTGGGTTTTTGCCAAGGGCGTGAAGACGCGTACTGAAGACCCTCAATTCCTTGCTCTTGTAGAGCGTCTTTACAGGCAGATTTTCACACAGTTGCAAGGACTGCAGTGGAAAGACGGCGGCCCGGTGATGGCATGTCAGTTCGACAATGAATACCGCGGTCATGGCTCATATCTGATGTCATTGAAGAAGATGGCTGAGGAAATCGGTTTTGACCTTCCGTTCTATACCCGTACCGGTTGGCCTGAGCTGAAGTCTCCTGTTCCATACGGCTCCATGCTGCCTCTTTATGGCGATTACGCCGACGGATTCTGGGATCGATCCATCGCCCCGACAGCAGGCAACTATTACAAGGCTTTCAATTTCAAGGCTTTCAGAAGCTCTACCGCAATCGCTTCCGAACAAATAAAAAACCAACAGGAGAAGCTCAATGAAGGCGACGAGCAATATCCCTACTTCACCTGCGAGCTTGGCGGCGGCATGATGGGCGCCTATCATCGCCGTCCTTGGCTTTATCCTGTCGACGCCTATTCTTTGGCTGTAGTTAAGTTAGGCAGCGGAAGCAATCTTCTCGGGTATTATATGTATCACGGGGGTACAAACCCGGAAGCTGACATATATCTTAATGAGCTGCAGAACAGTCCGGCAACCAATTATAACGATATGCCGGTGAAAAACTATGATTTTCAGGCGCCGCTCGGCGAGTTCGGTCAGACTTATCCCCATTACTACAGCCTGCGCAAACTACATCTTTTCATGCAGGACTTCGGGGAGACTCTCGCTCCTATGGAGGCTTCATTTCCCATGCCGCAGGATCTCGTCAAAGGCGACGACAAGGGGCTGCGTCAAGCCTATCGCACACTCGGCGACAGCGGCTTTGTGTTCGTCAACAACTATGAGCGTCTGCAGAATCTTAAGGCAAAGAAAGGTGTGAGGTTTGATGTGTGCGGAGTCAAATTTCCCTCGCGCGCTATAACGGTTCCGGCCTCTACGGTGTGTATCTTCCCGGTGAATATCGCCGGTATCCGCTATGCCACGGCGCAGCTCATAGCACGCCGCGACGGCAAGATATATATGGAGCAGATTGCCGGTATTCCTACCGAGATAGCTGTCGACGGCAAGGTGCTCAAAAATGTGAAACCCCTCGGCGCTGATGTGCCGGTGTATAAGAATATATATCTTCTCACTTCGGAAGAAGCCGGCCGCCTCTTCCTTGCCGACACGCAGGATAAGGTACTTGACTCATCTCCGGCAATAAACAAGATAAAAGAGGCCGGCGCTCCGAGAAAGATTACTATTGGAGTCAACAAGGTTGCCGAAGCCCCTGTGGATTCCGACTTCGAGACTGCTGCGGTTTATGAAATCTCCGGTCTTCCTGAGCAGCGGAGCAATGTCATGCTTACAATCAATTACCGCGGAGATGTCGCTCGGCTTTATTGCGACGGCAAGCTAATAGCCGACAATTTCTATAACGGCCGGCCCATGCTCCTCGGCTTGTGGCGTCTTCCTGAAAATGCACAGAAACTTGAGCTGAAGATACTGCCCCTGCAGGCCGATATGCCGGTCTACTTCCCTGAAGAAGCCGACATACGCCCGGGCGAGGAGGTGATTTCCGTAGCCCTCTCAGAGCTTGCGGGCTCTTGAGATACTGAATATGCCGGCGACGAGAGCGCAGGCTATAGCGATATAAAGGCAATAATGCACTGATGTGAGCACCGCCGATGTAAGGCCGAAGACGATAGTCACCATAGTGGCGCCGAAAGTCTGGCCGACAAGTCGTGCGGTGCTCTGCATACCGCCGGCACTGCCTGTGCGCGCTACGGGCGTGGCCATTACCATGACAATGTTATTGGGTGTCTGGAACATGCCGAAGCCGATGCCGCATACAGCCATACGCCAAGCTATATTCCACTCCGAAATGCCGCTCTGCGGCGCAAGAAGCAGTAGCAGGATACCGGCAGCGTAGACTGCCATGCCGCACGCCGCCGTAATGCCGGGATTGTGTCGTTCGACAAATCGGGCTGCGAGCGGAGATACTATCATTGTCGCCAAGGGCCATGGTGTCATCAGCAGTCCCGTGGTGATTTCAGAGAAGCCGTAATTATTGAGGAAAAGAAAAGGCAGCGATATCATGGCGGCATTCTGCGCGATAAACGAGCATACAGCCGTTGATATGCTTAAGGTATATAGCCTGATCTTGAACAGATCTACAGGCAGCATAGGTTGTGGTTGCTTTAGCTGGCGCTTTATATAAAAGAAACCGACAACGAGCCCCAAGACTATCATGGCGGAATTGCCTGCCACATCGCCGCTGCGTGCAAAATTGCCCAAGGCTAAGAATATAAGACCGAAAACGACGATGTTCTCACTCGCGCTTATCCAGTCGAATCCTTTGACTGCTTCTTTTTTCTCAGGGTTGTGTGGGAGGAGGCGTTTGCCTATGAAAAAGGCAAGGAAGCCAAGCGGAACGTTGATGAGAAACAGCCAGTGCCACGAGGCAACCGACAGCAGCGCACCGGCTATGGTAGGGCCTGCTGCTGTGGCTATGGCTATCACCATTGCATTGAGAGCAAGCCCTCGGCCAAGGACATTGCGTAGATAGATAAGACGTGTAAGGGCGATGTTTACACCCATGACACATGCCGCTCCCACACCTTGCAACGCTCGCGCGAGGATAATCATAGAGAATGACTGCGAGGCGGCGCACAAGGCCGACGAAAGAGTGAAGATTGTGACACCCGTGAGGAAACAGCGGCGGTAGCTGTAGCGGTCGCCGATTGAAGAAACAGGCAGCAGCAACATGGTTATAAGCAACTGATAGATAGTCACAATCCACACCGCATACGAATCGGAGACCCCGAATTTTGTTGCCAATACAGGGAGGGCGACATTCACTAATGTGACATCAAGTACTGTCATTGTCAGCACGATCAATATCGCTATGATCGCGGCATACTTCTTTACAGATAATTTTGTTGAAACGTTTTCTTCCATTTTTATAAACTCAAAAAAAGCAGCCGGCACAATGCCGGCTGCCCTTATAAGAGCCACACCAAAGGATGCGATGAAACTCCGAAAAGACAGGATTTGAGTGCTCGCCGCCCTTTGTAATCCTCCGGCTCGAAGGCTGCGACACATATAGTGACGCCTGAGGCCCGCCATCGGTCGGCTAAGCTTGTTCTCGGTATTTCATGTAAAATTTGAAGAGTTTCCCAATCTACTTTGATGTGGTATGTCTTTGTCAAATTCTCAGGCTCTCTCGCCTTTGATTTTATAACACAAAATTACTACTTAGAGTTTAATCCTGCAAATTTTTCCGCAAAATTTTTTTGAACTTGCGGAGTTATGATTTCCATATTGGGCTGTATGTCAAAAATATTTCCTAATTTTGAAAAAAATCTTCTGACATGAAAAAATCACTTGGAATCTTTCTTACAGCCTTTGCTGCCGTGCTCTATGGCTATACGTCGTACGCGGCCACTCCGCAAATTGTGGCACACCGCGGATATTGGCACACTCCCGGCTCGGCCCAGAACTCTCTTCATTCACTTGCCCTCGCCGACTCAGTGGGCGCGTGGGGCTCGGAATTTGATGTGTGGCGCAGCGCCGACGGCAAACTCTTCTGCAATCATGACCATACTTTTAAAGGAGTGACCTTTACTGCGGCCAATTCAAAAGTTATAAGTGCCATTGACCTCGACAACGGCGAGCCACTTCCTTCGTTGGCCGATATGCTCGAAGAAGCCAAAAAGCACCCGGGTCTGAGGCTCGTATTCGAGCTAAAGGAGCACCCTGACAAAGCCGCCGAGGAACTTGCTGTGAAAGAAAGCGTGGAGATGATCAATGACATGGGGCTTGCCGGGCGCACCGATTATATAACTTTCTCCAAGCAGGCTCTCCGTAATTTTGTAAAGTATGCACCGGCCGGAACTGAGGTCTACTACCTTACGGGAGATCTTACGCCCGGACAGGTGAAAGTTGTAGGTGCTTCCGGAATCGACTATAATATACACACTCTCAAGGCTAATCCCGGATGGATTGACGAGGCACATGCGCTTGGGATGAAAGTGAATGTGTGGACTGTCGACGAACCCGACGACATGCAATGGTGTATTGACAGCGGCGTAGATTTCATCACCACCAACCGCCCCGATATATTAAAGGAAATACTCATGCAAATAAAATAGGCGTCGCAGCACGCTTGAAACTTGCCTAAATGTGAAATAATTCGTACCTTTGCACAAAATTTCACAATACTTACCCGATGGTAACATTTTTCGTCAAAGGCGACACTACAGCATTTGCCGTAGACGCCGACCATACGTTTACACCTCAAGAAATCGAACGCCTATCGTGGCTTTTCGGCGGAGCTCAAGTTTCGGCCGACGCAGCTTTGTCAGGAACATTTGTAGGACCTCGCAAAGAGATGATTACTCCTTGGAGCACCAATGCAGTCGAGATAACCCAGAATATGGGTCTTACCGGCATTGTGCGCATAGAAGAGCTTCATCGCGCCGCTGATGACAAACCCTCTTTCGACCCCATGCTCCAAGCTGTCTATACCAATCCCGGAGTAGACATGTTTGCTTCGGACGCATGCGCCGCCCCTGCCGAGGAAATCGAAGATATTACTGAATATAATCAGCGTGAGGGCCTTGCTCTCAGCGCTGAGGAAGAGCAATACCTGCGCGATCTTTCAAAACGACTCGGCCGCAAACTCACCGACAGTGAGGTATTCGGCTTCTCGCAGGTCAACTCGGAGCACTGCCGCCATAAAATCTTCGGTGGTACATTCGTGATCGACGGTGAGGAAAAGCCATCGTCTCTTTTCAATCTTATCAAGCTTACAAGCAAGACAAATCCCGGACGTCTTGTATCGGCTTATAAAGACAATGTAGCTTTTGTTTCGGGTCCTGACATTCTCCAGTTCGCACCCACGAAAGCCGATGAGCCCTCTGATTTTACATTGCGCAAAATCAATACAGTATTGTCGCTCAAGGCCGAGACACACAACTTCCCGACTACTGTAGAGCCTTTCAACGGAGCAGCAACAGGCAGCGGCGGTGAAATCCGCGACCGTCTCGGCGGTGGCCGTGCAAGTCTTCCTCTTGCCGGTACGGCTGTATACATGACATCATATCCCCGTCTTGAGAACGAACTCGCCAAAACTTGGGGCAATAAGATTCCCGAGCGCAAATGGCTCTACCATACACCCGCCGACATTCTTGTGAAGGCTTCAAACGGTGCTTCCGACTTCGGTAACAAATTCGGCCAGCCACTCATCTGCGGTTCGCTCCTTACATTCGAGCATGCCGAGGCCGGCCGCACATGGGGCTATGACAAGGTGATAATGCTTGCCGGCGGCGTAGGCTATGCCAATGCCGACCATGCTATCAAAGGCGAGCCCGAACCCGGTCAGTCGGTGGCTCTTTCAGGCGGCGACAATTATCGTATCGGTATGGGCGGTGGTGCTGTATCGTCGGTAGATACCGGTCGCTATGCAGGTGCTATCGAGCTCAATGCAGTGCAGCGCGCCAATCCTGAAATGCAGAAACGCGTTGCAAACCTCATCCGCGCCCTCGCAGAAAGCGCTTTCAACCCCATCGTGTCGATCCACGACCACGGTGCCGGCGGTCACCTCAATGCCCTCAGCGAGCTCATCGAGAGCACCGGCGGCTGCATTGATATCAATGCTCTCCCCGTAGGCGACCCCACTCTCTCCGACCGCGAGATTATCGGCAACGAGAGTCAGGAGCGCATGGGCTTTGTAATCAACGCCAAAGATATACCGTTGGTAGAGCGTATCGCCCAGCGCGAGCGTGCTCCGCTTTATATTGTCGGCAATACTACCGACGACCATCGTCTCAGCTTCGGACGCAAAGGCGAGAAAGCAGCTATAGACTTGGCTGTAACCGACATGCTCGGCAATCCGCCCAAGACCGTCATGCACGATAAGACCGTCACTCCCGACTTTGCCGAAGGCAGCTACGACATTGCCCGTCTCGATGAATATCTCAAGAGCGTGCTCTCTCTCGAGGCTGTAGCTTGTAAAGACTGGCTCACCAATAAGGTTGACCGTTCGGTGACAGGCCGTATCGCTCGCCAGCAGTGCGACGGTCCGCTCCAGTTGCCGCTCAACGACTGCGGTATCGTAGCCCTCGACTATCAGGGTCGCCGCGGTATTGCTACATCTATCGGTCACGCACCTGCTGTCGCTTTGAGCAACCCTGAGGCCGGCTCGCGTCTTGCTGTTGCCGAGGCTCTCACAAATATTGCCGCAGCTTCGCTTGACAAAGGTCTGTCGGCTGTATCGCTCAGCGCCAACTGGATGTGGCCTTGCAAGAACGAAGGCGAAGACGCCGCTCTCTACCGTGCTGTGGAGGCATGCAGCGACTTCGTTTGCAAGCTCGGCATAAATATCCCCACAGGTAAGGACAGTCTGTCGATGACTCAGAAATACAGCGACGGAACAAGCGTGAAAGCTCCCGGCACTGTGATTATCTCTGCCGCCGGCGAGGTTGACAATATCCGCAGCTTCGTGCCCGTGACCCTTACTCCGACAACCCAGTCTACCCTCTACTACATTGACATGAGCGGCATGCCGCTCGCCCTCGGTGGCTCGGCTCTCGCTCAGACACAAGGCGTTGTAGGCGGTGAAGTTGCCGATGTCAAGAGCGCTGACTTCTTTGCCAATGCTTTCGAGGCTGTCCAGACGCTTATCCATCAGGATGTGGTTGCTGCGCAGCACGATGTCAGCGCCGGCGGTCTTATCACAACTTTGCTTGAAATGTGCTTCGCCAACACTCACGGCGGCCTCAACTTCTTTACCGAAGGCTTCCGCATGATTGGCGAGACCGACCTCACCAAGATACTCTTTGCCGAGAACCCGGCTATTGTTATCCAAGTGCTTGACCGCAACCGTCAGAAAGCCGAGACTATCCTCGACAATGCAGGCGTGCGCTACTTCCCCATCGCGTCGCCCTCGCGCCGTAGTGAGAAAGTGATCACCATCAGCCACGACAAGAGCGTTCACCTTGTGTCGATACCGGCTATGCGCCGAGTATGGTTTGAGCCTTCATACCTTCTCGACACACTGCAGACTAACCCGACTTGTGCCGCAGAGCGCCGCAACAATCTCGGTCTGCAGCCCGTGCCCTATCGTCTGCGTGCAAACTTCGACGGCAGCTTCGAAAGCCGCAACCTGCGTGTGCGCCGCCGCACATCATCTGGTATCCGTGCAGCCATTATCCGTGAGAAGGGCGTCAACGGCGACCGCGAGATGGCTTACTCGCTCTTCATGGCCGGCTTCGACGTGCGCGACGTGCACATGACCGACCTTGCAAGCGGACGCGAGACTCTCGAAGACGTCAACATGATTGTATTCTGCGGTGGCTTCTCAAACAGCGACGTACTTGGCTCTGCAAAAGGTTGGGCTGCCGGTTTCCGTTGGAACGAGCGTGCTGCCGAGACTCTGCGCCGCTTCTACGCACGCCCCGACACCCTGAGCCTTGGTGTATGCAACGGTTGCCAGCTTATGATAGAGCTTAACCTCCTCGGCGCCAATACTACCGAAGACGGTCGTCCGGCTGTGGAGATGAAGCACAACACCTCAGGCAAATTCGAGTCAATTTTCCTCGGCATGAAAGTAGAAGGCAACGACAGCGTGATGTTCGGCAAGCTCTCTCATCTCTGCTCGGGTATCTGGGTGGCTCACGGCGAAGGTCGTTTCCACTTCAACATGTCGCCCGCGCAGGCCGGTATCAAGGTTGCCGCCCGCTATGCTTACGACAGCTATCCCGGCAACCCCAATGGCAGTGAGGGCGCTGTTGCCGCTCTTGCAAGTGCCGATGGCCGCCATTTGGCTATGATGCCTCACCTTGAGCGTGCAATCTTCCCATGGCAGTGCCCGACATACCCCGCACAGCACCGCGACGACGACGCCACTATCTGGCTTGACGCTTTCATCAATGCCCGCAAGTGGATTGCCCGTCAGCTCCGCCGCCAAAGCAAATAATCACATATCTCAATAAAAAATCGCCTCGACAGAACGGTCTGCCGAGGCGATTTTTTAGTATTTAATTGAAAATTTTAGATAGGTAGCGTTCGCGGAATTTCTGGAGGAGTTCCCAGAACGATGGAACGAAGAGCGTGCCGAGGATAGCGTTGACTGCCATGCCGAATACCACGGCAGTGCCTAAAGAGAGTCGGCTGGCTGCGCCCGCTCCGGTGGCGAAGAGCATTGGCATTACACCGAATACAAATGCGAGTGCCGTCATAAGTATCGGTCGCAGACGCACGTTGCCTGCCGAGGCTGCGGCCTGCCTGATGGGCTGGCCGCTCTTGCGGTAGTCCATGGCGTATTCTACAATAAGGATGGCATTCTTGGCCGCCATACCCAAGAGCAATATTATGCCGATCTGTGTGTAGATACTAATGCTTTGGTTGAGGAATATACAGCCTATGATAGCACCGAGGACAGCGGTCGGGGTTGTGGCAACCACGGCGATAGGGTCGGTCCATGATTCATATTGCGCCGAAAGCACAAGTATTGTTATAATCACGGCGAAGAGAAGAGTCATGGTGATTGTGGTGCCCGACTGCGTCTCCTGCAGTGCCTCACCTGTCCATGCGTAGCCGAAACTCGGGCCTACCGTATTTTTCATTATCTCCTCCATGGCCTTTATGCCTGCCGACGAGCTGACATTGGCATTGAGAGTTCCGGTCACCGACGCCGTGGTATACATGTTGTAGCGGTTGACTGTCGGTTGGCCCATCACCTCATCCACAGATCCGAAAGAAGAGAAGGGCACCATGTCGCCCGACGAATTTCTTACGGCAAGATCAAGAACTCCTTCAACCTTGCTGCGGGCTTCGGGTGTGCCGCTGACAAGTACTTCGTAGGTGCGGCCGAATTTCACGAAGTCATTTACATAATCCGAGCCCATGAATGTGGAGAGGGTAGAGTAGACTCCCTCCATTGTCAAACCGTAGAGTTTTACCTTGTCGCGGTCGACTTTCAGTCGGTACTGCGGCACCTCGCCTTGATAAAGCGATGTGATTTGTTTTAGCTCGGGATATTTTGCGGCAGCTTTCTCAATCTCTTCCACAGTCTGGGCGATTTCCTTGGCTCCGAGATTATTTATGTCAAGCAGCTGCATTTCCAAGCCCGAAGATGTGCCAAGACCCGGAATTGAGGGAGGATTTACAGAGAATACCACAGCCTCCTGCTCTTGTGCGGCTATGCGGTCGACTTCTGCGATCACTGCGTCTACACCATTGTCTTTACCCTTGCGGTCTTTCCACGGCTTTAGCACCACGAACATCGAGCCGAGGTTGCTGCTTGCGCCGCCGCCGAGAAAAGAGTTACCCGTGACAGATATCACATCCTTGACCTGCGGCAGTTCCTTGATTTTATCAGACAGGCGGCATACTATCGAATCGGTTCGCTCGATAGAGGCTCCGGTAGGCAATTGGATAGAAGTCATGAAATAGCCCATATCTTCCGACGGCACATAGCTTGTGGGCCAGCGCATGAATCCCCAGAACGCCAATGTTGCCAAGGCTGCGAAAATCACCATGGCCATGACGGGGCGCGCGAGAAGCTTGCCGACAGTCTTATTGTAGACGTTGCGCACTTTCTCAAAAGCGGTGTTGAACCAACGGAAGAGGAAAAACTTCGGTTGACCGGTATCGGGCTTCAGGAATAGCGCGCACATGGCCGGGGTAAAGGTCAAGGCGTTGAAGCCGGAGAATGCAGTCGACACGGCAATGGTGAGGGCAAACTGTTTGTAGAGCTGGCCTGTTATGCCGGAAATGAAAGCGGTGGGGATGAATACCGACAAGAGCACAAGCACTTCGCCGATTACAGGTCCCTGCAGTTCTTTCATAGCCTGCTCGGCTGCCTGTGTCGGAGTGACCCCGCCTTTGTCAAGTATACGGCTCACATCCTCCACCACCACTATGGCGTCGTCGACTACGATGGCGATCGCAAGCACGAGACCGAAGAGTGTAAGCGTGTTGAGAGAGAATCCCATTGCCTTCATCACAGCCAATGTGGCTATCAGGGAGACTGGGATGGTTATCATCGGGATTATGACGGCACGCCAATTCTGCAGGAATAGCAATATCACAAGCATGACGATGAGAGTTGTCTCAAAGAATGTTACAATCACTTCGTCGATAGACGCCGACACGAAATCGGTGGTATTGAGGATTATGCGGTAATCTACGCCCTCGGGAAAATATTGCTTGAGGTCTTCAAGTTTTTTCTCGACGTTTGCCGCCACTTTCATGGCGTTTGCGCCGGGAAGCTGATAAATACCGATAAGGCCTGCGTTCTCACCGGAGACATGAGATATCATCGAGTATGAGTCGCTTCCGAGGTCTACACGGGCTATATCTTTCAGTCGCAATATGGCGCCATCGCTGCCGGTGCGAATCACGATGTTGCCGAACTCGCTTGCATTGGAGAGGCGGCCTTGGGCTGTGAGAGTGTATTCAAACTGCTGTCCGGTGGCTGTCGGAGGTGCGCCGACAGAGCCTGCCGATACTTCCATGTTCTGGCTTGCTATGGCTGCTGAGACATCTTCGGGAGTGACACCGCGCACACGCATTTTCTCCGGGTCGAGCCACACGCGCATGGAGTAATTGCCAGAGCCGAAAGCCGAAACCTGTCCGACGCCATCGAGACGCGACAGTTCGTCCACGATACTGAGTTGGGCGTAGTTTGTGAGATAAAGGCCATCATAGCGCTCTGGATCATCCGACTCGAGAGCCACAAAGAGAATGATATCTGACGAGCGCGACATTACATTGACGCCCTGCTCCTTGACGGCATTTGGCAACACCGGCTCAGCTTGAGCGACACGATTTTGCACTTTAACGGCAGCCATATCGAGGTCGGTGCCGTTTTCAAAAGTAATCTCAAGAGAATATGATCCGTCGTTGCCTGATGACGATGACATATACATCATATTCTCAACGCCGTTGACCTGCTGCTCGATAGGAACACCGACAGCTTCAGCGACAGTCTGGGCGTCGGCACCGGGGTACGACGCGCTTACGAAAACGGTAGGTGGAGTGATATCGGGATATTGTGCCACAGGCAAGCTGTTGAAAGTCAGCAAGCCTGCCAATATCATCAATATCGCCAGCACGGTGGCGAATATCGGCCGGGTGATGAAAAATTTACTGAACATGGCTTACTTTACAATTGTGGGTTTGACAGTCATGCCGTCGCGTACCTTGAGCATTGCCTTGGTCACGTAGCGGTCGGTAGGGCTTATCCCTTTTTCTACGATACGCATAGTGTCGCACACGAGAGCCCCGACAGTTACAGGTGTGTAAACCACCTTGTCGGAATCGTTGACAAGATATACATATTTTCCCAATTGGTCGGTTGATATTGAAGCGTCCCTGATCATTATGGCATTGGGGTCGAAGCCTGTTGGCAGATCCACGCTTACATACATACCGCTGCGGAGCTCGCCATATTTGTTGTCGATGATAGCCTGCAGTTGCAGCGTTCCTGTAGAAGTATCTACTTTCGGTGCCAGATAATCGAGCGCTCCGGTATATGTGTGGCCGAGAGTATCGTTGAAATTGATAGGGATATGGTTGAAGTCAACGGCATTTGCCTGTATATTGTGCTGCAGGTCGGTGAGAGTGGCGGCGTCGTCAATAGAAAAGTTGGCGATGAGAGTACGGTCGGCATATATGGAGGCAAGCTCTACCGGCGCACCCTCACCATCGAGATATGCACCGACATCGTATGTGGCCGACGAGATATGCCCGTCAAATGGAGCTACTACCGTGCAATAAGAGAGTTGCGTCTCTGCTGTTGTGAGAGCAGCTTTTGCCGATTTCAGCGTAGCCTTGCATTGTTCGAGCGTACTGCGTCCCTCCTCAACCTCCATGCGGCTCACCGCGTCGCTTTTAAGGGCTTCCGACAAGGCGTCGTAGCGGCTCTGAGCGTAGTTGAGATTTGCTTCGGCGGTGCTCACGGCACTTCTCGCACTTTCTACGGCGTCGCGGTAATTACGCGATTCGATGGTGAAAAGCACAGTGCCTTTCTTGACATAGTCGCCGGATTTGTAGTTTTTCGATTCAAGATAGCCGTTGACACGTGCCACGAGTTTCACCTCGCGGTCGGCGCACAGCACTCCGGGATATGTCTTATGGAGTGTGACAGAATCAACTACCGGGTTTGCCACGTCGATAGTCGGTGTTGCTTCCGCAGCGGTATCATTGCTTCGCTTGCATGCGACTCCGCAGATGAGGGCGGAAAGTGTTATCAAAGTGAGGGTCTTGTTCATAATCGTAGTTTTTATTCTGTCCAACCGCCTCCGAGGGCTTTGTAAAGACTTATTAGTGATGAAATAGCATCGCCGCGGGCAGCGACAAGTGAATTTTGATATGTGAGATAATTTAATTGAGCGTCAACGACATTTGAAAACATTGTGAGTCCTTCCTTATACTGGTCTACCGAGAGCCTTACTTCTTCGCGGCTGCTGTCTACGACCTGAGTGATACGCTCGATATATTGGAGCGACGATTTATATTGCGCAATCGCATTGCGAACTTCTTCGATGGCCGAGAGCACGGTGGTATTGTAGGAGTCAATCTGAGCTTCCATGCTCTGACGCGCGGCAAGGGCATTATTGCGGCGCTGCAAGCCGTCGAATACTGTCCATGACAGCGTAGGGGCAATAGTGTAAGAGAATGACGGGCCTTTGAACAGGTCGCCGAAATTATGGGCTTCTGTGCCTATGGACGCCTGAAGGCTAAGCGAAGGCAGGTAAGCGCTGCGTGCAATGCCAAGCTCGGCGGCTGCGAGTTCGATGTTGCGTTCGGCTTCGACAATATCCGGCCTGTGGTGGAGAATCTCTACGGGAGCACTAAGCGGGGCAAGCTGATAGTGGTCGGGCAAGGCTGAAGTGCTGTAGATGGAAGATGGTAATCCTTCGCGACCCAGACCGGTGAGTACTCCGAGGGCATTGTATGATTTCTCAATTGAAGCCTCAAGCAGCGGAATCGAGGCGATGGTGGAGTAGTAGAGTGTCTGCGCCTGTGCGACATCGAGCTTGGAGGCAAGGCCGGTGTTGTGGCGCACTTCGGTTATTTTGAGTATATGCGCCTGATTCTCGGTGTGCTCACGTGCAACTTCGAGCTGCTGTTTCTGAACCATCAGAGTAATGTATGTAGAAGCAATCTCGGCTTCGAGAGCTACCATGGCTCCTGCATATTCGGCGGCAGAAACTTTGACAGCCTTGCCTGCGTGATTGACTTGAGCCCGTATTTTGCCGAAAACATCTATTTCTCAGCTCATGGTGGCTCCGGCATTGAAATATGAGAGGGTAGAGGCTTCACCGGTGCTGCCCTCTATACGGCCTGACTGGCGGTCGCGCGTATAGCCGGCACTGACACCTATTACAGGAGAATATCCTCCACGGGCTACGCGCAGCTGAGTGCGTGCAATGTCAATGCGCTTTGCTGCCGCGGCGAGATCATAATTATTGGCCTCGCCAATGGTGATCAGACTGTCGAGAAGTTTATCATCGAAAGTCTGCCACCACCGGGAATAGTCGGCCGCTGAGTGTTGAAACGTGCTGTCGCCGGGCCATGCCGACGCCATTTTGACGTGTAAATCATTTGCCGACGCCATAAGGCCGCCTGCAAGTATCATAAGGCATAATGTTGATAGTGTTCTCATAAATCAATAGTCGGATATGTATTAAAACAAAATCTGAAGAGGCTTTAGATTTTGATTAACATAATTTAGCACTTGGCGGAAGAAGACAAAAAAATCCCCGCGACTTTGACGCTATCACAAGTCGCGGGGGAGATTTGCTATTTACTGTTTCTTGGATTGTAGCCGAGAGTTTTTGTTCGCTCTTCTACATCCTGACGGTCGACTTTTTCATTGTCGGCGTTATCTATAGCAATGCCGGGATATTTATCGGCGGGTTTTGTTTTTGATTTTTTACAAGGGCTCATAATCTGTAGTGTTTAGTTTATAAAATCTAAACACCCGCGAGCCATTATTGTTCAGATTCGGAAAGCGGAAGTTTGTTCATTTCCTCTATATAGTTGAGCAGCGCGTCGCGTCCGCGGCGGTCTTCGCTTGAGGTTTTGAATACCGGTGGCAGCTCTTCCCATGATTCGAGTAACTGGGCGCAGTATGCCTCGATCTGGCGTTTGCCGGCAGTTGGAGTGAGTTTGTCGAGTTTGGTGAAGACAATGCTGAAAGGCACGCCGTTCTCACCAAGCCATTCCATGAATTCAAGGTCGATTTTCTGCGGTTTGTGGCGGCTATCGATCAGCACGAAAAGATTTGTCATTTGCTCGCGGCCGAGGATGTAGTTTTTGATGATACCTTCGAGTCGGTCGCGGTCGCTTTTGCTGCGGCGCGCATAGCCGTAGCCGGGGAGGTCGACGATATACCAGCTGTCATTAACCAGAAAATGGTTGATGAGCATAGTCTTACCGGGAGTCGATGAGGTCATTGCAAGGCCTTTCTGTCCGGTAAGCATATTTATAAGCGATGATTTGCCTACGTTTGAGCGGCCGATAAACGCGTATTCATGTCGTCGGTCGGCGGGGCATTTGGAGTAGTCTGAGTTGCTGACTACGAAGCGGGCTGTATTTACTATCATATTATTGACTGTTTACTGATTAATAACAAATGAGATGAGTGAAATGATTATTTAAGATTGAGGTATTCGCAATTTACGGCAATCTTGACCTGAGCGGGAGTCATGCGCCGGAAATACTGCTGCAGGCCGCGCATTGGCGGAGGCATGTTGCCCGAAAGCCCTACTGCAAGACGCCTGCGGGCTCGCGAGAAAGCGACATAAAGTACGCGGGCATGATCAGTGACATCACCATAGAACCGCGAGGCGTCGAAAACAATGACATTGTCCATCTCAAGCCCCTTTGCTTTGTGGATGGTCATTATCGAGAGCCGCTCGTCAACTATTCCGTTGCTGAAAAAGTCTGATTCGTTGAAACTCAGCATATCATGCAGATGTCGGGCAATCTGCGGACCGAATGCGGCAGAATCGTCTTGGTCGATTATGCAGCGCTCGATCAATGCGAGCACATAGTCGAGCCGTTGTATACCGTCGCAGTAGCCGCGTTTTTTGAAGAATTCATTTGCTTCGGAGATTGCACCGCACAGCGAGTTCGCGTAAGATTCATCAGGATTATGCAACATCGATCTCCATTTGAAATAAAAATCTCCGTAGGCTGCTCTGAAAGATTTTGCGCAGCGGCAGATACTTTCGTTTTTGTGCGCAAGTTCTACTTTCTCCTTGATTTTTTCAGCTTTATTGAACAATGCTGCAAGAAGCGACGCCGTAGCCAATGTATCGTCAACGGCATTGTGGCTGTTGCATGCCTCCAGCTTCAGCACCTCAATCATATCTTTGAGCCTATGTCGATGAAGCTGCGGATATAGCTGACGCGCAAGCACGAGGGTATCAAGCCGTTCGGCTGCCGGTGTCAATTGCCATGGAATATCGGCATTTGTGCGTCGGCTGATATTGCGCCGCATTATGGCTATATCAAAATCGAGGTTGTGCCCTGCAAGAATGGCGTTTTGGATGAAGTCTTCAAAGGCGGCAAAAGCCTCAGTTGGTTTGAGTTTTTGTGCTGTCTTGTAAATCTCTGCAATAGGATTGAGCACACCCGGCTGCAATTCTCGTGGCAGACGCCTGTCGGAAGAAATGAAAACCTCAAATTGCCCGATGATTTCGCCCCGCAGAATCTTTACTGCGGCAATCTGCACGATATCGTCGTTGAGAATGTCGAGCCCGGTTGTCTCGGTGTCGAATACTACGATTTCTGTGTCGGAGCCATAAAGCTCAATGAGTCTTTCTACCCGCAGGGGTTTGTCGAAATATAGAAGTTCATCACAGCCTATCGCACTGTTACGGAGGAGTCTTACGAGTTTGCGGGCTCCTGTGACGGTCTTGGCGCAACGGGTCTGATACAGCAGCCTAACCCAAGGCTGTCGCATGAAGGGGCGGCTCACTGCGGCAAGATGTGACCATACAGTCTTGAACGGCAACTGATGGAAAAGATCTTGCTTGGAAACGTGGAAATGGCTTAGCCCGAGATTGCAGAATACTTCCGATAAATATTCGGCGTCGGTATTTACGCGGCAGAGCACTGCTACATTTTCATCGGGGGATTCGGCAAGCCTGAGGCGCGCGATATTGGCGGCTGTGTATGCAAGCTGTTCATAGCTTGCGCTGTAGAGGGTCATATTGCCCTCATCGCGACTGTTGTCTACCGCTTCAGGAAGAAATTGGCGGTTGATGTCGAGCCAATCGCACGCGAGAGTGTTGCACATTTCCACAAGGTAGCCGGGAGAGCGGTAGTTGCGTTTAAGGCGCAGAATGTTTCCACGGCATTGGCGTTTGAGTAAATCGAGCGCACGTCCGCCGGCACCGATGAATCTGAATATCGCCTGCTGCTCGTCGCCGAAATAGATGAGAGTGCGCCGGATAGACATCGTCACGGCGTCGACAATGGCGAGCTGCAGTGGCGTCATATCCTGAACCTCATCGACTTGCACCCAGCGGTAAGCCGTCATCTTGAAGTCAGCCGCCGGCAGTTGCTGCAAAGCGGTATAGGTCTGTAGCAGGATATCGTCGTAGTCGATGAGCCTGTTTTCGGTCTTGAAGCGGCTGTAAGCGTCAATAGCTTGATAATCGGCTTCGGTCAGAGGGCTTGCAGGGCGGCGGATGATATGGTCGGGATGATCGTGCTCTACCTGATATACGTATGCCGCCTTTGTGAGAAAATCGTTTACATTGGCAGCGGTAGGCCTGTCGAGAATAGTTACGAGGAAATCGAGCCGGTCTTCTTCGTCAATGACTGTAGTGTCGGCATTGACGATCTCGTTCTCGTAAAGGAAACGCAGGCAGAAGCGGTGCATGTTGCCGACAAACAGATTTTGCGGCACATAGCCCATATACGCCTCTATGCGTTGCTTCATTTCACGGGCGGCGCGGTTTGTGAATGTCACACACAGCATTTCATCGAAATCGGTATGGGCCGAGGCATGAAACACTCGCCGGGCGAGGATATGAGTTTTGCCACATCCGGGCCCGGCGAGCACCAGAGCAGTGGTGTCGCTCAGTTCGATAATCTGCTGTTGTTGCGCGTCGTCGTGTAACAATCTATTCGTTTACATATTTTTCAATCGCCTCTTTCCAGACAAGATATGCCGGACCGGTAAGATGAAGGCCATCGTTGGTATATTCGGGTTTGAGATTGTCGTGGCCGTCGCTGAATAGCGGATAAAGATTTATCCATGTAGCTCCATACTCGCCGGCCACTTTCTCAAGGCGTTTGTTGAGGTCGATGATTACCTGTTGCTTGCCCACGAGATTTTTCCACCGGTTGAACGACTCGTTGAATGGCAGACACGACTGCAGGTAGAGTTTCGTGCCCGGACTCTCTGATCTTATACGGTTTACGATCTTTGTGATGTCAGTGGCTATTGAGTCGGCCGAAATGTGATGGCTCACATCATTGACGCCAATCATAAGAAACACTTTGGCAGGCTTGCCTTTAATCAACGGATCGAGGCGGTCGACAATGCCCATTGCTATGTCGCCGCTGATACCGCGGTTTACTATCCGCGGGTTATTGAAAAGCTCATGCCATTCGCAGCCGTTGGTGATTGAGTTGCCGAGAAAGACGATATTGGTGGAGTCCATCGGCAAGACTTCAAAAAGGGTGGCGCGCTGGTCATAAAAAGTGCCGTGCTGCGCCGACACTCCGAGTGCCGAGGCTATGAGTGCGAGTATGAGGAAGAACTTTTTCATGACATCTTATGTTCGCGGTAAGCGTCTACAGCTTTTTTCACCGAGCCGTGCATGAGCAGCAGGCGTTTTGCCTCGTCGTAGGGCAGGGCGAGTTCTTCCACAATCATGCGTGTGCCGCGGTCTACGAGCTTGGCGTTGGATAGCTGCATGTTTACCATCTTGTTGCCTTTCACACGGCCCATCTTGATCATAACCGAAGTGGTGATCATATTGCATATCATCTTTTGGCCCGTGCCGCTCTTCATGCGTGATGAGCCTGTCACATATTCCGGCCCTACCACCATCTCGATGGCGATATCAGCGGCTTCAGATACAGGGGCGTCGGGGTTTGATGTGATGGCGGCGGTGAGGATACCGTGCTTGCGGGCCTCTTTTATCGCACCGATCACGTAGGGAGTCGTGCCTGAAGCTGCAATGCCGATCACGGTGTCTTTTTCATTGATGTTGAACTTTTCAAGGTCGTGCCAGCCTTGGAGGGTGTCGTCTTCAGCATTTTCCACCGGGTTGCGCAGGGCAGTGTCGCCACCGGCAATCAATCCGATTACCCACGAAGGATCCATGCCGAATGTCGGGGGAATTTCCGAGGCGTCAAGCACGCCGAGACGGCCTGATGTGCCGGCACCAATATAGAAAATACGGCCGCCGCCTTTCATGCGGGGCACAATCTGTTCTACGAGTTTTTCGATAGCCGGGATAGCTTTCTCTACGGCTACGGCCACCTTTTTATCCTCGTTGTTGATATCATGGAGGATTTCGCCCACCGATTTCTTTTCGAGATCATTGTAGAGCGAGGCTTGTTCACTGATTTTTACAAAGGCCATTTTATATATGGATTTGATTTAGCAACTATGATGTTTAAGTTTCGCAGGCGAAACTTGTTTATTTTGAGCTTATAAGGTTTAATAAGTTTAGGTAAACATTTGTAAACTAAACTTTTTAAACTTTATAAACTGCTCTGAAAGCGCTTTAACTATGATATTTAAGCAGACCTTCCATCGGGCTTTTCACAATCTTGCCAATGCGGCAGCCCTCGGCTTTTGCAGCTTCTTCAAGTACAGGGCGGAAGTGGAAAGCTATCGAGCCGATGAAATTCACCTCATGCTCCTGATAGTTGAGGTAGTTTTTGATGTTGCGGCGGAAGAAAGAGCGGAAAGCGTTGAGTACAAGCTCATGAATCTGCGGCACATCGATGTTTTTGCTCATGAAGGGAGTGAGCGACGCGAGAAAACGGTTGGCCTGCGGCTCGCGGTAGACACGTCGGATAATGCCGAGCAGGTCGAGGTCATATTCGTTGAGGAAACGGGCCGAAATGTCGGCGGGGAGCTGTTTTTTCAACACGTCGCCTACGAACAGCTTGCCTAATACTGCGCCCGACCCCTCGTCGCCGAGAATATATCCTAAAGGCGAGACATTGTCGGCTATGCCTTTGCCGTCGTAGAGACATGAGTTCGAGCCTGTGCCGAGTATGCATGCAATACCGGCTTCATGACCGCAAAGAGCACGGGCGGCCGCAAGAAGGTCGCTGTAAACCTCTATTGTGGTGCTGGCCGGGAGGTTTGCTTTGAGGGCGCGCGCAACATTGCCGCATACTTCGGGCGATATGCAGCCGGCGCCATAGAAATAAACCGAATCGATTTGGCCGGCGATATCGCCAAGCTCGGGGAGCAGTTCGCTGCTGAAGCGGCTGCGCATTTCCTCCTCGGTGAGCATGACGGCATTCATGCCAAGGGTGAACACTTGTTTCTCGACTATTGTCTTGTTGAGCACGCACCAGTCGATTTTGGTGCTTCCGCAATCCGCTATCAGTATCATATTTTAATATATATATGCTTCTTGTAAAGTATATAACCTATACACCAGTTGAATAATACAAAAGTTATCGCAAAGAGGAGAGAGGCAAGAGTGGCGTCGCCGGAGCACAGAGGCATGAATACACCTTCGTAGAACCAGCCTTTTATGCTTATCATGCCGCTTTCGGCAAGGTCGCTCGGTATTTTGACGGCACCTATGACTATGCTCAGCACCGCTCCGAGGCAGTACATGAAGAGCGGGTTGACGCCGAAAGACTCGAAGAAACGGCACCATTTGTCGTGTCCCTTGATATCGATAATCCAGATAAGCAATGCAAGGAAACTTGAGGCGAGGCCGCAGGTGGTGAGTACAAATGTCGGCGACCAGATTTTTTTGTTGATAGGCAAGCCGAAGTCGAGCAGGAAACCGGAGAATGTGAGTATGGTGCCGACGATGAACAGACGGCAGATACGCTCGCGGTTGTCCTTTGTGCCCAATATCAGAGAGCCGCACATAAAGCCTATGAGCATGTGGGCAATCGAGGGGAGTGTGCTCAACAGTCCTTCCGGGTCGAATTTAAGACGGACACCGTCGATAGTGTCGGCATACATGTGGTTTTCGCCCAATACTCTATGGTCGACGATAGAAATCACATTCCTGTCGGAAAATTCAAAGCCGTTGCCGAGCAGGAGAATCACTGCGTATGCCACGAGCATTGCACCGATAACCCAAGGCAAGGTCTTGTGGGGTATTAGAAGAGCCATTGTCGCGCCGATACCGTAGCAAAGGGCGAGGCGGGGCATTACACCCAATATCCTTATATGGTCGAAATTGGCTACGGCGTCGAGGAAAGTCTTGTCGTTGAGTATACCGCGCAGGAACATGCCGAACCATGCAATGCCAAGACCTATGGCGAAAATCACGACAGTGCGGCGCAGTATCTTGATAAATGACTGCCAGCTGAATTGAAACTGATATTTCCTCAATGAGAAATAGGTAGAGATACCCATTATGAACATGAAGAAAGGAAAAACGAGGTCGGTAGGCGTGAGGCCATTCCACGAGGCATGTTCAAGAGGAGCATAGATATGCCCCCAAGAGCCCGGATTATTTACCAGAATCATGCCGGCGATGGTAATACCACGCAGGATATCGAGCGATAGGAGGCGTTTGTTTTGTGTTCTTGATTCGTCCATGTCTATTGTTTGGCTGTAGTACATTCGTCTACAAGATATACAATCGATTTATATGGTATTCCGGAGTTGGTTGTCAGGCCTATCTCGCATGTGCGTGAATTGGAATAGCCCGCGACTACTCCTGCGGCCTCAATCTGAGGTCGGAGCTTACGCAAGCCCCATTGGTTGAGTTCGGGATGTGTGAAACCTTTGTCGCCGGCGAAGCCGCAGCAGCCTACTTCCTCGGGCACAAGCACATTGTTGCTGCACATGCGTGCGAGATTGATAATTTTGTCGCCTATGCCCATGCGGCGCGACGAACATGTGATGTGCACGGCCACCGGTGTATCGTGTTTATGGAAGTTGAGATACTGTGCCATGAAATCATGGATAAACTCTGCCGGCTCATAGAGAGGCATGCTCTTGATATGCTCTCGCATGCGGTGGAGGCAGGGACTCTGATCGCAAACGACAGGTATTGTTCCACCCTCAGAAGCTACTGCGAGGGCTTTTTCGAGCTGGCGTAACTTTGAGTCGGCAATGTCGGGCATGCCTTTGCTCTCCCATATCATGCCGCAGCAGAGATCTGCCATGTCGGCCGGGAAAACTACATCGTAGCCGGCTTTTTTGCACAGACGCACGAATACATCGGCAAGCGGCTGTACCTTGTCGGTCTCATCGCTCGCGCCCATCGTGCGGTTGATACACGAGGGGAAATAAACCAGACGTCTTGGCGCTCCGGCGGCTTTGACTTTTTTGAGATGTCCGGGATAATATGGCTTGGGTAAGGACGGTGTCCATAACGGGAATCCTATTTTATGCAAGGCTTTTCCTACAGACCTCACTCCGCCGTTGCCGAGCACGCGGTGAGCGCCGTATGCGGCGCCGAGCGTCATGCGTAAGCCTCCTTCTACGAGTGGCATATTCTTGCCTACCCAGTTACCGATACCATGAGCCATGCCTCCGACTTCTTTTTGGCGGATATCATGAATCATCTCGCCGGTATTGATGTGCATGGGGCATGATGTGCTGCATAGTCCGTCGCCGGCACATGTCTCGTTGCCGTAGTAGCGGAATTGTTTTTTCAGACGGTTGAGCCGTTCATTATCTTCGCCGGTCGATTCAAGCCGTGATATCTCGCGTTGCGCGATTATGCGCTGACGGGCAGAGAGGGTAAGACCGCAACTCACGCAATTGACCTCGCAGAAACCACATTCAATGCAGCGGTCAACATGCGGGTCGGTGAGCGGCAGGGGCTTAAGATTATGAATGAAGCACTCGGGGTCGTCGTTAAATATAACGCCGGGATTGAGCAGCCCTTCCGGATCGAATGCAGCTTTGAGGCGTTTCATCATGCTCCATGCTTTATCACCCCATTCAGCCGCGACAAACGGAGCCATATTGCGCCCCGTACCGTGCTCGGCTTTGAGTGAACCATCGAATTTACCAACAACGAGTTGCTCTATCTGAAGCATGAGGTTGCGGTATTTGTCGATGTCGGCTTGGGTGTCAAATTTTTGGGCAAGCACGAAATGATAGTTACCCTCAAGGGCGTGGCCGTAGATACAAGCGTCTTCATAGCCGCAGTCTTCAATCATCTTGGCCAAGGCGACGGTTGCCTCAGGGAGATTGTCGATATGGAAAGCGACATCCTCGATAAGAGCGGTCGTGCCTAAGGGGCGCGTGCCACCAACGGCTGGAAATACACCTGAGCGCATAAGCCACCATGCAGCCACTTCTTTCGGGTTGGTTGAGAAATGGGCGGGTTTGAATAGTTTGTAGCGCTCAAGAATAGCCATTGTCTGCTCAATCTGTTCGTTGAGCCGGGTCTCGTTGTCGGCCTCAGTCTGTATCAGAAGGGCTGTGAGTCCGGTGCCTGTGGTGTCGCCGACAGAGGCGAGCGATTTACGGTCGAGCAGCTCGCATGCCTGCACAGGCGCCTCCTTGCGCATGGCGACAACGGCATGACAAGCCTCGGTCATGTCGCTGAAGTAGACCATTGCAGAAGCGGTGAACGGTTTTTCGGCAGCGGTGTTCATTGTCACCTCGCTGATAAAGGCAAGCGTTCCCTCGCTGCCTACCATGCAGTGGGTGATGATATCGAAGGGGTCGTCGAAAAGAATGAAGGGCAGTATGTTCAGACCGGTTACATTCTTTATCTCATATTTATGGCGTATGAGTTCCTTAAGCTCCGGGTCTGAGGCTATGGCGTCGCGAATGCTTTCGATTTCGGCGATGAGAGTAGGGTGGCTTCTCTTGAAATCTGTGCGCGAGTCTTCGCTGCTTGTATCAAGCACTGTGCCATCGGCAAGGATAATTCGGATAGACCGTAGGGTACGGTCGCTGTTGGCGTGTGTGCCGCATTTCATGCCCGAGGCATTGTTGGCGACGATTCCACCGACCATAGCCGATTTTTTCGAGGCCGGGTCGGGGGTGAAAACACGGTGATAGGGTTTGAGAATCTCTCCTACGCGCGCACCGATAATACCAGGCTGCAGGGCGATAGCTGTTGCCTTTTCATCGATTATGCGATATCCTTCCCATTCTTTTCCGGCAACTACGAGGATAGAATCTGATATAGCCTGTCCGGAAAGACTTGTGCCTGCCGCGCGGAAGGTGAGCGGCAATTTACGGTCGGAAGCCGCACGAAGCACAGCCGTCACCTCGGCCTCGTCTTTAACCCGCACCACAACTTTGGGCAACAGTCGGTAGAAACCGGCGTCGGTGCCCCAACAGAGCAGACGCAGATCGTCGGTATATATACGGTCGGGCGATATATGACGACTGATTTCTTTTACGAAATCCTTATATTTCAAGTCCATCCGGAAAATCTCCTGTTATTTGTAGAGGTGATATTTTGCTGATTTGGCAGCGAAGGCTTCGTTATCCTTATTCCAGTAGTCTTCGATATCAGCTACTTTATAATTTTTGGTGAAGAGGCGACGGATATTCTTGCTGCCGACAACCTTGTCGAACATGTTGAGCCGGGCGCTTGTGGCTTTGTCGAAAAGTCGTCCTTCAGGGTAGTCTGCCGCCAACTGTTCCATCACATAAAATTGAATCAGTGACAGGGGCGCTTTTTCTACGTCGGTCACATACATTTCCACACCCTCAAGGTTTTCGCCTTGTCCTGTTGAGTAGAACGGTTTGATGTGGATGGGGCGGAATTTCACGCCGGGAATATTGCGGGCATTGAGCTTCTGAGATAGGTCTTCAGCGTCAATCCATTTGGCACAGAAGAGTTTGAAAGGCTCTGTATAACCTACACCTATCGACATCTGATAGAGCTCTCCAAGAATACCTGAGGCGGGATAGTAGAGGCAGCTTTCAGGTACGGGCATGTGGGGCGAGGGGAGTACCCAAGGCATGCCTGTCGCGCGGAAATCCATATCGCGGCTGTATCCCTCCATAGGCACAACCTCAAGGTCTACTTTCTTGCCGTTGCCAATCAAGCCCTCATCGTTGAGATAGCGGGCGAGCTCGCCGGGAGTGAGACCGTAGACGTAGGGGATCGGGAACTGGCTCACGAAAGAATAGCATGAGTCTTCCACGAGGTTACCCTCGATTTTGTTGCCGCTTATCGGGTTGGGGCGGTCGAGAACCATGAATTTCTTGCCAAGCTCTGCGCAGGCTTCCATGGCCTTACCCATCGTTGATATAAAGGTGTATGAGCGGCAACCGTTGTCTTGTATGTCGTAGATAAGCACATCTACGTCTTTGAGCATTTCAGCTGTCGGCTTGTGTGTTTTGCCATAGACTGAATATACCGGTACTCCGGTAGCCTTGTCAACCGAGCCTTCCACTTTGTCGCCGGCATGGACATCGCCGCGGACGCCGTGCTCCGGAGCATAGAGTCCCACGAGTTTCACTCCCGGAGCAGCCGCGAGGATATCTACGGTAGATACGAGATCATTGTCTACGCCTGTGGGGTTGGTGATGAGTCCGACGCGTTTGCCTTGCAGGCTTGCGAAATTATTGTCGCGGAGCACTTCAATGCCCGGTTTGACCTGAGCCCCGGCAGCTATTGCTGCGGCGGCAAAGAATATGGTGATTGTCTTTTTCATTTTTTACGTCCGAAATTGGGGTCGATTTTCAAGAATGCGCACACACCGATTGTGGCAGCGCAGCATATCATAGTCCAGATGAAGAAGTGGCGGTAGCCGATTGTTTCCTGCAGCCATCCGGCGGCCATGCCGGGGAGCATCATGCCAAGAGCCATAAAGCCGGTGCAGATGGCGTAGTGGGCGGTCTTGTGCTTGCCTTCAGAGAAATAAATCAGGTAAAGCATATAGGCTGTAAAGCCGAAGCCGTAGCCGAATTGCTCAATAAACACGCAGATGTTTACGGTAAGCAGCGAATGGTCGCTGGCATAGCTGAGGTAAACGAATGTGAGGCAGGTGAGCGACATTGACCATGCCATGGGCCACAGCCATTTCTTTAGGCCGCCTTTTGCTGCCGCGATACCGCCGATGATACCGCCGAGGGTGAGGCCGATAATGCCAACAGTACCGTATACAATGCCTACCTGACCTGTAGTGAGGCCAAGGCCGCCTTTGTCGATGGGGTCGAGAAGGAAGGGGTTGATGAGTTTGACAAGCTGAGCTTCTGGCAGACGGTAGAGCAGCATGAAGGCTATAGCCACCCACACCTGAGGCTTGCGGAAGAACGACTTGAAGGTTTCGAAGAACTCGCGTATTATATCGGAGGCTGTCATGGCCGAATTGTTGTGGCCGTCATCGGCGGGGCGGGGGAGAGCCCAGCTGTGATAGAAGGCTACAAGGAAGAAAAATGCCGACAGTACAGCGAATACGACGAGCCATGCAAACGGAATGTTGCCCGACGCGCCCTCGAAAGTGGCCTGAGTGGGTGCTGTCAACTTATTGTCAATCTCGTAGTAGAGCCACGCCGTTTTGTCCCAGTTGCTTTCGTTGAATACAAAGCGGGTAGACAAGGCAGCCTGCTCAAGTTTTATGCTCTGGTCACCGCTCTTGTGTGTGACATTGAGGATAATCTCTTCGCCCGGAGCCGGCTTCTTGTTGAGGCGTAAACCGATGATGGCGATGTTGTTATCTTTGAGTGTGTAGGGCTCGCGCTGTTCGCCGAAAGTCTCCTTCACCCAAGTGGTGAACGCTCCCGGGCCTGATTGTTCGGCAACATTTGCCGCGCCTTTGTTGTCGGCCGGTATCTCGGCAGCTACAAATCCGTTGCGCTCGTTGAGATGTTTCACCGAGTCGCGCATGAGGGCTGCGTAGGTCTTGAAAGGCATGGCCACCGACTCGCCGTTTACGTCAACAGTCACTTGAGAGGGGGCTGTAGTGGCCACAGAGAAATTACGCGGAGTGATGAATTGTAATTCTCCGTCGAGGTCGGCCTCGGCGACGTCTGTCCATTCGAGGTCGCACGGACGCCATTCAACAGCCGGGTCGGCATTGACATTGACCTGCACCGGGGCAAGACCGGTATTTGTCTCAATCAGACCGGCTACAATCACGAGAAGACCTTGTCCGGCCACAGTGGCCACGCGGTAGAAAGTAGAGCGGATACCGACATAGAGCGACTGCTCATGCTCGGTAAGAGCGAGCATATAGAAGCCGTCGGCGGCGATGTCGTGTGTCGCCGAAGTGAAACCGACAAGCCAGAATATTGCAAGCGTGAGCTGGAAGAAAAATGGCGTCGGGATGGTAAACGCTATTCCGGCAAGGGCAAAGGCGATGATCCACTGCATTGTAAGTGTCCACCATCGCTTTGTCTTGATAATATCAACAAAGGGGCTCCAGAATGGCTTGATTACCCAAGGCAGGTATAGCCATCCGGTATAGAGAGCTATGTCGGTGTTTGATATGCCAAGGCGTTTATACATGATGACCGATATAGTCATCACTGCAACGTAAGGCAAACCTTGGGCGAAGTATAAAGTCGGGATCCATGCCCATGGATTGCGCTTGGTGTTGTGTCTTGTTTTGTTCATGATACAGTTTTTAGGGCTTAACTCTCTATATGTCAGTTGAAAAAGTTTGTAGCGATTAAATATTATTTAATATTTGCTTACAAATTTAAGAAATTTTTTGCAAATATCAGTATTAATATGCTTTTGAAAGCTTCGATCCGGGGAAATAATGCGCGAGAATCTTATCGTAGCTTATCCCTTTTGCGCTCATTACGGCTGCCCCAATCTGGCACAGACCTACTCCATGCCCCCAACCGGCTCCGATAAGGGTGAAGTCTGTTGGAAGCCCTTGCTCATCGGGTTCTCCTGTCTCGACTACGAAAGCAGAGCTGTAGAGATGACTTTGAGAGAGGCTACGGCGAATCTCGAGTTCCTTGCCGATTGTCATGGTGCGTTTTGTGCCTGTGATTCTCAGGCGGATGATACGGCCGGAGGTGCCACGCTCCAAAGCTTCAAGCGATTTTATGCCGCCGAAGTCAATACCTGTGCGACGCTTTATCAAGTGGGCTAACTCAGCTTGGGAGTAGTGTACGCGCCAACGGTAGAAGTCGCTTGTCTCCTGATCGTAATTGTTGAGCACTTGGCTAAGTATCGCCTTGTCGTCGGTATTGCAGTATGCTTCGGGTGAGGAAAGTATCCACTCCCGGGCATTCTGTTCGTTGCGAAGATCGGGGAAGTCGAGAGGCTCGTCGCTGTCGCGGCGTGCTACAAGGTAGTTGTGGTGGACCGGTTCCCAGCAGTTTTCGAATTCTTCAAATACGCCTCCGCAGCATTTCGAGAATCGGGCGTCGCAAATGTCGCCCTTATCATCAGTGAGCACGAGCCCGGCGGTAGCGTCGATTGCTGCGCTTACCGTAGGAGAGGTCTGACGGGTGATACCTTGGTAGCGCTGGCAATGGTCGTCGGCGCATACATCGAAATTGAGATGATCCTCCCTGTCGTACCAGCGCACGATTTCATCATCAGTAACATGAGAACTTTCAGTCTTGCCATTGGCGTCGCGCTTGAAAATCTGCGCCAATACCCAGCTGCGGGATATTACAGCATGCGTCTTGAGAAACTCTTCATTGGCCGAGGCACTCATCTCAGAAGATATCACACTCTTGAGATAATCTTCTACTGGCAGTTCGTTGATGAGAGTGAGCTTGCTGTTTTCAACGATTATGCGCGCATTGCCGGTGAATGTCTGGGTTTCCTTGCGTTCCCAATGGAAATTAATGCCTATGGTAACATCGCTGACTTCGAAATTGCAGCCGACGAGATCAGATTTGAATATAAGGGTGGCATATTCAGTGTCGTTCCATACAATCTTACCGCTGTCGCTGATACCGAATGTCTGCTTTCCGGAAACAAAGAAGCCTGTTTCCTCACTCCAGTAGGGGGTGTTGAATGACAGGTCAAGCTTCTCGGCGCTAACGATACCTACCTTGATTTCGGGTTGCATATTATTGTATTTTTTCGGCGATGGAGTTTATTTCTTCTGTGCTGAGACAAAGCTCGTCGATGACGCGGCGTATGGTCGATTCATCGAAACGTTCGAAATCGACAAGTCTGGGGGTGATGAACACACCACCCATATCTACCGACGCCGGGCTCAGGAGCATGCAGTCGTCACCCTCAGTTCCATAGAAAGAGGGTCTGTGACGTTTACGCGGAACGACAACAAGCCGAGTACCGGCAGCAGTGGCGTAGGCGAGCATGTTGAGCATTGGCTCTTGATCGCCCTCAGGCACCGGCATCGCCTTACGTAGCTCTTCGAAAAGTTGCTGTCCTTCTTCGGGTGTATGCGCGTCTATCACAAACATTTTCAAAGGCAGCGTGTCTACGACAGACAGCGAGCTCTTGCCGAGAGATTTTATTTCTTTCATCTCCACGCCGTCGAGGTTTTCGGCCAATGGCAGGAAATCACTGTTGCCGGCTTGGAAGTGGAAATGGTCAGGTGCCGAGGCTCCGCAACGCGCGCCATTGTAGAATACGGTGTATTCGTCGAGTTCGTGTGCCAGACGCAACATATCGGCCACCGAGTCGCCCACAATCTGGGGTATATGCTGTTTGGCCGGTATGGTGAGATGGCGCGGAAAAATAGGGAATGGATTTATGAGAATTGTGAAGTTGCCGTTCCAATCAATACCGTTCTGCACTGCCGGGCGGTTTTCAGCACATAGGAAACATTTGCGAGCCTTGATAGAGGCGGCGTCGACTTTCGCTCCGGATGATACTGCGCGGGCCGGATTGAACTGTACTTTGAAGCGCATACCGTCGACGTCAAAGTCTTTCACCTTGACGTCGCGGAGTGCGGCATAGTTTTCGGCAGCCTGAGGCCAGTTTGCCAACTGTTCGTTTATGAGCTCGCTTACCTGTAGATTGTCTGCCATGATTATTTCTGCTTGTTCATCTCTACGCGGGCGAGGAGTTCCCAAGTGCGGATACGGTCTTTGTAGAGATTGTTGGCGTTAGTCTTGTTGATGTCAAGAGCGTGGTCGGAATTGTCTTCCCAGCGGCGGCAGAAATATACCACATCATATACGCGGCCTATCTGATGGTGACGCGAGAAAGCGAGGCCGAGGGCATAGTCTTCGCCGTAGCTTGTATTTGGCACGTGAATCTCGCGCAGCATGGGAGTATAGAATGCGCGGGGAGCACCGAGACCGTTGATACGCAGTGCGTTGTTGCGTCCGTTCTCGGGAGTCCACTCGCGGTGGTCGATAATGCCGGGCGGTATGGTGTTCATGTCGATGTCGGTGAGCTTGTATGTACCTACCACCATAGCCGAGTTGTTGTCGTAGAAGGCTTTAACCATCTTTGCAAGAGTGTTCTCGTCGGCATAGACATCGTCGCTGTCAAGCTGTACGCAGAATTTGCCGGCTTTGGGGTGGTTGGCTCCCATGTTCCAGCAGCCGCCGATACCTAGGTCGTCGCGTTCGGGTATGATGTGGATAACACGCGGATCGGCAGTGAATTCTTCGATTGCTTCGCCTGTGCCGTCGGTGCTGTGGTTGTCGATGATGATGAGGTTGAAGGGGAAGTCGGTCTTCTGGCTCAGTACGCTGCGGATGGCGTCGCGGATAGTGCGGACGCGGTTGCGCACCGGGATTATAACTGACGCTTCATATTCGAAGTCTCCGCGGTTGAATTCGATAGGTTCGAACACCGGATCGAGATAGCCTCCGATTGCTTTGAGATGAGCTGTGCAGGCCTGTTCCATCTCGATCTGCACGCCGCGGTTCTTGGGGTCTACGTAATTGAAATGCGATTCGCCTGAGCTTTTGTCAGATTTGGATACCTCAGTGTAGAGATACTCGTTGATGTGGACAAGCGGAGCGATACGGCTCAGACGCAGACGCAGGTCGTACATGCCGGCGGCGCTGTATTCTGCGTCGATACCGGCGGCGGCTTTCTTGAAGTCTGCGGCATTGAAAAGAAGCAGCGGGCCGAAATTGAAGTCGTCGCGCAGCGAACCGAACTGATAGTCGATAACAGGCGCATTGCTCTTCACTCCGTCGACTACGGCATAGTAGTCGGCATATACCATGGCAGCTTTGCTGTCGCGGGCAATCTTTATCATGCGGTCGAAAGCGAGATAGCCGGGAACTATTAAGGCGCTGCCGGTATAGAGGAGTATGAAGGCCGCGTCGGCGGCTTGTGCGATAGCTTTTACCGTTGCCGACGAGTTGAGGTTGTCGATATATATCATGTCGCAACCGTCGCAGGCCTTGGCCGATGTGTCGGTGCTCAGAAGAGTGATTTTGCTTACCTTGTCGCAGTCTTTGATTGCTTTGATGTTGGCGCTTGCCTGATCCTCATTTATATAAGGAAGAAAGGCGTGAATGCTTGTCTGCATGTATATTGAAGTTTTAGAGTTATTTACTTAAGTTTAGCAAGCGAAACTTGAATTATTTATTGAGGAAGTTAAGGACCTGTTTCATAAGGTGCTCGCGTTCGTCGGCACCGACAATAGTCTCGAAGGGGAAGCCGATTACAACGGTGCGGTATGCCCCGCCGTCGAAGGCCGATCCGGCTGCGATATTGTTCTCGCTATAGCGCATTATTGTGGCGCCTTTGTCTGAGGCGGGCATTACTCCGTCGGGCGATTCTACGGCATAGCAGTCGGCACCAAGCTCCTGCTCGAAATAATATTGACCTTTGCCGAAGGCCTTGAAAGGAGTGGGCACTTGATAAACCCCGCCTTCGACGGCCGCACGGCTCTCTCGCCAAGAATAGCCTAATACCTTGGTGGCAAACTCGCGGTCTTTCTTGGCTGTCTCTTCATTGGAGTTGGGGTTATCCCAAAGGTCGGTGGCTACGTATGAGCCGGAGATGAAGAAGTCTGTGCCTTGGGCGGTTAGAGCGGTAATACGGGTCTGCATTTCAGGGGTGAAGGTCTTGCAGTCTGTGCCATAGACACCGCGGCCTCGTTTGATTTCTTTCTGTTTGCCGAGTATGAGGTCTACGATGGCAGGCTTGTCGTTTGCCGCTGCGAAAGCCTCTGCACTGCTCGAAATGAAGCCGTGACCGGCGGCTGCGATAGCGGAGCCGTGGGTGTAGACATAGTCGAATGTGTTGCCGGCGATAACCTTGTCTTCATAGTTGGCACGCGAATCACCGAAGCCGGTGTTGTCGTCGTCGACCCAAGGAAGTTCGCGGCGGAACTCGAATTGCTTGCCGGTGAATGAGATATCCATCAGATAAGGCACGCCATTGTCTTTGTCGCTGTCGAAACCGGCGAGAGCACCGCTGTCGAAACGGTCGGGAGCGCTTACACGGGTGAAGCCGTTGACAATTGTCACCTGAGCGCCGGGTCGGTTGCACAGTGCGAGAATCTCGGAGGGGAAGGCTGTGCCGCCGTCATTGCCGGCGATTACGCGGTAGGAGTGTATGTCGCTGTCGGTGACAGTCGTTGTCCACGCCGGCTCGTTTACTTTTGCCACAGGGCGGAATGCACCGTCGCCCACGCGTTCTTCTATAATATAGTAAGAGGGAGTGGCGGTAGGCTCAAGGCGATCAACGTGCTCGGCCCATGTCAGGGTATATTGGTCTTTGCCGCTGTTGCTGATAGCGAATGCACGTGCCGGAAGTGGCTGCACCACATAGTCCTTACCGTCGCGGTGAGCAAGGAACTTCAGCATACCTTTATAAACGGCGCGTGACACAACGAAGCGGAAAGCAGGGTCGAGGCCGTAAGACATATCGGCGAGATTCTGATGTGAGAGCAGCTCAAGAAGCATGGCCGGAACTTCGGGCACACGGGCTTCGAAATATGATTTGTCCCACATGCCGCGGCGTGTCCAGTCGGGCTCGAAGGTAGCGCGGACGTCATCAACGATGTTTGTCATCACAAGGTCGGTATAGTCGCGAGAGGCATTGCGGTCGCTGCCGTTGCCGAGTTTTTCTCCGGAAGTGCAGTAGATACCGAGAGTGCCGATGATGGAGTCGTTCATGGTTGTGCCGGCATCGCTGTGGAAAGCAAAACTGAGGTCAACAGGTATCTTGAGACCCTCCTGCTTGGGCAACATGGAAGAGCCGCCGGCAAGCCAGTTTACCCAAAGACCGCGACTGCGGTAGTCGTCGTTGTAGTCGTTGGTGTATTCTGATGGAGTGAAGACAGAGTCGGGAGCTCCGGCCCATTGCAGGAAGTAGCGAGCACCCTCTACAAAGCGCGGATATCCGCTTGTGATATACTCGTAAGGTATGCCGCTCTTGTCGTTTTCAACGATACGTGCCACATTGCCCATGCCACCGCCAATCTTCACTGCGTCGGCGCTCACGGTAGTGTTGGCTTTGCCGTCGTTGAAGAGTTCTACCAGCGCGGTCTCTTTATCAGAGGCTTTGAATGGGAAATGGCCTAAATATATCCAAGTGCCGCCGCCCATCTGCTGATTTACGGAGAAATCATGGCTGCCGTCGGCGGCGTTGATACGGTAGTGAGCCGCCTCGCTGCTGTTGGGAGCTGAGGCGTAGCTTACGTATACGGCGTATGTTCCGTCGGCGGGAATGGCTGTCAGCCATTGAGCCTTGGCGTCGGCGTCGTCTTTGCCTGAAGAGGCGAAAGATACCGCCGTGCCGTCGGCAAAGGGATGGTCGCCGTTTTTGAGCACTTCGTTTTTATATCCGAAGCCCGTGGTGGATTTGCTGTGCTTGGCTGCGTCGAGCTTGAAAGTGCCTTTGGTGAGGTCTGATTTGTCGTTGTCGATAATGATTTCGGTTAGGTTCACATCGCGCTCGCGGGGGCTCATCACGTATGCGCCCGCATTTTCAAGCATAGGCATGAGGAAGGGCATTACGTAGCTCTGTGTGTAGAGGTCTTCCACAGTCTCGAACATTCGTGCGCGCTGCCACTCCCAGCGGTTGAGCTTCGGCTCGAAATACCATCCGTGGCTTTGCCAGAGAGCGATGTTTTTGCCGTCGAGGCCGGCCGGGGCTGCGGCTTTGTCGTGCCGTACGATAAAAGGAGCGGTCTCGGTAGGGCCTATATTCTTTTTCTTCGCAAAGAGCACAAGTTTGTCGAGATTGCTCTTCTTTGCAAGAACAGTTACCTTATAATTATCGTATTTGGCACCGAGAGCTTTACGGCAGTCACTTTTGAATTCGTTGAGCCGTTCTGCGGTAAAAGGAATATATGCGCCGTTTTCATTGAGCGATACGGTGATAGTGCGCTTGGCGTCGTTTACCGCTACCGACTTCACGGTGACTTTGCCGAAGCCTGTCACTCCGGGCATATAATTGCTGATTACTTTTGCCACAGCGTCTTCGCGGACACCGGCGTATGCCACCGATGGTGCGAGGATTCCGGCCATGGCGAGCATGCAGAATGCTCTTTTTATGTTTTTCATTATATAATGTTTTAAGCTATAAGACTTATGGCAAAATTAGAATAAACCGCCGAATGTGCCAAGCAAAAACGATAAAGATTTTAAATAATAAAGATTATTTAATATTTAAATACATAAATTTAGAATTGAGTTTCTTGGCACTTTCTTTTGGACAAAACAACAATATGAATTAATTGTATATCAAATATAATTTGTAATTTTGTTTGTATAAAACAATATATCTAACGGCCATAATCTGAATTACCTGCGAAATAGGAAATATATGTATTGGTATAAATATTTGAATTTGAAATGAAAATAACATTGATTCAGCCTCGGATGCAAATGAGGCCTATGGATACAAAGCTAAAGACACGTATGGCTCCCTCATTAGGCTTGTTGACCGTAGCGCAAACAGTTCGAAAGGGTAATGAGGTTTTAATTCTCAATGAGAACGTTGATGATTGTATCAACTATGATCAGCCGACCGACATTGTCGGAATCACTGTCACTGTAGACACATTGCCCCGTGCAATTGAAATAGGGAGGGAGTTTCGGAAACGAGGAGTACCGGTGGTTGCCGGGGGCATACAGATTACTTCCTGTCCGGAATCGGCGAGGGAATATTTCGACGTGCTGTGCATAGGTTTCGCCGAGGGTACATGGCCTCAAATAATAGATGATTTAAGTAAGGGTACCCTTAATACAACCTACCGATGTTGCCGGCTAAAACCTGACGAGATCCTTTCTCCAGCTTATGACATGATAGATTATCGTAAATATCTTTATGTCAATGTAGTCAGTGCAAGCAGGGGTTGTCCCTTTAAATGCGAATTTTGCTACAACAGTACAGAAAATATCAGATACTCATTCGTCAATCGTAATGTTGACGATGTCATTGCTGATATAATGACTCTGCGAAGACGCCATATAATGTTTATTGATGACAACTTCATCGGAAACCCAAAATGGACTTTTGAGTTTCTTCAACGTATTAAACCGTTAAAAATCAAATGGAATGCAGCAGTATCTGCAAATATTATTGACATTCCCGGAATGCTTGACTTGATGAAAGACAGCGGTTGTCAAGGGCTTTTTATCGGGTTTGAAAGCATAAATGAAAACTCCATTAAAACTGCTAACAAAGGCCAAAATAACATTTCTCGCTACGAATATTTGGTGTCAGAGATACATAAGCGGGGAATTATGATAAACGCCAGCTTCGTATTTGGGCTTGATGACGACGACGAAACGACTTTCTCTCGTACCCTTGACTGGATTGTAAAAAACAAAATAGAAACAGTAACATCTCATATACTCACACCTTATCCGGGCACCGCGCAGCATGCCAGAATGAAGCACGAAGGACGAATCACTTCGGAGGACCACACACTTTACACGACATCCGAAGTGGTTTTCTCTCCCAAGAGAATGTCGCCGATTATTTTAAAGTCAGGGTATCTGAAAATATACCAAGATATCTATTCTATTAAAAATATAATCAAACGTCTACCAAAGCATCAGTCCATCGGATATATTCTATTCAATTTACTGTATCGTAAATATGGTAAACTAACAGAACGCCTCTGTGCTTTAGTGGGTTTCAACAGAATCGGATATATTTGTGAGAAACTGTCGTATAAGTTGTAATCAGGACTTCTTCAATATTCATTTCATTTGTTGGAATGACGTTCTATGTATTATTTATCAGCTGACAGTTGTGTAAAGGCCGTGATTCTTGGCTGATTCTTTTTTCAAAACAGCTGTTGGATTTTGCTGTTTTGAAAAAATAGCTTATATTTGCACCGCATATCAATATGCAGACATATTATTGAAGCGTTTCATGCTTTATCCTTTACAGGAAATCGCCAATTTCAAAACACGAAGGAGAGAGCAGTCAGAAGGCGCTCATGCTTGTCGTATATCCACTCCCCGACAAGGGGACTATCGATATCCGATAAGGCGTGGGAGTGGACTGTTTATTTCGTGTTAGGCGTTTGGCGATGCCTCCTGTAAGATAAACAAGAACATCATTCCACGCTCTTTTTTTTTAACGGATAACAGTCGAATCGGGAATGGAGACGACACATCGGCATATATGCGTAAAATCGTATTATCATTTCTGCTGTCTATCGCCTTACTCCCATCCTGCAGTCATGACAATGCCTCGGCAGAACGTGAGGCTCTGCTTGAGGCCGAAAGAGACTCCCTGCGTGTGCTCGCTACAGCTAACCAACAGCAGCTCGACCGAATGACATCGTTTTTTGATGAAGTGGCTGCCTGTATCGACAGTATTACAGAACAGGAAACAATTCTTGCGTCGCAGGTTGATATTGAGACAAACAGGCGCTATTCGTCTCACGAGCTTGCCTTACGACTCAACCAGCTCTCGGATATCATCACCGACCAGCGTAATAAAATAGCCATGCTTGTCGATTCGCTCAATAACCGCGTTGACACCGTGCGCACTGAAGGGCTTAGGAGCACAATCGCTTATCTTACAAATCAGCTTGCTCAGAAAGAAGAACAAATCAACCGTCTCAAATCCGAGATAAGCGGACATAAGCGCAATATCCGAAATTTGACCGACAAGGTAGAAAATCTAACCGCTGCCGTAGACGAACTGAGCACTCAGAATACAGCATTGACGGAAGCTGTGCAGGTACAGACCGAAATCATCAATGAGGCATACGTGCTTGTGGCTACCAAACAAGAGCTCAAAGATATGGGGGTGATACAAGGCGGTGGATTTCTAAGGTCTGCAAAAACTGACTTGAGCAGTGTTGATAAATCAAAGTGCAGCAAGGTAGATATTGCCACCTTTACCCGCCTGCCTGTGAATTCAGGCAAAGTGAAACTTCTTTCACCTGCGCCACGATCAAGCTATTCACTTACCAAAAACGGCGGTGTCACCATCCTGTCGATTTCCGACGCAAACTCATTCTGGAGTTTGTCAAACATTCTTGTAATTCAAATCCAATAAAATCAAATTATTATGAAGAAACTACTTCTTGCGATGGCTCTTGTTATGTGGAGTCTGTCGTCTATGGCTCTGACGCATACCGTAGCACGCGGCGAAAGTCTGCAAAGCATAGCTCAAAAATATAATATCAGTGTAGACCGGTTGCTTGAGGCTAACCCCGGTGCCGGTAAGCTCTTCTACGTAGGACTCAAACTTGATATTCCGGAAAATGTCTTGACTGCTGAGAATACAGCAATTCAGCAAGATATGCCCATTGCACCTGCTGAGGAGAATTCTGCTCAGACAGAATCTCAGTCAGAGCCTGAAACAGACCCTGACAATCCCGGCATAACCTGCTCACTCATCCTTGAATATGGATTTCTAAGTAAAGAGTCGGGTATGAAAGGCAGTAATTATACATACGCGTTTACTGTAGGTGCTAATTATTATTTCATGCACAGTGACCGCGGTGTTTTTGCCGGTGCAAACATCGGATATAATTCTGCCAATTATAACCAATACCAGACTTACCGAGGCGAATATGTGATATCGCAATCGACATCTCACTTTATCACTCTGCCGGTGCATATCGGCTATACCTTTGCCTCAGCAAACAATTCATTCGGCATAAGTCCATACGCAGGAATTGATTTTAATTTCTGTGTGGGGGGCAAGTCTAAATTGAAGGCGAGATCTTCGGGTCAGCAACTCGATATAGAAAACAAATTAGAGAAAAAAGTAGGTGTCGACGCACGTGTGGGGGCGATTCTCCGTATTTACGGATTTAATGTCGGGGCGGCTTACGTGATTCCGCTCAACGACAACCAGAAGATGTATTTTGGCAAGGATTCATACCTCGCCATAAGTATCGGCTACGGTTTCTGACGAGTAGTAAATAAACCAAATCAAAATAAATATGAAACTTCACAAAATTCTTGGCTACGTACTTGTAGCCGTTATCTCGTGTCTCGTAGTAAGCTCTTGCGGCGACGACAAAAACGATGATCCCATACCTGTGGCTAATCTTACTGTAGACGATCTTGTCGGAGCTTGGTATGACTTTGAAGACGAATTCTACTTTGTGTTGGATTCCGACCTTTCCGGTCGCGCCGTATACCTCGATGATAACGAATACGATGGCGAAGACGAACTCTCATGGGTGCTCTACAGCGGCAAACTGACCATAAAAATTAACTCCAAGTCAGAGTCGTTTGTCATATCTCGGTGCAGCCAATCAAGCCTTATGCTTGTCAACTCAGAAGACGATGTGTTCAATTTCGTAAAGGTCAAGGAATCACAAGTTCCCGGCAAGCCGGCGCCGGACCCTGACAAAGTGACCGGTTACCAGACCGACGGCGAAGACGGCTACATACGGCCGGCAAGCGTGGTTGATATGGGATTTCCTGCCGACGACGGCAGCAAGCTCTATTGGGCTTCGGCAAATCTTGGCGCGCAGTCTCCCTTGATGAGCGGTGACTTTTTCACTTGGGGCAGGACGACTGTGAAAAATCCCGGTAGTTTTCCTGCTGAAGTGTCGGCTACAGAATACGACTTTGCACGTGTCAAACTCGGTGGAAAATGGCGTATGCCTACATGGAATGAATTTAAAAAACTGCTCGACTCTGACTATTGCCGCAATGTGGTGAGCGTGGAAAACGGTCGTTGGTTTGTAAAGTTTATAAGCAAAATCAATAATAACGAGCTCTTTTTCCCACTCCCCGGCTATAAATATAATGGCTCTATACAAGGTGAAAATACTTACGGACGTTATCTGTCAGGAACTCCCGGTGCAAGCTCATCAAAGTGCAAGATGGTGTGGATGAGTAAATTCGGCCCATCGGGAGAGGAAGAACTTGCCAATAGCTGGGGCTACTCCGTACGACCGGTTTATTCTGAATGAATGTCATGTTGAATAACAGTTATATCACACGCGTGCTTGCCTTTATGACAATAATGGCAGGCATTGCGCTGGCTTCATGCAGTGAATCCGACGATGAGCCCGCAGTCTCTATAACCTCCGGCGAACATTTCGGATATCATTATGTGGACTTAGGCTTGAGCGTAAGATGGGGCTACTCTAATTACGGTGCGTACGCTCCCGAGCAGAACGGTGTATATCAGATTCCGGTCTATTGGGGCTTTTCTACCAATATTCCATCTCACATTTCAGGTACTGAATGGGATAGGATTAATTACCTCGTGGGCGGTCATTGGCGTCTCCCGACTGAAAGCGAAATCAACGAGCTTATGAATAAGTGCGTTTGGTCAAGAGGAACGCTCAACGGCGTAGAGGGTGTATATGTCAAAGGCCCGAATGGTAATAGTATTTTCTTTCCTTTGGCCGGATGGTATCTGTATGACTCTATTCCTTGGAGTGATACAGAGGGGCCTTATATGAAGTATAGTGAAGAATACTTTGGCTACCTCGAAAACGGGAGCTTCGATCTTCTTATACCTTACGGAGATGACTCCGGCGGTTTTTTGAGATATGCCGCAAACAATGATGGGATTCCATTTTTTCAGACTAAACGGAGAATTGACGCTCTCGCACCGCTGAGACCTGTATTGCCTTTTGATTTTTCAGAATCGGGAGGTGATATACCGGAAACAGGTGGATCTGACTCCGGAACTTCGGGCTATGAAAAGCCTGATATTGGTTTCTATGATTTTACTGCTACCAAAACTTCTGTTTCAGTCACGTATCAGATTTACAATAAATCTGCCTGCGGAAATCTCTCCGGTGCCAAGATATATTATGGTGAGAGCTCTGCCGGCAAAGCTGTGTCGGCAAGTATTTCCGGAAATTATATCAAAGCCACAATCAACGGACTCAAAGCAGGTACGTCCTATTACGTTAAATGCTCTGTATCCGGCAGCGGCGGGACCTCTACAAGTTCACAGACCAAGGTGATAACTAACTATTAAACTGATTGATATAAAGGAGCGGCTTGCTTTTGCCGCTCCTTTCTTCAAAAATCGCAGGGAGAAAATTTGGAGGGGTGGAAATTTTTGATTAACTTTGCAATCGCAAAAAATCCCGCGCATGTGGCGTAATTGGTAGCCGCGTTAGACTTAGGATCTAATGACTCAGGTCGTGGGGGTTCGAGTCCCTTCATGCGCACAACGAAAAAGTCAGCTTCATCACATTGTTGAGGCTGACTTTTTTGTTATGCCGTTACGTGTTTTCTGCTGTTCGTGCGTATTATAAGTTGGTAGTTTTTGAATTTTATACTATAAGAAAATGTATCTGTTAGGATATGACTTAGGGACATCGTCGGTAAAAGTTGCTCTTGTTGACGCTGCTTCAGGAGCATGTGTGGCTACTGACCAATATCCAAAGACCGAGGCGCCCATCAAATCTCTCAAACCCGGATGGGCTGAGCAGAACCCCGAAGATTGGGTGGATTATGTCAAGGAGGCTACGCGCGCTATCCTTGCCTCGTCGGGCGTTGCGCCTGCCGACATCAAGGCCATCGGTTTCTCATATCAAATGCACGGGCTCGTAGCTATCGACCGCGAGGGACGCGTGCTTCGCGACGCCATCATCTGGTGCGACTCTCGCGGTGTGCCATACGGCGAGAAAGCTTTGGACGAACTTGGTGCTGACGTCTGTATGCCGCGTCTGCTGAACAAGCCGGGCAATTTCACCGCTACTAAACTTCAGTGGGTGCGCGAAAACGAGCCCGAGATTTTCAATAAAATATATAAGGTGATGTTGCCGGCCGATTATATCGCCTATCGCCTTACCGGCGAGATTGTCACCAATCCTGAGGGCATGTCCGAGTACATGCTGTGGGATTTCTCCACCAACGCACCGGCTACTTTTCTGATGGAACATCTGGGTTATGACCCCGATATATTCCCGACCGTTTTGCCTACATTCTCAGAGCAGGGCAGGGTGACAGCGCACGCTGCCGCAGAATTTGGCCTCGCCGAAGGTACTCCGGTGACATACCGCGCCGGCGACCAGCCGAATAACGCCTTGTCGCTGAATGTGTTTGAGCCGGGAGAGGTAGCTTCGACGGCCGGTACGAGCGGAGTGGTATATGGCATTAACGGTACCGTTGACTATGACCCGCTCTCGCGCGTGAATAATTTCGCCCACGTCAACCACTCGGCTTCGCAGACCAGAATCGGAGTGATGACATGTATCAACGGCACGGGTATTCTCAACTCTTGGTGCAAGCGGAATATTGCTCCGCAAGGCTGCTCATACGATGAGATGAATCAACTTGCCGCCGAGGTAGTTGTAGGCAGTGCAGGAGTCACAATCCTGCCTTTCGGCAACGGCGCCGAGCGCGTGCTCGAAAACCGCGAGATAGGTTGCTCCATGCACGGCATAAACTTCAATATCCACGACCGCCGTCATATCCTGCGTGCTGCCCAAGAGGGCATTGTGTTCTCGTTCATGTACGGCATGGAGATTATGAAGGGCATAGGCATGGAGATAAACAATATCCACGCCGGGCGGGCCAACATGTTCCTCAGCCCTGTCTTCCGCGACACTCTTGCTTCCGTCTCGGGCGCTACGATAGAGCTCTACGACACCGACGGCAGTGTCGGTGCGGCCAAGGGTGCCGGTATAGGCGCGGGGATTTACAAGGACAACACCGAAGCTTTCTCATCGCTTGTGAAGCTCGGCGAAATCTATCCGGCTGCCGACCGCGCTCCATATCTTGAGGCTTATGACCGCTGGAAAAACATACTTGAAAACAATTACTTAACGAAATAATACAATGGCAACGAAAGAATACTTTCCCGAGATAGGAAAAATCAAATTCGAGGGTACTGAGAGCTATAATCCTCTCGCATACCGCTATTACGACGCTGAGCGCATAGTCCTCGGCAAACCGATGAAAGAATGGCTCCGCTTTGCCATGGCATGGTGGCACACTCTCTGCGCCGAGGGTGGCGACCAGTTTGGCGGAGGCACAAAGAAATTCCCTTGGAATGAGGGCACCGACGCGGTGGAGATAGCACGTCAGAAAGTCGACGCCGGCTTCGAAATCATGGAGAAGCTCGGCATAGAATACTTCTGCTTCCACGATGTAGACCTTGTGAGCGAAGGCAATTCCATCGAGGAATATGAGGCCAATATGAAAGCTGTCGTAGCCTATCTCAAGGAGAAAATGGCTAAGACCGGTATCAAGAATCTGTGGGGCACAGCCAATGTGTTCAGCCATGCCCGCTATATGAACGGCGCCGCCACAAACCCCGACTTCGACGTCGTGGCCCGTGCTGCCGTGCAGATCAAGAATGCCATCGACGCAACCATCGCGCTCGGAGGTGAGAACTATGTGTTCTGGGGTGGGCGTGAAGGCTACATGAGCCTCTTGAACACCGACCAGAAGCGCGAGAAAGAGCACCTCGCAACCATGCTCACAATGGCACGCGACTATGCCCGCTCTAAGGGCTTTACCGGCACATTCCTGATCGAGCCCAAGCCGATGGAGCCCACCAAACACCAGTACGACGTCGACACCGAGACCGTTATCGGCTTCCTCAAAGCTCACGGCCTCGACAAAGATTTCAAGGTCAATATTGAGGTCAACCATGCCACTCTCGCCGGCCACACTTTCGAGCATGAGCTCGCTGTGGCTGTTGACAACGGTATGCTCGGCAGCATAGACGCCAACCGCGGAGATTATCAGAACGGCTGGGATACCGACCAGTTCCCTATCGACAACTATGAGCTCACTCAGGCCATGATGCAGATTATCCGCAACGGAGGCCTCGGCACCGGCGGTACAAACTTCGACGCCAAGACACGCCGCAACTCTACCGACCCCGAGGATATCTTCATCGCCCACATTGCCGGTATGGACGCCATGGCCCGCGCGCTCCTTTGCGCCGCCGAAATACTTGAAAAATCGCCTTACAAGAAAATGGTGGCCGACCGCTATGCAAGCTTCGACGCAGGCAAAGGTAAGGAATTTGAGGAAGGACGCCTCTCGCTCGAAGACCTCGTGGAATACTCTAAGAGTGCCGGCGAGCCTGCTCAGACCTCAGGCAAACAGGAGCTCTACGAAGCTATCGTAAACATGTATTGCTGAATCAGGTAATACATTGCCAATTATAATCCGGACCCTAAAAGTTTCATACATGACTTTTGGAGTCCGGATTATTATTTCTGCCAACCCAAAATTAGATTCGGCAAAGTATCGGAAGATTTTTTCGGTATGCCAATAATCAGCAATATTGCTTATCTTTGCAATCTGAATAGTGAAATGGCATACGAAAAGAAATATAATTCTTAAAACTACCATACCTTATGAATAATTTCGAGATATTGAAATCCTTGCTTGAAGCTAACCGCTCGGTGCGCAGATTTGACGCTGCCCGTGAGATTCCGGTTGAAATTCTGGAAAATCTTGTCGGTCTGACCCGCTTCTGTGCTTCCGGACGTAATCTCCAGCCGTTACGTTACCGTGTAGTGTCACGGCGCGAGGAATGTGACCGCTTGTATCCTGCGCTTGCTTGGGCAGGTTATTATAAAGACTGGGATGGCCCCGCTGAAGCAGAACGACCTACTGCATATCTTGTGCAGTGTCTCGACACAGAGCTTGCTTCAAATTGCCTTTGTGACGACGGATTACAGCTCGAAGCGATTACTTTAGGAGCCACAGCAATGGGGCTTTCCGGGTGTATTATAAAAGCTTTCAAGAAACAGGACGTGATAGATGTGCTGAATTTGCCGACTCGCTATGAACCCCGCTATGTCCTCGCATTGGGCTATGCGGCCGAGAATGTCAGGATTGTGGACGTGCCTGACGATGGCGATATCAAATACTACAGGGATGAAAATACAACCCAATGCGTCCCCAAACGCTCATTGTCAGAGTTATTGATATAATCAGAAATGCAGGAGAGTTTCGGAATCTGTCGCGGGGTTAGAATCAGAAAGACAAGGATATCTGATTTGGATATTGTAATGTCCATATTTAGTTATGCGAGGCAGCGAATGTGTGAATCCGGCAACACGAAGCAGTGGATCAACGGGTATCCGTCAAAAGAGATAATCATCAGTGACATTGAGTGCAGCGACAGTTATTTGATTGAATCCGATAATGGAATCATCGGCGTTTTCACTTTCATTGTTGGCGAAGACCCGAATTATCCGGAGATTGCCGGTGCATGGCCTGACAACAATCTCTATGGGACAATACACCGCATTGCTGCCGCACCCGGTGCAAAAGGAATTGCCGACATTGCATTTGATTTCTGTAAGAAGAGCGGAGTCAACATTCGCATAGACACCCATGCCGACAATGCACCAATGCTCGGGTGGATTGCGAAACGAGGTTTTTCATACTGTGGCATAATCCACGTCGCTGATGGCTCTCCTCGAAAGGCGTTTCAGTTTTCGTGTGGCAATTCCGGTCAATGACGGTTTACCTTATCATTTCAGCATGTTATAAAATGAGAGCGTATCTGGAATTTTGATACACTCTCATTTTTACACATTACCGGAAGGCTCCATTGCGGCCACGGTTAAAACTTCGGCCTTACAGATAATCCTCTCGATGGGGAGTGAAAACGTCGATCACCTCACCGCCCTCGATTACTTCAAATGAGTGAGGTGTGTTGCCGGGGATTGCGTAGGTATCTCCCGGGTGCATGATTACATCTATTTTCTCGTCGCCATCGACTATTAGGCGATATTCACCGGAAATGACATAGCCACATTGCTCATGCGTGTGCGTGTGCAGGCTGGCGAAGTTGCCCTTTACATAGTTCATCTTGGTTACCATTGATTTCTCACCCACGGCAAGCGAATCGAGATTGACACCTTTGAATGTCTTCTGAAGTGCGTCTTCGCGGCGCACAAATACTTTGGTTTGCATTTTTTTGATATTTAAATTACAAAATAGATAACTCCATCTGGATATCTCCGCGCGAGTAAGCAGGATGATACTCCGGCAACTCTTTGAAGCCTAATCTACGATAAAGCGCGATTGCCGGTTTCAGTCTTGTGTTGCTTTCGAGGAATAGTCTTGTCGCGCCTGTGCTTCGTGCTTTGTTGATAGCCGCGTCGCAAAGCTTGCTGCCAATTCCTCGTCGTTGAATAGATGTGTCAACAGCCAATTTTGCAAGCTCGTAATTATATGGTGAATCAGCAGGCATGGGGCATAGCGCGCATACCCCGACAGGTTTGCCTTTGTATAGAGCCACGAAGATATGGCCACCCTTTTCCAAGATTGAACTTTCAGGATTTTCAAGCACCTCCACATCATGAGGCTCAAGTTCCCAATGGCTCTCAATCCACCGGCGGTTAAGGTCAAAGAATGCCGCCTTGTGTTCGGGGCGATAATCCACTATCTCTACTTCAGAATTTTCACGTTCTTTCTTTATGGCCTTTACGCGCTCAAGCATAGACTTTTGCTTGAGGGCTTTCTGCCAATCTGAGATAGCAGCCCAGAGATCGTTCTCACATTCTAAGGATAATTGCTCGACGGCTCTTTCTACGTCGCGTAGCTGGGTTATCAGTTCGGCTCCGAGGTCGCGTCCGCGCTCGGTAAGTGTGATGAGAGTACATCTCTTGTCAGTATTGTTTTCGGGCTCGAACACCAATCCGGCTTTGACCATCTCTTTCACAATGGTACTGACCGATGGATGTGACTGTCCGATTTCCTTTGCGATAGAAGTAACACTCTTGGGCTTTTCATCCATCAAGGAATAAAATACAGGAAACCATTTCGGCTTTAAATCAACGCCGTAGAGTCCGTAGATATCGGCGGCTTCTCGTGTAAGTGTTTCTGTAAGCACCCTTAACCGACTGCCTATCGCCATTTTACCCGTTCGTTCAAAGAAGTCCATCTGTATATTATGTATTGAATTGCGTAATTGATTACGCAAAATTATATCAAAAAATTGAAATGACAAAATTTCGGCGGATTAAACAGCTTTCAGATGGGTTTATCTTAAGGCTGTTATTTTGTTTGCTGATGATAATTATTTAACTTTGCAGGGGTAAGCCGGATCTACCTCCAAGGTACTTGCTGCTAGTCTGAGCAGAACTCAATTCAGACAGATGATAATATGGAATCCATGGCACGGTTGCCACAGGGTGAGCGAGGGATGTGATCATTGCTATATGTATTTCCTTGATGGCAAGCGGGGTATTGACACCTCGCAGGTGTGTCGTACTGCCAATTTTGATTTGCCTCTTCGCCGCGACAGACATGGCAACTTCAAACTGAAGCCGGAAATGCAACTCTATGTACGGCTGTCAACTGATTTCTTTGTTGAGGAAGCCGACCGATGGCGTGATGAGGTGTGGCGTATCATCAGCCGGCGGCCTGATATCGCTTTCCGTATCCTCACCAAACGCGCCAAGCGAATAAAAGATTGCCTCCCTGCGGCTCCCGGCTGACATGCAACGGCTGCTCAAACTGCCGCAACTGCGATACTCTACAATAATTTATTGAGAAAATGAAAGCAATCGATATCGTTACATCAGCCCTTTAAAAGCATTCATTATATATTCGTGCAATGCTTGTTCGAGAGCGTCTTCGCATTTTTTGATGGTTTCTTTCCGGAAATCTTCGCAACAGCAAGAGATTTCAAACCCTTCGGGTGTAAATGTTACATTGGGGTGCTCTCCGTGGACGGTGCATTTAGTCTGTTCGACTATAAACATTACGTCACGTTGGATTGAGGGTGGAATCTGGTTCATATAGGCAGTGTTTTATTTTCAGTCCATAACTCTAATGCGCGTCTGAAATCTTCAATCAGCAACTCCCACTTATAATCGAGCTTGCCATAGCGCTTTGCAATACGCATGATTGAAGTGACAAAATATTCGCTCATCCTGAGCTTTTGTTCTTTCTCGGATAGCGTGCTGAATTCTTTTTCAAAAACGATTTTTATATTGATTTTGCCGGTATCCTTGCGCAGCGGTCCGATTTCGTAGCGAGGTCTGAGGTATAGTCCTTCTTCTTCAATTTCAGCTTCGCTATAGAGTTTCAGCAGGGTGGGGTAATAGTCGCTTTTCCGCAAACGTAAATCTTCATCTGCGATTACATAATTTGTCTTGCAGTGCTCGTTGTCGTAAAAACTCATTGAGCAGATGATGTATATGCGGTTTATGGCACTTCCATATCTATCTCCGGGCATTTGCTTGAAAAGCAAAGGGTTGAGTTCTTTATCAAGGCTGTCTACAACCTTTCGGCTGCCCGGGTAGCAATTGTCAAGTGTGCGCGTTATCATTACCGGGGGCTTGGCTATCCAATTGCGCTGCGAGTTAAGCTTGACTTTTTCGCATACTACAGCCTTTATTTCATGCCCTTGAACCCCATTAAAGAAACTTCGGTCACGGTCAATGGCAGTGCCACCGTCTTTCTGCTGCCAAACTGCGTCGAGATATCTTACCTTATTGTCTGCTGTTGCAAAGAATGTATTAGGATAGCCATTGAAATATTTGCCTACATGGGCTTCGACAGCCTCAGACTCTCCCCAGCCGATTATTGCCAGACACTCGCAGAGCCTGACTGCACGGTTCCACTCCTGCGGTGTGGTATAATTGACATGCGCCATAAACTCTGAGTGCAAATACTTGCAGAGTGCTTCCTGATCTTCTATATTGAGCAAAAAATCGCTCAACTCCGCAAGGCTATCGAGTCCGAATATTTGGCTGACATCCATTGTCTTACAATTTCTTTATAAATTGTATAATCAATTCAATCGCCTCAGGAGATATAGTTTCGCGGATGTCGGCATATTCGCTCATTTCTCCGCTCTCTGCGTGCTGCAAGAGGTGATTGAGACCGTCGAGTTTGTGAACCTCTGCAGACGGTATATTCTCTTCGATTGCGCTAAGATTGGATTCTGCATTTACTTGTTTGTCGAGAGTGCCGTTCAAGGCAAGCACGGGGCATTTGACTCCGCCCAACCGGCTTCGTACATCCAAGACCACCAATTGGTCGAAAGTCACGTTGCGTTGCGACAGATATCTTACAAGCGACGACATCACGATTTCAGGCACTTCAAGCCCTAAACTGTCGGCCATTGCTACCACATCAATCTCGCTTTCATCATTATGTCGCACTTGACTCTCGATTTCATCAAAAACTGCCTCTATGAGCGGCATGGATTGGGACGTCTCGACTTCTCCCATATTCAGGACTTCCATCAAATGTCTGTTCTGCTCAAGCATAGTCTCTTTTCCGCTCGTTGCCACACCGGCGAGTGAAATGATAAAGTCCGGTTTTTTGTCTGCGGCAAGGAGCAAGGCTATGCTTCCGCCCTCGGAGTGGCCTAATATTCCGGCTTTGCCGCCTGTGAGTTTGCGTGCGAAGTGCAGTGCGCTCTCTGCGTCATTTTTCAATACATCTATTGTTGCGTCTTCGAAAAAACCGTCTGATTTGTTTACACCTCGGTCATCGTAGCGTAGCGAGGCTATTCCTGCACGTGCAAGAGCGTCGGCCAAAACAGCAAATGGTTTATGTTCGAAGATTTCTTCATCGCGGTTCTGAGGGCCGCTGCCGGTAACCATCACAACTATTGGTGTGGTCTCGGAGAAATTCTCGGGAAGTACTATGGTGCCGGCAAGTTCGGTGTCATCGGTTGAAACAAAAGTGGTGTCAACCGATGTGTATGGAAATGGTGGCTGTGGAGTTTGGGGACGGCGAACCGTCAAGGGCTCTTCCGGTGTCAGATTAAGTGATAATGTATATCCTCGTTGCTTGAATTCTCCGGATATACGCTGTTGCTCTATATGCCCGCTGAAAACTGCTCCAATAATGCTTGACGACACAGCGACACTGTCGGCCGAAATGTAATTTACCGTCATAGGCATGCCTTTTACATTCTGCTGCGGAGAGTCGAGGGTGCATTTTGTATCACCCGATTCCGATTCAGAAAAATTCAGCACGAGCGGGATCGACAGGCTTCCCATCGACAGGTTGCCACGCCAGCTTCCGCTGATATCCGAAGCGCTCAATGGGAGTATGGCTGTTATTATTGAAATGGCTATTGTAGCAAATTTATTCATATATAATGCACTTTCTTGCAAATTTAATATGAATTGGTGTGATTTGCAAGAAAAACGCCCGACATTTGCATGCCGGGCGTAGTATCAATGAACAAAGAGCTTAAAGTTTCTCGTTTTTCTCCTCGAGGGGTTTGATGATCGGGTCAGCGCCCCACTGCTGCTGGGCGAGACGGAGATAGTTGTTGTAGCGCCACTGGGCGTTGGCCTTGGCGGCTGCGAACAACTCGGCTGCCTCTGCAGGATATTGTTTCTGTACGGTAGCGTAGCGAACCTCACCGAGCAGGAACTTCTCGAAGTCGTCCCAGTTGGGAGCCTTGCTGTCGAGAGTGAAGGGGTTCTCACCCTTGAGCTCTGCGTCGGGGTTGTAGCGCCACAGGTGCCAGTAACCACATTCTACAGCGCGCTGTTCCTCTTCCTGGCTGCGACCCATACCGGCTTTGATACCGTGGTTGATACAGGGAGAGTAAGCGATGATCAGCGAAGGACCGTCGTAAGCCTCAGCCTCGCGGATAGCCTTGAGGGTCTGAGCTTGGTCGGCGCCCATAGCAACCTGTGCTACATATACATAGCCGTAGGTAGAAGCGATCAGACCGAGGTCTTTCTTGCGGATACGTTTGCCGGCAGAAGCGAATTTGGCGATAGCGCCGAGAGGAGTAGCTTTCGACGACTGGCCACCGGTGTTAGAGTATACCTCGGTGTCGAGTACGAGGACATTCACATTCTCGCCGCTTGCGAGTACGTGGTCGAGACCGCCGAAGCCGATATCGTATGCAGCACCGTCACCGGCAATGATCCACTGCGAACGTGCGGCGATAAAGCCCTTAAGGTCGAGAAGAGCTTTGCAGGTGTCGCAGTTGCATGCCTCGCAGAGGGGCACGAGCTTGTCGGCAACCTCGCGGGTTACGGCAGGATTCATTGCATTGTCGAGCCACTGCTGGGCAAGAGCCTTCATATCGGCGTTGCAGCAGTCGCATACAGTCATTTGCTGCATGATTACGCCTACACGCTCGCGCATCTTGTTGGTGGCGATCTTCATACCGAGACCAAACTCTGCGAAGTCTTCGAAGAGTGAGTTGGCCCATGCGGGACCGTGGCCGGCAGCATTGGTGGTGTAGGGGGTAGAAGGTACAGAGCCTGAGTAGATTGATGAGCAACCTGTTGCGTTGGCAACCATTTCGTGGTCGCCGTAGAGCTGGCTGATGAGTTTTACGTAGGGAGTCTCACCGCAGCCTGAGCAAGCGCCGGAGAACTCGAAGAGAGGTGTGGCGAACTGGCTGTTCTTCACATTGCTCTTCACGTCTACGAGGTTCTGCTTCGATGTTACATTGTCGGTGCAGTAGGTCCATTCAGCCTGATGCTCGAGCTGAGTCTCGAGGGGCTTCATCTGGAGAGCCTTCACGCCCTTCTTGCCGGGACATACATCAACGCAGTTGCCGCAACCGAGACAGTCGAGAACGTCGACAGCCTGAATGAAGCGCATGCCTTTGAAAGCCGGGCCGAGAGCGGGGATAGTGCCGGCCTCGCCCATGGGTGAGCCTGCAACCTCTGCCTCGGTAAGTACGAACGGACGGATTGAAGCGTGAGGACAAACGTATGCACACTTGTTACACTGGATACAGTTCTCCTCGAGCCATTCGGGAACGAATGCGGCAACACCGCGTTTCTCGTAGGCTGCTGTGCCCTGATGCCATGTGCCGTCGGGGTTCTCCTTGAAGGCGCTTACATGGAGCAGGTCGCCGTCCTGTGCGTTGATGGGGCGAACAATCTCGTTGATGAAAGCGGGATCGTTGTTTTCTGCCTTGGCGTCATCGGGAAGCTGTGCCCATGCGGGATCTACAGTAAGAGTATGGTATTCGCCGCCACGGTCAACAGCCTGATTGTTCTTGTCTACCACATCCTGGCCCTTCTTGCCGTAGCTCTTCACGATGAATTTCTTCATCTGCTCGATAGCGAGGTCAACGGGGATAACTTCGGTAATGCGGAAGAATGCGCTCTGAAGGATGGTGTTGGTGCGGTTGCCAAGGCCGATTTCCTGAGCGATCTTGGTAGCGTTGATATAGTAAACGGTGATGTTGTGCTGTGCGAAATAGCGCTTGATGTTGTTGGGGAGGTTCTTTACGAGTTCTTCGCCGTTCCAGATGGTGTTGAGAAGGAAAGTACCGTTGTCGCGCAGACCGCGGGTAACATCATACATACGCAGGTAAGCCTGTACGTGGCAAGCCACGAAGTTAGGAGTGTTTACGAGGTATGTAGAGCGGATAGGCTTGTCGCCGAAACGAAGGTGTGAGCAGGTGAAACCGCCTGATTTCTTCGAGTCGTAGGCGAAGTATGCCTGGCAATATTTATTGGTGTTGTCGCCGATGATCTTCACCGAGTTCTTGTTGGCACCTACAGTACCGTCAGCACCGAGACCGAAGAATTTGGCTTCGAATGTGCTGGGATCGCCGAGGGCAACTTCGGGCATAAGGGGAAGCGAGGTGAATGTAAGGTCGTCGACAATACCGAGGGTGAAGTGGTCTTTGGGCTGGGGAAGAGCGAGGTTCTCGTATACAGCAAGAATCTGGGCGGGAGTTGTGTCTTTCGACGCAAGACCGTAGCGGCCACCTACGATAACAGGGGCATTCTCTTTACCGTAGAAGCACTCTTTTACATCGAGGAAGAGGGGCTCGCCGTTGGCGCCGGGCTCTTTGGTGCGGTCAAGCACAGCAATGCGTTTTGCTGTTGCGGGAACTGCTGCAAGGAAATGCTTTGCCGAGAACGGACGGTAGAGGTGAACTGCTACGAGGCCTACTTTCTCACCCTTGGCTACGAGGCTGTCGATAGCTTCTTCGATAGCTTGGGTTACAGAGCCCATGGCGATGATCACGCGTTCTGCGTCGGGTGCGCCGTAGTAGTTGAAGAGGTGATATTCACGACCGCAGATTTTGCTGATTTCGGCCATGTAGCTCTCTACGATTTCGGGCACTGCGTTGTAGTGCTCGTTGCATGCTTCACGGTGCTGGAAGAAAACGTCGCCGTTCTCAGCCATACCGCGGGCCACGGGAGCGTCGGGGGTAAGGGCACGTTTGCGGAATGCGGCAAGAGCCTCGCGGTCAAGAAGCGGAGCGAGGTCTTCCTGCTCCATCACTTCGATTTTCTGAATCTCGTGCGATGTGCGGAAACCGTCGAAGAAGTTGACGAAGGGAACGCTTGATTTGATAGTCGAGAGGTGAGCTACACCTGCAAGATCCATCACTTCCTGTACCGAACCCTCAGCGAGCATAGCGAAGCCGGTCTGACGAACCGACATCACATCTTGGTGGTCACCGAAGATAGAGAGGGCGTGAGAGGCAAGTGTACGTGCTGATACATGGAAGACAGTAGGCAGGAGTTCGCCGGCGATCTTATACATGTTGGGGATCATCAGGAGAAGACCCTGCGATGCTGTGTAGGTAGAGGTGAGGGCACCTGCTTGGAGTGAGCCGTGAACGGCACCTGCGGCACCGCCTTCTGACTGCATTTCCTGTACCAACACTGTTTCGCCGAAGATGTTCTTACGGCCTGCGGCCGACCATTCGTCTACATATTCAGCCATTGTAGACGACGGGGTAATGGGGTAGATTGCAGCTACTTCAGAGAACATATAGCTCACATGAGCTGCAGCCTGATTACCGTCGCAGGTCAAGAATTTTTTTTCTTTACTCATAACGTTTGTAATCGTGGTTATTTACGGATTTTATTCTGTGTTTTCAGTTTGAGGGGCATAAGCCTTTGCAAAGGTAGTAATTTTTGGGCTAACGCGTGCAAAAAACCGAGCAAAAAAGTGACACAATTCACCAAAAAGGCAAAGCGGTAAGCTCTTCTTTATCCTGTGATCGCTTTTATGTAAGGCGTTTTTCCCGAAACTCAAAAATCAAAAGCGCGCCTTGCCTGTGGGCATTGGCGCGCTCTTTTAAGGTCTACGCAATTGTGCTTATGCGTTTTTTACCTTCTCTACAACGGCTGCGAAAGCAGCGGGGTTGTTGAGGGCGAGGTCGGCGAGCACCTTGCGGTTGATCTCGATACCTGCCTTGTGGATTAGGCCCATGAGTTTGGAATAGCTCAGGTCGTGGAGACGGGCGGCGGCGTTGATACGCTGAATCCACAGTGCGCGGAAGTTGCCCTTCTTGTCCTTGCGGTCACGGTAAGCATAGGTCAGACCTTTTTCCCAGGTATTCTTGGCGACGGTCCATACGTTACGGCGGCATCCGAAGTAGCCGCGGGTAAGTTTCAGGATTTTTTTACGACGAGCGCGCGAAGCGACGTGGTTGACTGATCTTGGCATTGTTTGTTGAGTTGTGGATGTCGGCGTCCTGCCTCGGCGGCGGGCTCTTGTGTGCCGTGCATCCGGTTAGGTGTATTGGGTATAAACTCGCGTGATTTGTGAGAAAGCGGAGGCTTACTTGCAGAGCAGGGCCTTGACGTTCTTTTCGTCTACCTTGGCGATGAGAGCGAAGTGGTCGAGGTTACGCTTCTGCTTTTTGGTCTTCTTGGTGAGGATGTGGCTGTGGTAAGCGTGTTTTCTCTTGATTTTTCCTGACCCGGTAAGAGCGAATCTTTTTTTGGCACCGGAATTAGTCTTAATCTTCGGCATTTTGTTGTTTGTTAATAGGAGTTTATGATTTCGTCAACTCGTGACGGACTTTACTTTTTCTTGGGCTGAATCATGATAATCATGCGCTTGCCCTCGAGCTGAGGCATCTGCTCTACCTTGCCGTATTCCTCCAGGTCGTTGGCAAAGCGCAGCAGCAGTACCTCGCCCTGCTCCTTGAAGAGTATCGAGCGGCCTTTGAAGAATACGTATGCCTTGACCTTGGCGCCTTCCTGCAGGAAGCCGATGGCGTGCTTGAGCTTGAAGCTGTAGTCGTGGTCGTCGGTCTGGGGGCCGAATCGGATTTCCTTTACCACTACCTTGGTGGCCTTGGCTTTGATTTCCTTGGCCTTCTTCTTCTGCTGATACAGATACTTCTGGTAGTCGAGTATCTTGCACACCGGCGGCTCAGCCTGGGCCGAGATTTCGACCAGGTCCATCTCAAGCTGCTCGGCGATGGCGCGGGCCTGCTGAATGGGATATATGCCGGGGGTGACGTTATCGCCCACAAGACGCACCTCACGCGCACGTATGTGCTCGTTGATATTGTTGGGGTCTTTGGCGTTGCGGTCGGGCAGACGGCGGTCGCGCATGGGAGGCCGTGGCCCGGAGGGACGGGGCGGACGCGGGGGGAAGTTGGGCTTTTTCTCCATTCAGGGGGTTAATTGTTGATAGAATCGTTGACCTCTTTTTCGAGCTCGGCTGCAAAGGTAGCAATTTTCATCGAACCTTTATCACCTTCGCCCTGTTTTCTTACCGAAATTTCGCCGTTTTGCTGCTCTTTTTCGCCTACGACGAGCATGTAGGGGATGCGCTTGAGCTCGTTGTCGCGGATTTTGCGGCCGATTTTCTCGTTGCGCAGGTCTACCTCGACGCGCAGGTCGCGCTCCTCGAGCTGTCGCTTTACTTCGAGAGCGTAGTCATTGAATTTCTCGGAAATGGGCAGGATGATGGCCTGCTCGGGGGCGAGCCAGAGCGGGAAGCGGCCGGCGGTATGCTCGAGCAGCACGGCCACGAAGCGCTCCATCGAGCCGAACGGCGC
>OFGC01000093.1_pt1 | contig 102228 bp, 76 predicted proteins | sample 1521691 | NCBI WGS metagenome assembly OFGC01 (sample SAMEA3504121, study PRJEB24116) | mouse gut metagenome | biome: mouse gut; feature: mouse-associated habitat; material: faeces | place: Denmark | collected 2011
ATAAATATCCAAGTTTTTGACTGAATTTTTGCTAAATCTCATGCGCTAGCCCTGAAAATAATCGGGCTGTGCTTGGATAAGTGAAAGATAATCACTACCTTTGCAGTCCGATTATATCCAAAATCAAACCTGACCGGCGCCAAGAGCATGCTTTTGGCCGGGCATTTTTGCGGTGACGGTCGTATTTAATTACTTATTAATTAAACATTTAAAAAGTGGATACTTTAAGCTACAAAACTCCAACCCTTAACCCTGCGCAGGTTGAGAAAGAATGGGTGGTAATCGATGCCACCGACCAGGTTCTCGGTCGCCTTTGCGCCAAAGTCGCCAAAATTCTGCGCGGCAAAAACAAACCTACCTACTCTCCCAACGAGGAGTGCGGTGACAACGTCATCATCATCAACGCCGAAAAATGTGTTCTCACCGGCAAAAAGATGACAGACCGCGAATATCTCTCTTACACCGGCTATCCCGGCGGACAGCGTTCGACCACTCCCGAGGTTCTCCTCAAGAAGTCGTTCAACAAGCATCTCAAACCCGGTTACAATCCCCTTTATATTAAGGTGATGAAGGGTATGCTTCCCAAAAACCGTCTCGGCCGTCGTCTGATAGAGAATATGCACGTCTATAACGGACCTTCTCATCCCCACGAGGCTCAGAACCCCAAAGTAATTGACATCAACAACTTTAAATAAGCTGAAGCATGGAAAAAGTTAATGCAGTAGGCCGCCGCAAGGCCGCCGTGGCACGCGTAATAGTTAGCGAGGGTAACGGTAACATCGTCATCAACAAGCGCCCTCTGGAAGTCTATTTCCCCTCTTCGATACTTCAGTTTATCGTCAAGCAGCCTCTGAGCGTGCTTGACGTCACAGAAAAATATGACATCAAGGTCAACCTTGACGGCGGCGGCTACAAAGGACAGGCCGAAGCTCTTCGCCTGGCTATCGCCCGCGCTCTCGTCAAGATCAACCCCGATGACAAGTCAACGCTCCGCGCCCATGGCTTCATGACCCGCGACCCGCGTTCTGTAGAGCGTAAGAAACCCGGTCAGCCCAAGGCACGCAAGCGCTTCCAGTTCTCCAAGCGTTAATCGCCATAAGTGTTTAGTATCTAAATCCTCCGGATGGACACGTTCCCTACCGCCGGATTGTAAAATTTTCAAGAACGTAAACAACAAATCAACAAAATGTCAACACCCACATTTGACCAGTTACTCGAAGCAGGTTGCCATTTCGGTCACCTTAAAAGAAAATGGAATCCTGCAATGGCTCCTTATATCTTCATGGAGCGCAACGGTATCCACATCATCGATCTCTATAAAACCGCAGCCAAGCTCGACGAGGCTGCCGCAGCTCTGAAAAGCATTGCCAAATCAGGCAAGAAAGTGCTTTTCGTAGCAACCAAAAAACAGGCCAAACAAGTTATCGCCGACAAGGCCCAGAGCGTAAACATGCCATACGTCATCGAACGCTGGCCGGGCGGTATGCTCACCAACTTCCCCACCATCCGCAAGGCTGTGAAGAAAATGACCGCCATTGACAAAATGACAAAGGACGGCACATTCGACAACCTTTCGAAGCGTGAGAAACTCCAGATAACCCGTCAGCGTGCGAAACTCGAGAAGACTCTCGGTTCAATCGCCGACCTCAACCGTCTTCCTTCGGCTCTCTTCGTCGTTGACGTTCTCAAGGAACGCATCGCCGTTGCTGAAGCCAACCGTCTCGGAATCCCCGTGTTCGGTATCGTTGACACCAACTCTGATCCCAACAACGTGGATTTCGTCATCCCCGCTAACGATGACGCTTCAAAATCCATCGAGCTTATCCTTGACACCGTTTGCTCCGCAATGAACGAAGGTCTCGAGGAACGCAAGATCGAGAAGGTTGATGCCAAGGAAGCAGAAGGCGAAGCAGCTCCCCGCCGCGAACGCCGCCGCGTAAGCCGCAAGTCTGCCGAGGCTCCCGCTGAAGCCGCTGAAGCTCCTGAAAAGGAGGAAGCAGCCGAAGCTCCCGCCGCTGAATAATTCAGACAGCGCAAAAAAATATCCGGAGAGAGCGCCAAGGTGCGTCTCTCTGCCGGATCCGTTAAAAAATCGTTTAATCTTCCAATATCATAAATAACAGATATGGCAGTAACAATGGCAGAAATTACCAAGCTGCGCCACCTCACAAGCGCCGGCCTGATGGACTGCAAAAAAGCTCTCGCCGAGACTAACGGCGATATCGAAGCCGCCGTTGAGATCCTCCGCAAGAAAGGTCAGGCAGTAGCCGCCAAGCGCGAGGACCGTCAGGCTTCGGAAGGCTGCGTTCTCGCAGCCAATGAAGGCAACTTCGCAGCAGTCGTTGCCCTCAAGTGTGAAACGGACTTCGTTGCCAAGAACGCCGGTTTCGTCGAAGTGACAAAAGAGATCCTCGCCGCAGCCATGGCCAACAAAGTGAAGTCGATGGACGAACTCAAAGCCATCGTTGTCAACGGTCAGACCATCGCCGACCTTATCGTTGAGGAAAGCGGCAAGACCGGTGAGAAGATGGAACTCGGCGCTTACGAGTACATCGAAGCTCCTACCACCACTTCCTATAACCACCTCGGCAACAAACTCGCTACTATAGTAGGTTTCAATGTCGAAGGCGTTGACTATCAGGTTGGCCGTGATGTGGCAATGCAGGTCGCATCAATGAATCCCGTTGCCGTTGACCGCGACAGCGTTCCCCAGGCAGTGAAGGATTCTGAATACAACGTGGCTGTCGAGAAGACCAAAGAGGAGCAGGTTAAGCGTGCTGTTGAGGTAGCCCTCAAGAAAGCAGGCATCAACCCCAACCTCGTTGACTCCGAAGCTCATATCGAATCCAACATGGCAAAAGGCTGGCTCACTCAGGAAGAGGCCGACAAGGCACGCGCCATGATCAAGGAAGTCGGCGAAGCCAAGGCAGCCAACCTTCCCGAGCAGATGATCAAGAACATCGCTCAGGGCCGTCTCAACAAGTTCTTCAAGGAGAACTGTCTGATGGAGCAGGAATTCATCAAAGATGGCGAGCTCACAATCGGCCAGTATCTCGAAAAGACCCAGAAGGGTCTGACGGTGGTTGAGTTCAAGCGTGTCAACCTCAATGAGGATTGATGGACGCTGACAGAGATATGTCTCAAGCCACGCGGAGATTCATCCCCGCATAAAGAATCATAACTTTGCATAATGACGTCATCCCCGTCCAAGTCATATTTGGGCGGGGATGCTTTTAAGAGGATATTTCTTATGGAACACCCTGTCAAGGCCCCGAAACAATGAAAAAAATTGAGATTTGCCCCTCGTGCGGACTGGAAGTGGTGACTGAGAGCGGACGCCCCTCTCGGTGCCCGCGTTGCGAGTCGCCCGTCGGCGACGGAGGACCAGAGTCTGACGCGCTGCTGAGTCTGGAATTTGACGGCGGGGCGCAAGGCGCCTCCTCATCATATCCTGTTCCCGAAGGGGTTTCGACAATAGGGCGCCGCTCGGCCAGGAGCACGGCGACGGTGCAGATAGCCGTGACCGACGGTTTTATGAGCAAGGTCCATTGCCGTGTCACCGCCCAGCGCCGGGGCGACGGAAGCGTGGAGGCCGCTCTCAGCGATGCCGGAAGCGCGAACGGAACCTATCTCAACGGAAGGAGCCTCTTGCCGGCCGAGGAAGCGCCGCTTCACGACGGCGATATCGTCAGAATGGGGAACACCGAACTACGGATCGTGTTCCGGTAATATCATATCAGTCATCTCTCTGAATCATGACCTATCAGGAATTTTTATCGCGCTACAGTTTTGACCGGGAGAACGATCGTCTGGGCAACGGCAGTTTCGGGACGGTCTATAAGGCCTACGATATGGTGCTCGACTGCTGGGTGGCTTTGAAAATAGCGCCGGTCACCGGCGAGGGCACCCGGCTGCGCCGCGAGGCAGAGCTTGTGTGCGGGCTCCCTCCTCATCCCAATATTGCCCGTTATGAGGCCTGCTACACGTTCGAAGAGCCGACAGGCGCCGTTGACGTCGCCGTTCTCAGCTACTATCCGGGAGGTTCGCTTGCGGATTTGATCGACACTCAGGAGACCTCGCCCGAGGTCATGGCCGATATTCTCACGCAGATTCTGGAGGGACTGAAATTCCTGCATTCACGCAATGTTGTCCATCGCGATCTGAAACCTGCCAATATTCTCATAGCGAAACGCCCCGACGGCCGTATAGTGCCGAAAATAACGGATTTCGGAATCAGCCGGCAGTCCGATCCCGATGAAACTGTGGTCGAGGAGACTGTTACCGCCGCGGCTACCGTCAGTTACGCGTCGCCCGAACAGTTGAGCGGCTCGGGCATGACATCGGCGTCGGACACATGGAGTTTCGGAGTCATAGCCTATCTTGTCGCTTCAGGCGAAATGCCGTTCACTTCGGGAGAACACGCCCCGAAATCGCTGATGGGGAGGGCCGAGATAGTCCGACAGGTTACCTCCGGCAAGCTGCCGGAGAAGACGGCGACTCTGCCCTATCCGTGGCAGACGATCGTCAGGAGCTGTCTGGTGGCCGATCCGCGAGGTCGCACGATAAGCGAGGATGAGCTCATCGCGTTGCTCCGGCAGGTCCGTGATTCCGCCCCCGTGTTGCCTCGGACTTCTGACGCGGAGACCCGGTCGCTCGACACGGAATATGTGCCGCCGGTCAAACCGTCGGGACCGCAAGGACGCAATTATGTTCCGAAGCCCGATCTCGATGTTCCCAATGTAAAGCAAAAGAGTTCCGCCGAACTTAAAATCGTCATCGTGATTCTGATTCTGGCCCTTGGAGTCCTGACGCTTTTTCTTGTCGGGACATGGAACAGAAAAAATGCCGTTACGCGCACTTCGACGGAACGAAGTCCTGTAAGGGACCGGGCCGAGCGCTATTTTCCGGAAAGATACACACCCGTTGTCGCCGACACACTCGCAGAGCCCGCGCCGTCGCCTGATAGCGAAGAAGAAACGGCTGAAACGTCGCCGGAACAGGATTTTACGCAGTCACATGACAGCCTGAGCACAACGCCGTCCGAAGTCGCCATGCCTGAAACCGAACCGGACAGTGTTGATTATTTCGATTGAATTCCCAACCCTCTCTTACAGATATGAACGATCTGAATACCAATCCGCATAACGATGAAGAACCCGTGGACGGGGAAACCCCTCGCGAAGCGACGCCCCGGCGCCGTAAATGGCCCTATCTTCTTGGCGTGATTCTCACATGGACAGCGATCATCACCCTTATAGTCGTGATTCACCGGGGCCGAAACAAGGCTGAAGAACCGGAGGAGCCGACCGATACGGTCAAAGTCAGCTCCACGCCGACGATACCCGTTGCGGATACTGTCGCGACATTTATCTCCGAAGATGAAATTGAAGATGTGACTCCGGTGAAGGAAGCGCCTGCAGAAGCTGAACCCGAGAATACCGATACGGTGACAGCCGCGCCCGAGGAGCCTGCGGAGCCTCATGTTGACGAAGATGTCCCGGAAGAGGTTCCGTCTGTAGTTCCCGAAGCGCCCGACACTACGGCTCTTAACCTTTCGGGAAGAGGGCCTCAGATGCGGTCGAGCACAGTGCCTATCAGATCGCGGATGGCGGTCTTGTAGTTAGGGGTCGCATCGTGATTCATGCGGTTGGCGATTATCGAGCAGACAGTCATCGCCTTGTGGCCCAGCAGACGCGAAAGTCCCTGCAGCGGGGCCGATTCCATTTCGTAATTGGTTATGCGCCGTTCGCCGAATCTGAATTCCTCTATGCGCCGGTTAAGATCGGGATTTGCAAGAGGCAGACGAAGCTCGCGGCCCTGCGGCCCGTAGAAGCCGACAGCCGATATAGTGTTTCCGCGCACCATGTCGTCGCGGCCGATGAGATCGACCAGATGCTCGTCGGCGTTGACCACGTAGGGCTTTGCCCAAAGGGGATTCCAGCCTACGGCGTCACACATCGCATGTTCGAATTCGAGGTCGGCCACCTCGTTGCGTCCCGCATAATAGTTGAGGACACCGTCGAAGCCTATGGCTTTCTCGGCGATCACAGGAGTGCCGAGCCGCAGATCGGGCTGCAGGGCGCCTGAAGTTCCTATGCGGACAAGATGCAGAGTGCGGTGTTCGGGCTTCACTTCGCGGGTTGAAAAATCGATGTTGGCCAGAGCATCGAGCTCGTTCATTACTATGTCGATGTTGTCAGGCCCTATTCCGTGGCTGAGACACATGATCGGTTTGCCCTGATATGTGCCGCCGATTGTGTGGAACTCACGGCTGGCAACGTCGAAATCGCGGGTGTCGAAAAATTCCGCTACCATGTTGACGCGCGCGGGATCTCCGACGAGGATAATGCGGTCGGTCAGTTGCTCGGGAAGAAGATGCAGGTGAAAGACGGAGCCGTCGGGGTTGATAATGAATTCGCTGGGAGCTATGATTTTCGGTTTCATGGGCTTTGGGTTATGGAGGGTGAGTGAATCGGTGGAGGATGTTTCAAGTATAGAACAAAAGAATGTCGGCTATGGTTGAGTCTAAGCGAGGCGGTAATTGCCTCCCGGATAGGCTGTCACAAGCCCCTTGAACTCCATGTCGATCAGGAGCCCCATCACTTTTGAGACAGGCGCTCCGAGGGCCATTGTCAGAGTGGTCAGGTGAGCTTCGCCGCGCGAGGTCAGACATTCCATGACGGTCTGTTCCTCCGGAGAAAGTTCCCGGAAAAGTGTCGGCTGTTCGGGGCCGTTTTTACGGCGCGGCCATCCCATCGCGTCTATGAGATCGTCGGCATTCTGGATGAGAGCGGCCGTGTGGCAGGCGATAAGCCGGTTACATCCCTGTGAATAGCGGTCGGAAGTGCGTCCGGGCAGAGCGAAGACATCGCGGTTGTAGCCCGAGGCAAGCCGGGCAGTTATGAGCGCGCCCCCTTTGCGGGCCGATTCGGCTACGACGAGAGCGTCGCAGAGTGATGCCACTATGCGGTTGCGTGCAATGAAATTGCCTTTGTGGACCGGAGCGTCGCTGCGGTATTCCGTTATCAGCAGCCCATTGTTCCTGACCATTTCCGCAGCCATGGCGCGGTGTTGCGAAGGATATATCATGTTGAGCCCGTGGGCGAGGACCCCTATGGTGGGGAGGCCCTGTTTGAGCGCGGCGCAGTGGGCTGCGGCGTCTATGCCGAATGCCAGACCGGAGATGACCGTCACATTCTCGGCGCATTTCTCCTTCAGGTCTGCTACCAGACGGCCTACGAAGTCAAGACCGTAGGGCGTTGCATGACGGGTGCCGACGACCGAAACCATCAGGCCGCAGTTCAGGTCGGCGCTGCCGAGCGCATAGAGCATCAGGGGAGCATCCTCCACGTCGTTGAGACGTTGCGGATAATCCGCGTCCGTGAAATAGAGCGCTCTGATTCCTGAGGCGGAGATGAAACCGGTTTCCCGGCGCGCTTTCTCAAGCAGTTCGCCACGGTAGCGGTCATCGAAAATGCGGTTGCTGAAGCCCATGACCGCACTCAGCTGACGCTCGGTGGCGCTGAAAAAGTTCTGCTCCGACCCCGTGCGCTGAAGAAATTCGCGTGCGAGAACCGGATTGATTCCTTTCAGCGACGCGAAGGCCGTCCGGTAAACGTTTATGTCCTGGTCAGGTGTCATGGTGGGTTCGGATTTAAAGCGGTGAGGGGGGAGGAATATGGGATCAGAGATATGCTGCGAAGGCCTCCGCGAGTATGTCGCCGCGGCTGAGGCGCCCGTTCTCGGTGCAGACAACCGTCACTTCGGCCGTGGCGGCGAGCCGGCGTCCGGGTAGAGCGTAGATGTCCTGCTCGAAAATGAATCTGGCACCCTCGCGGCGCATGTTTATGCAGCTGACGAAATCCTGTCCGAGGCCGAGGGAGCGGCGATACTCGATATTCACGGAGCGAAGCACCGGATCGATGCCCTGCGCGTGCATCTCGGGAAAGGAGCATCCGGCGCGGCGGCAGAACTCATGGCGAGTGTGCTCCATGTAGTGGAGGTAAATTGCGTTGTTGACAATGCCCTGACAATCGACCTCATAGTCGCGCACGCGCATTTCCATCTCAAAAATATATGTTTTCTCCTTCATGGCGTCAGTCTTCGGAATAGTGCCGCAGCACGCGGCGGTAGGAATTGAAAATTTTCGATTTGGAGACAAAGCCCACATATTTGCCGTCATCGACCACGGGGAGGTTCCAGGCGCCCGTGCGGTCGAATATCTTCATTACCTGTTCCATCGAGGAGTGGACGTCGATCTCGGCGGGAGGGGTGCTCATGAAGGTCTCGACCTTGATGCGCCGGTAGAGATCGGTGCGGAACATTATGTTGCGTATCTCGTCGAGAGTCACCACTCCGAGCAGTTTGTCATCCTTGTCGAGAACCGGAAAGAGGTTGCGGCTCGAGCGGGAGATGACGCTGACCATGTTTCGGAGGTCCATCTCCGGACTGACGGGCAGGAAGTCTGTTTCTATGACGTTGTCGATTTTCAGCAGTGTCAGCACGGCCTTGTCCTTGTGGTGGGTGAGAAGCTCGCCTCTCTGGGCCAGACGCATGGCGTAGATACTGTAGGGCTCGAATATCTTGATGGTCAGGTAGGAGAGGGCCGATACGATCAGCAGCGGCAGGAAAAGAGTGTAGCCGCCGGTTAGTTCGGCCGTGAGGAAGATTCCCATCAGCGGCGCGTGCATCACTCCGGCCATCACTCCGGCCATTCCCATGAGGGCGAAATTCTTGACCGAAAGGTCGAGCCCGAAAAGATTGTTGAGTGTGTAGGCGAAGAGGAATCCCGCCATGCATCCCACGAACAGTGACGGCGCGAAAGTTCCGCCGACACCACCAGCTCCGTTCGTGGCCGAGGTGGCGAAGGCTTTGGTGACTGTCAGCGCCAGCAGGAAGAGGATGACGAACAGGATCGAGTAGCGTTCACTGTAGAAGATCGAGCCGTCGAAAATGCCCTCGGTGTTGCCCGAAAGCAGCGAGATGATCGAGTCGTAGCCTTCGCCGTAGAGCGGCGGGAAGAGGAACACGAGGCCCGAGAGGATGACCGCGCCGGCTATATAGCGGCTCCACAGATTGGTGATTTTCCTGAAGGAATTTTCCATCATGTTCATGACCCGGGTGAAATAGAGCGAAACGAGTCCGCAGAAGATTCCGAGCAGAATCGTATAGGGGATGCGGGAGGTCAGGAAGCTTTCGGTCTGGACGAAATAGAACTCGGCTTCGTAGCCGGTGAACACGTAAGCCACTACGGCGCCCGAAATCGAAGCCACCAGAAGAGGCATGACCGAGACGGTTGTAAGGTCTATCATCAGCACTTCGAGCGTGAAAAGCATTCCGGCTATCGGCGCCTTGAAGATTCCGGCTATACCGGCGGCGGCTCCGCACCCGACCAGAATCATGAGCACGCGCGGCGACATGCGGAACCACTGGCCTATCTGCGAACCTATTGCAGCACCGGTGAACACTATAGGGCCTTCCGCTCCGACTGATCCTCCGAATCCTATGGTGACGGAGCTTGCCAGAAGCGACGTATAGGTGTTGTGGCGCTTGAGGCGGCTCTTGTTCTGGGATATGGCGTAGAGCACGCGGGTAACTCCGTGGGAGATATTGTCGCGCACCACGAAACGGACATAAAGTAGCGTGATCAGCACGCCGACCGCGGGATAAATGATGAAAAGTATCGAGCCTTCGTTGACGGCTATCCGGGCCGTCAGCGCGTGGGCAATCAGATAGATCAGCGTTTTCAGGAGAAGGGCGGCGAATCCGCCGGCTATGCCGACGATCAGGGCCAGAAACACGACGAAGGACTTTTCCTTGATATGTTTCTCACGCCATAACGCGAATTTGATCATGGCGTTGCTGAAAGGGCCGGCGGCAGGCGTTATCTGATGATGGTGTTCTGACATCTGTCCTGTGATTGGTTTATAATTGAATCGGTTTGAGGTGTAACGGTTCACATCCTCAGGATAGTGAAGGAGGAATCGTCGCTTATTTTGATGACAGACGATGATTTGCGAGGGGTGGTGTCGTCGCGGCGATACGTGGCCACGTAGTCCATTGCGTCAATGACTTGCGGAGAGATTTCGGCGAAGAAGCGTGGAGTCGGGGCGCCGCTGATGTTGGCCGACGTGCTGACCAGCGGATGGCGCAGCCGCCGGCAGAGTTCGCGGCTGTAGGCTTCCGATGTGATCCGGAAGGCGGCGCTTCCGTCGGGCGCGAGAAGCGACGGCGCCAGGCTGACCGGATGGTCGAATACTATCGTCAGCGGATCGACGGCCTCTTCGAGAAGCTGCCATGCAACCTCGGGAACGTTATCGGTGTATCTTTCGAGCATTGCCTCGGAATCGACGAGCGATATCATCGCTTTGGCTTCCGCCCGCTGTTTTATCTTGAATATCCTGCGGACGGCCTCCTCGTTGGTGGCGTCGCATCCTATGCCCCATACCGTGTCTGTGGGATAAAGAATCACTCCGCCCTTGCGAAGGCAGTCGATGGCCGCAGATATGTCCTCTCTGAAATCTGTCATTTCCTGCAAAGTTAACAAAAAAATATAATCGCGGGAAACATCAGCCGCTAAAATTCGACTTTCTCTCCCCCCGGCAGGCGGTACGCCCAATTAGTCCAATCAATGTAATTGAGGGAATCAGGGTTTGTTGTTCTCTCGGAGCCCGAAGGGCGCGCTGAAAGTAACCGTGTATGGAGCGAAGCGGAGTGCACGGAAAGAAGAGGTGGTTGGAATCGGCGTCCCGGAGGGATGCCTCAGTGGTGGAACTGTCAGAAAAGCTCAGCGTCATTCCACTCCAGCCCGTGAGAGTGGTAAAAGCGTTTCAGTTCTGCCACAAATGTCTCTCCTTTATGATGCAATTCCTGGTTCTTCACATAATTTATGATGGTATCGAGCGAGTTGCGGTCTTTTGACTCCGAGAAAAAACCGTCGCACCAACTCCGGAATCCATTGAAAAGGCCGCAGCGCTTCATCCAGAAACTGCTTGTCGATTTTATGTCCTGCATCAGCCGGGATTTGCTGTATGAGGCATTGACATCCACCACCAGATGGATATGGTCTTCGATTCCGTTGACTCTGTAAAGACGACATCCGCGTTTGGTCAGCGCCGCCCATATAAAGCGGTAGAGAGCCTCGCGATTCAGATAATTGATGGTAGGTTGCCGGTGTTTTGTCCCGAAAACAAAATGCTGTATGTCAAAAGTATGGCTCATGGCTTGAGATTTAAGGATAATTGCCTGTCAAATATAAGGATAATAAATCAAACGGATAAAATCGGATAATCTTTTACACCATTGAGGCATCCCTGCGGGACGCCTGTTAGGGTATGACGCCTCTGTCCGTGCACTCCGCTTCGCTCCATACACGGTTACTTTCAGCGCGCCCTTCGGGCTCCGAGGAAAGAGTAAACTTGATTGTCCTTAACTCAACCGCATTGATTGGACTAATCGGACTAATTGGGGATTAGCGGATCAGGTCGGTGCCGTAGGCTTTCATGAGCTCGCTGAGGTTGTGGAAGGCGAAGTTGTCGTCGAGGACCTGGCCTTTCGGGCCGAAAAGCACGTAGCGGGGAATGCCGTTGATGCTGAAGAGGTCGGCCAGCTTGTCATGTTCGTTCTCGGTAAGACGCAGCGAAGTGTGGCCCTGCAGGTTGGCTGCCGCGTAGCTGTCGTAATCTCCTTTTGGCGAGGCGCCTTCGGAGGTTACATAGATTATCTCGAAATTCGGATTCCCGAGATTGCGTTTGCGCAGCTCGGCGGAGTCCTCTATGGCGCCGCGGCACGGCCCGCAGGTCGTGGCCCAGAAATCGACGAGCACGAATTTGCCTTTAAGTGGCTCGATGATGCTTTTCATCAGGCGTCCCCCTTCCGTGTCGGGCAGGTCGTAGCCTTTCAGCTTCTCGAAACCGGTTGCGAAATAGGTCTGCAAGCGCTCTATCAGATCCGGATCGGTGACGGCTCCGACAGCGCGGGCGTCCTCAATCATCCGTCCGGCTTTTTCAGGCGAGCTGAGATTGAAACTGAAATGACCGAAATTCGTCATATATCCTGCGTTCGCCATCTGCATCAGAGCCGTAGGCGATTCCACGCCGGCGAAGCGACACAATGTTTCACCGCGGCGACGGGAGTTATGGAGTCTGTCTGTATCGGTGAAGTCAGGCGACGGGTGTTCTTTCAGCGCATGGTCCAGGTAGCGGTCAAAATCTTCGGAATAAGGGCTTTTATGGAGCGCATGCACAACCGCGTTTTCTATATCGAGAAATTCCTGTATCTTGGAATCGGGGACCCATATCGAGTCGCCGAGATGTTCGCCGATCCATTTGCGGGCTTTCTCCCCTTCGGGAGAGAGAACGGCTCCTACGGAGTCGGCATAAAGCGTACCCGGAGTTTCGGTTATGACGAACAGCGATTCATCTTCTACTCCTAAAACCTCCGGCAGGCGGGTGAAAGCGAGCTCATTGGCGACAGGCAGGGCATTGTCGCCGGCGGCAATCCAGGGGTCGTCGGCCAGGATCGGTTTTACTGCCTCGAAAAAATCCACCGTCAGGGGCTCTTTCAGCGATGGCGCCTCTTTATTGAAGTAGGTGTTGATTCGCCGGCTGCTTTCATATATCAGAAGGTCGGCGGCATAATTCAATCTGTGGTTAATGTCAAGCAGATGGCGCGAATGGGGATGGATGGCGGCGCTGTCGGCATAACGGCGCAGGAGTTCGCGCGTCTGAGTCATATTGGAGAGGATTTTTTCTCTCGCCACCGTCGGAACGGCGTTATCGCCAAGCGTTTGGTCGAAGCCTGTGATTATGCGCGGGGCAGCGGCCAGCTCGTTGTTTATGCGTCCGAGTTCGCCTCCGAACGTCATGTATTCCGCCGGATTGTCCGACTCGAGCGATCGGGGCCAGTCTATCAGAATCTCGAGATTGCGTCCCGGTTCGACATAGATACTGTTGTATTTATTTCGGTCGAACGAGAAAAAGACGTCGGCCGAGGCCATTTCGATCGGATGGGTGAAGGAGAATGAACCGTCGGGAGCGATTTTTGCGGAGACGGGTACATTGCCCCGGAGAGGGTCGGGAAGGTAGAAGAGCATGGATTCGATTCCGAGGCGCGGACTGAAGCCGCTGATACGGCCGCTGACGGTCATATCGCCTTTAGTGAATACTTTTTCAGGAGCGCCGGGATAGGGGACGCTGTGCTTTTCTTTCCATGTCTTGCGGTCGATAGGTTCGGGCTTGTCGGCTTTTTTGCCGTCGAGACGCAGACCGAATAATTTCCAGTTTCCGTCAATGAAATCCACTTCCTTGAGCTTTGAGGGCAAACCGGCGTAGAAGAGCGTGAAGCGGTGACGCCCGGAGGCAGGCATGACGAACTGTTCCCCGAAACGCAGGCCTTCAACCCTCGATGGCCGGTATTTATGCCCGGTTGCGGGATCGACAAGGACTGCGGTCGTATCGATTTTGATCCACCAGTTGGGGTTGAATCGCACGTCGAACGTCACGGCGGTGGTGTCGCCACGACGTTCAATTCTTGCGGGATTGATTGTGTGGGTGCTTTTCGCCACATAGTCGGGCGATTCGGCTACAAAGTTCTTAGCGGCGGCGCAGAGGGCGGCGAGAGATAATGTGATGAGGGCTAAACGTTTCATAATCCACAAAGATAGACAAAAACTTCTGCGTATGCAACAGAAGTTCTGCCCGGGTGCGGATAAAGTGTCTCGTTGCTGTTCAGACGGCTACGACTTTCAGGATTTCCGAGAGGAAATCGTTGCGGTCCTTGTCGGTTTTCTGCGAGGAGTGGTCGAAGTTGAGCCACTGGGTGTTTGTCATGCCTACGTTGGCGAGGACCATAGGGTTGAAGTAGCCCATCATGAAGTTTCCGAACAGCTCGGAGTCGGCTTCGGAAGTGGTTATGAGGATGGTTTTGTCTATTGCCAGACATGGCATGAGGGCGCCTTCGGGCGTAGTGTCGTAGATGATGCCTTTGAGGAAAGTCTTGTCGATGAATCCCTTTAGGATAGCCGGCATCATGCCCCACCAGATCGGGAAGATGAAGATGATTTCGGTGGTTTTCTGAAGGACTTCCGTATATCTTTTTACGAGTGGATCGGTCGAAAGACCTTTGGCGTAGTGTTTCAGATCATCGGCGCTGAGAACGGGATTGAAGTTGTCGGCGTAGAGATCTATCACGTCGTAGAAGCGGCCTTCGTTTTCAAGGCATCCGGTTACGTAGTTGAGAATCATACGGTTGAATGATTCGGTCTGCGGGTGGCAATAAACAATAGTGATCATGGCGATTGTGATGCTGGGAATTGGAAATATTATGGCGATATAACAAGACGCACGCCCGATAAGTTCGGGCGTGCGGGATTAAAGTATGTTAAAGCTGAAAAGGGAGTGTATTTGTCCTCAGGAATTCTGTTTTTTGTCTTTGCGTGCGTTCCAGCGCTCCACGATCCGGTCGATGCTTATGCCGAGCATCTCCATTTCGCTGAAAATATCCTCGAGAGTGGTTTCGAAGAATTCCTCGCGTCTGATCTCGCCGACACGTCTTTTTGCATCGGGCTCCAGGAAATAGCCCATTCCGCGGCGCGGGGCAATAAGATCATGTTGCTGGAGATAGTCGAAGGCTTTCAGCACGGTGTGGGTGTTTACGGCCATCTGGACGGCGAGTTCGCGGACTGACGGGATTTTCTCCTCCTCTTTCCACGCTCCCGACATGATGCGGCTGAAGCAGTAGTCAACAATCTGCAGATATATCGGACGGTCTGTCTTGAAATCCATTGTGAAAATAAGTGATTATACTTGCTGACGGCGGAGTTTGCGATAGAGAAGACTTATCATCAGGACTGTGTAAATGAGCGATAATGCTCCGAGCGAGATGATCATGGGAAGCATTTTGTTGGCTAAGAATTTGCCGATTACAACGCCCTGTTCGTAACTGTTGTTGTTCATGCAATCAACCTTGTCGGCCAATTCCGTCACTGCCAGGATGATTCCGAAGACACCTGCGATAACACTCATGGCCACGATGGTCAGAATCGTGAAGCCTATGGCCGAGGAGATGCGGTTTTTCCATTTGGAGAACACCACGAACATGCAGGTCACCAAAGGAGGAAGTGCTTGGGCTAAGTTCAGGAAGTAGCTTTCGCCGAACATCTCTTTGCTGACCGTATCCATCATCTCCATTATCTCTGATGAGGAACCGAAAATCCAGTCAATCATGTAGTAGGGGAGATAGGTCAGAATGGGGTTCACAATCAGGCAGGCGCCGGCGAAGACTGTCAGGCGTTCGGCCGCCGTGGCGGGGAGCATCGACTCGATGACCGGGCTCGATGGCCTGGTGAAGAAGAGGGGAAAGAAATAGAACATCATGGAGAGAATCAGGCCGAGCAGCCCGGCGAAAAGTAATCCGATCTCCGATTTGGTGAGCCAGTAGTTGGAGATGCCGAGCACGAGGCTGACGGCGGGATAGATCATCAGCGGCAGCCGAAGACACGGGTAGTAGAAATGGGCAACGAGTCCCAGCCGCTCCCATGAAAATGAATTGTTTATTGTTGTCTCATTCATGATTCGGAGGAATTAAGTATTGACAATAGCGCGTGGCGGCTCGATGGGCTTTGCAGCGCGTTGAACAGAAGGGTGTAGTCGATGTCGGAGCTGACGAAATCGGGTCTGTGCGGAACTATGGCCCGGAACCGTCCGAGCGACTGCTCGATATAGATGGCTCCTGTGGGCGGCACGTCGGCGTTGATGAAGTCGATCTTCTCGGTGACGGAATATATCGGACTGTTGAGAACGAGATTGCCTGCCGAGAGAACGATCACCGACTCGAAGAGCTGCTGGAAGTCAGCGACGGTGTGGGTGGAGAGGATTACGGTCTGGCTCTCGTCAACACATTCGGCCATCATGTTGAGGGTCTGCTGTTTCGACGAGATGTCCAGCCCGTTGGCCGGCTCGTCGAGCAGAAGGATTTCCGTTTTCAGGGCGAATGCGTAGGCCAGGAAAGCTTTCTTCCGGTTGCCGAGCGAGAAGCTGTCGATCGGCTCGCGGCCCGTCATGCCGAACGTCTCGAGATTGCGGTGGAGCATCTCGGGGTCAAACGAAGGATAGAACACGGAGTGGTAGCGGACCATCTCGTCGATTGTCTTGAAGGGAAACTGCATCTCGTCGCTGACGAGAAACACGCGGCGCATTGTCTGAGGCAGGCGAAGCGCTGTCTCCACGCCGTCGATGGTGCATTCGTCGGGCTTTTGCGGAGTGCGCAGGCCGGCTATGATATGGAGCAGTGTCGTTTTTCCGGCTCCGTTCTCTCCGAGAAGCAGATGTATGCCGGGCCCTATCTCGGCCGTAACGCCGGTGATGGCGTTGCGGCGCGAGTGGCGGTAGCTGTATGTCAGATTGTCGAGGACTATCATGAAAGGGGCTTTTTTATGAGTGTTTGGTTGATGCGTATGATTGACCGCTCAGAGAGTGTCGGCAGGCTCCACTTTGTAACCGGCTTTGCGCAGAAGGTTTATGACGCCTTTTTCGCCGGGGAGATGTCCTGCTCCGACCACCGCGATAATCGAGGCTGTGGGGAGCACGCCGATCATGAATTCGACCCACGCGCCGTTGCGGCGGTTGATCAGGCGGTCGGCTTCGGCAGCGTCCATGCCTATTTCCGGATCGTGCATCATGCGGTCGAGCTCGGCGAGGTTTCCGGCCAGGTAAGCGTTGGTCATAGCCACGGCTGCTTTCATGCTTTTTCCGGGATCATTGACCGTCTCCATCAGGGATTTGGCCTGCTCGCTTATGGGGCTTCCGAAAAGTATGTCAAGCTGTGAGTCGATGGTCTCGAGACCTTTGACCTCTTTGCCTTTCTCTTTTGCACGCTGTTGCATCATCATGTCTATCTGGGCATTGGGGTTGAATCCTGGGTTGGCTTTCTGTGCCATGATGAGCGTTATGATGTTTGAGACAGCCGCGGGCTTCATCACCTCGAGCTGAGCCGTGGTGTAGGGGAGTCCGTTTTCTTTGAAGAGATTGTCTATGGCAGCCAGCTCCTCGGCCGAGAGGACTTTGGAGAGGGTGCTGTCGGCGGGTGCCATCATTTTCTGGGCCATTTTCATCTGGGTGGCGCCGTCGGTCATCTTCTCCATATCGACTTCGCCGTAGAGGACGTCGGCTGCGGCCAGAGCGTCCATGAGACCCGGAACGGAGTCGATGACCGAGAGAGGAGCCACGTGATGCGTTCCGAACAGATAGGAGGGTTTGGTGAGTCCGTTGCCGCTTATTTTCCAGAGAAGCTGGGCGTTGGCGCCGATAGTGATGATGAGGGCCGCGAGGGCGAGAGTGATTCTTTTCATTGCAGTGTTGGTTTGGAATGGGTTTATTTTTTTATGTTGTGAATTCGTTGTTATGGTGTTGTAGAGTGGTACAACACTGCAAAGGTACACACAATTTATGATTCTCCAAATTTTTCACTAAAAATTTTTCAAAAAAATATATTTTGCGCCAATCTTTAGGGTGGTTGCATAAATATTGAGTAAATTTGCGCCCGAAAAAGAAGTACAAACAGTCAGACCTATCTGTTGATTTACATGATGAAACGTTCAGTGCAACCTTCCCTCGCGATTTCCGTAATTCCTGTCGCCGCGTTGCTGGCCGCGCTCGTGGCCGTGATAGCAAAGGCGGGTGCCGATTCCGTGCAGGCTTACAGCTATTATATATTATGCGGAGCCGCCTCGGTGGCTCTTCTTCTGGGAGTTTTGTTCACTACCCGCGTCAGGCGCTGTCTGGTGCCGGGAGTTATGAAAAGCGCCCGGCAGATATTCCCCGCCATACCTATCCTGATTTTCATCGGGACGCTGTCGGCCACATGGATGCTGAGCGGTGTCGTTCCCGTCCTGATCAGTTACGGTCTCCGTTTTCTCGATCCCTCGATATTCCTGTTTCTGGCCTGTCTGACCTGCGCGGTCATCTCTGTGGTGACAGGCAGCTCGTGGACCACTATCGCAACTATCGGAGTTGCGCTCATGGGGGTCGGCTCGGTGATGGGCTATCATCCCGGATGGATAGCGGGTGCGATCATATCGGGCGCCTATTTCGGCGACAAGGTGTCGCCTCTGAGCGACACTACCGTGCTGGCCGCATCGACCTGCGGAGTGCCTCTGTTCACCCATATCCGCTTCCTGATGCTCACCTCTATGCCGGCCATGATTCTCTCGCTCGCGGTCTATCTTGTGGTCGGTTATTGCAGCGATCTCTCTTCTGCCGGTCATTCGGGCGAGATCACCGCAGCGCTTGAACGTACTTTCAATCTGTCGCCGTGGGTGTTGCTCATACCTCTTCTGACACTTCTGATGATAGCCACCCGCCGGGGCACCACTCTGACTCTCGCCGTGGGCTCGCTTGCGGGACTCGTCGGAATCTGGATTTTCCAGCCGGATATAGCCGCTTCCCTCGGTGCGGGCGACGCGCTCGCTTCGGCAGCCACAGCCGTCAGGGTGCTATGTTCCTCCACGGCCCTCTCGACTGGCAGCGAATTGCTCGATCCCCTTGTCAGCACCGGTGGCATCGAGGGAATGTTGCCGACGATCTACCTCGTGGTGTCGGCCATGCTCTTTGGCGGTGTGATGATCGCAACCGGAATGCTCGGTTCGATAACGCGTGCCATAACTTCGCGCCTGAGCCGTGCCCGTTCGCTGGTCGGAGTGACCGTGGGCAGCGGGCTTTTCCTGAACTCGTGTACCGGCGACCAGTACCTTTCCATAATAATAGGAGGCAATATATACAAGAACACCTACCGCCGCTGCGGAATGAAGCCTCAGCTCCTGAGCCGAACTCTCGAGGACTCGATTTCGGTCACTTCGGTGCTCATACCATGGAACTCGTGTGGCGTGACCCAATCGACCGTGTTAGGCGTGGCCACGCTGGTCTATTTCCCCTTCTGTCTGTTCAATATTCTGAGTCCGGTGATGACCATGGTCATGGCCTGGACAGGCTGGCGCTTACTTGCGGCGCCTCGCGTTCTCCCTGCGGCGCATGACAATGTTCAGTAGCGTTATGCACGCAAGTGTGACCGCGATGATTCCGAAATAATAGAGATATTTGCCGGCGGCCAGCTCTCCGCGACCAATGTAGGCCATGACGGCGAGATAGGCGACCAGAATGACGGTTATGAATGTCGATCGTCTGTGTCCTTTCATTCTTCTTTCAGTTCAGGTTCGGGATAGACTTTATAGGGAGATTCGACGGGGTCGAAATCGCCTGTTGACAGTCTGTTGTAGATTTCCAGGCAGGCCCAGGCGTCGATGGCCGCATAGCGTTGCTGTGCCTCCGTCAGTTCGGGCGCTTCCCAGTTGGAGAGCCGCTGTCCCTTGCTGATGCGTTGGTCGAAAAGAATGCCGTAGATTTTCTGAAGACTTGAATCGGAGATGCGGTAGTCTCTGACCATCTGCTGGAGCTCGATGAATCCTTCGGGGTTGAATTCGCTGATTTTATGGAGATTGTGGAAGTCATCCTTCAGCGACAGCCCGATTTTTGTAATCTCCGGATTCTCCATGAATGCCGTTATTTCAGGCATGAGCCCTATGGAGCAGATGCGGAAAAGAAACGAGCGCGTTTCGGTGGAGATCTGTATGAGTGCCACCCGGTGGTTCTGGCCTTTGCGGAAATTGGGGCGTGTCTCGGTGTCGAAGCCCACGGTTTTCTGCGTCGAGAGGTATTCCAGCGCTTCCCGGGCCGCTTCGGGAGTATCGGCAACGGTTATCTCGCCATCGAATTCCACCAATGGCATTTCGGCCAGCAGTTCCTTATTGAGCGCTATGTTGAAATCCTCCTTCATCGGCTGGTGTCGGTTGCGTTTAGCGAGGGAATGTCGGTCATGAAGGCTTCGGGGAAGTGGCGGCCTATGTAGCGCTCGATGAATCCGCGGGTGTCGGCGGCTATTGTGGGGTCGGTCGAATCGAAATGGGTGTTGTAGATGACGCTGTGGAGGCGTATGCCGCGCGATTTTATCGCTTCAAGCGAGAGGATCGTGTGGTTTATGGAGCCGAGACGGGAGTTCGTGACGAGTGCCACGGGCAGACGGCGCGTGGCTATGTAGTCGATGGTCAGGAAATCGTCGGTCAGAGGCACCATCAGGCCTCCGGCACCCTCGATGAGCACCGTGTCGAACCGGCTGCTGAGCCTTTCCGTCGCGCGGTCTATCGCCGTCAGGTCGATTTCCCGTCCGTCCATCGCGGCGGCAAGCTGCGCCGAGGCGGGATAGGTGAAGATCACCGGGGCCGTCGTGTGGTTCAGATCTTCCGGCAGCGGGTCGATGCCCATGATTCGGCGGTGCAGCTCTATGTCTTCGGAATAATCCCTGCAGCCGGTCTGGACGAATTTCTGCGTGACAACGCGCTTTCCATCCTCCATGAGGCGTTTTGCCAGAAAGCCTGTGGCATAACTCTTTCCGGCGTCAGTGTCGATTCCGCTGATAAAAATGACTTTGTCGTTATCCATCATCTTTTTCCTGTTTTTTTGCCGGAATCGTCATCGGCGAAACGGTTTGGAAATGAAAGTTTCTGCTTCGGGCGCGACATGGCGTAGATGATAAGCCCTATGCCGAGCAACACGAACGGAATACTGAGTAGCTGCCCCATGTTGAGCACCATATCGGCCTCGAAAGCCACCTGATCGTTCTTGATGAATTCTATGAAAAAGCGCGGCAGGAAAATGCCGACGAGAAACACTCCGAAAATCAGACCGGGGCGGTCCTCCATGTTCTTTTTCCAGTACATCCACATGAGCAGCCCGAAAAGCGCGAGATAGCAGAGCGATTCATAGATCTGCGTGGGGTGACAGGCTATCCCCTCGTAGAGCGTGTGCCATTCGCGCGAGCGCACGAACCACATTCCCCACGGAAGATCGGTCGGACCTCCGTAGATTTCCGAGTTCATCAGATTGCCGAAGCGAATCATAGCCCCGACGAGCGCTATCGGAATCACGAGTCGGTCGAAAGCCCAGAGCGGACTGCGTTTGGTCGTGAACAGCGAGTAGAACAAAACGCCGAGGATCACTCCGATCGTGCCTCCGTGCGACGCCAGTCCTCCGTTCCAGACCTTGATGATCTCGCCCGGATTGGCGCTGTAATAGTCCCATTCATAGAAAAATACATGACCCAGACGGGCGCCGATGATGGTGCCGGCCATGGTCCACAGCAGCAGGATTCCGAGCCAGCGCTCGGATGCGCCCTCATGCTTGTAGATGCGGCTTTCGATCTCGTAGCCTATCAGGAATCCTATGGCGAACATCATCCCATACCAGCGGATCGACAGCGGATGGGAAATGATTTCAGGATTGGCGTTCCAGATTATATAGCTTAACATAGGGATTTTTGAAGTTTTTTACCTGTTCGGAATGCAAAGTTACATAATTTTCCAAACATTGACGAACAATTTTGACGTGAAGCGCGTTAGATGAATGTAAGTAATAAAACAAAAATCTGATTTTCAAAACGCAATAGGCGCCGCCCCCAGCTCGAGAGAGCCCGGCGGCGTTTTTTCGCTCCCTCTCAAATCTTGGCCTATTATAATTAGTCCAATTTGTTTAATTCGTCCAATCAATGCGGTTGAGTTAAGAAACCTATGTCATGTTTTCCAATCGGAGCTCGTCAGGGCGTGCTGAAAGTAACAGCTTCGCTCCATGGCCGGTTAGAACACAGCGCGCCTTTCAGGCTTGTCCATGAAGTCTTTCACCTTAACTCAACCGCATTGATTCGTCCAATTTGACTAATTGCAACTATAAGATGTGATTTTGTGGAGTTTTGCTTTGGTTTTGTTGGATTTATGTATAAATTTGCTCTTTAACCAATTAAAACAATGGAAGTATGAAAAAGAGCGGGTTTCTGATTGCGGCAATTATGTTGTGGTCCTCTGTATGTGTTTTTGCTTATGAGAGAGAAGTTGTAGGTGATATTTCACATGGGTATGTGACAGATCTCAATGAGATAGAAACACTCTCCAATAACATGCGGAGATATGCTAAAATCGGAGTCTATCAATTTAATGAAAAGAGTAATGGCAACATGTTGGAAATTGATCTGACTGAGATGAACAGTGATTACAACAAGGTAGCCGCGATGTGCAAAAAAGCCGGTGAAGAGATGGTTGCGAATAAGACTCTCAAGATATATCTTTCAAACGGTGAGGCCCTTACCACCAATGCCGCTCTGGTTGTTGACAGCAGAAAAGATGAATTCAAGGATGATTTTTTCGGAATACTCAGAATAGCAGTTTCTTTCTCTGAAATTCGTAGCGATAGATTCAATCCTTCGTCAGTTTACGCGCGTAAAAAATACATAGGACAGCAATTGAGAAATCATTCGATCAAACGTATTTCAGTTCTGGGCTATGATGTCAGTTTTCCGAATTGGAACACTCAGTCGGACATCGACGAGATCTGTGCGGCGCTTGAAAAAGAGGAGGGCGAGAAGTTATTCACTTATTCCGTTGGCTCGACTCCGCGAAATACCGGCAGTTATAGCAGTTCCTCGTCATCGTCGTCCTACAGCGGCTCGACAAGCTCATATTCGTCGCCCAAGTCAACGATGTATGGCTCCGTCAGATATATAACACCGGCAAAATCATCTTCACTCTCCTATCTGCGAGAGTGCATCAACAAATGGGAGCAGTGCCGCACAGGCGGCTTCACCTCGGCGAGGGGTATAGCTGTCTATAGCACCAACGGTTATGCCTACACTTCCGGCATGCCGACGAGTTTTATCGACAAGATAAAAGAGATCAATAAGAACGAGTATAAGATAGAAGATGTCAACGTGACGGCGCAGGGCTACGTGGTTGTTTTCGGAACATACGGTTATTCCGTCGTGTCCGGTCCGCAGGCATTCATTGACAAACTCCATCGCTATAACGCCGAGAAAGAGCACATCACCTCCGCCGTGTTCAACGACTCAGGACGCTGGGCCGTTGTGACCGACAAGAACATCTCGTGGTCCGACGATTATGTCGGCGAGTTCATGAAAGCCGCCAAGGCCAAGTTTGGATTCATCAACTCTATGTTCATCTCGGCCAACGGCGCCATGATCGCATGTTGCGCCAACGGGGTGTATTATAAGAACGTGCCGTCCAACGTGATAGACAAAATAAAATCCCTCAGTTACATACCGAAGGTGGTGAAATTCACCGATGACGGCCTCTACCTCATAACCGACGGAAAATCGGCCTACACTTATTTCCTCTGATATTTCTGAGCCGGGTTGTGTGAAAAATATCGGGGCGACGGCAAGGAAGTGTCAAAAAAAATTCGTAGCTTTGGAGAAACATTCATCCGAGCAATGGAATCATATCCTGAAAAATAACTTATAACCTTAAAAACCATATAATCATCAGTATGTTAAGCCAAGAAGACATTGCCTATATCGAGGAGCGCGGCATGGACGCCGCTCAGGTAGAGGCTCAGCTGAAACGCTTTGAAACAGGTTTTCCCTATCTCAAAATCAAGGATGCCGCCCGCCAGGGCCAGGGTATCACCGTCCTGACCCCCGAAGAAGAGCAGCAGGCCATCGATCGCTGGCGCAAGTTTCTGGCCGACGGCGGCGACGTCTGCAAGTTCGTGCCGGCCTCAGGAGCCGCTTCGCGCATGTTCAAGGCTCTCTTCGCATTCGTTGACGGTGCCGACGACGTTCCCGCCGAAGGTTCCGACGTTGCGAAGCTCATCGCCGACATCGACAAGGTCGCTTTCATAGGCGATCTCAACGAAGTGACCCGTAAGCTCTACGGCAAGAGCGTTGACGAGCTCAAGGCCGAGAAGCGTTTCAAGGAGATAATAGCCGCCATCATCAAGCCCGAAGGCCTCAACTACGGCGGTCTGCCCAAGGGGCTGCTCAAATTCCATTCCTATCCCGAAGGTAGCCGCACTCCCGTCGAGGAGCAGCTTGCCGAGGGCGCACAGACAGCTGCCAACGGCAACGGCGACGTGAAGATGCATTTCACTGTCTCGGCCAACCACCGCAAGCTTTTCGAGGCAAAGATAGCCGAGGTCGCCGACAGGATGGCTCAGGAACGCGGTGTGAAATATCACGTGTCGCTCTCTGAGCAGAAGCCTCAGACCGATACCGTGGCTGCGAATCCCGACAATACTCCCTTCCACGAGGACGGCCACCTTCTTTTCCGTCCCGGCGGCCACGGCGCGCTTATAGAGAATCTCAATGACATCGACGCAACAGTCGTGTTCATCAAGAATATCGACAACGTGGTGCCCGATTCGTTCCGCGACGCCACTGTGCGCTACAAGCAGGTTATCGGCGGCTATCTGATCCAGCTCCATGACAAGGTTCAGGGCTATCTCGATCAGCTCGCAACCGGCGAATATGATCGCGGACATCTTCAGGAGATGCTTAATTTCCTTCATTTCGCCTTCTCGATCAGCGACCGTTCGATCGACGGCATGAACGATACCGACGTGGCGCTCTATATCCACGAGAAACTCAACCGCCCGCTGCGTGTCTGCGGAATGGTGAAGAACGAAGGCGAACCCGGCGGAGGCCCGTTCATAGCCTATAACCGCGACGGTTCCGCTTCGCTCCAGATTCTCGAAAGCACCCAGATCGACCCCGCCAACGAGGAATACAAGAAAATGGTAGCTTCGGCCACTCACTTCAATCCCGTTGACCTCGTCTGCTACGTCAAGGACCGCAACGGCGATAAATTCGATCTGACCTCCTACGTAGATCCCGACACCGGCTTCATCTCCTCGAAGTCAAGCCACGGCAAGGAACTGAGGGCTATGGAGCTCCCCGGCCTCTGGAACGGCGCCATGAGCGACTGGAACACGGCCTTCGTCGAAGTGCCTATAGCCACTTTCAATCCCGTCAAGACGGTCAACGACCTTCTCCGTCCCACCCATCAGTGATGCGACGTCGCCACGGCTGAGGCCGTAACGATATTTTACAGGCGCCGCGGGAAAGTTTTCCCGCGACGCTTTTTTTATGATTTATTTAGCATTGCGCCCTCGGAAATGCAAGAAAAAATTGCTAATTTTGCAAAAATGCTGAAATAGTGTTTGACCAATCATATCGAAGGCGCCGGCTCTCTCCCTGACAGGCGCGAATCATCTGCGATACAGCCTCTCTACTCTCCCGGCAAAGCCGCAGGATGCGGAGCTTCGCTCCGTTTCTCCCGGGCTTTCCCTCAAAGCGAAAATAAAAAAACGACATAAATGACAAGTAAATGGAATTATGCACCCCTTACTTACGAAGAGCAAAAGTCCGAGTCGCTGTTAGCTAAGAAATACGCTAACTGTCCGCCGATCAGCCAGCTGCTGGTTGAGCGCGGTATAACATCGCTTGAGGAGGCCGAGAAATTCTTTCATCCTTCTCTCAAGGATCTTTATGACCCGTTTCTCATGCCCGACATGGACAAAGCCGTCGGGAGGCTCAACAAAGCTATGGGAAAGAAAGAACGCATCATGGTGTTTGGCGACTATGATGTGGATGGCACTACGGCAGTAGCGCTTGTCTATAAATATCTTCGCCAGTATTATTCTAACATCGACTATTATATCCCGACGCGCTATGACGAGGGATACGGCGTTTCTCGCCGATGCGTCGATATGGCGGCCGCCCAGGGCGTCAAGCTGATTATTGTGCTCGACTGCGGAATAAAGGCCAACGAGGAGATTGCCTACGCCAAGACGCTCGGCATCGACTTCATCATCTGTGACCATCACGTGCCCGACGACGAGCTCCCTCCCGCCGTGGCCATTCTGAACCCGAAGCTCGAGGGGAGCACATATCCCTGTCCTCATCTCTCGGGATGCGGCGTCGGTTTCAAATTCATGCAGGGCTTCGCCCAGAGCAACGGAATTCCGACGGCCGATCTCGAAGGTATGCTCGATCTGGTCGCCGTCAGCATCGCCGCCGACATCGTCCCCATGGTTGACGAGAACCGCATAATGGCCTATCAGGGGCTTCGTCGCCTGAACGGCAACCCGAACATGGGCCTGCGCGCAATCATCCGCATCTGCGGCCTTACAAACAAGGAAATCACCATCAGCGACGTAATCTTCAAGATAGGGCCGCGTATAAATGCTTCGGGCCGCATGCAGAGCGGAGCCGAGGCCGTTGAGCTGCTTGTTTCGCGCGACGCTGCCGATGCCTACGAGAAAGGCAAAGCTATCGACCAGTACAACAAGGACCGCAAGGAGCTCGACAAGCAGATCACCGAGGAGGCCAACAGCATCCTGGAACAGCACGGCAGCATTCTGACCGACCGCAAGTCCATCGTCATCTACAACAAGGACTGGCACAAGGGAATTATCGGCATCGTCGCCTCGCGCCTGACGGAGCTTTACTACAAGCCCTCCGTGGTGCTGACGCTTGTCAACGGCCTTGCAACCGGTTCGAGCCGTTCAGTCCAGGGCTTCGACATATACAAGGCTGTGGATTCCACCCGCGATATTCTCGAGAATTTCGGCGGTCATCCCTACGCTGTCGGTCTCTCGCTGAAGGAGGAGAACATCCCGGAGTTCATAAGGCGTTTCGACGAGTATGTCGCGGCAAATATCCTGCCTAACCAGCTCGAGCCGCAGCTCGACATCGACGCTTACATCACTTTCTCCCAGATAACCCCGACTTTCGTCAGCACTCTGCGCAAATTCAATCCCTTCGGGCCCGGAAACAACAAACCGGTCTTCTGCACCCGCGCGGTAATGGATTTCGGAACGAGCAAGCTCGTAGGAAAGAATCTGGAGCATATCAAGTTCGAGCTTGTCGATGACACTTCGGGCAAAGTCTTTAACGGAATCGCCTTCAATATGGCCGACCAGTTCCCCTACATCCATTCGCAGAAGCCCTTCGACATCTGTTACACGATAGAGCATAACAAGCATCAGAGCGCCACATCGTCGATTCAGCTGCTCATAAAGAGCATCCGGCCGCGGAAAAAATGAGTCCGGATTCTCCTCTCTCGATTCTGAAAAAGTATTGGGGCTACGATTCCTTCCGGGAAATGCAGCTCCCGATAATCGAGTCGGTGCTGAACGGCAACGACACGCTCGGGCTTCTTCCCACCGGCGGAGGAAAATCGCTGACTTTCCAGATTCCGGCGCTCCTCATGCCGGGACTGACATTGGTTGTCACGCCGCTTATCTCCCTGATGAAGGATCAGGTTGACAATCTGCGCTCACGCGGAGTGAGGGCCGTCGCCATCCATTCGGGCCTCTCGCGGTCGGAACACCGCCTGGCGCTCGACCGCTGTCGCCTCGGGAAGGCCAAGCTGCTTTATCTGTCGCCTGAGAAACTTCAGTCCGAGTCATTCATCACCCATCTTTGCCGCCTCGATGTCAGCATGATTGTTGTTGACGAGGCCCACTGCATCTCCCAGTGGGGTTATGACTTCCGTCCATCCTATCTGCATATCGCCGCCCTGCGGCGTCATTTTCCCGATGCCGTCATGCTCGCCCTGACAGCGTCGGCCACTCCCGAGGTCCGAACTGATATAATGGACCGGCTGAAATTCAGGTCAAGGACGGTTTTCAGCAAAAGTTTCGCCCGTCCCAACATCTCTTATCTCGTGCGTTACGCCGACCATAAGCCGGGAATGCTTCTCAAGGTACTGAAAGCCACTTCAGGGAGCGCCATAGTTTATGTCAGGTCGCGGAAACGTTGCCGGGAAATCGCCGGAATGCTCCGGGATGAGAACATTTCCGCCGATTACTATCACGCCGGTCTCGTCCCCGAGGAAAAGAACGAGAAACAGAACCGCTGGAAGGCGGGAGAGGTGAGGGTTATGGTCGCCACCAATGCGTTCGGCATGGGTATAGACAAACCTGATGTCAGGGTAGTGGTCCATATAGATCCTCCCTCGTCGCTTGAGGAATATTATCAGGAAGCGGGCCGTGCGGGCCGCGACGGATTGCCTTCATTTGCCGTCATGATAGTTTCGGCTCAGGATAAAGGCGTCCTTACGCGGCGTCTCAACGAAGCTTTCCCCGAAAAGGATACGATACGCCGTGTCTATGAGCTGGCATGTAACTTTCTGGAAGTGGCTGTAGGCTCCGGTTTCGGGAGGCTCTATGAATTCAATTTCCCGCTCTTCTGCGAACGTTTCGGCCTCAGGCCGGTGGTTGCCCGCAATGCGCTTGCCATTCTGACCAATGCCGGCTATGTCGAATATGTCGAGGAGATAACCACCCGTTCGCGTGTGATGATAGTCATGGACAAGCGCGGACTCTATGAGACAAGTCTCGAAGGCGATGCCGATGAAGTGCTTCAGCTTATTCTGCGCACATATACCGGGCTGTTTGCCGACTATGTCGATATTTCGGAGGAACTGATCGGTTCGCGCCTGAATATTCCGGCGGAGCGCGTCTATAAGGCTTTGCTGGAGCTTGGACGCCTGCATGTGCTGAACTATATCCCGCGCAAGACGACCCCCTATCTGTTCTTTCCCACATCGCGCGAGCTTCCCCGCCATGTCGGGTTCCCGCGCGCTGTCTATGAAGAGATGCGCCGGCGCATGGAAATCAGGATAAACGCCATGAAGGAGTTCCTGTTTTCAACCGGGAAGTGTCGCGGCAACATGATTCTGCGCTATTTCGGGGAGCATCCCGAAACGGCATGCGGCACGTGTGACGTGTGCCGCGAGCGACGCAAGAACAGCCGTGGCCCGCGCCATGACGAGGCCTCTCTTTCACGCGAGATAAAACGTATTGCCGCGCAGCCGGCGCCTACGTCGGTTGGCTATATCGCCTCGCAGCTCGGCGTCAGGCTGACGGAGCTGGTGCCGGTTCTGAGAAGTCTGATGGACGAGGGTGAGATAAGGCTTGAAGGCGACATCGTTGTCGCTTCAAGGAAAGATTAACGTGTGATCGACATGAATCCTCCGGGCACGCGCGATGAGAAGTCCATGATCTGTCGCGTTATGGGATGGATGAAGCGCAGAGTCTTGGCATGGAGGGCCAGGCGGTGGAGCGGCGATTTCTCGGCGCCGTATTTCGTGTCGCCGGAGATGGGGTGGCCCAGATCATGCATGTGGACGCGGATCTGGTTTTTGCGGCCCGTGTCAAGCTCGAGCTCGAGCAGGGAATATTTGCCGTTTGTCTGGATTGTGCGGTAGCGCGTCACGGCGAGCTGTCCTTTCTTGGGATCGTCGGTCGAATAGACCTCGTAGCGCGAATTCTCCACGAGATAACTTTTGACCGTGCCCTCTTTCTCCTCCGGTTCGCCCTCTACAACGGCCACATATACACGGTTGAGCACCATGTTGTTCCAGTTGTGCTGCATCTTTTCTTTCGCTTCCATGCTTTTGGCGAACATCATCAGCCCCGAGGTGTCGCGGTCGAGACGGTGGACAATGAAGATCTTGTTCAGGGGATTGGTCCATTTGACATAGCCGCGCAGAATGGAGTAGGCCGTGTTGTCGGGTTTCTTGTCGTTTCCCATCGACAGCAGCCCGTAGCCTTTTTCCACCACTATTATGTCATCGTCTTCATAGACGATCTTCAGCCGGCGATTGTTGAACACCTTGAACTCATGGGTGAAGTTGACCTTCACGGAGTCAGAGGGCTGCAGCTCCAGGTCGAACTGGCTTTCCGGGCGTCCGTTGACAGCGACCTGATTGTGGCTCAGAAGCTGCTTGATGAAAGTCCGTTTGCGGTCAGGCATCGAGGCTGAAAGGTGCTCCATCAGTTTCACGGGAGCATTAACGGGAAATTCCTTTATGCGGTCGGGCGCGTAGCGCACCGGTTTCTGCTGTCTGTTGTTTGCCATGAGCGGTCAGGTGGTTTATTTCTTGGTGCGGCGGGTTGCGGTTGCTCGTCGGGTGGAAGTGCGTCGGGGTTTCGATTCCTGCGATTCAATTATGGCCAGGCACTCCTCGCGGGTCAGCGCGGCCGGATCTTCCACAGTCTTGGGAAGCTTGTAGTTGCTCTTCTTATAGGAAAGATACATTCCGTAGCGGCCGTTGAGAATCTGCAGTTCCGGATCTTCGTCAAATGTCTTTACGAATTTTTTGCTGTCGGCCTCTCGTTTGGCCTTAATCAGTTCCACGGCTTCGTCGAGAGTAATGTCAAGAGGGGAGAGCGTGCGGGGTATTGAGACGAATTTCCCGGCGTGACGTATGTAGGGCCCGAAACGTCCGGCGGCGACCGTCACTGTCTCATCCTCGAAGCTGCCGAGATCGCGAGGAAGTTCGAAAAGCTTAAGAGCGTCCGCCAGCGTTATGTCAAATACCGACTGATCCTTGCGGAGTGAAGCGAAACGCGGTTTTTCCTCGTCGGTGCTTTCGCCGATCTGTACGACCGGACCGAAACGGCCTATCTTTACCGAGACCGGTTTCCCGCTTGCGGGATCCGTGCCGAGCACCCGTTCGCCCACTTTGTGCTCAAGGCGCATGTCGTTGGCCCGTTCGACTTCCGGATGGAAAACATCGTAGAATCCTCTGATCTCCTTTTTCCATTGCGCCTTCCCTTCGGCCACGAGGTCGAAGCGTTCTTCCAGATCGGCGGTGAAATTATAGTTGAGGACGTTAGGGAAGTTGTCGGTCAGAAAATCGTTAACCACTATTCCTATGTCGGTCGGCATCAGTTTCCCTTTGTCGGCACCGACGGTAGAGGTAGTGTCGCTTTTTGTAACTTTCCCCTTCTCCAGTGTCAGGGTCGTGAAAGTGCGCGGAGTTCCTTCGAGGTTGCTTTTCTCTACATATTCGCGCTGCTGGATGGTGGAGATGGTGGGGGCGTAGGTCGAAGGACGGCCGATGCCGAGTTCCTCCATCTTTTTGACGAGCGTTGCCTCCGTATAGCGTGGAGGATGCTGAGTGTATCTTTCAGCCGCGGTCATCTCCTTCAGTCCGAGGATGTCGCCTTTCTTAAGGGGGGGAAGCATTCCTTCCGACATTTCAGCCGGAGCATCGTCGGAACTTTCGCTATACACACGCAGAAAACCGTCGAAACGGACAACTTCGCCCTGGGCCGTGAAATGCTCCTCGCGCGCCGAAGGTTCTATATCGACCGTGGTCTTTTCCAGCTCGGCGTCGGACATCTGAGATGCTATGGTGCGTTTCCAGATCAGGGCGTAGAGGCGTTTTTCCTGTTGCGAGCCTTCTATATCGTGCTTGTCTATGTAGGTAGGGCGGATCGCTTCGTGGGCCTCCTGCGCCCCTTTTGACTTCGTGTGATAGTGTCGCGTTTTCAGATAGCGTTCGCCCATGGATGATTTTATCTCGTCGGAGATGGATTTCAATGCGAGCGCCGACAGGTTGAGTGAGTCGGTACGCATATAGGTGATGTGTCCCGCCTCATAAAGATGCTGGGCGACCATCATGGTCTGCGAAACGGTGAATCCGAGTCTGCGCGAGGCTTCCTGCTGGAGGGTGGAAGTGGTGAAAGGTGGTGCCGGCGATTTTTTTATCGGTCGCACTGTCACGTCCGTTACCTTGAAGGATGCGTCGGCGCAGTCTGAGAGAAACGCTTCGGCTTCCTTCTCATCGGCCAGACGCTTGGAGAGCTCGGCCTTGACTGTCTCGCCGTCGGGCGAGAGGAACCGGGCCGTGACTCGGTAATATGATTCCGTCTTGAAGTTCCTTATTTCGTTTTCTCTCTCGACAATCAGACGCACCGCCACTGACTGCACGCGTCCCGCCGACAGTGCGGGCTTGATCTTTTTCCACAGCACCGGCGACAGTTCGAAGCCGACGATACGGTCGAGCAGACGTCGCGCCTGTTGGGCGTCAACGAGATTGAGGTCTATGTCGCGGGGATGTTCTATGGCGTTGAGAATGGCGGGTTTCGTAATTTCATGGAATACGATGCGGCGCGTGTTTTCAGGTTTCAGACCGAGCACCACATAGAGATGCCACGCTATCGCTTCTCCCTCGCGGTCCTCATCGGACGCGAGCCAGACTGTCTTAGCCTTGGAGGCCGCTTTTCTCAGATTCTCCACAATCTCGGTCTTGTCCGGGGATATTTCATATTCAGGTTCGAAGGTGTGGTTACCCTCTATTGAAAAATCTTTCTTGCTCAGGTCGCGTATGTGGCCGCAACTTGACATTACCTTATACTCCTTGCCTAAGAATTTCTCTATTGTCTTTGCTTTGGCGGGAGACTCCACTATGACGAGATTGTTGATTGTCGATGCCATGTCTTTTATGCCATATTTGTTATTCCGGTGCGCATATTGTCGGAAAAATTAAGCGGATAACCGGTTAATTGGCGACAAAATTATGAAAAGTTATTCAGAAATTAGCGCGTCGAAATGAAATTTTAACATTTCGACACACTAAATTCTTCTTTCGGACATATTATTGACCTATTATTAAGGTGTATTTCCGCCGGAAACCCCTTATTTCCGATACATCATGCCGCTTCCTACCTCGGATGCGACTTCGGTTCCCTTGCTTATGGCTGCTATGGCCAGGGCGAAAGGAATGGTGTTGCCGGGGCCGTTGCCGGTAACGAGAGTATCGGTGGCTACGACCGGATCGCCGGTCATGTCGCAGTCGTTGACTATGGACTCGAAGCCGGGATAGCACGTCGCTTTGCGGCCTTTGAGAATTCCTAACGGCGCAAGAACTACGGCCGGCGCGGCGCAGATGGCTGCGATGCGGCCGCCGCGCTTGAACTGGGCTGTCAGGAGCTCGCTGAGTCTGGGGCATTCAGAGAGATTCTGCGCCCCCGGCATCCCTCCGGGGCAGATGAGCCATTCGGTGTCGGGCTCGAGCTCGATCTGGTCTATGGTGCGGTCGGCGGTGACAGTGACGCCGTTGGCTCCGGTGGCCTGTCCGGTGGGATTGATGCTTACCGTGTTGACAATAAGTCCGGCGCGGCGCAGGACGTCAACAGTGGCGATAGCCTCGATTTCTTCAAAACCGTCGGCCAAAAATAAATAGGAATGTTTCATTTCTATGATTTGTTATAATGGTTATGACATGTTTAAAGCCCAAAATTACAAAAATTACGGAACATATTTCATCTCAACTTTCCCTATCAGCAGATCTGCGGAAAATTCCACAGGCACTAAAGTGTTGCAGTCGATCAGGCATTTGACCGGATATTTGTCGGGAGCGCCGTTGAAGGTGTATTGGAACACAATTTCATAGGCCCGGGTCGAGTAACCGTTATAGCTGAAAAGTGCCGTTCCGTTATAGGTGATGTAGAGCGTCTGGCGGTTGCCGTCGCGGACTATGGGGATGGTCAGCCTGTGGCCCGGCTGCATGGCCCGGAAGTCTATCTCATGCGCGTAATAGAAAATGCTCAGCATGTCACTCATGATGGTGACGGCTTCCATTGTCTGCTCACTTGCATCGAGCGTGCCTGCGCCGTAGATAGTCTTGTAGGGAGTGCGTTGCGGATTGCGCCCCACGAAAGGTTTGGTATATTTTCCCTGCATCGAATTGACGGTTTCTTCGCTCGCCTCCCCTCCGTCGGGGGTGAAATTGCAGCTCAGGGAAGTCTGGACGGTATAGACCCTTCCGCTCCACGGAATGCTGTGGCCTTCCAGCTGGCCGTAAAACGAGTTGCCTGATGACTGATAGGTGGCATATCCGTGGCCTGCGAGTTTGTTTATGATGCCCCAGTGGTAGAACACATCGTAGCTTGTCGTGGTAAGAGGTATCTGCACCGCCGCAACGGCGGTGGATGCCAAGGCGGCCGCCATCAGGGATAATATTAGTCCGATTCTTTTCATAAGGGAGGCATGGATGTTACATCAGTTTAACGCCTTTGCCTCCCCTTTGTTCAACGTCATGGCCTATGTCGCCCGACTAAATGAAACCGCATCCCGGTTGAGGGGACGCGGTCCATGTCGTTGTCATCGCTTTCGCAATGCGGCTTTAGCGCGCTTTTGGAAGTGTCACGCGGAAATGCTTTGACGGAGTGTGTTCGCGCAAGGCGATATTGACGAGCTCGCTGACTTTTTCGGGATTCTGCTCAGCTATGTCGTTGTCCTCGTGGATGTCGTTGTCGAGATTATAGAGATGGGGCACGCCTCTCTTGACAATCAGCTTCCAGGGACCCTGACGGACTCCCATCTGGTCTGTCTCGTCGAATTCCCAGTAGAGGAAATCATGCTGTTTCTTCTGCTTCTTGCCGAGCATTGCGGGCAGGAAAGAGATTCCGTCGAAATAGTCGATCTCCTTCTCCGGATTGCGATAGGCCTCTGGAAAGTTTTTGACGCCCGCTATTTCGGCGAAGGTCGGCATCAGGTCATAGAAGACTACCGGCATATCCTGAGTGGTGCCGGCTTTGACCTTACCGGGCCAGCGCACGATGAACGGCACTCTGATTCCGCCTTCATGTATCTGGCGCTTAAGGCCGCGCAGCTTGCCGTCGCGTCCGAAGAACGTCGGGTCGGCGCCTCCCTCTTCGTGAGGGCCGTTGTCGCTGGTGAAGATGACGATGGTGTTCTTGTCAAGACCTTTTTCCTTGAGTTTGCCAAGCACGTCGCCTACGTATGCGTCCAGACGTGTTATCATCGCCGCGAACTGGGCGTGGGTGTGGGTCGTGGCGTTATAGCGTGAGCCTTCGCTTCCGCCCCAGTTCTTGTCTTCGGCGAATTTCTCCTTGTAGCCGTTGAGAATCGAATCCTCCGGCTGATAGAGCTCGGCATGCGGCAGCGTGTAGGTGAATATGCCGAAGAAAGGCTGCTTGCCGTCCTGACGGTCGAGCCATGCCATCGCTTCCTGATGGATCATGTCGGCGGAATATTGCGCGCGTTTCCTGTATTCGGGCCCATACATCGGATGCTGTATGTTCTGGTCCATGACCACGCGGACGGTTGCCGTGTCGCCCAGGCGAGGACTGTAGCGGTTGAGGAAGTTGGGATAATAGAGGTGGGCCTGGAACTGGCATATATATCCGTAGAATTCATCGATTCCGCGTGTTTCGGGAACGGAGGGCGAGCCTTCGTAACCGCCGGCCCATTTGCCGAACATGCCGGTCGTGTAGCCCTGTTTTTTCATCAGTTCCGGCAATATGATGTGGCCCGGATCGTAGGGATGCTGTCCGACAACGGAAAAATCCTGATTGTCGCCGTAGCTGACCATGGGGACGTTGCGCCAGTATTCCTTGTTGCCTCGGACCTCGCAGTGGCCCGAATGCTGACCGGTCATGAACGATGCACGCGAAGGGGCGCTGACGGGGCTTCCCGCGTAGGCTTGGGTGAAACGCATCCCTTCGCCGGCCATGGAGTCTATTCGTGGAGTCGAGATATAAGGCTGTCCGTAGCAGCCGAGATCTCCATAACCCATGTCATCACACATTATATAGATAATGTTTGGCTTCTGGGGCTTGGCTGCCTGGGTCTGGATGGCAAGAGGGGTTGCCGCCAGCGCGAGCAGCAGATTTGGTTTGTTAAGGACTGGAGACATAGCTTATTGTTTTGATGGTTTATTTAGGTTCAGAGCAGGTAACGACGCGCCGTTAGGGGCACGCATCTGCAGAAGGCGCGACAGGGTCGGGGCCAGAGTGCGCGCATCGACGGTGGCGTCTATGTCGGTTCGATCTACTCCCGGGCCTGTCAGGAAGGCCGGAATGTCGGTGGCCGTGTGGCGTTGCACGCCCGATGCGCGTCCGCTGCCGTCATCGACAATCTGCCACCCCGGACTCACCTCGATTATGACATCGCCCGCATGGGCTATCGAAGTGTTTCGCCGCGTGGCTTCAGGGTTGTCGCCGGCACGCGAGGCCATTATGTCGTCTATCGTAACTACATTGCTTATGCCGGCCATGCGTGCAAGAAAATCTGCGACCTCGCGCCGGAAATCCTGAAGACTGAGGCCCCGGTCCTTTATGAGCTGCCGGTTGAGGAAGAAATGACGGTCATGGTAGCCGAGGATCCAGTCGCCGTTTCCGTGCACGGCCATAAGCTGTATGTCAAGGAGCGAATTGGCGCGCTTGACGGAGTAGAGGCCCGAAGGGATGTTCCATCGCTTGTCGTCGCTTGCCGAGCCGGTAGTGGAGGGGAGTCCGGCAAGGAGCACTATGGCCTTCCCCGTCCCTGCGGCCTGGTCAACGGCAGCCAGCAGGCGGCTGAGATCGCGGTCGAGACGCAGATAGCTGTCGATTATTTCCGACCGCGAGCCGGCGGTGGCCACCGTATATCCCACCATGATCATGTCGGTTTCGTTGTCTTTGCCGAGGGCGGTTTCCTTTATGAGGTCTATGGCCACGTCCGTTATCTCGTCATTTGCAAGCGGGGAGGCGAGGAAACGTCTGACGCGCTGTATGTCCTTTCGCGGAAAGAGGTTGCGGAAGGGGTGCGTCCGCTGCTGTTCGGGAACGCCGGGATAGAGCGAGAGATCGGTCATTGGCACCCATTTCATCGTGTCCATGCGCTGGGCCAGACCGTTGCGGTAGTTGCGCTCCCTGATCGCCGCGGGCATCTCCTTGTAGTAGGCCGACGAGGCCCAGTTGGCCGTCATGTCGTTGATCCAGAATCCTCCGTTGCCGGCGTGACCGGCACCGATTATCGCCTGATGGCTGTAGGGGGCGACCGCGTAGGCGTGACCGGCTCCGTCGGTGTCTATCCGCAGCTCGTCGGCTACGGTGGAGACTTTCAGGGGAGCGGGCGAGAAAGTCTCGTCCGTGAAGTTGCCTATGGTTGACGGGTCGTTGAGAATCGGTCGGGGGAGTTTGGTCGTGACGTCATAGACTTTGGCGGCGGGAATCCCGTTGACGGTGGGCGCGGCACCGGTGAGGAGAATGGCAGTCGAGGCGGCCGCGTCAACGTTAGGTCCGTAGTCGAGGCGCCGCAGTGACATTCCGTTTTCCATCAGTCTTGGAAATCCGCCCGGATGCAGCTGGTTGTAGAGTAAGCGCAGATATTCGCCTGAGAGGCCTTCGACTGTGATTATCACTGCGAGGGCCGGACGTCTGGCCGTCTGGGCAACCGCCGGGAAAATGGCGGCGAAGGCCAGACTCGCTATCAGAATGATATGTTTAACCGATTTTTTCACGAGTCTGTCTGAAATATGATAATGACATTATGATGTCGGCGAGAGCCAGAGGAATGAAAGCCTGGTTGACGGCCTGAACGCCGAAAGCGCAGGTGATGGCATAGACGGCTATCATGAACAGATTGGCCATCACATACCAGCGCGTGAGGCGCAGGGCGCACGGAATGAACATCAGTGCGGGCATCAGCAGGCAGAAAGGATTCATCCACAGGATTATCCAGTTGGGCGATGTGGCTTCGTGGGTGGAGATGACAACGAGGAAGGCTATCACACATCCCGCCACACCCATGACGGAGAAGAACAGAGCGTGCCATCCGCGCATTATCCTGTTGCGGCTGCGGGCGGCTACCGCCACGGCCAGACAGCCTCCACACAGCACCCACATTGCCGTGAGCGGTGTCAGGTACCAGGGGGTGGGCGGCAGTATGGCGCCTTCCGCAGGGCCGTTGACGAGGATTTCGGTGGATCTGACCAAAGGAACCGAGTCGCCTATGGTGGCATGCGTGGCTATTTCCTGAAGCACCGCGGGCGCGAACCCTGTGGCGCGGACATCTATCGGATAGTCTATGCCCGAACCGAGGGCGAGATCTATCCCGAACTGATACCAGGGGTAATTGCGGTGGAAATACGCCATGACTTTTCTGAAGGTTATATCTTCGTCGAGATCAGCTGCCCGGGTGGAGAAACGGATGGAGTCGCCTGTGGCCTGCTCTATGAACGATATGGGACGCGTCGCGCAGTTGTCGAGCACGTAGTTGTAGCGGTAGGTGCGGTTCTCGGGCCGCACAGCCGTATAGACAAGTTCGATGAGCTTCCGCGCCTGTTGCGGAGTAAGGTTAAGTTCTTGTTCCGTAACCCGGCGTCCCTCGGCCGCATATTCCGCGATGAAGTAGCTGTAGGGCATCAGCCCCACGCAATAGTCGGTTTCCCCTTTCACGAAACGATAGACGAAGTTGGGTGTCCGGAAGTCGAAAAGACCCCAGTTGGCCACCACGTCCGTGCCGTCGAAAGTCATTCTCAGTCCCGAGTGTCCCTCGAGCTGATACACTTCGGCGCCCGGGGCGGCTGTGAGAAGACTTATGCGGGCTACGGAATCGGCCGGCGTCTGTGAAAGTTGAGCCTTGGCTGTCAGGAAACCGACAGCCAAGGCTACAGATAGGATTATTCTAAAAAAATGATGAGTCATCAGCTATTACATGATGCCGCGTTCGCGAAGCTTGCACTGCCAAGCCCATGCCGAGCGCATTGTGTCCTCGAGGGTAGAGTCGGCCACCCAGCCGAGAACTTCGTTGGCGTAGCTCGGATCGGCCCACACCTTTTCGATGTCGCCTTCGCGGCGTCCTACGATCTTGTGGGGAACCTTGACTCCGGTTGCGCTTTCAAACGTGTTGATGAGTTCGAGCACTGAAGTGCCGCGGCCTGTGCCGAGGTTGAAGATCTCTATCTTGTCTTCCGATTTGTCGTTGAGCATGCGCTCTACGGCGATTACGTGGGCCTTGGCCAGATCGACAACGTTGATGTAGTCGCGGATGCAGGATCCGTCGGGGGTGTTGTAGTCGTCGCCGAATACGCTCAGTTCCTTGCGGATGCCCATTGCGGTCTGCGTCAGATAGGGGATGAGGTTCTGGGGAACGCCGTTGGGGAGCTCGCCGATCTCTGCGCTGGGATGTGCGCCGACCGGATTGAAGTAGCGGAGAATCACGCTCTTGAACGGAGCTCCGGAGTTGATGACGTCGGTTATGATCTCTTCCGATATCTGCTTGGTGTTGCCGTAGGGCGACGTGGCTTTCTTGATGGGCGACTGCTCGGTAACGGGGTTGACGTCAGGCTCGCCATAGACGGTGCATGAGGAAGAGAAAACTATGCCCTTCACGCCGTTCGGACCCATGAGGTCGAGAAGGTTCAGAAGGGTGTTGAGGTTGTTGCGGTAGTAGAGGATAGGTTTCTGTACGGATTCACCTACGGCTTTCGATGCGGCGAAGTTGATGATGCCGCGGATGTCGGGATACTCGGCGAAAAGCTTCTTGAGGGCGTCGAGATCGGTGCAGTCCGCTTCTACGAAGTCGGGACGCTTGCCCGTGATGCGTTCGATGCCGTCGAGCACGTCGATGTTGGAGTTCGACAGGTTGTCGATGATAACTACCGGATAGCCGGCGTTCTGAAGTTCCACAACTGTGTGTGAGCCGATGTAGCCGGTTCCACCGGTCACCAGAATTCTATCTTTCTTCATTTTTGTTTAGAGTATAGAGTTTATTTTTACTACCGCAAATTTAATCAAAACCGATGTAAACTCCAAATAAAAAGCAGCTATAGACGCAGTGTATGCATTCAGTTTGTTGACGGCTGATAGAAGAGATGCATGCGGCAGGCTTTGCAATCGAATTCGAGTCGGAAACGGTCGGGGCCGCTCTCGAGAAAGAGTTCCCGGGGCCATTCGCGCCCCGATGGGGTCAGCAGGCAGTGGCCTGTTTCGCGGCGCAGGCAGTAACGCGTGGTCATAACGCGGCGTTCTTTCCTCTGTTTAGGCTGGGCCTCGAGAGCCGGCTCGATTTCCGTCACTCCGTGGCTGCGGTATAACTCTTCGGCTTTGGGATTGGCCACGTTGTCATGATACGAAAGCGCTTTTCCTTCGGGCCACTTCGCTTCGGTGCGCTCCGGCCCTCGGTAGTCGTAGGTGTGAGAGGCCCGGATCGCTGTCTCGAGCGCTGTGACAGCGTCGCGGCGAAGAGTGGCGAGTCGCGACAGCGGAATGAATATGTCGCCGCAGCGGTCATCGATGCTTGCGGCCTTGAAATCGGTGTCGCCGAGCCGCGAAAGAGTGTCGGCTCTTGCTTCAGTCTGAGGCTTTTTTGCCTGCTCGTGTGGCAGATCGGCCGAAGCCGAGGCGCGGTGTCCGTATCCGTCCGAGATATCCAGCGCTATTCCCCTTCGTGTGGGGCGCAGGGTCAAGCCGACGTCAATGAGGCGGCGTGCCGTTGGGCGCTCCATCTCTTCTTCGCGCAACCGGTTGTGGTTGCGGTAGAGTTTCGTGCCGGGCGCTATGCGCTGTGGGGTTGCCGGAAAGAGATCTGCTCCCTCGGCGCGGTTAACCTTGAAGCCCTGAAACATTCCTGCCGCGTCGAAATATCCCAGGCCGTCCCCGTTGGCAATCTGCGACGAGAGCCTGGCTTTGATCGATCGTCCGCGGCAAGTGACAACTTCTCCCACCTCCCTGCCGGTCCACTTGGGAGAAAGCATGCTTGCCATCTTCTGCGTCGGTCGGGCCGACGTGGTGAAATATGTCGTGTATCCGCGGTTGAAACTCTCGTTGAGGTCGGGGACGAAGGAGAGATCAGTGACCCCGAAGGAGCCCCTGACATATTTCTCGGGACTGCCCGCTATGGCTTCGTCTATTCTCTTTCGATAGGCGGCGACGACATTCTTGACATAGGCCGTGTCTTTCAGCCTTCCCTCAATCTTGAACGAGGACACCCCCGCTTCAAGCATTTCCGGAATCAGCTCCGAGCGGTTAAGGTCGCGCAGCGAGAGCAGATGGCGTCCCTCTATAAGCTTGTTGCCCCTGCTGTCGGTCAGATCGAATCTGTGACGGCATATCTGGGGGCATTCGCCGCGGTTGGCGCTGCGGCCTTGGGTTATGAATCCCGCCTGACAGTCGCCGCTGTAGCTGACACATAATGCTCCGTGCACGAATGCTTCCAGCGGAGTGTCAGGCACCGTCTCGCTGACCGCCTGCATCTCCTCCAGGGTCATTTCGCGCGGAAGCACGAGCTGCGAGAATCCCAGCTCGGCGAGAAAGCGGGCTTTCCGCGGAGTCCGTATGTCGCACTGGGTCGAGGCATGGAGCGCGATTGGAGGAATATCCATCCTGAGCAGTCCCAAGTCCTGCACAATCAGGGCATCCGTACCTATGGAATAGAGCCGCGCAACGAGTCGCTCCACATCCCGGATCTCGTCGGGATAGATGAGGGTGTTGAGCGTCACATAGACGCGGGCGCCGAATCGGTGGGCATAGTCCGTGACTCGGGCTATGTCCTCCACTGTGTTGGCGGCGGCTTTACGTGCGCCATGCGACGGCGCGCCTATATAGACGGCGTCAGCGCCGTGGCGGATCGCCTCGAGCGCTGTCTCGGCATTTTTCGCCGGAGCGAGAAGTTCGATTTTCCGGGGTTGTTTCATATCGTCTGCAAAGATAATTAATCCGCCCCGAATCCTTCCGATAAGAAATCATAAAAAGCGGCTGAAACCCTCGCGCAGGCATTTTTGTTTATAGGAGAAAAGTATAATTCTCAAGAACAGTTTATCATGAGCTTCATCTGGTTTATAATTATCGGTATCCTCGCGGGCTTCGTTGCGGGAAAACTGATGCGCGGAGGCGGTTTCGGCCTCATCGTCAATCTGGTCGTAGGTATTATCGGCGGTGTTCTCGGCGGCTGGCTCTTCGGTCTGTTCGGGCTCCATGCGGGCGGCATTATCGGATCGCTTGTAACCTCGGTTGTCGGCGCCATAGTCCTCCTATGGATCGTCTCCCTCTTCTCGCGAAAGCAATAACCTCCCCTCCGGCCCCGTCATCTCCCTCCGACCCCTCCGGCCCCGTCATCCCCCTCCGACCCCTACGCCCCCTCCGACCCGTCTGACCATGTCCGACCCGTCTGACCATGTCCGACCCGTCCAATTTCTCCAATTGGCCCAATTTGACTAACCTCCCTCCAGTCCCGCAAAAAAACGGCCGCCCTTGCTCGGGACGGCCGCCTTCATTATTTTTTTTATTCTGATCTATTTACAAATCTTGAATGAAATAATCCTTTTTATTTCACCATTGGAGGATTGGAGCTTGCTAAGAGCGTCAACTTCTCCGTTAGGAACAATTACATGTGTAACCCCTTCCTCTTGCAGTTCTTCTAAAAGCGCAACCTTAGAATCTTTGATAACACTTCGATATTTTAGAAGAGTGCCGATTTTTACTTTTTGTTCTGTAGATGTTTTGTGATTTATATTGGGAGTAGAGGTGGGAATGCTGAAATCATTCACAGGAATATAGGGCTCTTGTCTTGATATTCTACCTTCTCCGGGTTTAAATTGACAGCCGCAATCAAGACATGTCAATCTGATTTTATTGCTTCCTACCGCTCCGGCAAGCAAACCATATCCGCCAAGCAGAATTCCTCCAACCAACCCTTTTTTCATACTGAATCCTTTTTTGTCAGCATGAATATTTGAACTTCCGCATTTTGGACAAATTGCCATATCAAATGTTATTTTGAATGTTATAAATCATATTGATTAATCATAGCATTGCAAATATACAAATAATCGTAGAGATAATGCAATTATCTTTTGTTATATAGCCTCTATTGGCCCACATATTTGTACGGACATTGTTTTTCACAGCATCGCTGCGATATTCCGTATCGACGACAGGCGTTTCATGAAAGAAGCGTCCGATCTTACCATCTGCATGTTATAATCATTCTGAAGATTGAGCAATAAATCAGCCGGAATGTTCAAAGCCGCTTCGATAAGCAATGCCATCTCTGTACTGACACCTCTTTTCCCTTTGATTATCTCATTAAGAAGTGAAGGACTGACACCAATACTCTCGGCAAGTTTAACCTGAGTAAGTTTTCTTGACTCAAGTTCATCCTTTATGAGTTCTCCCGGATGTGTCGGCTCAAAAGGTGTCAGATTGTTGGCTATCATGGCTTGAGAAACGCCTGGCAGTGTGATCATATCAGTCATAATGGTTTGAGAGTTCAACAATATTGCAGATAGTTAGAATCGGCTCTTCAGAAGTCTCCCGCATGGTAAATTCTATCCGGTATTGATCATTGACTCGTATAGAAAACCGTCCGGCTTTAGACCCTTTTAATGCCTCGAATTTCAATGAATTGATGCGGAACAGATCTTCTTTGCGCGAAGCCCATTTCAGATAATCGATTCCGCGTTTGTAGCGTTTGATCACATCAATTCTGTAACGATGTCTCTTATCATTACATTCGCCTCTGGTGTAAAGGTCTCTGAGATATTCTTCACCGAATTCGACTATCATACCATTTTTATTACGAAACAAAGATATGAAAAGTTTTAATTATTCACAAATTTGTGAATGATATTATGCTTTTATAACTATGTTATCTCGTCGCTCCGTCATCCCCCTCCGCCCCCTCCGCCCCTTCTGACCATGTCCGACCCGTCTGACCATGTCTGACTTGTCCGATTCCGTCTGACCCGTCCGAAATATCCCGCAAAAAAACGGCCGCCCTTGCTCGGGACGGCCGTTTCTATGAATGGAGCTAATAATGATTAACGACTGAAATATAAAATTGAAAGAAACAGAAGAATGCCCAATAAATCTGATAATGATATGCAAAGACCTATTATTGCGAATACTTTTGGCTTCTTTTTTAATCCTAAACAGCAGAGGATTATTGAGATAACCCATCCAATTATAGCAGGGAAAATAAGAAAAGGTACTCCTAAAAAGCTTACGAGTGATACGACAAATCCAGCAATGCCATACTCATTCGTCGTTTTGCTTTCGGGCATCTCTGAATAATATGGAGTTTTCATTCCCTTATAAGGGGGAGGCCCATCTTGAGCTGTACCCTTCATATCCATAGGCAAAGGGGCATTGGTATCTTGATTATATATATGGTCTGTCATGGGACAATCGCTTATTTTTTGAGCCCGCAGGCGTTGCAGCGCTCTGCTATCTGGGTGAAGAAGTCGTTGCCTTTGTCATCGACGAGGATGAAGGCGGGGAAGTTCTCAACCTCGATTTTCCAGATGGCTTCCATGCCAAGCTCGGGATACTCGAGAAGTTCCACTTTCTTGATGCTGTTCTGGGCCAGAACTGCGGCGGGACCGCCGATAGAGCCGAGATAGAAGCCTCCATGCTTGTGGCATGCGTCGGTAACCTGCTTGCTGCGGTTGCCTTTGGCTATCATTATCATCGAGCCGCCTGCGGCCTGGAACTGATCGACGTAGGGGTCCATGCGGCCGGCTGTTGTCGGGCCGAAGGAACCCGAGGCCATTCCTTTGGGAGTTTTGGCCGGTCCGGCGTAATAGATGGGGTGGTCTTTCAGATACTGGGGCATCGGTTCGCCACGGTCAAGACGCTCTTTGATCTTGGCGTGGGCTATGTCGCGGCCCACGATGATGGTTCCGTTGAGCGACAGACGGGTGGATACGGGATATTTGGTCAGTTCGGCCAGCACCTCCTCCATCGGACGGTTGAGGTCGATTGTAACCACATCGCCTTCGGTTTCCTTGCGCATGCTTTCGGGAATGAGTTCGCCGGGATTAGCGTCAAGTTTCTCGATCCAGAGGCCTTCGCGGTTGATTTTGGCTTTCACGTTGCGGTCGGCCGAGCAGCTGACGCCGAGACCCACGGGGCACGAAGCGCCGTGGCGCGGCAGACGGATGACGCGGATGTCATGGGCGAAATATTTGCCGCCGAACTGGGCGCCCAGGCCTATCTTGCGCGTTTCCTCAAGGAGCTGTTTCTCGAGTTCGCGGTCGCGGAACGCATGGCCGAGTTCGTTGCCCTCGGAGGGAAGATTGTCGTAATATTTGACTGAAGCTTTCTTCACGGTAGCCAGGTTCATCTCGGCCGAGGTGCCGCCGATGACGATGGCGATGTGATAGGGAGGACAGGCGGCTGTGCCGAGAGTCTTCATCTTTTCCACGAGGAAAGGGATGAGGGTCTTGGGGTTGATGAGGGCCTTGGTCTCCTGATAAAGATAGGTCTTGTTGGCCGAGCCGCCTCCCTTTGCCACGAAGAGGAACTTGTATTCGTCGCCGTCAACAGCGTAGAGGTCTATCTGCGCCGGCAGGTTGCAGCCGGTGTTGACCTCGTCATACATGTTGAGGGGAGCGTTCTGCGAATAGCGCAGATTGTTTTCGGTATATGTGTCATACACGCCCTTGGAAATTTTCTCCTCGTCGTGGCCGCCGGTCCAGACGTTCTGGCCTTTCTTGCCGATGACGATGGCCGTTCCCGTATCCTGACAGAAGGGAAGCTGCCCCTTGGAAGCCACTTCCGCGTTGCGGAGCATGGTCAGGGCAACGAACTTGTCGTTGTCGCTCGCTTCAGGATCATGCAGAATCTTGGCCACCATCTCGTTGTGTTCGCGGCGCAGCATGAAGGCGTTGTCATGCGTGGCCTGACGGGTGAGGACGGTAAGCGCTTCGGGATCGACCACAAGCATTTCGCGGTCGCCCCATTTTTCAACTTTGACATAGTCGGATGTCAGAAGATAATATTCCGTGGTGTCAGGTGACATAGGGAACATTTCCTGATACTTGAACGGTTTTGTTGCCATAGACGGTTTTTTATATTTAATTGTTAGTCTGTCTGCAAATATACTGAATATTCTGCTTTGTGCCAAACCTTTTTGAGGTGGATGCGTTTTTACAGAAAGAAGTCAAACTGTCTATTTTTAATTCCCTTAATTATGAAGAAGTTATTATTATCGGCAATGGCTATCGCCGCCATTGCGTTCACTGGATGCAACGAGGCCGACCGTCTTGCCTCAAAGGTGACGGGAACATGGAGTTCCACTCCGCAGATGCTTGTGAACGATGCCGGCTCCCAGGCCACTATCGTGGAGTCCATAACCTTTGAACGCGATTCCGACACTGCCGGCGGCGGAATCATTATCACCGGGCTTATCTCGAGCACCGGCGCCATGACAGGCAGCGATGCCGTCATGCAGCCTTTCGAGATGGCGGCCTCGGCACGCTCGACCGTCAGAGGCACTTGGCGTGCTGTCGATGACGACGAGATTATGCTCACGCTCGATGTGGCCGCCATGACGGTAGATATCGATCCGAGCGCCCTTGTAATTTCAGGCAATGTGATCAGCGGTGACACTCAGTCCGATCCCGAAACGCTGAAGCCGCAGATGGCCGCTATGGTACAGGCCGCCCTGCGCCGACAGCTGACAGCCCGCTACACCGAGATGACGAAACTCGACGATGTCAAGGTTAAGGACAATGACACCGTGCTGAAATTCGAGGTCGGCAAAAAGGATTTTGTCTATTCAAATCAGGCACCGGTCACCAAGTGACGCTGCCCCCCAATTGGAAATGAAATAAAGAAAGGCGGGAGAAAAGTCATTAGGACTTTCTCCCGCCTCGATTTCTATCGGTAGGCCCGATGGGCCGGGATTACAGCTTATTTGGGCAGATTGCCGATTTCGGGATCAACACCCCACTGCTGCTGCGCGAGACGGCGGTAGTTGTTGTAGCGCCACTGTGCGTTAGCCTTGGCTGCGGCGAAGAGCTCGGCTGCCTGTTCGGGATACTGTTTGACTACGGTTGCGTAGCGAACCTCGCCCTTGAGGAAGTTTTCGAACTCGTCCCAGTTGGGTTCCTTGCTGTCGAGTGTGAAAGGATTCTTGCCTTCATCCTCGAGAGCGGGATTGTAGCGCCAGAGGTGCCAGTAGCCGCATGCGACTGCCTTGGCCTCTTCCTGCTGCGATTTGCCCATACCGGCTTTGATACCGTGGTTGATACAGGGAGCGTAAGCGATGATGATCGAAGGTCCGTCGTAGGCTTCTGCCTCGCGGATGGCCTTGAGGGTCTGTGCCTGGTCGGCGCCCATGGCGATCTGTGCGCAATATACGTAGCCGTAGGTCGAAGCGATCAGACCGAGGTCTTTCTTGCGGATGCGCTTGCCGGCTGCGGCGAATTTGGCGATTGCGCCGAGCGGGGTGGCTTTCGATGCCTGGCCGCCGGTATTGGAATAAACCTCAGTATCGACAACGAGAACGTTCACGTTCTTTCCTGAAGCGAGCACATGGTCGAGACCGCCGAAACCTATGTCGTAAGCGGCACCGTCGCCGGCAATGATCCACTGTGAACGTTTCACGATGTAGTGCTGCAGTTCAACGATGGCTTTGCAGACATCGCATCCGCAGGCTTCGCAGAGCGGGAGAATCTTGTCGGCTACCTCGCGGGTGATGGCAGCGTCGTTGCTGTTGTCGATCCACTGCTGGGCCAGAGCCTTGATTTCTGCGGAGCAGTCAGGGCAGTTGACGGCGTCGGCCATCTTCTGGGCGAGGCGGTCGCGCAGATGTTCACCACCGATAAACATTCCGAGACCGAACTCGGCGAAGTCCTCGAAGAGGGAGTTGCCCCAGGCGGGACCGTGGCCCTTTTCGTTGGTGGTGTAAGGAGTGGAGGGAACGGAACCGGAGTAGATCGAAGAGCAACCGGTTGCGTTGGCTACCATCTCATGGTCACCGAAGAGCTGGCTGATGAGTTTCACGTAAGGAGTCTCGCCGCAACCCGAGCATGCGCCCGAGAACTCGAACAGAGGAGTGGCGAACTGGCTGTTCTTGACGTTGGACTTGATATCTACGAGATGCTGCTTCGAGGAAACTTCCTTCACGCAGTGATCCCAGAGGCTCTGTTTGTCGAGCTGGGTTTCGAGAGGCTTCATGACGAGAGCCTTCTCGCCCTTCTTGCCCGGGCAGACGTCGGCGCAGTTGCCGCAGCCGAGACAGTCGAGAACATCGACAGCCTGGATGAAGCGCATGCCGGCGAACATCTTGCCGATTGCGGGAAGAGTCTTGTCTTCGGCGATCGGTGCGTTTGCAAGCTCCTGTGCGTCGAATACGAAAGGACGGATTGCAGCGTGGGGGCAGACGTAGGCACACTTGTTACACTGGATACAGTTCTCTTCGAGCCATTCGGGAACGAAGGCTGCAACGCCGCGTTTCTCGTAGGCTGCGGTGCCCTGATGCCAGGTGCCGTCCTCGATGCCCTTGAAGTCCGAGACTTTCAGAAGGTCGCCGTCCTGTGCGTTGATGGGGCGAACGAGCTTGTTGATGAATTCCGGATCGCAGTTTGCGGTGTTGTCCTCTACTGAAAGGTCGCTCCATGCCTTGTCAACGGGAAGCTGCTTGTATTCGCCTCCGCGGTCAACTGCAGCGTAGTTCTTGTCAACGATGTCCTGACCCTTCTTGCCGTAGCTCTTGACGATGAATTTCTTCATCTGCTCTACAGCGAGGTCAACGGGGATGACTTCGGTGATGCGGAAGAATGCGCTCTGAAGGATGGTGTTGGTGCGGTTGCCCAGACCGATTTCCTGTGCGATCTTGGTTGCGTTGATATAATATACGGTGATATTGTGGTCGGCGAAATATTTCTTGACCTTGTTGGGGAGATTCTTTGCCAGCTCGTCGCCTTCCCAGATTGTGTTGAGAAGGAAGGTTCCTCCGTCGCGGAGACCGCGGGTCACGTCATACATGTGGAGGTAGGCCTGAACATGGCAGGCTACGAAGTTAGGAGTCGTGACGAGATAGGTGGAGCGGATGGGCTCGTCGCCGAAGCGAAGGTGTGAGCAGGTGAAACCGCCTGACTTCTTCGAGTCGTAGGCGAAGTATGCCTGGCAATATTTCTTGGTGTTTTCGCCGATGATCTTCACTGAGTTCTTGTTGGCACCCACTGTACCGTCAGCGCCGAGGCCGTAGAACTTGGCTTCGTAGGTCGATTCGCCGCTCAGAGCGATCTCTTTTACCGGGGGAAGCGAGGTGAAGGTCACGTCATCCACGATACCTACAGTGAAGGCAGTCTTGGGCTGCGGAAGGGCGAGGTTGTCGAAGACAGAGATGATGTGTGCCGGAGTGGTGTCCTTCGATGCGAGACCGTAGCGGCCTGAAACGATCATCGGAGCGTCGGGCTGGCCGTAGAAGCACTGAGCCACGTCGAGATAAAGAGGTTCGCCGTTTGCGCCCGGTTCTTTTGTGCGGTCAAGAACGGCGATGCGTTTCGCAGTCTTGGGAACGGCAGCCAGGAAGTGGCGTGCGGAGAAGGGACGGTAGAGGTGAACGGATACCATGCCGACTTTCTCGCCTTTCGAGCGAAGATGGTCGATGGCTTCCTGTGCGGCCTGGGTTGCGGAACCCATGGCGATGATCACGCGCTCTGCCTCGGGATCGCCGTAATAATTGAAAAGGTGATATTCGCGACCGGTGATCTTGGTGATCTCTGCCATGTATTGCTCCACGATTTCGGGAACTGCCTCATAGAAGGGATTGCATGATTCGCGGTGCTGGAAGAATACGTCGCTGTTCTCTGCCATACCGCGTGCAACGGGTGCGTCGGGGTTGAGGGCGCGTTCGCGGAATTCGGCGATGGCCTTGCGGTCAACCAGCGGTTCGAGGTCTTCCTGCTCTACCACTTCGATTTTCTGGATTTCATGCGATGTGCGGAATCCGTCGAAGAAGTTGATGAAAGGGATGCGTGATTTTATGGTGGAAAGGTGTGCTACACCGGAGAGGTCCATGACTTCCTGCACGGAACCTTCGGCCAGCATCGCGAAACCTGTCTGGCGGCAGGCCAGAACGTCCTGATGGTCACCGAAGATGCTGAGGGCGTTGCTTGCGATCGTGCGCGCCGAAACGTGGAACACGCAGGGAAGCATTTCGCCGGCGATCTTGTACATGTTGGGGATCATCAGCAACAGACCCTGTGAGGCGGTGTAGGTAGTGGTCAGTGCTCCGGCCTGGAGTGAACCGTGAACAGCACCGGCGGCGCCGCCTTCCGACTGCATTTCCTGAACGAGAACCGGTTCGCCGAAAATGTTCTTGCGGCCGGCTGCGGCCCAGTCGTCAACGTACTCAGCCATTGTCGATGAGGGCGTGATGGGATAGATGGCGGCCACTTCCGAGAACATATACGAGATATGCGCTGCGGCCTGATTGCCGTCACAGGTGAGGAATTTTTTTTCTTTACTCATAAGATTGTTTGTCTATAATTTTGGAAATGAAATTCTAAGAGGTTCGCAGTTAACTCGGTAACACGAATGTAACGGTATGCCCGTGAATACGTTGCGAAGTTAGTAAATTCTCCGAGACCGCGCAAATGTTTTAACCACTTTTTTATCTGAGGGAAAATCGTTAACTTTGCCCGTATGAAGAACTTTAAAAATAATATCGCATGAGAAAAATTCTGACTCTCGCCGCCCTTCTTATGGCCGGCTCGGCTTTTGCTCAGCCTGCCCCGGGTGACAGAACGATATGGTTTTCATCGCCCACTTCTTCCGAGGGGGGAAAGCCATGGTTGAAAAATGATTTTTCGAGCACGATGGCCAATCCCGACAAGGAATGGGAAGGCGCGTCGCTCCCAATAGGAAACGGCTCTTTCGGAGGTTCGGTCCTTGGTTCCGTTGCCCGTGACCGCGTAGTGCTCAATGAAAAAACGCTGTGGCTCGGAGGCCCCGCGACTGGTGTCAGCGAGTACTGGGCCATGAACCGTAAAGTCGAAAAACCGATACTCGATTCCATTCGAACCCTTCTTGACAAGGGAAAGAAAGACGAGGCCGCGCGCATGACATCGCGCTACTTCAGCGGAACGATAGGATATGACCGGAGCCGTTTCGGCGCCTATACAGTCATGGGCGAGGCATACGTCACCACCGGAATAGACGAGTCGAAGGTGACGGGCTATTCCCGTTCGCTCAATCTTGACAGCGCGATGGTCACTGTCGGTTTCTCTGCCGACGGTGTAAGCTACACCCGCCGATACATCGCCTCCTATCCCGACAGCGTCCAGCTCTGGAGCTATACCTCCAGTCAGCCACAGAAGGAACTCGTGTTCAGCTTTGATTCCCCCCATAGGATTGCCGCCGTCCTTCCTTCGCCCGACGGACGTGGCCTGACTTACGTCGGCTCACTCGAAGGCAACGGAATGCAGTGGGCCCTCAGCGTGATAGCCCGTGCGCCTAAGGGAGGAACAATCATCCCCGATTATAGCGCCGGAACCATAACCGTCCGCAACGCCCCCGTGGTTGAATTCATTCTCGCCGCTGCTACGGATTACCGTCTGAATATCAAACCTGACTATAACGATCCGAAGACTTATTCCGGTGCCGCTCCTTATCCCAAGGTCGCTTCTCGTGTGGCTGCTGCTTCTTCTCTGGCTGCCGCCGAGCTTTTCGCCCGTCATCTGGCCGATTACCGCTCGCTTTACGGACGTACCGAAATCTCGATAAATCCCGGCGCTCCGCGTTCCGTAAAACCGACTGCCGAACGTCTGGCCGACTATCGCAAGGGGGCCGACGATTCCGGTCTTGAAGAACTCTATTTCCAGTATGGACGCTATCTGCTGATCGCTTCATCCCGCGAAGGCGACGCCATGCCCGCCAACCTTCAGGGTATCTGGGCCAACAATATCGACGGTCCGTGGCGTGTGGATTACCATAATAACATCAATGTCCAGATGAACTATTGGCCCGCTGCATCCACAAACCTCGCCGAATGTTTCGAGCCATACTACAACTACATCAGTTCGCTCGTGGAACCCGGAAAACGCACCGCTCAGGACTATTACGGCGCCCGCGGCTGGACTGCCGCCATATCCGGCAATCCTTTCGGCTTCACGGCCCCGCTCAACTCAGGCGATATGAGCTGGAACTACAATCCATCCGCAGGTCCTTGGCTCGCGACTCAGCTCTGGGACCACTATCTTTTCACCCGCGACCGCCAGTGGCTCAAGGACAAGGCCTATCCCATCATAAAGGAGAGCGCCAATTTCGCCACTGATCTCCTGTCGCCCGAAGGCGAATACCTGACCGTTTCACCCTCTTATTCTCCCGAACATGGCTCCGCCGACAAAGGCACCACCTATGCTCTCGCCGTAACACGCCAGATACTTACCGACGCCATCGCGGCTGCGACAACTCTTGGCGTTGACCCGAAATCGGTCGAGGAGTGGAGAGGAAAACTCGAAAAGATCGCTCCCTACAGAATCGGCAAGCACGGACAGCTTCAGGAATGGTGGGATGACATAGACGATCCCAACGACCATCACCGTCACACCAATCATCTTTTCGGCCTCCATCCCGGAAACACCATCAACACTCTCACTGACGATAAACTCGTCGAGGCTTGCAAGACAACTCTCCGTCAGCGCGGCGACGAGGCTACCGGTTGGAGCATGGGCTGGAAACTCAACCACTGGGCGCGCCTCCACGACGGCGATCACGCCTACGTCCTCTATCAGAATCTTCTCAAGGAAGGAACCGGCAACAATCTCTGGGATCAGCATCCCCCCTTCCAGATCGACGGTAATTTCGGCGGCGCTGCCGGTGTAGCCGAGCTCCTTCTGCAGAGCCACAATTCGGGCACCGTCCAGCTTCTTCCCGCCCTTCCCTCAAAGTGGGCCGACGGTGAAGTGCGCGGTCTGCGTGCCCGCGGCGGTTTTGAGGTTTCAATGAAATTCGCCGGCGGAAAGCTCCGGGAGGCAACAGTGGTCTCTCTCGCGGGCGAGCCTTGCAATCTGCGCTACGGCGACGCCGAGACTTCATTCCCCACTGTGAAGGGACACGCCTATGTAGTCCGTCCTTCCGAGTCGGGACTGACTGTCGAGGAACTCTGATCTCTCGCGGTTCAAAGACAGAGCGCTCTTCCGCAATGCGGAGGGGCGCTTTTCTATCATGAAATGGGGTGGAAGGGTCCGGTTAGAAGGTGTAGGTCACCGAGAAACCGCCCTGGAGTCCGTGGCGGTCGGGAGCTATCCATGTTGACATGTCGAGTCCTCCGCTTTCTGCTTTTCCGTTGCGTTTTTCGGCGCGGCGTGTGAGCTTTTTCTGGTCCCCCCGGAAATATCCCGTAAGTTCGTTGAGCGGATCAAGAAGAAACGCCACTGCATATCCCGCTACTTTCGAGCCGAAAAGCCTGTAGCCGTTGTTGACGATATGGCGTTTGGCCACGTAGAACCCCTCGCCTAAGATTGTGCCTACAACCGGCGTGATCAGCAGGTCCTGGATCGACGGAATCTCGTTGAAGGCCTCGAAACCGTATTCCCAGAAAAAAGACGATATGCAGAATGTATAGAGAAACGAGCCCCACATATTGAAGCCGTTCGAGCGCGCGCCCATGTAGTAGGCTGCTCCCGCGTAGGGATGAAGAATATAGTTGAACACGAGGTTGTCGCCGTCCCACACCGGGCCGTCGTGCACGTTGCGCCACCAGCGTTTGAAAAGCGGGATTTTGGCGTTTTCGGTCTTGTTCCAGGCCGTGGCATCGGCCGGGAGCGCCTCCAGAATCAGCATTGTCGAGACGCCGGCAGTCATCAGGATGCCCGTGTTGAGCCAGAGCTTTTTCCAGTCGGGCATGCTCCGCGTGCGTGAGTAGGGATAGTCGTAGAGCGTGAGTTTTTCGCCGTGTTCCTGACATCCGAGCCTTATTTCATCCACCGTCATCTCTGAGAAGATGACGGTGTCGGCCTGATATGCGGCTGTATCTACCTCCGCCACTGCTCTCTGCGTGATGCTGTCAGTCGTCTGTCCGACGGCTGACGCATGCGCGGCTGTCAGGAGAAGAAAGGTCATTATTATTATGTGAAACGGCTTTTTCATCAGTGTCGTGACGCAATGTGATTGAACTTTAAAATCTAACGTCCAACTGCGCGTAACTGTTTTGTAACATTGCGGCCGGTTTCCGAAATTGCCATTTTTATGGACAGATTTCCCATAAACAGGTAAAAAAGGTTTTCAAATTTTGCTCAACGGTCAACAAATGCTTATTTTTGTAGCTTTCAAATAATTTTCGCATCATCCGTGTATGCGTTTGACGGCCCCTCCCGCCGGGAAAACCATTGCCCCAAAAAGTTCGAGAAACGAATTTCAAGAAAATAGACAGAAGCGTTTTTAATTAAGAGGTTGTTTAAAAACAAATGTGAAAGCTGGAGTCCATTCTCCGGAGGTGGATTTCGAAATGAATTGAAGGAGTAATGCTGTAGCATTATGACTGAAATTCAGTACGAAAGACGCCCGGGAGAATGGATGCGAAGAAGCATTTTAAACAACCGCAAAACCGAAATTTAAATGTATAAAAAAGAAAAATTGTGTTACCATAAGTCGCATGGATGCCTTTTTGGCTCCCCTGTCCCTAATCTTCAGTCACAGTGCCACAGCACTGCTCCTTCAGATTATGAACAGGTTAGTTCAAAAATCCATCCACTCCGGCTTCACATTTGTTATTAAACAACCTCTTAAAATAGAAATGATATGAGATTATTCGTTGTCCTGGCCGCCCTGATGAGCATGTTTCTGACGGCCAATGCCGCAAAGGACCAAGATGTCGCCCTGTTCATAACCATCGGTCAGAGCAACGCCGACGGCTCGGCCTTTGCCGAAGAAGATGTTGACAAAACCATGCTTGAATGGTATTCCACAGCTCCCGGGGCTGATAATCTCAATATCTGGTATGTCCCCACTCAGGTCCGGAACGAGAAAAACGCTCTGGGCCAGATGGCCCGTCACGTGATTCCGGCCCTTTACCGCGACAAGGAACCGCAGTGGATGAAACTATGGTTCCGCAACGACAATTACGCGGGGCGCACGGCCATGAACATGATTCACGGCGCCGGAACCTACAGCCGCTACTCTCAGGGACGCCGCGGCATGGAAGGTGAGTTCGGCCGCCGTTTCGCCGAAGCTTTCCCCGACAAGGAGCTCTATATCATCAAGCTCGGCGTGTCGGGTTCGGGCATCGACACCTGGGCCAATCCGAAGGATGACAACAACTGGAACTATTTCATCGACAGTGTGTATCGTCCGGCTATCGACACTCTTCTGGCCATGGGCAAACGTCCGCGCCTTGCGGGAGTCTGGTGGATGCAGGGATGTGCCGACAGCAATTCCACTTCCGAGCGCTATGCCCGGTCGCTCCGTCTGCTGATTGAACGCCTGCGCGGACAGCTCGGATTCGACAAGGCTCCGATTTATATCGGCATGATTCCCGCGCCGGGCGAAGGCGACGTGACCCCGGGAGGATCTGTCGGATACAGCGACGCTGTCCGCGACGCCCAGCGCCTCATCGCTTCTACGGTCAAAGGCGTGACCCTTATCAACACCTCTTCTTGCCCGATGCAGTATGAGGAGGCGTTCAAGGGCAAGATCCATTTCAGCCATAAGGGCGTGAACCGCATCGGCGATATCCTCGCCGACTCGGTCATCGCCGCAGGCTCGGCGAGATGGGCCGGTTTCGCCACACCAGGCCGATGGGAACTGCGCCCCGAGGGTTCGGTGTTCATTCCTTCCGCCGGAAATCCTGACATAACCTACAGCTATAATGACACCGACGCTTCGGCCAATCTCAAGTATCCCGGGTGGACGGAGCGCATCAATGTTCCACTCAGCCGTGGCGAGAGCGCCGGAGATTGGGAACTTGCATGGGAAGATGATTTCAACGGCCCCGATATCGACTGGAAGGTATGGTCGAAGATTCCGCGCGGAACCGCCAACTGGAACGATGTCATGTCATCGGCCGACACCCTCTATGCCGTGCGCGACGGAAACCTGATCCTCCGCGGCATCCGTTCATATCCGGCCCTTAACGACACGGTTCCCTACGTGACCGGCGGTCTCTACACCAAATGGAAGAAGGATTTCGGTTACGGACGCCTGGAGATACGCGCTAAACTTCAGGGCGCGCAGGGCGAGTGGCCTGCGTTCTGGCTCCTTCCCGCTCCGCTCAAAGGCGAGGAAGTTCCTTGGCCATCGGGCGGCGAGATCGATATAATGGAGCGCCTGAACCACGATGATTTTGCCTATCAGACCGTCCATTCGACCTATACTCTCGATTTGAAGAAAGACAACGAGCCCCCTCATTTCGCAACAGGCAAGATCAACCCCGACGACTACAATGTTTTCGCCGTAGAGCTGGCTCCGGACAGCCTCAGCTTCTTCATCAACGGCGTCCACACATTCACCTATCCCCGCATCGACACCGCACTGCCGGGGCAGTTCCCCTTCGACCGTCCCTTCTATCTGCTCATCGACATGCAGCTCGGCGGAAGCTGGGTTGGCAAGGTTGACGTCAACCAGTTGCCGGTGGAGATGAAAATAGACCGCGTCAGCTATTATCGCCGGCGCGGCCTGTAAAATCCTTAGTCAGGAAGGTGTCCCCGCAAATCGGGACCACTACATCATCATTTGCTTTATTCTATTACTCAGACGAGTTTAGCGAGGGCGTCGCCTATGCGGCGCATGGCTTCGCGGATAAGTTCGTCGGATGTGGCGTAGCTCAGACGGATGTATCCCGGCAGGCAGAATGCCGCTCCGTCAACCGTGGCCACATGCGCCGTGTCGAGAAGATACATGGCTACGTCGCCGCTGCTGGAAATGACGCGGTCGCCGCAGCGCTTGCCTATGAAGCTCGAGACATCGGGGAAGAGATAGAACGCGCCCTGAGGCTTGTTGACTCTGATTCCCGGAATGGCTTTTGCAAGTTCAACCACGAGGTCGCGGCGACGCTCGAATGCCTGACGCATCTCTTCGACGCAATCCTGCGGGCCGGTATAGGCCGCTTCGGCTGCTTTCTGCGCAATCGACGAGGCGCCTGAGGTGTATTGGCCCTGAAGTTTGGTGCAGGCCTTTGCTATGGGGAGGGGAGCTGCGCAGAACCCTATGCGCCAGCCGGTCATGGCGTAAGCTTTGGAAACTCCGTTGATTACGACTACGTGTCCTTCAAGCTCGGGGAATGTGGCCATCGAAGTGTAGCTTCCGGTGAAATTGATGTGGCGGTAGATTTCGTCGGAGAGGACGAGGATGTTGGGATAATCTTTCAGAACCTCTACCAGCTGCTGCAGTTCCTCGCGGGAATAGACGGAGCCTGTAGGGTTGGAAGGGGAGCAGAAGAGAACCATCTTTGTGCGGGGCGTGATGGCGTCGCGGAGCTGCCGGGGAGTGATCTTGAAATCCTGTTCGATTGTCGCGGGAACCTCGACGGTGACACCTTCGGCAAGCTTCACCATCTCTACATAGCTGACCCATGCCGGAGTGGGGATCACCACTTCGTCGCCGGGATTGATCGTGGAGAGAATCACGTTGCAGAGTGCCTGTTTCGCTCCGCCTGACACCACGATCTGCTCGGGCGAGAAATCCACCCCTTCGGTGGCTTTGAGATTTGCGGCTATGGCTTTGCGCAGGCTCATGTAGCCCGGCACCGGAGAATAGAAGGAGAAATTGTCGTCAATGGCTTTTTTTGCGGCCTCTTTGATGAAATCAGGCGTGTTGAAATCCGGCTCGCCGACTGAAAGATTGATGACATCGACGCCTGCGGCACGCAGCTCATTGCTGCGCTGTGACATCGCCAGAGTGGCGGAAGCCGCCAGTGAGTTGATGCGCTGTGAGATCTGAAGCATAACGTTAAGAGCTTGTATAGGTTGTGAAATTGTGTTGGTTATTCGTTTTTTCCGGTCAGTATCGACCTTATCTGATTGAGTTTGTTGAGAGCGGCCACAGGCGTGAGGTTGTTTATGTCTATGCCTATGATTTCGTCGCGTATCTGCGTGAGCACCGGATCGTCGAGCTGGAAGAACGACATTTGCACCCCTCCGCTCTCGACCTTGGCCGGAGTGACGCGCGGACCGCAGGCGCCTTCGCTGTCGGCCGACCGGATTTTCTCCAGATCAGACAACACTTCCGAAGCTCGCTTGACAATCGACGAAGGCATGCCGGCGAGTTTCGCCACATGGATGCCGAACGAGTGTTCCGAGCCGCCTTTGGCGAGTTTCCTGAGGAACACCACTTTCCCATCGACCTCGCGCACCGATACGTTGTAGTTGACCACGCGCTTGAACGAGGCTTCCATGTCGTTAAGCTCATGATAGTGGGTGGCGAAAAGTGTCTTGGGGTGTATGTCGCGGTAGTTGTGGATATGTTCCACGATCGCCCAGGCTATGGAGATTCCGTCGTAGGTCGAGGTTCCGCGTCCGAGTTCGTCGAAAAGTATCAGCGAACGCGGACTCATGCTGTTCAGGATCGAGGCTGCCTCGCTCATCTCCACCATGAAGGTCGATTCGCCATGGGAAATGTTGTCACTTGCGCCTACGCGGGTAAAAATCTTGTCAACCACGCCTATATGGGCGCTTTCTGCCGCCACGAAACATCCTGTCTGGGCCATGAGAACGTTTATGGCGGTCTGGCGCAGAAGGGCCGATTTACCCGACATATTGGGGCCGGTGATCATCAGAATCTGCTCGCCGTCGTTGGAGAGGCGCACGGTGTTGGTGATGTAAGGTTCGCCCGGAGGCAGTTCGCGTTCAATGACCGGGTGGCGTCCCTCGATGATTTCCAGAACCAACGAGTCATCGACGACCGGACGGTTGTATTTGTTCTCAAGCGATACGCGTGTGAACGACAGCAGGCAGTCTATGCGCGCAAGAAGCGATGAATTGAGCAGGATCGCCTGGGTATATTGGGTCACGGCGGCGACGAGATCGTTGTAAAGCCTCGTCTCTATTATGGCTATCCTTTCCTGGGCGCCGAGAATCTTTTCCTCGTAATCCTTCAGTTCCTGCGTTATATAGCGTTCGGCGTTGACAAGGGTCTGCTTGCGCACCCATTCCGCCGGGACTTTGTTCTTGTGGGTGTTGGTTACCTCTATGTAGTAGCCGAACACGTTGTTGAACCCTATTTTAAGGCTCGGGATGCCGGTGGCCTCGCTTTCCCGTGCCTGAATCCGCATGAGGTAGTCTTTCCCTGAAAAAGCTATGTGGCGGAGTTCGTCGAGCTCGGCATCGACTCCCTCGCGGAAAACTGCTCCGCGGTTGAGGGCTATCGGCGCGTCATCAACCACTTCGCGGGCAATGCGGTCGCGGATGCCGGCACACGGGTTGAGCTGTTCGCCCAAGGCATGCAGAGTGGGATCGTCGGAGCGCTCACATACTTCTTTAACGGGCAGTACCGATTCGAGCGACCTGCGCAACATGACGAGCTCGCGCGGCGACACGCGTCCGACGGCTACTTTCGAGATTAGACGCTCCATGTCGCCGGTCTGTTCGAGAGCCGCCTTGACCACTTCGCGCTCCTCGGGGCGGCGGAAGAAAAATTCCACTACGTCAAGACGGGCGTTTATGGCGGCGGCATCTTTCAGCGGGAAAAGTAGCCAGCGGCGCATCAGACGCGCCCCCATGGGGCTGACCGTGCGGTCTATGACATTCAGCAGTCCTTTGCCGTCGCGCGACATCGATTCCATCAGCTCCAGATTCCTGATCGTGAAATCGTCAAGCCGCACGTAGTTATCCTCTTCTATGCGCGAGAGGGTTGTGATGTGCGAGATACGGGTGTGGTTGGTGATGTCGAGATAATGGATTATGGCTCCGGCGGCTATGATGGCCGCCGTCTTCGAGTCGAGGCCGAAACCTTTCAGCGATCCGGTCTCAAACTGCTTCATGAGCCGCTCGCGGGCTGTCGGTTCGGTGAAAATCCAGTCGTCGAGTTCGAAAGTCAGATAACGGGTTGCTATGCTTTGCTCGAAATCGCGTTTCTTGCCCCGCTCTACCAGCACCTCCTTCGGCGAGAATTTCGTCAGGAGTTTCTCCATGTATTCCGGGGCACCTTCGGTGGCAAGGAATTCGCCGGTCGAGATGTCGAGAAATGCGACGCCCCAGATGTTTTTGGCTATATGGATTGCCGCAAGAAAGTTGTTTTCCCGGTTGTCAAGTATATTGTCGCTGACGGCCACGCCGGGGGTGACAAGCTCGGTGATACCGCGTTTTACGAGCTTTTTCGTCAGTTTGGGGTCTTCAAGCTGTTCGCAGATGGCCACTCGCTTGCCGGCCCTGACGAGTTTCGGCAGGTAAGTGTCGAGGGCGTGATGTGGGAATCCGGCCAGTTCGACCGACTGCGCAACTCCATTGGCGCGCCGCGTAAGTGTGATCCCGAGAATTTCGGAGGCCGTTATGGCGTCATCGCAGAATGTCTCGTAGAAGTCGCCCACGCGGAAAAGGAGTATTGCGTCGGGATGTTTTTTCTTCATCTCGAAATACTGCTTCATCAGGGGCGTCTCCACTACTTTTTTCGCCATTCTATCTTTATCAAAAACCTGACAAAGTTACAAAATTTCCCCGAAAATAACCCTATCCGCTTCCGTATTTGACATTCCCATGAGTTGGAAGGAAAGAAATGATGCATTAACAAGACTAATTCTTGCGGGTGAATCAAGGAATTTAATTAAATGATTGTGAGTCTCAGCTCCTCTAATTCGCCCAATCCATGCGGTTGAGGTAAGAATAATCAAATTCTGTTTTCCCCCGGAACCAAGTTTACTCTGGCTACATCTACCATTCTGATTCCTTATGAGTAGGTATTGGGTTGGTTTTGTTGCTCCCGCTTGCGCATTTGCGTTGCTTTTTCTTTGTAGATCAGTATGCTGGGGCGTTAAGGAGCCATTCACGGGCGGAGATTACGTTGATCTTGACACCGTCCAGTTTCTCGGTGCGTGTCTGTGACATGGTGACAAGTGTCAGGTTATCGCAGTGTAATTTCCGAGAGGCATCAGCGAGAGCCATCAACTCGCGCCTTAATGTTTTGGGATTGCTGATGTCAAACGAAACCTGTATTAACTCCATTGGCTTCGAGTGGTCGGTAACGACAAAATCCACCTCGCGTGATGTCGAACCGGGGCGATAGTAATATATGTCCTGATACGATGGATTGGTGCGACGAAGCAATTCCGTCATTACTACATTCTCCAAACGCCACCCTAGATTCTCCGATGACAACGAGTTATGGCGATAGGTCATCAATCCTGTGTCTATTATATAAACTTTATCACCGCGAATACGCACGCTGCTCTTATATGAGAATTTACTTATCGGCAGAATCATAAACGCTTGCGTGAGATAATCCATGTAATTACGGACTGTCTTCGCTGTACCGATACCAAGGTTCTCGGTTATATCTTTTACATTGGTCAACTGCCCGACATTATTGATGAAATGATTGGCCAAAACCTTGATGCCTTCCTCATTTCGCAGCTTGAAACGGGTCTTGATGTCCTTGGTGATTATTGTATTCACAATTCCTTCAACATACGCATGACGATTGGATATGCCGTCCAATTCCGGGAAACCGCCTTCCATAAGGTATTCATACAGAGCTGCCTGTTGCGCCGCAATATTTTTTGTGGTCGCTTTATCGGTCACCACATGCCGCGCTTTACAGTATTCACTGAAAGAAAATGGATAAAGTCGAATTTCGTTATACCGGCCGGTAAGATGTGTGGCCAGTTCCGTACTAAGCAGTTTGGCGTTCGATCCTGTTACAAAAACATGCAATCCAAGCCTCAGAAGACGGTTGACAAACAGATGCCAGCCATCGACATTCTGTATTTCGTCAAAGAAAAGATATTTTACATCTGTGCCGTATATTATATACAGAGTCTCCAATATATCATTAAGGTCATCTACCGCGAGTTTGTAGAGCCGGTCATCATCAAAATTCACATAGCCATATTTCACACCTTTATTTCGAAGCGCCATGTGGCATAATGTTGATTTTCCGCTACGACGGACACCAATCACTACCTGCGCCAATTTGCTGTTGAATTCAAATTGTTTCGCCTCTGGTCGCTGCACATAATCGTCACTTATCAATGAGTCCAGTTCCTCCTGCTGATCAAGCAGAACCTGTAATAATCTCTGTTTGTCCATTTCTTCCTGATTTTAAGCGTAAAGATACACTAAACTCCACTAAATCGCAAATTTTAGGCTCTTAAACTCCACTAAATCGAAGATTTTAGACTTTCAAACTCCACTAAATAGAAGTGTTTCGACGGTTAAGGCTGCAATTGCCCTTATAGGATAGTGAGAGATATCCGCCGGCCAAGCCCCTCGAAGATCCGGAAGAGGGTGTTGAGCTGGACATCTGCTTTGCCGTTTTCCAGACGGGAAATATAGGTTTTCTTCGGGCCGATACGCTCGGCAAGCTGTTGTTGTGTCAGCCCGGCTTTGAGGCGTTCCTCCTTGAGTGTTTCCGCCAGACATAGATTATCTTAACTCAACTGCATTAATTCGTCTAATTCGCCCAATCAATGCGGTTGAGGCAAGAAATCTATGTTATGTTTTCCCATCGGAGCCCGTCAGGGCGTGCTGAAAGTAACCGGCCATGGAGCGAAGCGGAGTGGTCGGATAGACATGATACATAATAATTGAGTCGCGGAGGGACGATTCTGTGGTACAGGACATAGCATCAACCACTGAGGCATCCCTCCGGGACGCCGAGGGTATTGGGCCGTCTTTGTCCGTGCACTCCGCTGCGCTCCATGCACGGTTACGACGTAGCACGTCCTTCGGACTTGTTCATCAAGCTCTTTCCCTTAACTCAACCGCACTAATTCGCCTAATTTGTCAAATCAGACTACTCTTTTTAAGCAGGCGCAAATAAAAAATGAAAAGAAATAAGGTACTATGTATTGCATAGTATAATAATTATGCATACCTTTGCCGTGTCATTATTAAACAACCTGTAAAAATCAATGGAAAATGAACGTTGACAACGCCAAGAGCCAGATGCGGAAAGGGATGCTGGAGTATTGCGTGATGCTTCTTCTGCGCAAGGAAGCATGCTACGCTTCCGACATCATAACGCAACTGAAGGAGGCGCGGCTGATTGTGGTGGAAGGGACGCTTTACCCCCTGCTGACGCGACTCAAGAACGACGGACTGCTCTGCTACGAGTGGCGTGAATCCACTCAGGGCCCTCCTCGGAAGTACTATTCTCTGACCGACAGCGGAGAGGAATTCCTGATGCAGCTCGATTCCGCCTGGAATGAACTGGCCCACACGGTCAATCTTATCAAATCGTAATCTCTCAAAAAAACGGAAACAATGAAACGCAACATAACAGTCAATCTTTACGGTTCGCTTTATAACATCGATGAGGATGCTTACGAACTGCTGAACCAATATCTCTCAAACATACGGGCCTTCTTCTCGAAACAGCCCGACGGCAGTGAGGTGGCCGACGATATAGAGGCGCGGGTCGCCGAGCTGATGGACGAAAAACGCGAAGCTGACGGAAACGTAATCTCAATAGAGGATGTCCAGTCGATAATCCAGCGCATAGGGACGCCCGACGATATGTGCCGCCAGGACGATGAATTTTCTTCGGCTGATGGCGAAAGCCACCACGCGTGTCCGCCGCCACCCTATTCTCCGGGATGCATGAAGTCTCCGGGAGGTAAAAAGAAATTATATCGCGACGTTGATCACAAGATGCTTGGCGGCGTTCTCACCGGATTAGGCCAGTATCTCGGAGTTGATCCTCTCTGGTTGCGTCTGCTGGCTGTCGTTCTGGCTTTTGCAAGCTGGGGAGCGGTAGTCGCCGTATATGTAGTCTTATGGATCCTCATTCCGGCGGCCGTTACTCCGGCCGAGCGGCTGGAGATGAAGGGAGAACCGGTCAATATGGAGAGTCTCGGCGACGAGATAATCAATGACAAGTCGGTCCCTCAGTCCCATAACAGTTATTCGTTTCTCAACAGTCTGCTCCAGCTGTTCTGCGCCCTTTTCAAAGGGATGCTTTTTGTCTGCGGCGCAGGGGCGATATTGTTTTTCGCGGGGCTTTTCCTGTGGATGACAGTAATGATGGCCTGGGCCGCAATCTCTCCCGGCTCGTTTGTCTATCAAGTGCTGGATATTGAAAACGGTGTGATCGACTTGCACACGGCTCTTCCTCCGCTTCCTATGTGGGGACTCTATATATGCGGTTCGATCTTCCTGCTCGTCTCCATCTATTTTCTTGTCTATGCTCTCATCCGTATGGCCGGCAGAAAGCCGGGGATGCCAGTCTGGACCCGCGGAGTGGGTCTGACAGTGTGGACTGTTTCTCTTTTTCTTTCAGCCGGTTGCCTCGGAATGCTTATCGGTAACGTGATCCGCGAAGATTCAGCTTTCAATATCGCTCTCCGGAATATGAGAGATCAGCAGAAAGAACAGAGAAAAGAGCAGTCGGTCGAATATCTCAAAAGAAACGGCTGGAAAATTGTGCGCGACAGCAACGTTTCGTCGTTCAGCAGCTATGGCGAGGATTTCACCGGAATTCACGGACGACACTATCTTGAGGGAAGCAACAGTTCCGGCGAGATGGAATATGAGGTTGTCCGTCAGGTCAAGGTGGCTCCGGGGCTTTATACTCTGAGTGCCTACGGCCGCACAAACGGCAACGGAGCGGAAATATTTGCCACGAATGGCCGGGGCGAACGCTTCTCGGCGCCCATCCCGTCCTACGGATCGCATGGAGGTGAAGTGTGGGAGGAGGCGTCCAGATTCGTCGAAGCCGATACGGCCCATACATCAGCGCTTTACCAGCGCATGAAACGCATTGCCGACACCGATGGCGGCGAAGGCCGCGGATGGTCGCGCGTGACGGTCTCAAACGTGACGGTAGGCCCCGACAGTGTGCTGACATACGGCGTCACAAACTGTTCGCCTTCTGTAGTCTGGGACGGCACATGGCTTTCGGCCAGCTCGTTCGAACTGAAAAAAGCGGAGGGTGTCAGGTAATCCCGACACCCCCTCGTAAGGCCGACGTATGCTTTTCCTCTCTTCTCCGGTTACATCTGGAGGAGGGAGGAACCTCTGTCTGAGTTGTTCAGCGAGCGCCGTCCCGAGCGGAATATAGATCCGAAATCGGCATTGTAGGTCAGACTCAGGACTATCATGTTGCCGTTGTTGCGGATGAAGCGGTCGCGTGCCGACGGATTGACAGCCGAATAGTTCCATGAGGGATATCTGGTGCCTTTCGAATCGAACATATACATCCAGGAAGCTCCGACGGTCCAGTGTTTGTTGGGGCTGTATTCAAATGACAGCCGGTCTCCGTTCTCTTCCTTGCCCACATCGTGGCCGCTCAGATATTTTCCGGGGAGTTTGCGCCAGTAGGAGATGGTGTATGGCCCTTTGTTCCACCAGAGGCTGATGCGTCCGCTTAATGAGGTCAGGTGGTGACTCCAGCCGTCGCCTGCGTTATAGTAATGTTCGAGATCCAGGTTAAGGCTTGCGCCGAAGCCGGCGAGATCGCTCACGCGCAGATTGAGAGTCCCGTCATAGTAACGGCGTTTGCGTGAGTTGACAGACTGCGAGAGGAATTTCTCGTCGCCCATATAGATCATGTCGCTGATGACATAATTCTTTACATCGGTGTAGGTCAGCAGAAGGGAGGTGGAGAATTTTTTGTAGCGGTAGAAAGGCATGAACTGATAGGTGAAATATTCGGCTACCTTCAGGTTAGGGTTTCCGTTGGAAAAGAGATAGGGCGAAGTCTGCTGCATGTAATCGGTCAGAGAGGCGAGCGACGGGATGGAGGGCGAGTAGCTGAACGCTGCGCTCAGAGTCCATGAGCTGTTGACATTCCATTGTCCCTGGATCTGGCTCAGATTGCGGACGAAATGGCGCTTGTTGTCGTCGTTCTCCACCCAGAACATCTTCAGGCCTGTCGAGGCCGAGAGATAGACCGGGCCGAACTGCTGTCCGAGGCGCGCATAGACGTAGTTGTTGTTCTCGGTCAGGACAGGGCGGTAGTCTGAGGTCAGATAGGTGTTGCGGCTGTGGGAAAGCGTGTTCTGGAATCCGGCCGAAAGCGAAGTGCGGTCGCTGAAGTTATGGATGTAGCTTATCTCCGAGATGAGCGAGCGGCGCCGGCTGTTGACGTCCATGACGTAGGAATCGGAGGTGCCGTCGGCGAATGAATAGATGTTGTTGCGCCGGTAATCGCTTGAACTGAGAGTCCCCACCATCTGCACCTCCAGCGAACTGCGGTCGTTGAAGTCATGGCGCAGGAATAGGTCGAGCGAAGGGCTCAGGGGATTGTCGCTGTTGGCGTTGTCGAAAGTGTAGTCGCCCATATAGGTATCGTTGACCGAACCGTAGCTGCGCCCTTTCGACGTTGTGCTGCTGAGGTTGAACGTGGCCGAGAAGAGAGTGCGGGTGCTGGGGCTGAAATTATATTTGAAACGCCCTATGTTCATGAAATAGTTGAACGGGTTGCGGTCACGGCTCTCTATGTCAACGCGGAAATCGTTGCCCACGTATGACTGCTCGGTGAAGTCATAGACTTTCTGATAGTTGCGCCACGAGGGATTGTAGTAGAGCGAGAACTGCGAGGGTCCCTGATGATATGAGGCATTGATGTTCGCGTCCATGAAAGCCGTGTTGAGCGCGCTGCGGCCCCACGCATAGATGCGTCCGCCGTCGTTGCGCTTTTTCAGAGTGATGTTTATGAGACCCGTCACCCCTCGGTCGGCGTAGCGCGCCGGAGTCATACGCGAGTACTCTATGCGTTCTATCTCCTTGGGTTGCAGCGCGTGGACGTCGGCAATCGAGGAGGGAACACCGTTGATGAGAATCATCGGGGAGGCGCCGTCGATGCTGAGAGTGCGGTTTATCGGGTTTGCCTCGAGTCCCGCGAGAGGCAGCTTCTGAAAAAGCGACAGAGCGGTTGAGGAGGCCTTCACGTCGGCCGATGAGGGATAGACGATTGTTTTACCCTGTGACTGAAATACGGAACTTGCCGTAACCGTTACCCCGTCGAGCGTTATGGCGCCGGCGAGATATACCGTGCCGAGATCCACGTTTTTCTTTCCGTCCTCTATGAGGATTTCAGTCGGGGTAAAGCCGGCCATCGATATGGAAAGGGTCAGCTTCCCTCGGAAATCCGTTGTTATCGAGAACCGACCTTCGGCATCGGAGGTTGTTCCAGCGAGATTTCGTTCGCCGGCAAGTATCTGGCAGACAGCACCGGTCACTTCCGTGGAGTCTTTTTCCGAAAGAACTCTTCCGGAAATGGTTTTTGCCGAAAGCTGCACTGAGATCAGCATGGTCACGGCTATAATCAGGAGATTTTTCATGATGGAAATTTTAAATGACGTTAAGTATCATGTGATAAAATTGATTTCTAATTCTGCATGAGCAAACGGTTGTATAATAATGAGACGTGTCAGTATATAATTTTGTTACAAAAAATCTCAAAAAATATTTAGTAATGTTCTGTGGGGCGAAAAACTCGGCGGTAAAGTTGCGGAAACCAAAAAGATTAGCTAAATTTGCGTCCGCAAAAGAGGCCCGGATGGCGGAATCGGTAGACGCGCTGGTCTCAAACACCAGTGGGGCAACCCGTGCCGGTTCGACCCCGGCTCCGGGTACAAGAATAAGGCTGTTAGCTCATTGAGCGGCAGCCTTATTTCTTTTCTCAGGTATAAATAGTATATAAACGAACTATAACTGAAAAAGGGTCATTTGATTGCATGTAGGCTGTGTGTTTGTGTGTATTTTTGTAGTGAAACGCAGTTACCCTATTTGTATCCGTCTTGAACCGAATGAGAATATTTGTTAATTTTTCTGGCGGAAGCTGCGGTTTTGTCGATGGAATAGGTGGCAATTGGATTTTATGTTTAAATTTGCAGTTGCGTAGGCCCTTTGGAGCCGGGCGGGATGCAGCGACGGGGCCGCATTTGGCTTTTACCAATCATAATTTGTTCCGGCTCAAGGCGCCCGTCAGTGTGGTTCTCAATTGCAGATAGCCTGAAATCAGGCTGAACAGATCAACAATTTTTCAAAAAGAACATACTGTTGTATGTGGAATCTTTAAACCGATTGAAAATGATGAAAAAATCAATCATGCCGTTTCTTGTCTTGCTTCTGGTTTTGGCCGGATGTAATGACGATGTCTTTATCGATGGCCCTCAAATGCCCGATGAGATTTCGGCGACTATCGAAGGCGACGGTGGCGAAGCAGAATTCACCCTCCAGACCAAAGGGTTGCAGCGTATAAGTCTTGATGTAACAAGCAGCGGGATGAAAAACTGTACGTTTTACGACCGTAACGGTGCGAAAGCCGATTCCGACATACCGGCATCGGAACTCGGAAAAATAGTTTTTGCGTCACGAAATTCATGGGTCGAGATCATCAAGGATGGCAAGCGCCTTATTTTCAGAAGTATCGAACAGCCCATGAACATGGTGGATCATTGGAGTGTGAGACTCGACTACGATTATACGGTGAAATTCATAGAAATTGCGGTAACGCCGGGCAAACCGCGCGAACTCGTAGGCGTGGAATACACCACCGACATGAAAGTGACCGATGCGGCCGAAGTCAAGACGCGCCGCTGGGGAATGACGAACAATGGCTCTGTCACCCAGAAGCTCGAGGTGTGGCCTTATCTGCAGGAGGAGGCTTCGGTTACGGTCACTCCCCGTCAGACTTGGGCCAATGGCGATACCGTAATGATGTCTGTGCCATGGTATGAGGACGGATCGTGGATGATGAAGCCACGCAGGGTGCGTCTTGATGTGCGTGCTATCTATTATCGGCCTGACCAGAAGAAGATTGTCGATGTGGATGTCCCGCCTTATTCCAAGGTTGTGGTTTTCACCGATGTGACATATTCCCGTGCCGAAGCCAACGGAAAAATCATTTTCCGTAATCCGGTGTCTGACCGCAGGGACACGCTTGATTTCACTTGTGTCTCCTTATATCCTGTAAGTTATGAGAATCGAATCGAAACATCAAAATAAGCTGTCGGGAGTCCTGCTGACGTTTTTGTTTGCAGCGATTGGCTTCGCGTCATACGCCGACTCTATCCCGTCGGGTTTCAGTAATCCCTTGGTCTGGAGACTCGGGGCCGAAGTCGCTCCCGCATGGGTTCCCGGCACCAATGGTTTTCTCGACGGAGAGAATCCTCTGGGCCGCAACATCCGAAACAACCTTTCGGCCTCTCTGCGCGCCGGTTTCAGTTTCGCGCCCGATACCCGTGAGGGGCTTCTCTACAAAGGCCTCTATCAAGGCATAGGTCTCGGATACACAACCTTTTATTCCTCCGAATTGCTCGGCACACCCGTGTCTGCGTACATCTATCAAGGTGCGCCGATCGTCAGGTTCAGCCCGAAACTGTGGCTCGGCTATGAGTGGCAGTTCGGAGCGGCCTTCGGGTGGAAACATTATGATCATGAAACTGCCGAAAACAATGCGGTCGTCAGTACTTCCGTCACGGCCAGGATGGGGTTAGGCATTAAAATGCATTATGACATGACATCCCGCGTCAGGCTCTCGTTCGGCGTTGAAGCGATACACTATTCAAACGGCAACACATCGTGGCCCAACGCCGGCGTCAATTCACTCGGCGCTTCTGTCGGAGTGGCCTGTCTTCTCGGCTCCGATAAGTCGTCGGAAGAGGCCGAGGCCCCGGCGTGGCTTGAAGAGGAAGCCGACAGAGGACGCTGGTTCTATGACCTGACAGCCTTCGGAGCGTGGCGAAAAAGGATTGTCAATGTCGGGGACCCGCCTACGGCCGAGCTTTGCCCCGGAAAATTCGCGATTGCCGGATTTCAGGTCTCTCCCATGCGCCGGCTCAACAGATGGGTCGCAGTAGGCGCTGCTCTTGATGTGCAGTGGGATGAAAGCGCCGGCCTTGCGCCCTATTGGGTAGAGGGGTCCTCCGATGAGAACATCAAGTTCGAGCGACCGCCGTTCATGAAACAAGTGAGTGCCGGACTCTCGGCCCATGCAGAGCTGACCGTGCCCATCTTCTCGGTCAATGCCGGATTTGGCTACGACGTGCTCTCGCCTCGCGGTAACAATCGTTTTTATCAGTCTCTGACCTTGAAGACTTTCGTGACCGATAAGCTTTTCCTTAACGTCGGCTACCGTCTCGGCGATTTCAAGGAACCGCAGAACCTTATGCTCGGTCTGGGCGTCAGACTCTGACCTTAGATTTCTTGTGAAATACCCTATAATAAAATAATGCCTGATGAAAACCGGAATTCTGATTTCACTGCTCGCTATTGCGGCTATCTCTCCCTCTTTTGCAGCGTCGTTCGACGAATCTTTCGCTGATTCCACCCTGCGGATCGACTATATTTTCGGAGGGGGACCTTGCGGGAAGGTGGTGCTGCTCGACTCGCAGACCAAGACTCCCGGATGGTTCGGCAAGCGCCACCGTCTGTCGGAGCTCCCTCTCGAGGGCAACGGTTCGATAACCGTCAGGGACGTGGCGACGGGCGACACCATATATCGCCAGTCCTTCTCATCTCTTTTTCAGGAATGGATTTATACCGAGGAAGCCGACTCGCTCAACCGTTCGTTCGAAAATTCGTTTCTGGTGCCGCTTCCCCGCCGCGAAGCCGATGTGATTCTGACCCTTCTTGACAATCGGCATCTTCCGATGGCTTCTTCCATCTGGCGCTACACTCCTTCCGACGAACTTGTCCGCGTGCCTCGCAGAGTCAGTCCGTGCCATGCCGAGTATGTTCATCGTGGAGGCGATCCAAAGGATGTGATAGACGTGGCCATTGTCGCTGAAGGCTACACTCCCGAACAGCAGAGCGTTTTTCTCGAGGATGCCGCCAGGATGACCGCCGAGATTCTGCGCTATGAGCCGTTCAATTCACGCCGTGACCGGTTTAACTTCATTGCCGTCATGACCCCCTCGGCCGACAGCGCCGTGGCTGTGCCCCTCGAAGGCAAATGGCCCGACACGGCTTTCGGCTCCCATTACAGCACCTTCCGTTCACCCCGTTACCTGACAGCTCCACGTGTCAAGGCAATACATGAATCCCTCTCGGGACTCCCTTACGAGCACATCGTCATTCTGGCAAATACCGACACCTATGGCGGCGGAGGAATCTACAACAGCTATCTCCTGTCGGCCGCCCACAATTCCGAAGCGCTTCCCGTGACGGTTCATGAATTCGGACATAGCTTCGGAGGTCTGGCCGACGAGTATTTCTATGCGGAAGAGGAAAGCGACACTTATCCGCTCGACATCGAACCGTGGGAACCGAACATCACCACCCTCAAGGATTTCGGCTCGAAATGGGAGGCGATGGTAAAGCCTTCTACGCCCGTCCCGACTCCGTGGAAGGAGCAGCAGGGCGGTTCACGCGCCGAAAAAAAGAAGCGAATGGCCGGGCGCAAGGACTATGATTTCACTGTCGGCGCCTACGAAGGAGGCGGTTACCGCATCAAAGGAATCTATCGTCCTGTCGAGACATGCCGCATGCGCGACAATTATGTCCCCGTGTTCTGCCCCGTCTGCGAGGCGGCGCTCACCCGTCTGATAGACTTCTATACTCTTCCCTGACAGTCGGTATCTTTAAATCCAGATAATGAACTGATTTAAACTTATTGCAAATTAACATTTCGAGTATGATTCCGAGATGGTTTCGACCTTTTTGAAAGAGCAATGGGGTTCCATTGTGATTGAAAAAAGGGAAGAAAGCGGCCGGAATCCTGCCGAAAGGGTAAAGCCGAAGGTTTCCGTCAGTTCTGAATTAACATTTTGAAATAAGTTTAAATCAGTTCAATATGTACAATCGTATCAAACATCTCTTCAACAGTGCGATAAGTGAAACCGCAATGCTCCTTCTCGTCTGCTGTCTCCTGACGTGGACCGTCAGCCTGCGTCATTATGGTCAATGGAACTTTGTCGCTATATGCGCGGCTGTTGCCGGATTTGTCATTCTTGTTTCGTGGATAGGATGGTGTATTTATGTCTTCGCCGCGAAAAAAGACGTCCGGGAAATGCCGGTCGCAGCGCGCCGTATCCTGGAAGGGTGCAGCGGGTTGCTTATGATATGCTGGATCTTTGCCTGCGGCAACGCCGCTTTCGCGTTGCCGTGGCTGATATGGTTCGGATGGATCGCGGCTGCCGCCTGCCTCTCCCTGCTGAAATTCCGTCGCGGATAATTGTCAAAAAAATTTTTAGATTGAAATTATTGGCAGGAATTGCTTATATTTGCATAATTAATAAGACTATAATCTCCAACTATATGGCAAACGAGGCAAAGACGTCGCAGATATTTCGCAGATTATTGAAAGCAAAAGGTTACTATGATGACAAGACGGTTGCCATAGAAGAACAGCAGTCAGATAACAAAAGAATCAATAAACTTTTGCAGAATGCATCGAAATCCGGATTAGGAAAAGGCTTTCCGGATTTCATAATAACATGTAGCCGTTTTCCTGACCTGATTATAGTTGTAGAATGCAAAGCGGACACGAAGAGGCATGAATCAGAAACAAAAGAAAGTTATCGCGATTATGCGGTTGACGGTGCATTGCTCTATGCTTCCTTTCTGTCAAAGGAATATGATGTCATAGCCATTGGATTCAGTGGCGAAAATGACTCATTGACTGAGCTTACCCATTATTTGCAGCTGCAGGAAGAGGCCGAATATCATAAATACTTTCATGATGGCGAATTGCTTGACTTTGATAGTTATCATAACGGGCTCATGCAAAGCAACTATAAGTTCAATCAGGACTTCAAGAAGCTTATAGCATACACCAAGGAGGTCAACGAAGAATTGCATGAAAAGAAAATCAAGGAACGTCTGCGTGCTTTGTTGATAAGTGGCATTCTTATAGCATTAAAAAATGACAGGTTCAAAGCTGAATATCGCAGTTATGAGACCACGGAAACGCTTGTACGTAATTTATATAATTCTATAAAGGCTGAACTTGAAGCCACGGATGTGCCTGACAAGAACAAGCATTCATTAATAAAAGGGTATGAATTCATTTTGACGAATGCCAGCATAAACAATCCTTCAGCGGAGAGTAAAAAATATCTGACCGACTTGATTTCCAATTGTGATGAGCGAATCAATGGATTCATGATCACTCACAGATATATCGACACGGTCAGCCAGTTCTATGTCGAGTTCCTACGATATGCCAATAATGACAAAGGCCTCGGTATAGTGCTTACGCCGCCCCACATAACTGAGCTCTTCTGTGAACTTGCGGAGATTGACAAAGACAGTGTGGTCATAGACAATTGCGCGGGTACGGGAGGTTTTTTGGTCAGTGCAATGAAGCGTATGCTTGAAGATGCTGATGGTGATATAGCGACAGAAACAAATATAAAGCGTAATCAGCTTGTAGGCATAGAATATGATGATGAGATATATACCCTTCTAATATCCAACATGATTGTCCATCGCGACGGGAAGACCAACATAACCAATGGCGATTGTTTTGAAATCGACGTAGAGGCGATCAGAAGAAAATTTCATCCTACCGTCGGTCTGTTGAATCCTCCATATAAGAACAAAGGGAAAGGAACTGAAGAACTTGAATTTGTTCTCAACAATCTTTCTATGCTTGAGAAAGGTGGAAAATGTGTTGCTATAATGCCTATAAGTTGTGTGAATGACACGACGGGGAAATCTTACGCATTGAAACGTAAGATTCTTGAACATCACACTCTTGAAGCAGTTCTGTCATTACCGGAAGAACTTTTCTATAACTCTAAAGTGAACACTGTGACCTGTGCGGTAGTTATAACCGCCCATGTTCCCTATAATGAGAATAAAAGTAAGAAAACATGGTTCGGATATTGCCGTAACGATGGTTTTGTCAAGCGTAAAAACCGCGGGCGAATCGATGACAATCATGTATGGAACGACATAAAAAAACAATGGGTAGAGGCTTATATAAATCGTGAAGTCATTCCGGAATTCAGTTTGATGCGTAGAGTGACGGCTAAAGAAGAGTGGTGTGCGGAAGCATATCTCGAGACGCGATACGATAGGTTGACTCAAGAAGATTTTTTCGAGACAGTCAGGAATTTCTATCTTTTCAATATGAAGAATGCCGGCCATACCGAGGAGCCGGAGGAGGAGGTTTTATGAGGACTTGTCCTGTAAGTGAGCTGTTTGACGTAAAATATGGAAACGGCTTTGAACTCACATATCTGCATAGGGATCCGCATGGCGTAGATTTTGTAGCTCGTGGAAAGAAAAATAATGGAATAACAGCACGCGTCAGAAGACTTCCCGGATTCATTCCGTTCCCGGCAGGATGTATCACGGTAGCTGTCAGTGGAAGTGTCATGGAAAGTTTCCTTCAGAAATCGCCATTTTATACCGCCTACCATGTGATGGTACTTTCGCCTTTGCCCCACATAGAGATGAGTGATGCTGTCAAACTATACTATTGCATGTGTCTGCGACGCAATAAATTCAGATATAGTTATGGGCGACAGGCCAACGAAACTTTGAGAGACTTGCAGATTCCGGTATTGGATGAAATTCCCGAATATGTCAGAAACTTTTCGGAAAGTGAGCTGAAAAGAAATATGATAAGGTCTGTAAATATGTCGGCTCTTGGAGAAAAATCTCCTGAAAGCAGCTGTTTAAACGAGCTGGTCCCTTTAAAAGAATTGTTCGACATAGTTAACGGAATACCTACAACAGGCCTGTTGAAATCGAATATCAGGAAAAATGATAATTGGATCCCTTTGATCAGGCCAAGCTATAGACAGGACACAAGCATCGACGGGTATGTCAATAAGCATCTTGTTCCCTCTGACAAAGTTTTTCCGGCTGAATCCCTGTATGTTTCCACTAATGGCCAAGGCAGCCATACTTATAGTTATGTTTCCGCGTCGGAATTTGTTCCGAATTCCGATGTAGCCGTACTGATACCTAAACGTTTTATGCCGCTGCGTGAAAAATTGTTTTATTCCATGTGCATAACACGCAATCGGTTTAAATTTTCTTACGGTCGTAAACCGAAAGGAGAAAAACTCGGATCCATTATGATTCCTGAATACATGGCTCTTGAAATGAACGGAATGGAGCTGATAGAGATGCTGTGAGAAATGCGGATCATTTTTACAGCCAGGAGTTCTGACGCTCTTTGACGGCGATGGATTCGCTCAGAAGTCTGACGAATTCCTTCATCGACTGTTTATGGTAGGAGTCTTTCAGAATGTGGACGCAACCGGTCATTTCATTGTCGGGGACATCCAGCGGAACAGACCTGACGTCAGGCACGTTGTAGATCGAATCCTCGGCCAGAACTGTCACAAGGTTGGTCTGGCGCACAAGTTGCAGCAGTATGTTGACCTCGTTCAGCTCTATGTGGATCCTTAGCCCGCTATGGTCGGTGACAACGCTGTCAAACGCGTTTCGGGCCTGAAGTCCCTTGGCCGGCAGCGCGAGAGTATATTTCTCAAGCTCCGCGAGCGTGACCTTCTCTTTCGAGACTATGGGATGGTCTCTGCGCGCAACCGCCGATAGCCTGTTCTGGAAAAGGATATGTGATTCGACATCGGCCAGAGGGCAGGTGGGTCTGAACGCGAGTACGAAGTCTATCTCCCCTTTGGCCAGAAGCGCCATCAGCTCGTTCATCTGCTTATAGACGATGTTGAGCTTTATTCCGGGATAGAGTTTCATGAACGACAGGACCGTCTCGGTCAGAATGGAGCTGAAAGAGTGGGTGACGCCTATGTTGAGGGTCCCGGTCAGGAGTTTTTTCAAGTCGTGAATGCGGTCCACGCATGTCTCGGAATCGTGGATTGTCTTCCGTGCCAGCGGCAGCATCACTTCTCCGGCTTCGGTCAGCCGTATCGAATGGCTGTTGCGCATGAATAGCTGCATGTCGAGGTCATCCTCAAGCTGCTTTATCTGCTGCGACAATGAGCTTTGGGCTATGTTGAGCGATTTTGCCGCGTCGGAGAAATTCAGGGTTTCGGCCGCTCTGACGAAATATTTTAACTGTCTTAGTTCCATTTCATGCAAATATACTATATATCCGGTTATCTCGTTGCTGTGAACGACAGTTTTTTGAACAGAAACACCGGAATGGTGGCGCCGATGACCATCCCGAGGATTATGAACACGCATGTCAGGCCGTTATAGGCAAGGAGATAGAAATAGTGGCCGAAGGTCTCTTCCTGTGTGTGATAAAGGCAGAGAAGCAACGCTTCCACCGTGCGGTAGGCATACATTCCGGGGATCATGGGCAGCAGCGCCGGAAAGAAACAGACCTCGGCCGGGCATCTTATGCGCGAGGCGAGCAGAACCGCAAGAATCCCGACGGCGAAAGCCGCAAGGGCGCTTGCCGCGATTATGTGCATGCCGCCCGCTTCGGGGAGAGTCAGCACGTATCTTATGGCATGTCCCGTAGCCGCCGTAACGGCACACGCTCCGTAGGCACGCCGCGGTGTGTTGCTTATGCTGGAAAAACCGATAGCCGCTATAGCCGCAAACAATCCGTCTTCAAAAATATTTATGAAAATTTCATTTCCCATGATCAAAACCATTTGAGATCGAGCAGAAACATTCCCGCGCATAATCCGGCCGACAGACAGGCCGTCAGTACGACCGCGTCGGCGAAGCGGCTGAAAGAACAGAGATAATGGCCGTCGAGCATGTCGCTGACCGCATTTATATAAGGTACTCCCGGAATCAGATACAGCACGCTCGTGCCCAAGGCTATTTCGGGGGTCGTCCCGATGTCGAAGATGCTCCCTCCGGCGCTGATAGATGCGGAGAAAAACGAGGCGCAGAGAAACGTAAGGCGCACGTCTCTCTTATCCTCGAGCATGATCTGTTTCAGTCTGAAGCCCGCGACGGTTGACAGGAACACGATTATCATGGCTGCCAGATCCCCTCCGAACAGACGGCAGAAAGAGGCGTTGGCCAGGCTCGTGAGAAAGAGTGTTTCCCATTTTCCCGTGGGCCGCGTCTCCTTTATCCTGTCGAACAGCTTTATGGCTGTCGGCAGGTCGAGCTTTTTGTCTGATACTTTCCAGCTCAGGCGGCTCAGCCGGGCGTTGAGGTTGAAGTTTATCGCTCCGCGGTGCTTTTTCCTGAGCACGACCTGCGGCCGGGAGTCATCGCCCTTCCACGCCGACACATAGACATGCGACGGCATGATGGAGATATCTGCGCCGATTCCGAACGACCGCGCCATCCTCAGGGTGTTCTTCTCGATGCGGATACAGGTGGCGCCACATCCGAGCAGCCACGAGGCATAGTCGGCGAGAAAAGCGGCCGTCTCTGCGGGAGATGACTCTCTGTCAGAACTCGTCGCAATCCTCGTCATCGTTTCTGTCTCCCGGAATATAGAAGATTTCACGTTCCTTCCCGATCTCTAAAAGATGTCGCGGTTTGCGGACATTTCCCATACATGTCGTGTGATGGCGTCTTTCGATCGCCCGGAATAAAAATGCGAACAACAGCACTCCCGCTATCACGCACCATACAATCATAGGTTGACTCATAACTTTTTTGCTTTTGTTTGTTTTCTGAGGCAAAGTTATGGTCTGTGCCGTGGCGTGGAAAGGGTTTTGCAAGGGAAATTCCTATAGCCGCGATAGGCCGACGTTATAGCAGTGCGGTGCTGTTATCGCTTGCGGGGATGGGAATGGCGGTAAAGTTGCCAGGAGTTGACGACGTTGTGGAAAATACTGTAGAAACCGCCCGCAACCGACGTGATAGGAGTGAAGAAAGTGTAGCCGAGCCAGATGGCGAGCACCGTGTTCTTTTGTCCGAGCGCCTGTCCGGCTGTTATGCGGTCTCCATAGACAGCTCCTGTTTTCCAGCCTATGAAAAATTGCATGGCGCAGCTGACGAGCGTCACCCCCACGAGCGACAGCTCGACCGTCAGCGAGACAGTCGTGTGCATTATGTAGCGCGTGGTGACCGCCGTGGCCAGGAACAGCGCGACCACCCACAGGTAGAAAGCCAGATTCTGCATGCGGGTGATGGCGAAATGTACCTTGGGCGAGAGCCATCTGACGAGAAATGCCAGAAACAGCGGGAAGAGAAGCAGCGGAAAGACCTTTCCCAGAATCAGCACCGAGGCGTTCCAGACCGACATGGACTGCTGCGGATGGACATAAGGGACCACGAGCGGAATCAGCAGGGCTGCCGTCAGGTTGCTGAGAATGGTGTAGGTGGTGATGTGAGGCGCGCTACCTCCCAGTTTGCGGGTGATGACGGCCGAGGCTGTAGCCACCGGACAGATAAAACATATCATCGCCCCTTCGAGGACAACCCGCGCCCCACACTGTGGCATAGCCATGGTTATCGCGCCAAGCCCCAGAAACATACCCGCCTGAAACGCGAGCAGCCACCAGTGCCACCGGCACAGTTTCAGATGTCGTGGATTGACCTTGCAGAAAGTGACGAAAAGCATTGCGAAAATCAGAAGCGGCTGCACCACTTCCACCGTGGCAAGCGCCTGAGGGTGGATGGGATCGAAGAGCGGTATGCTGACAAAAAGAAAATAACTTCCGATACCTGCCAGAATGGCGAAAATCAAAACCCAGTTTCTGATGAATCCTGTAATTCTCTTTATTGTACCCATTTTTCTAAAAGAACCTTTTTCGGCCGCAAAATTACAAAAAATATCACACGGCAGACAAATAGAGGGTGCTGAAACTTACATTCAGACACCCTCGTGAATCAGACCGACCTTATGATCAGAGCGTTGGCGCGGTCAATGACGGAGGTCTCGAGCGAGGCGAGATAGATCTGGGTGGTCGCTTCAGAGTCGTGGCCCATTCCTTCGCTTATTATACTGACGGGAATTCCTTTGGTGCGCGCAGCCGATGCCCAGCTGTGGCGGGCGCAGTAGAGAGTCAGGGGAATCTTGAGATTGGTCATGCGCGCGATGGTCTTGAGTTGCCGGTTTATGCACGATGCGCGGTTACGGTAGGCGATTCGTTCGTCGGAAAGAGGGTTGGTGAGTATAGGCAGCAGATATTGTGTGGGATTAGGCGGATATTTCTCGACTATCGACTGCATTTCTTTGGTCCATGCTATGTCGAGACGCTGTCCGGTTTTTCGCCTCCGGTAGGTCACATGATTGTCTGCACGGTCCTTTTTTCTAAGGAAAGCCATATCGACGAAGCTCATCCCCCGCAGATAGAAGCTCAGCATGAACATGTCGCGGGCGAAGTCCATCTTGCTCCCCCGGGGCAGCTCCAGATTCTTTATGCGGCTTATGGCGGCTATGGGGATAGCCCGTTTGACGGTGCGTTCAGTGCCCGTATAGACGTGGCGAAACGGATTGCGCTGTTCGATGGCTTCGCTTTCCACGGCCCTGTTATAGACGGCGCGGAGTATGCGCATGTAGAACGAGGTGGTATTAGGTACCGCTCCGCGGACCCGCAGATAGGCCTCGTAGGCCTGGATGATGTCCGGCGTGATTTCATCGAGCATGAGGTCGCGGCCGCGGCGGAACCGTGAAAAGCTTTGCAGGGTGGCCGTATAAGTCTCGGCCGTACGGATCTTGCCGCATTCCTTGAGATTCATGATGACTGACTCCATGAATCGGAAAAGACTATATCGGCTTCGGTAGAGTTTGAATTCCTCCACGATGTCGTCGGCCGACAAGACGGTGCCGCGCGACTCCATTCTTCTCACAATGCGTGTCAGCCGTTCTACATCGCGGCGCGTCTCTTCTCTGAAACGTGTCTGCCACTCTTTGGGAAAAGCCCGGTAGGGGGTTGAACACTGACGCACTTTCCTGTCGTGGATAATCTGATAATAGATGGCGCCCTCTCTCTCCGCATCGGCCGAGGGCCGGAATTTCACTTTTATAGATGTCATGATTTCAAAATGTATTATTCCCCCTAAATTTATACATTATCCTCGGTTTTGCACCGTGACAGCAAAAAGGAAATTTCAGATAAAACTTTTATGGCCCGAACCGTGTTTTTTCAATGTGCTCCCCATCGGATCAGAACAGGGATGCTTCCCTTGAGAATAAGTTTTAAATTATTGAATATTATATGTTTTACTAAAAAGTCTTGTTATGGACTGGCTATTGGACACACTCATCAAATATCCCTCTATTCCGATTTTCCTCACGATTGGACTCGGTTTTTATCTCGGGAAATTCAAGTACAAGTCGTTTGCGCTCGGCACTGTCACCTCCGTTCTTCTCGTTGGCGTGGCCGTGGGCTACTGTATCAATCGTTTTGCCGGCCAGCCGGTTGAGATCGGCGCGCCGTTGAAGTCGCTCTTTTTCCTGATCTTCCTTTTTGCCATCGGCTATAAGTGCGGGCCGCAGTTTGTTTCGGCCATCCGCGGACAGGGAATAAAGCAGGTTCTCTTCGCTGTAGTGGTATGTGTCCTGTGTCTCGTGGTGACATGGGGATGTGCCAAAGTAATGAACTATAACGCCGCCATGGCGACCGGTCTTTTCTCCGGAGCGCAGACAATCTCGGCAGTCATCGGTGTCGGCACCGACACCATCAGCAGCCTTCCGGATGTGGACTCCGCCACTAAAAAGGCGTGGATTGATCTCATTCCCGTCTGCTACGCCGTCACCTACGTCTTCGGCACCATCGGTTCCGCCTATCTGCTTGGCAATCTCGGACCGGCAATGCTCGGCGGTCTGAAAAAAGTGCGTCAGCAGACAAAGGAATACGAACAGCAGCTCAACCATTCCACACTCTCCACTGATCCCGCTTACATCGTGGGCAACCGACCGATTGTCTTCCGCGCCTACAAGGTCACTTCCGATAATTTTGCGACTCCAATGACCGTTGAGCAGCTTGAAGACCATTTCAGCAAGCTCGGACGCCGTATTTTCGTTGAGCGTGTGCGTCCCGCCGCAGCCGGATCGGAGATAGTCGGCGCCACACCTTCTCTCCTCATTCATCAGGGCGATGAGATCGTCGTTTCGGGCCGTCACGAATATGTCATCCAGGATGAGAGCTGGATAGGGCAGGAGGTGGATGATCCCGCGCTCCTCACCTTCAACGCCGAGAAAACCAAAGTCATGGTCACCAAAAAAACGGCCGGACAGACAGTGGACCAGCTTCGCGCGCAGCCGTTCATGTATGGTGTCATGATCGCCTCCATCTCCCGTCAGGGCGGGGTGCCGATTCCGGTGCTTGCCAATACGAAACTGATGCAGGGCGACATGCTTGAGATCGTCGGTCTGCCACAGGAAATCTCAGCGGCGGTGGCTGCCATTGGCATCGAGGAGAAACCGACATCCGTGACTGACCTCGTGTTTGTCTCGCTTGTAATTGTCATAGGTGCGCTTGTTGGCGCCCTGACGCTGAACGTCCACGATATTCCCGTCAGCCTTTCCACCTCGGGCGGAGCTCTTATAGCCGGCCTTTTCTTCGGATGGTGGAGAACGCGCCGTCCGTCCGTCGGCATCATTCCCGAGGGGTCACTCTGGCTCATGCAGAACCTCGGCCTCAACATGTTCATCGCGGTCATCGGCATTCAGAGCGGCCCGACATTCTTCTCAGGTCTCGAACAGGTCGGCTGGATGTTCTTCGTGATGGGTATAATCGCGACCACCGTTCCTATTCTGATCTCGCTCTGGATCGGTGCTAAATTCTTCAAGTTCCATCCCGCAGTCAATCTCGGATGCGTCGCCGGAAGCCGTACGACAACCGCCTCTCTTGGCGCTATCACCGATTCGCTCCAGAGCAACGTTCCCGCTCTCGGCTATACGATAACCTATGCAATCGGTAACACGCTGCTGATCCTGATGGGAGTGGCCATGGTGCTGATGTTCATTTAAACGATAAATCTTTTAGAAGTATAATGATATGAATACATCCGGAAATCCCGAAAACCGCGCTTATGAGAGCGCTTTGGAAAAAATGAGTCCTTTTGAAATAAAAGGCACTCTGATAAGTCTGGCTGAAAAAGACGCGCAGCGTTCGACAGCCACATTCCTCAATGCCGGCCGTGGCAACCCCAACTGGCTTCTGTCGCGTCCCCGCAAGGCCTTCTTCCTTCTCGGGCTCTTCGCTGCCTCCGAGGCCGAACGAAAGGTGTTCGACGCTCCGATAGGGATAGTCGCTTCTCCCACGCAGGACGGTTGCGCCAAACGTTACCTTGACTTCATCGAAGCCCACAAAGACAATGACGGGGCCGAAGTGCTGAAACACTACTATGACTACATGACCTCCACCTACGGCGTTGATCCCGATGATTTCGTCTTTGAAATGGTCGATGGAATCCTCGGAGACCATTATCCCACTCCTCCGCGCGCGCTGAAATATACCGAGATGATGGTCCGCGACTATCTCCGCTGGGCAATGGGCGGCAAGGATGACAAGACTGTATATGATCTTTTCCCCACCGAAGGCTCGACAGCCGGAATGTGTTACGCCTTCGAGTCGCTGAAGCAGAATTTCCTGCTGAACGAAGGCGACAAGCTGGCTTTGCTCACCCCTTGCTTCACCCCCTACATTGAAATCCCACAGCTCGCCCAGTTCGGGCTTGAGATCGTCAATGTTTCGGCCAACAGAGTGGAGAAAGACGGTTACCATGACTGGCAATATCCCAAAGAGGAGCTTGACAAGCTGCGCGACCCTTCAGTGAAGGCCGTCTGCATCACCAATCCCTCCAATCCGCCAAGCGTATGTCTCGCTCCCGAAGTGCTCGACCAGTTCGTGGATATCGTCAAGAAAGACAATCCGCAGCTGATGGTCATAACCGACGATGTCTATGGCACGTTCATCGACGGCTTCCGTTCGCTGATGTATGTGTTGCCCTACAACACACTCTGCCTCTACTCATTCTCGAAATATTTCGGCGCTACCGGCTGGCGTGTCGCCGCAATGGCTCTGCGCAGTGACAAGAACGTGTTCGACGACCGCATCGCCGCTCTTCCCGCCGACAGGAAGGCCGCTCTTGACAAGCGCTACGAATCTCTCTCCCTCGAACCTGAAAAGATTAAGTTCATCGACCGTCTCGTGGCCGATTCCCGTCTTGTGGGCCTCAACCACACCGCCGGCCTCTCTACCCCCCAGCAGATACAGATGGCGCTTTTCTCCGCTTTCGCTTATCTCCACCACGATGAACTCCAGCCGAAACTGATCTCGATGATCCACCGTCGTCTCAACGATCTCTGGAGCACCACCGGCTTCACCCTTCAGCCCGACCCCAACCGCGCCGGCTACTACAGCGAGATCGACATCATGGTATGGGCCAAGAAGTTCTATGGCGATGACTTCGCAAAATATCTGCAGGAAAATTACGAGCCGCTTGACTTCGTTATCCGTCTCGCCGACGAGACCGCTATCGTTCTGCTCAACGGCGACGGTTTCGACGGACCGGCATGGTCAGTGCGTGCGTCGCTCGCCAATCTCGACGAGGACGCATACCTGAAGATCGGAACCGCAATCCGCAAGATACTCGACGAATACCACGCCAAATATCTTGCCGCACGTTCCTGAAAAACAGGAATCATTCATATATGGAAAGAGCGTCCGGAATTTTTCCGGGCGCTCTTCTGTATGTCGGTTTGCTTTTCAGCGGGTCAGCGAACGGGAGTCAGACGGAGCTTGTAGCTCATGGGGCGGTCAGGCACGCGGTAGATCGGGAGTGTATCCACATCGGCTCCGCACGATGCGTTGCCCACGCCGCGGGTCCATGCGTCAAGGTGAAGCACGCTGTAGGGGCGCGGGGTAAGCTCCCACTGGTGCGATGCCTTCATCAGGTCGGCGTCGGTGTAGGGAAGAATGGAGAAGCTGACGTTGCCTTCGGTCTCTATGTTGATTCCACGGCCCGATGCGTCGGTCAGCGTGAGTTCGCGGAGTCCTTCGCGGCCTCCGGTGCTCTGAGGCTTGACGTAGGGCATCACCATGTCGGCCACGGTTGTCGAATAGCGTCCCACCGTAACTCCGTCCTTGCGGTCAACGTAGTTCTCCCACGGACCGTAGGCGAAGTAATTGACATTGCTCAGTGCCGGATTGATTCCGCAGACGAGACCTGCGCGGCGCAGTTTGTCGCTGTGGGGAGTGAAATCGACATCCATATCGACGGTTCCGTCGGGATAGAACGTATAGACTATCTTCGTGCTGCACTTCTTGCCGTTGCGCTCGGTGGTGACCTCGATGTTCTTTCCCTCCTTGCGGTAGGTCACCTGCGAGGCGAGCGAGTCGAGGCCGTTGGAGGTGTCGGTGAAGCGGTCGTTTTCGATCCAGCGGTGGTTGTCATAGACGAAGCCTTCGCCGTCGGCTATGACATCCACTCCGTCGATCTTGAGGGAGGTCATGGTGCCGTTGTCGCGGTTGAACACGGCCGAAACCTTGTCGTTGCCGACCGTTATGTCGTTGCCTTCCTGACGTGCTGTCAGTTTTTTGCCTTTGGCTTTGACGGCGGCAAGAGGCTGGCGTTCGTTGATCACGTATTGGGCGTGAGCGATCTCATGGCCTGCGGGAGCGTAGCTCTGGGCTGAGGCATATACGACTTCGAGATTGAGCATCGCTTCCTGACCGGCGGCCTGTTTGGTGAAGGCTGCTTTGACCGGGACGGTCATCTCGATGCTGTCGCCGGCTGCGACGTTGCCTATGCTCTGTGTTTCAGGGGTGAGGGGCTTGCCGTCGATCAGCACTGTGCTGACAAGGTTGAGCCCTTCGAGCGAACGGAAAGCGTAGCGGTTGACGAGGCGGACTTTGGCGGTGCCGTTCTGGCGGTCAATGCCGAGCAGACGGAATTTGACGAACTGGTGGGCGGCGCGGACTTCCATGAGCTTCGGGCTCTCTTCGCGGGTGGCGAAGATTATGCCGTTGGAGCAGAAGTTGCCCTGATGTGGACCGGGATAGTCGTAGCCCGTGTGCAGACGCCGAACGCCGCTCTTCATTTCCTGAGGATCGTAGATGGCCTGATCGACCCAGTCCCAGATAGCGCCGCCTACGGTGGCGTCGGAGTTCTCGATCACATCCCAGTATTCCGTCAGGTTACCGACGGCATTACCCATGGCGTGGGCATATTCGCAGATGAACATAGGCTTGTCCAGACCGCTGGTGTTTTCGTTCATCCAGGCCATGCCGGGATACATCTTCGAGTAGAAATCGGAGAAGCGGCCGCCGCCGTAGGGGAGTTTCGCCGTGCGGCTTCCTTCATAATGCACCGGACGGTTGTCGAGCTTCTTGGCTGCCTCATAGCAGTAGCGGAAATTCTCGCCGTCGCCGGCCTCGTTGCCGAGACTCCACATTATGACCGACGGATGGTTGCGGTCGCGGAGCACCATGCGGTCGATGCGGTCAACGAAGGCGGGAATCCATGACGGCATGTCGGAAATCGACTGGTTGGCATGGTCTTCCAGGTCTGCTTCATCCACGGCATAAAGTCCGTAGTAGTCAAACATCGAGTACATGCGTGCATTGTTGGGATAGTGGCTCGTGCGTATGGTGTTGATGTTGTTCTGTTTCATCAGCGTTACATCGCGGAGCATCGATTCGGTCGTCACGGCGCGGCCGTTTACGGGATCGGAGTCATGACGGTTGACACCTTTCAGGAACACACGTTTTCCGTTGACATAGAGGAGCGAGTTCTTGATCTTTATGTCGCGGAAGCCGTGCTTCGTGGAGAACGCCATCTCTTCCTTTCCTCCCTTGCCGTCGCGCTGAATGATGTCAACGGTGTAGAGATTGGGCTGTTCCGCGTTCCAGAGCGCCACGTTTTTCAGGTCGAACGCGGCCTTGACCCCGGTAGTGTCGGAAAGATCGTAGGGTATCACCTGTTCGGCTATTTTCTTGCCCTGCGGGTCCATGACCTTGATGACGTATTCCTTTACGCCTTTGAGTCCGTCGCGGTTGTCGATGTCAAGCTTGACTTCCATGCGGGCGTTGCGGTAGTCGTCGGAAAGGCTCGAGGTGATGACATGGTCGCGCACATGGGCCTTGGGCACGTTGTAGAGATAAACGTTGCGGTGGATTCCGCTCATGCGGAACATGTCCTGACATTCGAGATAGGAACCGTCGCTCCAGCGGAACACCTGGACGGCGACGTCGTTATTGCCCGGGCGAAGATATTTGGTGATGTCAAACTCGGTGTCGTTGTTGGCGCCCTGGGTATAACCCACGTATTTTCCGTTGACCCAGACGAAGGCTGCCGAGTAGATGCCGCCGAAGTGGAGCATCGTGCGTCCGTTGTTCCAGTCGGCGGGAAGGGTGAAGTTGCGTTTGTAGGAACCGACAGGATTTATGCCGTAGTTGGCACCCCCGTCGTTGAAGCCTTTGCGGGCATTGATGAATGGAGGAGTGTTGCCGTGGGGATATTCCACGTTGGCATAAATCGGCTTGTCATAGCCCTGCATCTCCCAGTTTGATGGAACGGTGATGTTGTCCCACTTGCTTGTGTCGAACCCTTCCTTGAAGAAGTCGAGCGGACGCTGCGAGGGTTCGGGCACGAAGTTGAACTTCCAGGTTCCGTTGAGCGAGAGATAGCGGTCGTTGACTGGTTCGGTCCAGGGGGTAGCGTAGTAGTTCTTGTCGGCGAGCATCGAAGCCTCGTTGCGGTAAGGCATCTTGGTGGCCGAGCCTGCTTCTTTGTTCTGCTGGAAAATTGTCTCGTTTTCCCAGAAGTTGGCGCGTCGGGCCTCGTCGTTGGAGGCGGCTGAAGTGTTGCGGCCCATGTCGGTGAAGACGAAGTGGCTGTTCTTCATCGCTTTGGCCTTTTTCTTATCGACAAGAGTGAGATGGCCCTGCTTGTCAGGGACCATGGCGACGCTCTGCTTGTTGGCCGGAACGAGCATGCCGTCCTCTATTTTCCAGAGCTGGGCTTCGTCGGAACCGTTGTTGACTCCGAGCTCCACGCGGTTTCCTTCCATTCTGATGGCGTTGCCGCTCTGCGGATTGATGAAGCGCCAGCTCCCTGAGAGCTGCGTGACGGTCCAGAGCTGAGTCGGAGCGTTGCTCTTGGCTTTTTTGAGAGCCACCGATTCCGGTCCGGTTTCCTCCACGACCATGTCAGCGGCGGATTTTAACGCTATTTTGTAAAGATTGTCCTTGTCAAAAGTTACTTTTGACTGTGAGACTCCCGGCAATGCGGCCATGAAAACGGCGAGCATAGTGAGTGCCAGGCGAAATAATGGTTTAGACATAGGATATAAGATTGTTGAATATTAAATGCAGAGGTTATGATATCAGATTTGCGGGACGCCGGCATTCCGGACCCTATTAATTCACAAAGTTAAATAAAAGCCTTGTCAATCCCAAATTTCAGTCGGTTAACATAACGTAAAAATCCAGTTCGCCCCGTCCTTTCCCCGGAACTCGTCTGACCTGTCCGAACCGTCTGACCCGTCCTTTCCCACAAACCCAATTGGGCCCACTGCCCGGACGGTCAGTCGCGGGCGGCGGGAAGAATGGCGTTGTCGATATAGGCTTTCAGCACGTCGCATCCTTTGATCTGCGGATCTTTTATCGAGGGATAAAGGCGTGCAAGCTCGGCGTAGGCTTCCATCTGCGATTTCGTCGGGCAGTTCCATTGGTAATGCCCTTCTGAGGTCAGATAGAAAGGTTGCGGCAGATAGTTGTCATCCGGCTTCGGAGCCCTGATTCCAGCTTTGGCAAAAAGTATTTGGCCTTTGAGAGTAGGGTTTTCGGCATAGGTGACTGATTCGGCGAGTATTCTGTCGGCAAGCCGCGAGAGTGAGTCGGACGGGGTCGTCGTGCTCCAGCAGTTGTCCGACAGGGCCCACAGATCGCCCTGCGCCGAGGCTTGGAAAAGGGCTGCGGCATAATTGTAGCCCGCGATTGCCTTTGCCTCGCCGGCTGTGCTCTGGAAGGTCTTTTTCAGATAGATCAGCTTACGGCATAGATCGGCGCGGTAGTTGTGGCTCTCGGGGCTCGAGATGCTGTCCGCGTCAAGATCGCGGCTGTCGCGGCGCTTGAACGGAACGGAAGGCGCGTTGTAGCGGATCTGCAGATAGGGGTAATAGCTCTGGCGGCTGATCCAGAAGGGATCGATCCTCTCGAAATAGTCCAGGGCTTTCGCATAATTGCCCCGGCTCAGTTCTATGCGGCCCATGGAGTCATAGATAGGATTCATGTTCAGATGAGCTCCGGAGAGGATGGCTTTGTCAAGCGGTGACAGTTTCGCCGGGTCGGCCGCCATTTCCAGAAGGTCGGCTATGGCTGAGGCGGGAAGTGAGGCTGTGGGCAGTTTCTCCGGATTGAAGTAGGAGTAGGTTTCGCCCATGTTCATGTTTCTTATCCCCTCCATCATGGCGAGGGCACGTGCGTAGCGCGGTGTGTTTCTGTAGTTTATCGCCGCGTAGGGAACGAGGAAGTCGGCGAGGAAAGTATAGTTGGCTACGTAAGAGGGAGGAAAATCAACCGGACGGTTTGCAGCGACGGGCGCTTCCCCCGCGGCGCGGGCATAGAGGGCATTGTATCGTTCGGCGACAGCTGCCGATTCTTTTGTGTCGGATTCATTCAGATTGGAGAAGTCTATCCAGAGTCTGACGCGTTCCATGTTTGATTTCATGGCCTGAGTCCCCTTCAGCCCGGCGGCGCGGGCAATAGCCGACTTAGCCTCGTCGCCGTTGCCCATCATGTTCAGGGCAAAGGCTTTCGCGGTGGCCCACATCATCGGATCGCTGACCTTGGGATCGGCCATGGCTTTGTCGGCGAGCGGCAGGAACCGGCGGCATTCCGAGGCCAGATCGGTGTCGTCCTCGGTCTCGCTGTTGCGATAGGGATTGCCGGGCATGGCGAAGTTGAATTCCCGGGCGCGGTTCAGCCGCAGGAGCCAGAGATAGTTCATATAGTCCTGCAGGACATACTGAACGGCGATCGAGTTGGGGTCATGCCGGAAAAGTTTCTCGAGATTGTCGGTGCCCACGAGATGCGACAGACACCAGTTCAAGCTGGCCGCATCGCCGTTTTCGGCGAAAATCGAGATTGCATCCACATAGTTTTTCTGATAATAGTAGGCTCCGCCGAGATAGCCGCGCATGCGCTCCTTGAGAGCGCCGTCGGGAATTGAAGGGCTGTAACGGTTCCAGAGGCTGACAACTTCATCATATCGTTTCAGTGCGGAGTTGACGCGCATGGCCAGAAAGACGTAGCGGCCGAAAAGCGGACTGGCTTTCGCAGGGATCGTGATGCCAGCGGCTATTGCCCCGAGACGCGAGTCGTCGGGTTTTCTGTAGTCCCAGCTCTCATCCGTGCGCGCGGCGAGAGCCTCGTTGAACTGAATGCTCTTTTCAAGGAATCTGATCGCTGCCGTCTTGTTGTTCTTGACGAGATACAGGAAAAACGGATTCCTGTCGGTGCGCCGCGCCACCGAGGTGTATGTGGCCGTGTTGAAGAAATCCCTGATGTCGGAGTAGCTCACGCGGTTGCCGACATATTCTTCCCAGAAGGCAACGGTTTCGTAGCTGACATCGGAGTCCCGGGGATAAGAGACCGGGGTGTCCGTCAGAAGAAAAGCGGGATAGCGCGAGGCGCTGTAGGAGGGTTCCCATCCGCATGCCGCCGGTTCTGAGGGGTTAAAGATCGCGAGAAGGCTGACGGCTGCTGCCGCCAAGAATTTTTTGCAGGAAATGTTGATCATATTGCCGGAGTGATTTTTCATCAAGATGATAGATTATGACGCGTCCGGCGCTTCCCGGACGGATTTTTCTTATGCGTTCAAGAACGGTTTCCAGAACGGCGGGTGAAACCGATTCGTGTCTGACGATGTCGCCCGGAAAGATGCGTCCGCCCGAGCCGTCGCGCTTTCCCGCCATGGCAAGCGGCCCGTAGTGCATGGCCCGGTAATGGATGGAATCGACAGGCCGGAACATCGCGGTGTCCCTTACGTCAAGGGAATGGGCAATGGCTTTGAAGCGGTCGTCGCTGAACACGATGTTCCAGCTATAGACCGGCAGCGCGGTGGCCAGGGGAAGCCGGTAATCTCGCAGAGCGCAGATGTAGCGGTCAACGATCCGGAGGTTGAGGATGGAATTGTTTTCGTCGGGATCCGTGATGTTGCCGACGTTATAGACCATGAGCGCTCCGTAGTCGGCCGGCGGCGCCGGCTGTGAGAGCTGATGGAGACGAACGGTCGTTGACAGACGGCCTCCGCGCCTGTGCATTATGTCACGCGCCTTTTCAAGGAGCCGGAAATAGTGCACGCGGTCACTGCCGGTCCAGTCGTAGTCGATTTGAATCTCTTTGGGCCGGGAATAGCCGTTTTCGGTCAGCATCCTGTCACAGCGGTTTATGATGGCCGACGCCAGGGAGTCGGCAGAATCCGGCTGACTGAGAGCTCCCGGATCGATGAAAACCGTCGGGATGATCTCGATATCTTTCGGCAGCGTGTCGTGGAAAAGAAGCGAATTGGCCGGACCAAGTCCCTCTTCCCGTCGGACCACATCGAAAAGATGCAGATAGACGGTCTCTATTCCCGCTGATTCAAGGAATTCCTTTTCGTAGGGGCTCAGACGCAGTGTTGTGCGCCAGTAATAGACGGCTCTTCCTTTCGGTGCGTCATTCTCTTCCCTCCGGCATGCGATTGTCGCCGCCAGAAGAAAGATGAGAACCAATAACAGGACAGGTTTCATTTCAGAGGGTGTCGGCGAGGTCAGCGACGGGTCGAGAAGTAGAGGTCGAGCACATCGCGGGCGGCTGTGAATGAGCTTTGCAGATTTTCGAGGACGCGCCGTTCTTTCTCCGCAAGAAGAGCCGCCACTTCCGGATTGTCGTAGAAATTGCGTCGCAGCTGTTCGTCGATCGTCTCGAACATCCAGTAGCGCGCCTGTTGGCGGCGGCGTTTCTCGAAATATCCGTTGCCTTTGACAAATTCAAAGTAGCGGTCTATCATGTCCCACACTTCGGGGATACCCAGTTCGTAATAACCGGAGTAGGTGAGGACTTCGGGCTGCCAGCCTGAAGCCGTGGGCGGGAATAGATGGAGGGCGCTGCGGAACTGGGCCTGAGCCAGCTGCGCGCGGTGAATGTTGTCGCCGTCGGCCTTGTTGATGACAATTCCGTCGGCCATCTCCATGATTCCGCGTTTGATGCCCTGCAGTTCGTCGCCTGTTCCCGCAAGCTGCAGCAACAGGAAGAAATCGACCATCGAGTGGACGGCGGTCTCGCTCTGCCCCACGCCTACGGTCTCAACGAATATGTTGTTGAAGCCGGCGGCCTCGCAGAGTACAATCGTCTCACGGGTCTTGCGGGCAACGCCGCCGAGAGAGCCTGCCGACGGGCTGGGACGCACGAAGGCGCGGGGATGGACCGCGAGGCGTTCCATGCGTGTCTTGTCGCCGAGAATGCTCCCTTTGGTCCGTTCGCTCGACGGGTCTATGGCAAGGACGGCGAGTTTTCCTCCGTCTTTAAGCACATGGAGTCCGAAAACATCGATGCTCGTGGATTTGCCTGCGCCCGGGACCCCCGTTATTCCTATGCGGCGGGAATTGCCTGAGTAGGGCAGGCATTTCTCTATGACTTCCTGCGCGAGGGCCTGATGGTCAGGCGCTACGCTTTCAACCAGCGTGACGGCACGCGACAGGATCGTTATGTCGCCTTTGATGATGCCCTCCACCATTTCGGCCGCCGAAGGGAGGCGACGGCGTTTTCGGCGCGTGAGATAGGGATTGACGGATGGCGGCTGCGCCACGCCTGAGTTGACGTTGAGGCCTTTGAAGTCTTCGTGGTTTTCGGGATGGTCCATTGCAGAATCGGTTGTTAGGGGATGACTTGTCCGGCTACGCGGATTATCATCGATGATGATGACGGATCGTTTGTTATGAGTGTTATGCGCGCGTTCAGCGGCATGTCGGCGCGAAGTTTGCGGGCGTCGGCAATGACTGTCGCCTCGGTCTTTTTCCCGGGAGCTATGCGGGTGCTCTTGAGCTTGATGTCAAGGGCCGGATCGGCGGTGAACATGCGGCGTATCAACAGTGGCGATTTGCCGCTGTTGGTGATGGTTACGGTTCTTGAAACGTCGGCTCCTCCTGCCTGGATTTTCCCGAAGTCAAGCGCCTGCTCGCTGAGGGTCACTACCGGCGCGTTGGCCCGCTGTTTTTCTGTCAGTTGTGAAAAGTCTTCGTTGACGATGACCGTTGTGGCTATCGGCGTTCTTTTGTCGGGAGCGTTCTGCGGGTCGGGAATAATGATGAATCTGTCGGTGACCACTCCATAGTCGGGACAGCGTGAGGTGTAGGCTGTAAGTGAAAGTGTGCCCTGTTCGCCCGGCGCTATCACTTCGGGCCTGAATAGGGCGTTGATGTAGGGGGGCAGCGAATCGACCGCCGGACGGATTGAGTCGGTGCCCGGATTATAGATGTTGACGGCGGCCGCGAGGACATGTCCTTTCAGTGTCTGGCCGAAAGGTGTCATTGAATTGCTTATCCGCGCGCTTCCGGCATCTATGGGATAGCGGGCCGAGAGGGTTGCCGGGGCTCCGATGACCGATCCTTTTATCAGAAGATGCTGCGATCCGCAGTTGGTGTCGATCTTTATCTGTTTCATGAATTTGCCGGGGCGCCCGGTGGGATCGTAGGACACGCCTATGGAGAGGGTGTCGCCGGGAGCTATCGGGGTCTTGGGATAGGTGGGGCGCGTGCATCCGCAATTGGCGCGTGCGTTGAGCACGACAACCGGTTCCGTACCGGTGTTGACGGCGGTGAATGTGCAGCTGACCGCTCCCATATCTTCCTGAAAAGCTCCGAAATCGTGGGTCGTGTCGGTCCAGGTGAGTTTAGGCTGGGCCGAAAGGCAGAGAACAGTCAGTGCCGCGGCTGTCGCTGTGAGAAATCTTTTCATGATTCAGTTTTTTTGAGAATGGTGTTCAGGGAATTATGACTCCGGTGAATTTCAGCGAGAGACGTTTGGTGCCTTTGGCGTTTGTCTTGACCTTGACCTCGCGGCGCAGTTCGCCCCGCCGTCCCTTGGGGTTGAAGTTGATGACTATCTGGCCTGTCTTGCCGGGGGCGATGGGCTGGAGCGGATATGACGGTTTGGTGCATCCGCATCCCCCGTTGGTGACGGAGATTATGACAAGCGGTTCGTCACCGGTGTTGGTGAATTTGTAGGTTGCCTTGACGTTGCCCTTTGAAGCATGGATCGTTCCCATGTCGTAGGTGGTGTTGGCCAGGGTTATCTGAGGCCCTTTTCCGGCCGCCTGTGCCGCAACCGCGACCAGACAGGCAATCAGTATGAACAGATATTTTTTCATCTTGATGGTTATTTGATGCAAATTTACAAAAATCGTCACATTATACAATACATCAAAAAAACAACGCCGGAAAGACCGGCGTTGTTCCATATATTTCGATATAGTCTATCGCGGATTATTTGCCCTGCGAGAGCTGTTCCTTGAGAGCTGCGAGAGCTTCGAGGTCGCCGAGGGTGGCGCGTTCAACCGGCTGGTTGAGCATGGGAGCTGCTTCCTCACGCTTGGCGGCACGTTTTGCCTTGCGCTGTTCGTTGCGCTCTGCCTTAGTGGCGTCTTCGTGGATGCGGCTGTGTGAGAGGATGATGCGCTTGCTGTCCTTGTTGAATTCGATCACCTTGAAGTCAAGTTTCTCGTCAACCTTGGCCTGAGTGCCGTCCTCTTTCTGGAGGTGCTTGGGAGTGGCGAAGCCTTCAACACCGTAGGGAAGAGCGACAACTGCGCCTTTCTCAACCATTTCAACGATGGTTCCTTCATGAACGGAGCCGGGAGTGAAGATGGTTTCGAATACATCCCAGGGATTCTCCTCGAGCTGCTTGTGGCCGAGGCTGAGACGACGGTTTTCCTTGTCGATCTCGAGAACCTGCACCTGGATGTCAGCGCCGATCTGGGTGAATTCGTTGGGGTGTTTGATACGCTTGGTCCAGCTGAGGTCGGAGATGTGGATAAGACCATCGACACCTTCCTCGATTTCAACGAACACGCCGAAGTTGGTGAAGTTGCGCACCTTGGCGGTGTGCTGGCTGCCGACAGGATATTTGGTCTCGATGTTTTCCCAAGGATCAGCCTTGAGCTGCTTGATGCCGAGGCTCATCTTGCGGTCTTCGCGGTCGAGGGTGAGGATGACGGCTTCGATCTCGTCGCCTACCTTCATGAAGTCCTGAGCCGAGCGCAGGTGCTGGCTCCATGACATCTCGCTGACGTGGATGAGGCCTTCTACGCCCGGAGCGATCTCGACGAACGCACCGTAATCGGCCATAACAACAACGCGGCCTTTGACTTTGTCGCCGACCTTAAGCTCTGAGTCGAGAGCGTCCCAGGGATGGGGCATGAGCTGCTTCAGACCGAGAGCGATGCGCTTCTTCTCGTCGTCGAAGTCGAGGATAACGACGTTGAGCTTCTGATCGAGCTGAACGACTTCCTCGGGGTGTGTCACGCGGCCCCATGAGAGGTCGGTGATGTGGATAAGACCATCCACGCCGCCCAGGTCGATGAACACACCGTAGCTGGTGATGTTCTTGACGGTTCCTTCGAGCACCTGGCCTTTTTCGAGCTTGGCGATGATTTCGCGTTTCTGCTGCTCGAGCTCGGCCTCGATGAGTGCCTTGTGGCTGACAACGACGTTCTTGTATTCCTGGTTGATCTTGACAACCTTGAATTCCATGGTCTTGCCCACGAACATATCATAGTCGCGGATAGGACGTACATCGATCTGAGATCCGGGAAGGAATGCTTCGATTCCGAATACATCCACGATCATACCGCCCTTGGTGCGGCACTTGATGTAGCCCTTGATGATTTCGTCTTTTTCCAAAGCCTCGTTGATGCGTTCCCATGAGCGGGCTGCGCGGGCTTTGCGGTGTGAGAGGATAAGCTGACCTTTCTTGTCCTCCTGGTTTTCGATGAATACCTCTACGGTGTCGCCGACCTTGATGTCGGGATTGTAGCGGAATTCATTCATGGGGATGATACCGTCGCTCTTGTAGCCGATGTTAACCACTGCCTCGCGCTTGTTGAGGGCGATGATGGTACCTTCGATTACGTCTTTGTCCTTGACGGTGTTGAGTGACTCGTCGTAAGTCTTGGTGAGCTCCTCACGAGTCTTTTCGCCCTGAGCATCTCCATTCTCATAGGCTTCCCAGTCGAAGTCTTCGATGGGCGAATTCTTTAATTCTTCAGTCATTAAATAAGTTAATAAAATAGGGTTAATTATAAAAAGAGCGCAAAAGAAAGTGCGGCTTCGAGGGTCGCGCTTGCATTTTGCGCCACAAAGATAGATATAATTTTCTAATTGGCAATACTTTCAGCCGGGAAACTTCACTGAATCTTCGTCCGCGTGGGAATCGTCCGACTCACAAGTGTCCGACTGGTCTGACCCTTTAGCGGACGGTTACTTTGCGGGTGAGGCGCGAGGAGGCTCCCTGAGCGGCGAGCACATACACGCCGGGGGTAAGCTCGGAGGTTGTAACCGAGGCCTGTCCGTCGAGTCCGCGGGCCGAAGCCACGGGGCGTCCCTGGATGTCATAGACCGTCACGGTGAACCGCGCCTCTCCGGCCATGGTCACGTCGTAGCCCGAGCCGTTGAAACTGACCACGAGACGCTGATCGTCATCCTCCCACACGGCTCCGTTGGCCGCATACTTCTGTAGAATATACCTGATTCCTTCCAACGCATTTATTTTCCCGGCTCCCCACCGCTCGCGGGGACGCATAATCAGGCTGTTGAATGAGGAAGTCTGCGTTATGACGTCCATCACATCGCTATATGTCAGCTCAGGTTTGGCTTCCAGCCAGAGACCGACCGTGCCGCTGACAAAGGGACAGGCCATGGACGTGCCCTGCATGTTGCCCCAGTAGTCGGTGTTGCTGCCGTTCTGTGCTTGTGCCACCATGTTGTCAGCGTTGTTGTTCTCACCGACGTAATATCGGCTGAAACTGGATATTATTCTCGCGCCGGGAGCGCATATTTTCGGCAGCTGGGTCCCGTTGAACGCCTTTCCGTAGGATGAGAAATAGGCGATTCCTTCCAGTGTCAGTTCTGCGGGCGCGGGATAATAATATCCCTCCCTCAGGATGCCGTAGGTGGTGCGGGATACGTAGGCTCCGACAGATATGACATTCTCAGCACATGCGAGATTGTTGATCGAATTTGAGGGGGAACCGTTTGTATAGCCATCGACAATACTTGCCGAAGCGCTTGGCCTGTAGGAGAAAGTCATGTTTGCGGTCGAGGAATAAAGATAGAGTTTCTGTCCCGTCTTGGCTCCGCTGACATACAGGGCTATGGCATGGTCGGAATCTTTGGCGCTGACAGAAGAGAATGTCGTCCCGGCATTGAAGCGGTTGTTGTTGGAATCTATCCATGCCGACGCTGTCACGCTGCCATTGAAATATCTGTTGAAGTTGGGATTGCTTGCCGAGCTGAAACTCTGGCCCGCTTCGGTTATCGAAATGAAGGGAGTGAATGTCCGTGTGGAGAGCGTATAGATTCCCCACTGCACCGCGAGAACGGTGTTGTCCGTGCCCCAGAGATCGACTTGGCCGTTGATGACATCGTCGGAATTTCCTTTCATGAAAGTTCTGAGAACGGAGTTGTTTCCGGTTTCAGAGGTGATATCTTTCACTATGGATATGTTGGCGTCGCCGTCGTTTCCGGCCGAGATACAGATGATTCCCCGTTTGCCGAGATCGGAGATAGCGCTTGTATAAGCGTCTGTGCCGTCGTGGGGGCCGACCGTCAGACCGAGTGACAGATTGACAACGGCAGGTTTGCCGAGACTCTCGGCATATTCGATGACATTCCGTATGCCTTGTACTATATTGGGCGTGTATAGCTGTCCGACATTGAGTGCGAGGTCAGCTCCGGTCGCTACGCCATAGTAAGGGACGGGAGCGTCTTTTCTCATTTCGGGCGATGCAGATGTCGGCGAGGGCATGTAAGCGTACGTCCCGGGGCCTTTGTAGTTGCCTCCCATGATTCCGGCAACGTGCGTGGCATGCGATTCGCCGGTGTCGTCAGTGGTGAACGAGCGGATATTTTCGTCTGTATAGGCTGTCGAGGATCCGTTATTGGATCTCATCCACCACAGCCGCTTTATGCGTGAAGTGCCGTCTTCGTTGAGAAAATTGAGATGATTGGCTTCGAGGCCTATATCCATCATGCCGAGGACCACTCCCGATCCGTCAAAAGAGATCTGCGAGCCGTTGTGGTCGAAACCGGCCTGCACGGCGTCAACCTGCCCCGAGGGGCGGGCGTAGTTCATCCCGACGGTCGCCTTCTGACCTATTTCCACTCTGCGGATGCAGCTCTGCTGCGACAGATCGAGCAGGCGATCCACGGGGACCGAGGCGAGGATGCTCGTCGGGAACCGGTCAAGCACCGTGACATAATCTATCTTTTCCAGGTCGCTCAGCGTGGATCCCGGGCTGAGATTGATGAATACGACGGCCTCTTCTCCGTTTTCTTCGAGGGATGTCAGTGTAGGGACGTCATGTCCGGGCTGTTTTTTCAGCTCCATGTATTCCAGAGCCTTGTTGCGGGTGAAAGGCGTCAGCTTGTTCTGGGCGCCGGCCGAGAGAACAATCAGAAACACACCTGCCGCTAAGAATGTCTTTTTCATTTTATCGGTATATGGGTTACTCTTTTGTTACAACTGTTATAACCGACAATTCAGAAAGGCTAAACCACGCGGGAATAACCTTCCTGAATTATCTGATTAAACTATGTGTATCGGGAGATCCTGATTACTGTACTTTGGTGAGGCTGAACGAAGGAGCCTGGAAGTTTACGCTTCCGAGGAATCCGCCGCCGGTATGGTTGCCGGGCTGGAAGAGACCTCCGGCGCAACCCATGTCAAACACGAACTGGGTGCATTCTTCGTTGGAAGTGGCCGAAATTGTACCCGAGAGGTAGAGACCGCCTGAATCCATGGGGAGCATGACGATGTCGGCTACTGTTCCGTCGGTGAAGCGGATATCGGTTGCGAGAACCTGCGGCATAGCGATCGAGAGGTTGATGAGACCGGTCGAACCGTCGAGCTCGAAGTCAACGATGACGTCGCCCAGATAGGAGAGACCTCCGATTCCGGTGAGCTTGAGCTTCTTGAGGTAGTTGGGATCATCCTGGGGATAGCCGGAGATCGTGCAGACGTAAGATCCGCGGGTCGTTGTCGATTGCCATGTTCCGATCATCTTGGCGTAGGCTTCGGGGAGCAGGCGCTCGTTGTCGAGAAGGCGGACGATAGTCGTGGCGTTGCTGCCTATGGTGGCGCCTTCGGCCGAAACGATTGTCACGGTGAACTCACGGTCAGGGTTCTCGATGTCGTCGCCGACAGAGTGGAACTCTATTTCACCGACAGACTCGCCCTGGGGAATAACTATTGTCTTGGAGGTGATCACGTAGTCATCGCCTTCGGTTGCAGGGGTCGAGCCTATACCTTCAACTTTGACAGTGACCCTTACAGGGCCGTTTGATTCACCGGTAACTTCTACAGGCACATAATAATAGGTGCCGGTTGAAAAGTCCTCGCTTACCTCGATTTCAGTCTTCTGCATGTTGACGGTGACATTGGCTGTGTTGATGTCATCATCGTCGCTGCACGCTGTCAGTGTGAGCGCTGCGAGAGCTATTGCGAATATCTTGTTCAATTTCATGTCTTTAATAATATTTGTGGGTTACACGATATTAATAGCCCGGGTTCTGCTGTCCCTTGAGCGCGTTGCAGACCTGAATTTCGTCATAGGGAATGGGCCAGGTATAGCGGTAGTCATTGGGAACGTAGGTAGTGTGGACATCCTGCAGCACGAAGAGGTCGGCGACATCGACAGTACCGCTGGCCATTACGCCGTACCGATCATATCTCGTGAATCCTAGACCCCAGCGGCGCAGGTCGCTCAGACGGAATCCCTCGCCGATGAGCTCGATTGCGCGTTCCATGCGGATGGCGTCGCGGAGAGCGGTTCCGGACAGGGTCACGTCCTGATATCCCCCGATGCGTGCGGCGCGGAGATCGTTGAGAGCGCGGAGAGCTGCCGAGCCGTTGTTGAGCTCGTAGGCTGCCTCGGCAAGAATCAGATACTGCTCCGAAAGGCGGAACGGTTTTGCTTTGTTACGGTAGTCGTTTGACTGCGATGTGTTGAGGCTCGGGTTGCCGGGATACTTGTTGAAGGTAAAGGCGGCAGTCGGCTGGGCGTCAACCGTCATGATCAGAGGATTAAAGAAAGCATCGAAACGGATGTCGTTGTCATCATACTGTGCGAGCCAGTACATGGTCGGAATACAGTTGACGCGTGTGGGATACTCGCTTATGTAGTTGTAGGTATTGAACAGCGAAGCTGTCTGAGCCGATTCAGAAGCGTTGGCGAAGGGAACGAAAAGAAGTTCCGAGCTTTCGTCTGTTGTCCACATGTCGATATAATCCTGTCCGGTGGCAAGGCTGAATCCCGGAGTTTCGGTCACTTCCTTGGCGTAGTTGTAGGCATTGGTGAAATCACGGCTCAAAAGAGCTACACGGGCCTGAAGAGCGCGGACAGTGGCCGAGTTGAGGTAGGAAGCGGATGCGCCGAGGTTGCTTGCGTCCGTCGCCTCGTATGCCTTGATGGCTGTGTAGGCATCGGCGAGATCGTCGTTGATGACTTTCAGGGTGGCGTTCATCGAGCTTCGGCCGGGATATTCCGATGCCGGAATCGACGGGTTATAGACGGTCACTATCTGACAGCCGAGTCCCTCGGTGTCGCCCTTGTCAGCCGAGTAGGGCTGGCAGTAGTGGTCAAACAGATAGTAGTAGAGATACGCGCGGGTGAATTTGAGCTCTCCGATATATCTGTTGGCTTCCACCATTTCGTCAGCGCTGATGGCGCCTTCCTCGATGAGACGGTTTCCTTCGGCTATCGCGAAGTTCAGGTTCTTCATATTGCTGTAAGCCGACTGATATTTTCCGCTGGTCTCTGAAGAAGAGGCCAGGTAGGCGCCCTGGATCTGACGGCTTGTGCGGCCGCCGTTACCTCTCAGACCGATGTAGTAGTCGGCCTGAAGATCAGGATCAGTCACCCAGCTGCCGGTTGTTGTGGAGCGGAGTATATTGTATGCCTGGTTGCGGAACGATCTCAGGCCTTCGATATTCTGGATGGCGTCGCCTTGTTCAAGTGCGCCGGGCACCTTTACGTCCATGTCGCATGACGTCAGCATGAGGCCAGCCGCCAGTAATGAATATAATATTTTTTTCATTTTCATATATTTGTTAAAGAGAGGTGATTAGAATGAAACTTCCACTCCGAATTCAAACTGACGTGTGTTGGGATACATCATCTGGACTACATTTCCTTCATATTCGGGGTCAACACCCTTGAATTCGGTTATGGTCAAGAGGTTGCGGCCGGTGAAGTGGAACTGGATGTCATTCATGCGGAGTGTGTTGAGCCATGATTTCGGAAGCGAGTAGGCAACTGTCAGGTTCTTGAGGCGGAGGAACGATGAGTTTTCAACCCAGCGGCTGTCGGCCTGTATTTCCTGGGGACGTCCGTAGAGGTCAACGATGTTGGGGACATCGGTGACATCGCCCGGCTTGGTCCAGACGTTGAGAAGGTTGGTCGTACCGTTGGTGTTGCGGGAAACCGATACGGCAGGATCGTTGATGTACCAGTTGGTTGCGTTGAAGATATATTTCTGGGCTGACCAGTTGAAGTCGGCGCGCAGAGAGATGTTCTTGTAGCGTCCGTTGATGCCGAAACCGCCGTTCCACGGTGCGATGAATGTCTTGCCGAGATCCACTTCGTCGCTGTCGCTGAATCTCTTGGTCAGGTTGCCTTCTTTGGTGTACCACATCTGCTGTCCGTCGCGCGGGTCAACGCCTGCGTAGCGCACCTGAGTGATTGCGAACGGATTCTTGCCGACGCGGTAGGTGACACCTTTTCCGGGGATGGTGAATTCGCTGAGACCGTTGAAGAGTTCGGTGATGGTGTTCTTGTTGTAGTTGAAGTTCACATCCACGCCTACATACCAGTCTTTTGTCTGGTAGATGTCGGCCGAGAAATCGACATCGACACCGACGTTGCGCATGGAGCCGCAGTTGGCTGTGCCTTCGCTCCATCCTGTGGTGAACGAGTAGGGAACGTCCATGAGCATGTCGTGGGTGTTCTTGACGTAGAAGTCAACGCTTGTGCGGATGCGGTTGAACAGACCGAAGTCAACGCCGACGTTCAGAGCCTTGATGGTTTCCCAGGTCAGGTTGTCGTTGGCCATGCCGCTGATTCCGAGCGCGGGCTGTCCGTCATACACTGCGCCGGAGCCTACGGTACCGATGTAGTCATAGTTGCCGATACCGCTTGAGTTACCGGCTGTACCGTAGTTGAAACGGAGTTTCAGGTCGCTGAGCCAGGTGACGGGATCGAGGAACGATTCTTTCTTCATGTTCCACATGGCGCCTACGGAGTAGAATGTGCCCCAGCGGTGGTCTTTGGCGAATTTCGAGCTGCCGTCGCGGCGAACTGCGAAATCAACGAAATAACGGTTGTCGAAGCTGTAGTTACCTGTCAGGAAGTAGGAGTTCATTATCGACTCGTAGCGTCCGTGACCGATGTTGTTCATGGTGACGTTTGTTCCCTGGGTCAGCATGTTCTGGATGGCGTTCGGCTGTCCGGTGGTGCTGACGGAGAAGTTGTGGTTGCGGGTGATGATAGATTCCTGACCAACGAGGAACGAGAATTCGTTCTTGTCGGCGATGGAGAACTTGTATTCGGCAGTGTTGGTGTAGGTGAACTGATACCAGCGTCGGAAAGCTTCAGAAGAAGTTGCGGTGATGTTATCGAGAACGATCACATCGCCCATCGGGGTCGATTCGTTCTGATAGGGAGGACGCGCGCTCGAGTTGCGGTAATCGTAGGCATTGACGTTCTGCTGTGCGCGGAGTGTAAGACCGTTGATGGGGTTGATCTGTTCGTAAAGAGTCATCATCGCGGTCAGATTGGTGCGTTTACCCACGAATGCCTTGCGGTTAAAATAGTTGGGATCTGTCGAACCGGAATAGTGGTAGTAGTTCGCGCGGTCACCGAAAACGATGTCGCCTTTGTCATTAAACGTATAATAATAAGGGGAATCGTAAGGCAGAAGGTTATAGACCTGCATGAACGGGTTGTTGGTATAAATACCACCGTTCTCAGAAGTGGAGGATGCGGCATTGTTCGATTCGTAGCGTTCGAAACCTACGTTGGTAGAGAGGCCTACCGTGAACCAGGGCTTGATTTTGGAGTCGAGGTTGAAACGCAGAGTCTCGCGGCGCAGACCTGAACTTTCGATCAGACCGTCCTGGTCGTAATGGGCCAGAGAAAGATAATAGCGGGTCTTGTCCGTACCGCCCTGGATGCGTGCGTCGATAGAATAGGTGAGGGCTTTGTCGTTGATGAGATAGTCTTTCCAGTCGGTGTTGATTCCATATTTGTCAACAAGTTCTCTGACGTTGTCGCTGACGGGGCTGTGGGTAAGATCGCGGAAGCGGATGAATTCCTTGGCGTCCATCAGATCGATCTTGTCGTTGGCCATCTGGCTCCATCCGGCGTTGGCGCGGATGGTTACGTTAGCGTTTTCACCGTAACGTCCTTTCTTGGTGGTGATCACGATGACACCGTTGGCGGCACGCGAACCGTAGATGGCGGTCGAAGCGGCATCCTTGAGCACTGTGACACTTTCGATGTCGGAAGGATTGAGGGTTGTGAATATGGAGGAAGTTGCCGGAGCACCGTCACATATAAACAGAGGTGTGTTGCCCGACAGTGAGTTATAACCGCGGATACGGATCGAAGAAGGAAGAGCCGAAGGTTCGCCGGAGTTGGAGAAGATCGACAGACCTGCGACCTGACCCTGAAGTGCGTCAACGAAGTTCGATGAAGGGGTGTCTTCAAGCACCTGATCGCCTACAACCGAGACAGAACCGACGACGGAGCCGAGTTTTTTGCCGGAGCCGTAGCCGGTGACAACGATCTGGTCAAGAACGGTGGCCGAGTTGTCGAGGAAGATCTTCATGCCGTCTTTCAGGGCCACTGTCTTGGGCGACATGCCCACGTAGGTCACCTTTACTTCCTTCACGGAAGCGGGAACCGAAAGCGTA